>Ga0126369_10002119_pt1 | contig 14026 bp, 13 predicted proteins | sample PanSoiMetaPlot_1_FD_109646 | JGI IMG/M metagenome (GOLD analysis project Ga0126369, IMG submission 109646) | Tropical forest soil microbial communities from Panama - MetaG Plot_1 | ecosystem: Environmental > Terrestrial > Soil > Tropical forest > Bulk soil | place: Panama | collected 2016-02-17 | reverse complement strand
GCTCGATCGCGCTCTGGCGGGCCGACTTCTGGCTGCTTTGCACCGGCACGACCGTGTTCGGCGTCTACAACGCCTTCGGCCAGTACTACCGCTTCGCGGCGGCCGACGCGGCCACGCCGGACTTCAAGTCGCGCGCGATCTCGTACGTTATGGCGGGCGGGCTTGTGGGCGGGATCATCGGCCCGGCGACGAGCCGCGTGACCGTCAATATCCTGCCGACGACCTATCTCGGCGCCTACCTCTTCCTGATCGGCGTGCTCGTCCTGGTGATCGTTCTCCTGCGCTTTCTCGACATTCCCGCACCGGCGCAGAGCGAGGCGCACGAACGGGGTCGACCGCTCGCGGAGATCGCCGCGCAGCCGGCCTTCGTCGTCGCGGTGCTCACCGCGGCGCTCGCCTACGGCGTCATGAACCTGCTGATGACGGCGACGCCCCTCGCGATGGGGGTGTGCGGTCACCCCTACGCGGCCGCGGCGACCGTGATCTCGTCGCACGTCGTCGCGATGTTCGCGCCGTCGTTCGTCACCGGCGACCTGATCCGCCGCTTCGGCGTCCTCAACGTCATGCTATCGGGAGTGACGATCACGCTCGCCTGTCTCGCGATCGCGCTCGCCGGCGTCGCCGTGGCGCACTTCTGGTGGTCGCTCGTGCTGCTCGGCGTCGGCTGGAACTTCGTGTTCATCGGCGCCACGACGCTCCTCACCGAGACCTACCGACCGGCCGAGAAGGCGAAGGTGCAGGGCGCGAACGACCTCCTCATCTTCCTCACCACGGCGACCTCGTCGTTCTCCTCGGGGATGATCCTGGAGCGCAACGGGTGGCAGACGCTCAACTACGCCGCGATCCCGTTCGTCGCGGCGATCGGCATTGCGGTAATCTGGTTGATGACCAAGCGGCGCCGGGCCGTGGCGGTCGCATAGGGAGGGTCCATGGAACGCCGCTTCATCAACCCGCTCGAGCTGGTCTCCCCTACCGGTTACTCGCACGTCGCGGTGAGCTCCGCGGGTCGCACCGTCCACGTCTCGGGGCAGATCGCCTACGACGGGACCGGCCGGATCGTCGGCAAGGGCGACCTGCGCACCCAGGCCATGCAGGTGTACGAGAACCTCAAGGCCGCGCTCGCCGCGGCCGACGCCGGCCTGGGCGACGTGGTGAAGATGACGACCTTCGTCGTCGACCTCACACCCGAAAAGGCGCAGATCATGCGCGAGGTCCGCAGCCAGTACCTGCCCGAGGACCACCGTCCGGCGAGCACGATGGTCGGCGTCACTAGCCTGGTGAAGCCGGACCTGCTGGTCGAGGTCGAGGTCGTCGCGGTGCTCACCGACCGCCGCTAGCGGGGGAGCGCGGTGGCGACGCCGCTCGACCCCCAGGCGCGCGCCGTCCTCGAGCGCATCGCGCAGGCGAACCTTCCGCCGTATCCGCAACTCGGGGCGGCCGGCGCGCGAGCGCTCTACCGCGAGACGCGCGGCCGCCTGTCGCCGCCGCCGCCGGAGGTCGCGCACGTCGCGGACGTGCGCGCCGGCGACATCCCGGTGCGGTTTTATCGCCCGCCCGGCACCAGCGCGAGCGACGCGCTCCCGGTGCTCGTCTACTTCCACGGCGGTGGCTGGACGATCGGCGACCTCGACACCCACGACGTCGTCTGCCGCGAGTTCGCGATCCACGCGCGCTGCGCCGTCGCGGCGGTCGACTACCGGCTCGCTCCCGAGCACAAGTTTCCGGCGGCGGTCGAAGACGCGGTCGCGGCGACGCACTGGGTCGCAGCCCAGGCGGAAGCGCTCGGCCTCGACCCGCGGCGCATCGCGGTCGGCGGCGACTCGGCGGGCGGCAACCTCGCCGCGGTGGTCGCGCTCGTCCTCCGCGACGAGGGCGGCCCGGACCTCGCGATGCAGGTGCTGATCTATCCCGCCACCGACATGGCCGCCGACACGCCGTCGCACATGCGGTTCGCCGAGGGTTACGTGCTGACGCGCGAGGCGATCCTCTGGTTCCGGGGCAACTACCTGCGCGGGCCTGAAGACGAATCCGACTGGCGCGCGTCGCCGCTGAAGGCCACGGACCTCTCGCGGCTGCCGCCGGCGTACGTCGTGACCGGAGGCTTCGATCCGCTGCTCGACGAGGGCCGCGCGTACGCGGACCGGCTGCAGGCCGCCGGCGTCCCGGTGACCTACGAGTGCTTCGAGGGGATGGTCCACGGCTTCGTGACCATGGGCGGCGTCATCGCCGCTGCGCATCACGCGCTCTCGCGCTGCGCGCAGGCGCTGCGCCTGGCGTTCGCGAAGGCCGCGCTCGCGGGCGGGCGGTAGCGCCGCAAGCCTCGCCCGGCGCGGGTGCCGAGCCGGTCGGCGGCCGGCCCTGGCGTAGAATCGCTCGGACATCCGGAGCTTCCCGAGGACCTGATGGGTACCGACGATCTGCGCTCGACGGCTCGCCGCGTCGTGAAGGCTGCCTGTCCGCACGACTGCCCGGACACCTGCGCGATGGAGGTGACGGTCGAGAACGGCGTCGCGGTCGAGATCCGCGGCGCCGACACGCCCTTCACCAATGGCGTGCTCTGCACCAAGGTCGCGAAGTACCTCGACCGCACCTACTCGAAGGATCGCGTGCTGTACCCGCTGCGGCGCGTCGGGCCCAAAGGGCCGGGCAAGGGCCGGTTCGAGCGCATCGCCTGGGACGCGGCGCTAGACGAGATCGCTGCACGGTTCAAGGCGATCGCGGCCGAGGATCCGCAGCAGATCCTCCCGTGCAGCTACGCGGGGACGATGGGCCTGCTGCAGTACATGTCGATGGACCGGCGGTTCTTCTACCGGCTCGGCGCGAGCCTCCTCGACCGCACGCTTTGCTCGTCGGCGGGCAAGGCCGGCATGCAGCTCTCACTCGGCGGGTCGGTGGGCATGGATCCCGAGCGGTACGACGAGGCGAAGCTCATCCTGATCTGGGGCTCGAACCCGATCGTCTCCAATCTGCACGTCTGGTCGCGCTGCCAGGCCGCGAAGCGGCGCGGCGCGAAGCTCGTCGCGATCGATCCCTGGCGCAGCCAGACGGCCGAGAAGTGCCACCAGCACGTCCGGGTCCTTCCCGGGACGGACGGGGCGCTCGCGCTCGGGATGATGAACGTGATCATCGGCGAGGATCTCATCGACCGCGACTATGTCGCGCGGCACACGCTCGGCTTCGCCGAGCTCGCCGAGCGCGTGCGCGACTATCCGCCCGCGAAGGTCGCGCGGCTCTGCGGGATCACCGTCGATGAAATCGTGAACCTCGCGCGCGAGTACGCGACTGCGAAGCCGGCGGCGATCCGCGTGAACTACGGGCTGCAGCGCCACGCCGGCGGCGGCATGGCGGTGCGCACCATCGCCTGTCTGCCGGCGCTTATCGGCGCCTGGCGCGACCCCGCCGGCGGGGTCGTGCTCTCGACGGCGGGGTTCTACGACTTCGATCACAAGACGCTCGAGCGGCCGGATCTCATCCGCGGCAAGCCGCGCACGATCAATCAGTCGGCGCTCGGCGACGCCCTGCTCGCGGCCCGGCCGCCGGTGAAGGCGGTCTTCGTCTACAACAACAACCCGGTCGCGGTCTGCCCGGACTCGAACAAGGTGATCGCCGGTTTCGCGCGCGCCGATCTCTTCACCGTGGTGCACGACATCTTCCTCACCGACACCTGCGACTATGCCGACATCGTGCTGCCGGCCACGACGCAGCTCGAGCACACCGACATCCACAAGTCGTACGGCCACCTGTACGTGGTCGCCAACAATCCCGCGATCGCGCCGCTCGGCGAGGCGAAGCCCAACATCGAGGTGTTCCGCCTGCTCGCGAAGCGAATGGGGTTTGACGATGCGTGCTTCGACGATTCGGACGAGGAGGTATGTCGGCAGGCGCTTCGCTCGCAGCATCCGCGCATGCGCGGCATCGGCTGGGAGGCCGCGCAGGAGCAGGGCTGGCAGCGCCTCGCCGTGCCCGAGCGCTTCGCGCCGTTCGCGGCGGGCGGGTTCCCGACGCCGTCCGGAAAGTGCGAGTTCTACAGCGAGGCGGCGAAGAAGCTCGGCCTCGACCCGCTGCCGACGTACATCCCGCCGCGCGAGAACGTGCATTCCAACCCCGCGCTCGCGCGGCGCTACCCGCTCGCGTTCATCTCGCCGCCGTGCCGGAACTTCCTCAACTCCTCGTTTGCGAACCTGCCGTTCGCGCTCGAGTCCGAGAGGGGGCCGCGGCTCGACATCCACCCTGACGACGCGGCGCCGCGCGGCATCCGCGACGGCGACGGCGTGCGGATCTTCAACGATCGCGGCTCGTTCACGGTCAGGGCCGCGGTGTCCGATCGCACGCGACCGGGCGTGGTCGTGGCGCCGTCGGTGTGGTGGAAGAAGCTCTCGCCTGACGGCCGCAACGCGAACGACGTGACCTCGCAGGCGACCGCTGACATGGGCGGCGCGGCGACGTTCTACGACTGCCTCGTCGAGGTCGCCCGTGCGTAGAAGGAGACGACGATGAACCTGGCCCGACGGTCGTTCGTCCGCGCGGCCGGCGCTTGCGCCGCGACCGCGGCGTTACCCGGAAGCATCGTCGCGGCACTCGCGCAAGACAAGCTGAAGCCCGGCGCGAAAGATGCGCTGATCGTCGTCGACGTGCAGCGCTGCTTCCTCCCGGGCGGCAGCCTCGCGGTCGCCGGAGGCGACGAGATCGTCCCGCTCGTGAATGGCTTCGCGAAGCGCTTCCGGAACGTCATCCTCACCCAGGACTGGCACACGCCCGGCCACATCTCGTTCGCGTCCGTCCATCCTGGCAAGAAGCCATTCGAGACCGTCCAGCTGCCGTACGGCACGCAGGTGCTCTGGCCGGATCATTGCGTCCAGGGCACCGAGGGGGCCGACCTCGCGCCGGGCCTCTCGATCCCGCACGCCCAGCTCGTGATCCGAAAAGGGTACAACGAGAAGGTCGACAGCTATTCCGCGTTCCTCGAGGCCGACCGCAAGACGCGCACCGGTCTCGACGGCTACCTGAAGGCGCGCGGCATCACCAAGGTCTACGTGTGCGGACTCGCGACCGACTTCTGCGTCGCTTGGACGGCGCTCGACGCGCGCAAGCTCGGATTCGGCGCCGTCGTCGTCGAGGATCTCTGCCGGGGGATCGATGCGCAGGGATCGCTCGCGAAGGCCTGGGCGGCCATGCAGGCAGCGGGCGTGAAGCGCGTGCAGTCGGGAGATTTCGCCTGACGCGGGCCGCGCAGGGCCTCGCGTCAGTACTTCACCGAGCAGCCATACGGGGAGGTCGTTGCGACGCTGATCGGCTTGCCGGACATCGCCTCTCCGAGCGCCGCGCGAACGTAGTTCCGCGCCGCTTTGGTCTCCTCGGTGCTCGCCCAGCGCTGGTCGTCGATCGCGCCGGCGTAGACGAGCCGGCCCTGCGGGTCGATCACGTACATGTGCGGCGTCGTCCGGGCCTGGTACAGCCGGCCGATCTTGCCGTCCTGGTCGAGCACGGTCGCGCGGGGCGCCGCGCCCTTGTCGGCGAGCCACTTGGACATCTCCGCCGGCGTCTTGAACTCGCCGCTCGCCTGGCTCGTGGAATTGATCGCGAGCCACACCACGTCCTTCGCCGCGACCTCCTTCTGCAGCGACGGCATGTTGCCGCTGTTGTAGTGGCGGCGCACGTACGGACACTCGGGGTTCGTCCATTCGAGCACCACGAACTTGCCGCGGAAATCGGCGAGCCTCACCGCCTTGCCTTGCAGGTCGCTGGCGGTGAAATCCGGCGCCGCCTGGCCGACGGTGGCGGCCGCGGCGGGCAGTGCGATGAGCGCGAGGACGAACGAGAGGGCAAGCGCGTTGCGCTTCATTCGTGAACTCCGGATGATGGTCGGTCGATGCCTAGTCTACAGCGCGATGCGGTTTCCTATTCCCGCTAACCGTCGAGCGCCGCGAGCACGCGGTCGCGGGTGAGGACCTCCGGCAGCAGGACCGGGGCTCGGCCGGGCCGGTACAGGACGTAGGTCGGCACGCCGCTGCGGCCGAGCGCGGCGAGCGCGCGCGTGATCTCGTCGTCGCGGAGCGTCCAGTCGGCGCGCACGAGTGCGACGCCGCGCGCGCGGAACGCCTGCACGACCTCGTCGTTTGCGAGCACGAGGTGTTTGTTCACCTGGCAAGTGAGGCACCACGCAGCGGTGAAGTCCACGAACACCGGCTTGCCTTCGCCTGCGAGCGCGGCGACTTGCGCGGCGGAGAACGGCTCCCACGCGGGCGCGCCGCGCGGCCCCGGCGCGGCCGTGTCGCTCCCGGGAATCGCGACGGCAATCGCAAGCGCCGCCAGCGCTGCGACGAGACCGCGCCGCGCCGGCGCGGTAAAGGCGCCGGCCAGCCAAGCCGCGACGGCGAGAAGCGCGAGCGCGGCGGCGAGCGAAGCAACGGCGCGCGCTCCCGCCTGCTCGCCGAGTACCCACGCGAGCCAGCCGACCGTGCCGTAGAGCGGGAGCGCGAGGAGTTGCTTCAGACGGATCATCCATCGGCCGGGTCGGGGCAGCCGCTCGAGCCACGCGGGGAACCACGCGAGCAGCGCATAGGGCAACGCCATGCCGACGCCGAGCGCCGTGAACACCGCGAACGCCCGCCAACCCGCTTCGCCAATCGCGTACCCGAGCGCGGCGCCCATGAACGGTGCGGTGCAGGGCGAGGCCACCAGCACGGCGAGCACGCCTGAGCCGAACCAGTCGAGGGCAGGGTTCGCGGAACGCCAGCGCGCGGCGCGATCGGGCAAAAACGTGCCGACCTCGAATACTCCGGAAAGATTGAGCGCGAGCGCCAAGAAGAACAGCGCGAGCACGGCGACCGCGACCGGGGATTGCAGCTGGAAGCCCCAGCCGAGCTCGCCACCGAGCGCGCGCGCGGCGAGGAGGACGCCGGCGAGCAGCCAGAACGACGCGATCACGCCCGCGGCGTAGACGAGGCCGTGACGTCGCCGTGTGCGCGCATCGGCAGCGCGTTGCCCCGCGAAGCCCAGCACCTTCACCGACAGCACCGGGAGCACGCACGGCATCAGGTTGAGGATCAGGCCGCCTGCGAACGCGAGCGCGAGCGCCAGCGCGAGACCGAGATTCGCCGCCGCCGGCGCAGCTACCGGCGCGGGGAGCGCGGGCGTGACCTGCCCCTCGATCGGCACATCGATCGTCACCGCGCGCGCCGTCGTCGACGGGCCGAATCCGCGCGGCGATACGAGCACGCCGGCGAGCCGCGTGAACTCGCCGACCGGTTGCGCTGCAGCGCTCAGCTTCAGGCGAAACGCGCCGTCCGCCCACGCGAACGGCTGCGCCGCGGCGGGCTCGATCTTGCCCTGCTCGAACGGGAAGAACGCGACGCCTTCGAGCGGGACGCCAGCGGGCGGCCGCAGCATCAGCGTTGCGCCGCCAGGCTCGCCGCGCGCGCCGATCGCCCAGCCGGCGAACGCGGCCGGCGGCGCGGGGAGCGCCGCGCGCGCGGTCGCGATCGGCTTCGCCCACCGCGGATCCTCCGCGCCGTCGCTCGCCGTCGGCAGGGTGAGCTCGAGCTCGGCGTCCTCCGGGATGCACTGCTCCTTGCACACCAGCCACCTTGCGTGGGCGGACAGCGTGACCGCGCGCGATACCGGCAGATCGCTCGGCGGCGTGAGCCGCGAGAGCAGCATCACGTCGCCTTCGTACCCGTAAGCCGCGAGCGGCCCGACGGGGATGCGCTGCGGATACGGCCAATAGATCTCGCTCGCTTCGAACCCCGCTGGCAGGCGCCACTCGATCCGGGTGGGCTCGCCCGCGTCACCGGGATTGCGCCAATAGGTGTGCCAGCCGGGGATCATCTTGAGGCGCAGCGCCACGGTCAGCGGCTCGCCCGGCACGATGGTGGTGCGCTCGGCGGCGAGCTCCGCTTCGACGTGCGGCGTGCGCACCGGCGCTGCGAGCGCAGCGCCCGAAAGGGCGAGGGCGGCGAGGAGAGCGAGGCGGGGCATCGACTCGATTGGTTGCATCGCGGGAGCGGAAGTTCCCTCGCGGTGATGACGTTCCCTTGACAGTGCGCGCGGGCGACCCTCGACAAGACGGCGCCCGGCCTCTATAAGGACTTCATTATCCAAGAACATCGACCGGGGTGGCGGATGCGGAACGAACCGAGGGGGAACGCGTCGCGCGTCGCCGCGTCGCTCGCGCTCGCGGCGGGTCTCGGGCTCTTCGGGCCTGCGCGAGCGGCCGACTTGCCGATCTTCGATGCGCACCTGCACTACAGCCACGACGCGCTGGAGATCGTGCCCACGCAGGACGCGCTCGCGCTCCTACGCAAGGCCGGCGTCCGCCGCGGCATGGTCTCGAGCTCGAACGACGAGGGCACGCAGCGGCTCTACGCCGCGGCGCCGGAGCTGATCCTTCCGGAACTGCGGCCGTACCGGATGCGCTCCGACATCGCGACCTGGGTGCGCGACGAGGGGGTCGCCGCGTACGTCGAGGAGCGGCTGAAGAAGTACAAGTACGTCGCGATCGGCGAATTCCACCTCTACGGCGCCGATGCCGATCTGCCGGTGCCGCGCCGGATGGTCCAGCTCGCGAGGCAGTACCGCATCCTGCTGCACGCGCACTCCGACGCCGACGCCGTCGAGCGGCTCTTCCGGCAGGACCCCGAGGCGCGCATCCTCTGGGCGCACGCAGGTTTCGAGCGGCCCGAGCAAGTGCGCGAGCTCCTGCGCAAGCACAAGAACCTGTGGTGCGATCTCGCTTTCCGCACCGACCACGGCGCGGGCGGCAAGCCGCCGCCGGAGTGGCGCGAGGCGTTCCTCGAGTTTCCCGATCGCTTCATGGTGGGCACCGACACGTACGTCGCCGAGCGATGGCACTACGTGCCGGAGCACGCGGCCTGGTCGCGCGCCTGGCTCGCCACGCTGCCGGCGGACGTCGCGGAGCAGATCGCTTACCGGAACGGCGAGGCGATGATCGCGGCGACCATCGCACGCCGAGATGGCCAGTAGGAAACCGGGAGCGATGGCTGGCGCGAAGGCCGGATGAGCGCGCGGCGCCGCTCGGCGGGATGGCTGCTCGCCGCGGCTCTGGCCGCCGCCGGGCCGACGCTTGCGCGGGAGTGCAATGCGCCGGGCAATCGGATCGAGTCCGACCGCGTGGTGATCGTCTACCGTACGGCGCCGCCGAAGATCGCCGTCGGCAAGCACTTCGCGGTCGAAGCGCTCGTCTGCGCGAAGGGCGCGGGCGCACCGCCCACGGGTCTGCGAGTGGACGCGGCGATGCCTGAGCATCGCCACGGGATGAACTACCGCGCCCGAGTCCTGCCGCTGGGCGAGGGCCGCTATCGCGCCGAAGGCCTCCTCTTTCACATGCCCGGTCGCTGGCAGTTCCTGTTCGACGTCGACCGCGCCGGCGGCGCCGAGCGGCTCGCCGCCGAGATCGTCGTCGAATGAACCGGGCTGCGGTGCTCCTTGCGGCGCTCACCGGCAGCGCGGCCGCGGCGGGTGAGCCGCCGCCGAGCGTCGCCTTCACGCCGCAGGAGACGCACCGGATCCTGCAGCACGGCCCGTGGCCGCAGCCGAAGGTGTCCGATCCGAGCAATCGCGCCTCCGGCGACCCGCGCGCGATCGCGCTCGGTCGGGCCCTCTTCTTCGATCCGCGACTATCGGCGAACGGCGCGGTCGCCTGCTCGAGCTGCCACGTCCCGGCGAAGGCGTGGACGGACGGCCGAGCGCGCGCGATCGGCCTCGCGCCGCTCGATCGCAACGCGCCGAGCGTCGTCAACGCGCGCCTGCTGCGCTGGTTCTCGTGGGACGGCGGTGCGGACAGCGTCTGGTCGCAGGCGCTGCGCGCGATGCTCAGCCCGAGCGAGATGGGTGCGAGCGCGGCGCAGATCGGCGGCGTCCTGCACGCCGACCGCCGGCTCGCCTGCCTTCACGAAGCGACCTTCGGCGCGGGGCGCGACGACACGCAGGCGATGGTCGATGCCGCGAAAGCGATCGCCGCCTTCGTCGCGACGCTCGCCTCCGGGCGCACTCCCTTCGACGACTTTCGCGATGCCCTCGCCCGCGGCGAGCGGCGGGCGGCGGCGCGCTATCCGGCGGCGGCGCAGCGCGGGTTGAAGATGTTCGTCGGCAAAGGCAACTGCAGCATGTGCCACTTCGGCCCGAACTTCACGAACGGCGAGTTCCACGATATCGGCGTGCCGTTCCTGGTCGCGCCCGGCCGCGTGGACCCCGGGCGGCACGGGGGGATCAAGCGCGTGCTCGCCGATCCGTTCAACCTCCTCGGGTCATTCAACGACGACGCTTCTGGCGTCGCGGCGACGAAGACGCGGCATGTCGAACTGCAGCACGCGAACTTCGGCCAGTTCAAGACGCCGAGCCTGCGCAACGTCGCGCTCACCGCTCCGTACATGCACGACGGCCGCTTCGCCACGCTCCGCGATGTCGTCCGTCACTACTCCGAGCTCGACATGGAGCGCATCCACACGCACGGCGAACAGCTCCTGCGGCCGCTCAAGCTGACCGATGGTGAAAGCAACGACCTGATCGCGTTCCTCGAGTCGCTGACCGACCCGAGCGCGACGGCGGAGCCGCGGCCGGCAGCGCCGGTGCCGGAATGTCGATGACGGTGCCGACTAGGGTGCCGATTCGAGCCAGCTCGCTGCCATCCCCGGCCGCGCGCGGCGCGTGACCGGCGCGGTGGCGACGCCCGGGTCGACGAGCGGGGCAGGCCTCGCCGCGGGTGGCGCCGGCGGCTCACTCTCGGCGCGGAAGCGCGAGAGCTGCTGTTGCCGGTCCTGCTCGAACCGCAGCGCCTCGGCGCGGCGCAGGGCTTCGTTTCCGGGCGCGACTGGCGTGGTGTTCCGCTGGATCTGCTGGCGGTAGAACGCGTCGTCCTGGCGGAAGCGCTGATCACGCTGGAGCGCGTCGAACTCGAGCCGCTGCTGCGGAGTCAGGCTCCCCGAGCGGGCGCTCTGGAGCGACTGCTGGAGCTGCAGGGCGAAGGCGTCGGACTGCTGCTGGCGTTGGAGCACCGCGCGGGAAGCGAGATCGTCGCCATAGGCCGTGGCCGCGGAGAGCGCGAGCATCGCCCCGAGGACGAGCCCGATCGGAGTTCTCGATTGCGACATGGTCAATAAGGATGCTGCCACGTTTCCCGCTCGTGGGACAGCGCGCGCCCGGCCGCGGTTCCGGCGGCCGGACGTTACAAGTGTGTCAGGTGAAAGCGAAACCGAGCTTGTAGAAAAGCAGCTTGCCGAGCTCGGACACCACGTTCGCGGCGGCCTCGCGGTCGGTCCACCAGCGCGTCGGCAGTGCCTCCGCGCCGCTCGCGACCACCAGGATGCGCGACGCGGTCAGATGGTCCGAGAAGATGAGCCGCGCGCGATAAACATGATGGGGCGAAGTCACGATAAGGAGGGTCCCGGCGTTCCCGAACGCGCGCGCGGCTTCGCGCGCTTCGGCGACCGTGCTCAGGAGATCCTTTCCGAGCGTGCGGATCGCGGCATCCGGCACGCCGCGGTGGCGAAGCAGCACCCGGCCAGCCTCGTCGAACCACGGCCAGCGGATGTCGTCCTTCTCCAGCGCTACCCAGCGCGCCGGGCGCATCGGTACCGTCAGGTAGACGACGCTTGCGAAGCCGTCGGTATAGAGCCCAGCGCCCGTGATGGCGCGCGTCGGTTCGGCTCCCAGCACGATGATCGCGTCGGCCTTGGCGGGTGCGTCGGCGGCGGAGAGCCAGTCCGACGCGGTATAGGCGAGGATCGCGGCAGCGCCCGCGACTACGGCGAGGAACAGCAGGATTGCGAGTCCGCAGCGCGCCAAACAAGCCATAATCTGCTCCCTGATGTCGACGCAGATTCTATGCGCCGCCTGACACGCTGGCTCGTGCGGGACCGCTCGTCGGTCGAAGTGAGCGAGAGCCGCGGCGTACGCACGCTGCACCTCGGCGGCGACGCGATCCAGAGCGCGATCCGGCTGTCCGCCCCCGATCGGCTGGAGCTCGCCTACACGCGCGCGATGATGGCGTTCCTGCTCTTCGCGCCCGCGCCGCGCGACATCCTGATGGTCGGGCTCGGCGGCGGGTCGATCGCCCGCTTCGTCCACGCGCGGATGCCGCGGACCCGGATCACGGTGGCGGAGGTCAATCCGAAAGTGGTCGCGGCCGCGCGCAACTTCTTCGGCCTACCGGACGACGCGGACCGGGTGCGAGTGCTACTGGTCGACGGGGCCGCTCACGTGAGCGCTTCCCGGTGCGCCTGCGACGTGCTGCTGCTCGACGCGTTCCACGACGGCCGGTCAGTCCGGTCGCTCGCCACCGAATCCTTCTACGAGGCTTGCCGGAGGGCGTTGCGCCCCGGCGGGCTCCTCGTCGTGAACTTCATCTCCGACGAACCGCGCTTCGGCCTCTACCTCGCGCGCATCGAGCGGACGTTCGCCGGCAGGGTGCTCTGCATGCCGTCGGAGGATCGCGTCAACACGATCGTGCTCGCGTTCGGCGAGCGCGCGAGCCGGATCGCGATCGCGCCGCTGGAGCGCGCGGCGCGCGCGCTCCAGGCCAGGTACGACTTGCGCTTCGACCGGTTCGTGCGCGACCTCGTCAAGCAAAACCCGGGCACCGCGGCGCACCTCGCGCTCGGGCGAGCCGGGCGAGCGAGCGATCGATCGGACCGCCGGCGCGCTTGACGGCGATCGCGAACGGGAACTTCACGCGCGGAACTATTCCTATGAATCGCACGCACACGGGTGCTAGATTCCGGCCTCGCTCGCGCGACGCCAACGACGCCGATCGAGGCGCGGGCGCGGCGGGAGCGAAAGGGGGTTAGGCATGAGCAGCACCGACGCGCTCGTTCAAGCGCGTGTCGACTTGACCGCGGCGCTGCGCTGGGCGTCGCGCTTCGGGCTCTCGGAAGGCGTGTGCAACCACTTCAGCCTGGTCGCGCCGGGCCTCGAGGACCGGTTCCTCATCAATCCGCAGGGATTGCACTGGTCGGAGATCACCGCCGCCGACATCCTGCTCGTCGACGGCAGGGGGCAGGTGATCGAGGGCCGGCACACCGTCGAGCCGACCGCGTTCTTCATCCACGCCCGCGTCCACGCGTCGAAGCGCGCGCCGGCGTGCGTGCTGCACACCCACATGCCGTACGCTACTGCGCTCACCATGCTCGAGGGCGGTCGGCTCGACCCGGCGAGCCAGAACGCGCTGCGCTTCTACGGCAAGGTCGCGTACGACGAGGAGTACAACGGCCTCGTCCTCGACAACCTCGAGGGCGATCGCATCGCGGCGAAGCTGAACGGCGCCGACGTGCTGTTCCTCGCCAACCACGGCGTGATCGTCTGCGGCGACAGCGTCGCGTGGGCGTTCGACGATCTCTACTACCTCGAGCGCGCGTGCCTCGTGCAGGCGATCGCGCAGGGCACCGGGAAGCATCTCAAGCGGCTGCCGCACAGCGTCGCCTCGGCGACGGCGAAGCAGATGGCGGGCGAGCGGCAGCAGTCGGATCTCCACTTCGCCGCCCTCAAGCGGCTCCTCGACCGCGACGAGCCGGGCTGGTCGCGGCTCGATTAGGGCCCGCTTTGTTGCCCGCTCCCATCGGCAGGGAGGCGTAGGCGCGCGCGGATTGATGCGACGATCGCCTCGGGCGCCTGGTCGACGTCGACGACGATCGCGCGGCGTGGCTCCTCGAGCGTCGCGAACTGCGAGTCGAGCAGCGCCGGGTTCATGTAATGCCCACGGCGCTCGGCGAGCCGCGCGGCGATCAGCGCCCTGGTCCCGCGCAGATACACGAGTCGCGCATCGCGCAATCCGCGCATGAGCACGGTCCGGTAGCTCTCTTTGAGCGCCGAGCACGCGACCACCGCGGCGGCGCGGCCGCGCAGCACTTCGTTCAGGCGCTCGAGCCAGGGCCAGCGATCGTCGTCCGTCAACGGTTGACCGGCGCGCATCTTCGCGACGTTCGCCGGCGGATGATAGTCGTCGGCATCCATGAACTCGTAACCGAGGTCCGAGGCGAGCAGGCGGCCGACGGTCGTCTTGCCCGCGCCGGTG
>Ga0126369_10002118_pt1 | contig 14031 bp, 8 predicted proteins | sample PanSoiMetaPlot_1_FD_109646 | JGI IMG/M metagenome (GOLD analysis project Ga0126369, IMG submission 109646) | Tropical forest soil microbial communities from Panama - MetaG Plot_1 | ecosystem: Environmental > Terrestrial > Soil > Tropical forest > Bulk soil | place: Panama | collected 2016-02-17 | reverse complement strand
GCGATCTCCCGGGCGAGGCGGCAGATGAGGCACTTCCGCAAGTCGCCCAATCGGAATTGCCATCTCCACGGTCCAGCCTTCGTCCCGATCTGAAGGATCGTTCAGCGTGCCGCGGACGCGCACCGCGCTTTTCACACCGCTGTCCCAGCTGGTGTCCATTCCCTGGCGGCGGGCGGGAAAATACGCGTCGAAAACCGTGTTGTTGGGGGAGACCTCGATTTCGTTGTAGGTCCGGCCATCCCCGTTGGCATCGATGAAGATCTCGACGACCTCCTCGTTGTAGATCGGGTCATCGCGCTTCATCAGCGTCCCCCAAACATCGGGATCCTCGCAGTCGAAAGCGACGTACAGATGCTCGTCGTCATACAGGAGGCGCACCATGGTCCGAACAGTCGTCTTCCGGCCGTCCAGACTGTTGACCAGCTCCACCGCGCGCGCCCTTGTCCAAACCTGATCGGTGAGGGCTCCATCGATGACCGGCGGCTTAGCGGTACGCGTCACGTGGTACTCGGGAAGCGCTTCGCTTTCCACCGCCAATGCCGGGCCAAACATTCGGTTCTGCCCATCGTGCATTTGCGGTTGGTCGACGGCAAGGCGACGGTCGCCCTGCAAAAATCCCAAGAGCACGCGCAGCTCCGGCGGGGCACCCACTGGAATCGCCACCGCGTGCACGTCTTCGATGACTTTGCCGACCGGCCAGGATTCCAGCGGCATTTGCCCATCCTGGATTTCATGATCGGCGTTGACCACGAGTTGGCCCGTCGCCGCATCCACAACGTGCACGAACAGGCCGAACCCAGGCGGGGGTTTGGCTCGCGCCTGAAAGTAGTGCGCAAGCACCACCCGTTTACCCGGCTTCACAACCGGCGGAGCGCGCGAGCCCAAGTAGCTGATCGCGCCTTGCTCCCAGGTGCCGCCGCTTTGAAACGTGAGCGGTGGAGCGGTTTCGAGAAGCTTGCCGCTCGGAGACTGTAGTGGGGCGGCCCGATTCTTGGGACCTGCTTGCTCATCACGGCAGCCCGCGATCACCACAAGCGACAACCACAGCGCCAGCGACTGGGCACGGGCAGACCAAGAGTGCATGGGCTGCGCTAGGAGCGATTGGGCGAAAGTCCGGCCCGTTCTACGAGTAAGTGCATCAGCCGGCGATGATGTTTGAAGAAGCTCGTGAAGTGAACAAAATGGCCTTTGCCTCGGATGGCATAGACCGTGACGGGACCCGGCAAGACATCCACGTTGCGGATGTCTTGGAAGCTCAGGTGTTCGGTGTGCATGATGCCGCGGTAGGTTAGCCCAGCGCCGTCCACGAAGATCGCCGTTCGCGCGTAGTACGTCAGCGACAGCCCAAAGAAAAAGACGAAGAAGAGTGCGGAAAGGAAGGTGCGAGCCGGTACTCGCTCGAACTGCGTGAGGTAGATGAGTACCGCGCACCAAAGCATTCCGGCGGCGGCCATCGCGAGCGCGAGCACCTTTCGAGGTCTGAAGATTTCCAGCTCAGGATGCGGAAGCGCGCGCTGCATAAAACAAGGTTAGTCTTGTGCGAAAAAGACCGCCATCTCCCTCGGTGTACATAGTCTAAGATGCTGATTCCCCAAGCATTTTGACGGTCTCTCGATCGCTTGCCTCGTCAGCTTCGAAACGGGTTTTGCAAGAGGATGGTTTCACCTCGATCCGCCCCAACCGACACACAGACCACCGAGATGCCACACAGCTCTTCGACGTAGTGGACATAGCGTTTGGCGTTGGTAGGCAGCTCGTCAAAAGTGCGGACGCCGGCGAGGCTCTCGTCCCAGCCCGGAAGCGGCTCGTACATCGGCTTTACCCGCTCCAGATCCTCTGGATCCGCCGGAAGCTCGGTGAGCTTCTGGCCATCCAGCTCGTAACTCGAGCAGACGTTGATCGTCTTCAGTCCCGAGAGCACGTCCAGTTTTGTGATCGCCAATCCCCAAAGACCATTCACCCGGACCGAGTACCGCAGCACCACCGCATCCAGCCAACCGCAGCGACGAGGGCGCCCCGTGGTGGCGCCGAACTCGTCGCCCTTGCTTCGCAGCCGCTCGCCCATCTCGTCTCTCAGCTCGGTGGGAAACGGCCCGCCGCCGACGCGCGTCGCGTAGGCCTTGCTAATTCCCATCACCTTGTCGATGGCCGTCGGCCCCAGCCCGGCGCCCACCGCGGCGTTGCCAGCCACGCAGTTGGAGCTGGTCACGAACGGATAGGTGCCATGGTCCACGTCCAGCAGCGTGCCTTGCGCTCCCTCGAACAGAATCCGAGCGCCCTTGGCAACCTGATTGCTCAAAAACAGCGATGTGTCGGCGGCGTAACGGCGCAGTCGTTCGCCCAGTCCGGCGTATTCCGCAACCACCTGCTGAGTTTCCAATTTGGGAACCACAACCTTCGCGGCCATCGCCAATGCTCGCAGCTCCTCGAGCGCGGTCGGAAGCCGTTCCGAAACCCGGCGGTGAAGCTTTTCCGGGACCAACAAGTCGCGGATGCGGATGCCAACTCGCGCCACCTTGTCTTCATACGCAGGGCCGATTCCGCGCCCGGTGGTCCCAATGGCGCCGGGCCCGCGAATTTTCTCGCGAAGCGAATCGAACAGCTTGTGCCAGGGAAAGATGACGTGCGCGCTGCTGGAGATCAGCAACTGCGCATCGTCGCTCATCAGGCCGCGCTGCTTGAGCGCGTCGATCTCGCCCACCAAGACGAAAGGATCGATCACCACGCCATTGCCAATCACACAGGCCTTGCCGGGATGGAGAATCCCGGCGGGAATCAAATGGAGGACCGTCTTCTCACCGCCGACGACCACGGTATGGCCAGCGTTGTTTCCTCCCTGGAAGCGAACCACCACCTGAGCATGCTCAGTCAGCAGATCGACGACTTTTCCCTTCCCCTCATCGCCCCACTGGGCGCCAACCACCACGACGTTCGGCATGGGAAGACTTATAGCTCAGGCGGGTGCGAGTGGCAGCGGTACTGGTACCCGCATCCCAAGGACGCGCACTGGGCCGCCGGGAGACCGGACCAATCAAAACGCGGCGTGGACTGCAGCAGTGACGTCGCCGAGCGGTAGAGCTCGGTTTCGAACCATCCCATGTCGAGCTGGCTAACTTCTCTGATCTCCGGCTCCGGATTGCGCTCCGCCAAAAAAGCGATTCCGGTTTGAACGCGAACGCCCTCCTTCACAAAATGGCGCGCGGCCAGCGCGTAGCAATCGAGTTGAAATCGGTAGGCGTCGGTGCCGCGGGGGTGCCGACGCCCAGCCTTATAGTCGATCACCGTCGCCCCGCCCGATTCATCCGCGAAAAGGAGGTCGATCTGTCCTTTGAGATGGATTGAAGGTGCGTCGCCAATTCGCAGCATGAAGGCGAGCTCCCGGTGTACTCTTCCGTCGCCAGCCGCTGCGAGCCGCGCCGCAAACCGTGTCCGCAGGAAGCGGTGCACCGAGCCGATGATTTCCCTTCCCTGGCCGGTTGTTGGCTGTACACCCTGGCTCCAAAGCAGCTCGGCCAGGCGCGCCCGCAGCTGGGTGTCGCTGCCACGAATCCAAGACAGCTCGGTCAATTCCAGCAACCGGTGGATCAGGGTTCCGCGCTGGCGATAGTCGCCCAGGCCGCTTCCAGTTTGAGCCTCATCTTCGGCTGCCACCTCGAGCGCCAATGAAAACTCCCGCAAGCCCAGATGATGCGCGTACAGGTACCTGCGCGGGCAGAGCACGTAATCCTGAAGATGCGTCACCGGAAAGACCGCGCTTTCGCTTCGGAAAGCCTTCGGTTGACGAACGCGCAGGAGCACCTGGTCCACTTCGGCCAGCGCTTCCGGACTTGCCTCCGTCGAGGGTATCGGCGGAGCCGCCACTTCAACATCGGAGATCGCAAGCTGCTGAACACCGGCCCGAAGGTCCGGCTCGCCGTCCAGAAGCTGTTGCAAGAGCTCGCGCCAAGTGCCCGCCTGACGCCGATTCTGACCCGAGAGAATGAGGTGATCCCGCGCCCGAGTCATCGCCACGTAGAGCAGGCGCAGGTATTCGGCGTCCTCTCGGCGCGACAGCTCCGCCGCGAGTTGCTGAAACCGTGGCGAGCGCGTGACTTCTGAGTTTTCGCCCACCCACGGTTTGACCGCCAAGCCCAGATTGCGCTCGAAAATCACCCGGCCGTTGTTGCGGTTTCGCTGCGCTCCCAAGTCCGCCACAACGACAATGGGAAATTCCAGACCCTTGGCTTGGTGAATCGTCATGATTTGCACCGCCCGTGGATCCCCGGCTTCGAAGCTATCAGCTTGGGCCTCGACCGGGTCCTCATCGGCCAGCTCGCGCATCCGCTGCGCAAAGGAAGCGCAGTCTCCCCGACCGGCGCGGTCCCACCCATCCGCAAGATCCAACACCTTGTCAATGTTGGAGAGCGCTTGCTCACCGAAGGGCGTCCCAGCCACCGCAATTCGGTATCCAAGCTCTTCCAAGGCAACGCGCAGCAGGGAACGAATGCCCACGCGATCCCTTTCGGCGCGAAGCTGCGGGTAGAGTCGAAGGAAGCGCTCGAGTCGCTGGGCTTCCGCCTGCGGCAATCCCAATTCCAGCAGGCTGGGAAGGTGCTTCACTCGCCGAAGACTGAGGCGCCCACCACATCCCGCGGCGAGCCTGAACAGGGAAGCGTCCGAAACCGCGACCCACGGCGAGCGCAGGACCGCGGCGAGGGCGAGGGAGTCCTCCGCGGTGGCAATCAGGGACAGCAGGGAGGCGAGGTCCATCACCTCAGGAGCGCAGTAGAAACCCCGACCGCGAATGACTCGGTGCGGGATTCCCAGCTGGCTCAGGGCTTGTCGGTAAACCTCTACGAATGTGAAGCGGCGAAGAAGCAACGCAAAATCTCCGCCCCGCGGCTTTCGAATCTCACCGTTGACGTCTTCGATGAAGCCCGGCGCGTGGGGCGAAAGAAGCTGTCGTATCCGTTGGGCGATGGCTCGGGCTTCCAGAAAGCGGCACTCCTCGGCGGTCGCCGCCGGTTCAAAAACCAGCCAGTCGACCGGGAGAATCGGGCTGGCCTGTGGTACGCGGCTCGCCGTTTGGTCGTCCTTCTCCGGGCGATAGTCCACCTCGTAGTCCCGCTGCTCGGGCCGAGTGGACATCAGCCGCTTAAAGGTTCGATTCCAAAAGGACAACAGGCGAGGCGTGGAACGGCGATTGACCCGCAGGAATGCGCTCCTTCCATCCTCTTCTTCAATTTTGGATACCAGCCTGCCAAAGACGCTGACATCAGCTCCGCGAAAGTCGTAAATCGATTGCTTCGGATCGCCGACCACGCAGAGAAACCGTGGTTCTAGCGGAAGAGGAAGATGGCGCAGTTCTCCGAGAGCCAGGGGCCGCGGTGCTCCCTCTCTCTTTTCCGCTATGAGGTTGACGATCTCCGCTTGAAGCCAGTTGGTGTCCTGGCATTCGTCAACCAACAGCGCACCGACTCTGGCCTGAACTTCGGAGCGAGCCGGCAGGGAATCTCGGAGCAAGTCACGGGTCGCCAGCATCAGCTCCGAAAAATCAACTGCCTTGCGCCTCGCCAGCTCCGATCGATAGCGGCGCTCCAGTTTCACCAACAGCTCGCGAAAGCCGCGCTCCACTGGAGGGACGACGCAGGCACCGTAGTGATCGAGCAAGGTGATGCGACCGGCGCCATTGGGAATCGCCCAGCCTTTCAGCTCTTTGAGCAGTTCTCCTGCCCCGTTTCGCTGCCGCCCCAGGCTCGGTTCCGACTCGATCGCCGTGCGCAGCGCCGGAAAACGGCTGGGTTCGAGAAAATTGTCTTTCGTCAGTCCGTTGAGGGCTCGCTCGCATCCGGCCAGCAGATTCGCAAACCGTCCACCGCGAGCCCGGTCGGCCCCAGTCGCCTTTTCGACGAGCTCGCGGACGCGTTCGATAGACGCATCCAGCGCCCTGGCGCACTCCTCCGGTTCAGAGACCGCAATCCTCGACGGCGATACCTGCTCGCGGGACTGCTGGAAAATTGAGCAAAGGTGGTCAACAAGACCGAGGGTGAATTCCCCTCCCGAGTAGCCCAATTCGCGGCACAACGCGGCGGTCATCGGTTCCGCGCGCTGAAGCTCCTCCAGGACCAGACGCTCAGCGCTCTCGGCGAGCAGCCCCTGGGCATCCCTGTCTTCTAGCACCCGAAATTCGGCCAACCTGTCGCTGCCGGCGGGCGCGCGCCGAAGAATTTGGGCGCAGAGCGAGTGAAACGTGACTACCGATGCTCCGCTGAGCTGGTCCGCGGTCTGGCGCCAAAAGAGGGGCCCTGGCAAGTCCCGTCCCTGCTGGGCCAGCGCGAACAAAAGCTCGCGCTCCTCTCCTTCTTCGCGCGACAGCGCCTCGACGCGATGTCGCAATCGCTCCCGCAACTCCGCCGCAGCTTTGTCGGTGAAGGTCACCATCACCAGTTTCGACGGAGTCAGGGGGCCCGCCCCGGGGCGGGCCCCCGCCAAAAGCTGCAAGCCGAGCGTCACCAGGCTGTGCGTCTTGCCGCTGCCGGCCCCCGCGATCAGCGCCAAGTTTCGATCCAACCAAAGCGCCGAAGCCAATCCGCCGTCACCCATTGCCGACCTCGCTGAGGCGACGCTCGGTGATCCTGCAAACCGAGGCGTACTCGCAGTAGGCGCAATCCAGAGGGCGGATGCTGAACTCGCCGTTTCGGACTTTGTGGATGAGACCGTGAACCGCGTTGGCCAAGTTCTTCTTGCCGTCTTTCTCCAAACGCGCGCGCCGATTGCAGTCGCTGGCGAGCAAATCCTCGACACTCTGCGCCTCGTAGGCGTCCAGGAGGGAAGACAGCAAGACGGTTGTTCCGTCCTTCAGCGACAGCCAGGCTGCGTCGACCGGCTGCTGGGTCGCCAATCGCGCGGCGTACAAATAAAGCGGAAGCTGGAACTCGGTGGTCAGCAGTTTGTCGATCGCCTTTCTTCCACTCGGAGCCGCGCCCGACTTGTAGTCGATGACCCCTACGGACCGGCCGCCTTGATCCAGCCGATCGATCTTTCCCTCGACGAAAACATCCGCCTCGTCGAAACAACCCGGGATCCGGATCTGTCGCCAGGACTCCACTGCCTCTGAGCTGCCGAACCTGAGCTCGGTGTCGCTCGGCCAGTGCCCCTCGAATGGGAGTCCCCGATGACTGTTGTCGAAAAGCCGGCGCGCCATTGCTTGGGCGCGCTCTCGACTCAACCTCCAGAGTGCGGGGTGACCAACATGCGCAGACTTTTGCTGCAGCTCGGAGGCGGTATCCAAGGCTTGCTCGACCAGCCGCGGCGGAATGTCCGACAAACGCCGGTCGAGCATCCCTTCTCGCCTCAAGAGCGGGATCAGGATTTCCAGGAACTTGTGCCAATAAGAGCCCCGGTCCTTCGCGTCCATGTCCTCGTTGGCAGTCGAGGGGCTCTCGACGCGCAGCACGTTACGCAAGAAACCCTGAAAGAGGCAGTTACCGAGGCGGCCGAGCGCGGATGCGGAAATCGGCCGATTGAGGCCTCCGCAGAATTCGGCTTGAAGGGCTGCGTGGACATCGGCGGCCGGTATTCCGCCGCAGAACGGTCCCGGTGGCGCGTTCGGGTCCGAGAAAAATCTCAAACGCTGGCGCTCGATTTCAGCAAGTTCCTCAGCCTCGTGCCACCAGGCCTCGCCCTTGAAAACCCGCGCCAGCCGGCGCGCAGAGGCATCCGGTTGTTCGAGGCGCAATTCCAGGGGAATCAAGACTTCGATCGCGACCCGCTCACGGAGTTGCTGCTCGTTCCAAACTTCCCGGATTGTCGGGGCCGGTCGCAGTGGCACCACCTCGCGCCGAACGCCGGAGAGACGTTCGACCTCCTCGAAAAACGGAGACGGCAACTGAAGCTGACCTCGAGAGCCGGTACGCGCGTACGAAAGGACTACTTCCTGCTCGGCGGCAGTGAGACCCAAATAGAAGAGCAGCCTGGCCTCCGCGAGCCTTTGGTCAATGCGATTGTCTCCGTCGCTCGCGGAGCTCGGTAATGCCTCGCGCCCCAGCGCTCGATTGAGCGACAATCGATCCTCGAGGGAAAACACCACGCTGTCGGTCATTGCCGCTGGGAATCGACCCTCGACCAAGCCGCCCATCAGCAGGTGCTTGAAGCTGCGTCCCACCAATTCCCGCAAATCCAAGACCTCGACCGCTCCACCGCGCGCCGACTTTGGCGCGAGGTTGAAATCCGCGGCCGCATCTTCGAGCCAGGTTCGAAAGACACCTCGCGTCCATGGCGAGCTCTCCGTTGCCGCAAGCCCCAAAGCTTCCTTGAGCGCCAGGACCAGTTGCCCAAGCGCCTCCATCGCCAGCTGGTCAGCCGCGATTGCCCGTAGGATGGCGCGGCCGAAGCCAGTGTCCTCGGCTCCGCGCGGTTCCGGCCGGCGAAAAACCCTGTGAAACCCCAAACCCTCCAAACTCCGAGACCAATGTTCGAGCATTGCCGTGGCGGAGGAGACTTGGGGACACTGCTCGAGCGTGCGAATCAGCAACCCACAGCGCTCCATCAATTCGCGTACTTCCGCGGACTGCTGTGGGCTGCGCTCTTCCAATCGCGCGGCCAACGCTGAAAGCCGTACCTGGTAGGCGCCCCGCCCTTCCGTCGCACCAACGTTATTGTCGCGGACCCCCGCGAGCCGAAGCAGAGCGCCTGGGGACCCCGGCCCGACGAGCTCCGGCAGATAGCGGCTCGCCAGCAGTCGAGCCACCTCGTGCGCGGGAAAACCGTCCTCGAGAATGCCCGCAAAACTGAGCGCGGTGCGCCCAGCTCCGGTGGAGGAGAGCGGTGCGCCGCGCCGGATGCGCGCGGGAATCCCCAGCTCCTCCAAAGCCTCGACCGCCCACTCGGCCTCCTCCCGCAACTCTGGAAAAGCGACTGCGATCTGTTCCGCAGCACAGCCCTTTTCGAGCCGCTCTCGGACCAGCCGCGCCAATACTCGGACCTCCTCCCGGCGGCCCGAGGCACTCAAAAGCTTCAGATGGGGCTCCAATGCCTGGGCGGCGGCTCCCGATGACGGCAAGCTTGAAAAAAGCGTTGCCCCCAAAAAGGCCAGCGGCCGACGTTCTGCGATGGCGTCCCACTTCATTATCTCCAGGGAGCGAAGCGACTCCCCGCGCTTTTCCACAAGAGCGAGCGCGCGATCCACCGCTAAATCGACCGGCCCGCTGCCCGACGCCGGCAGCGACACTCGCAGGATCGTCCCGCTGCGCTCGCAAGCTTCAGCGAGTGCCAGAAGAAATTCCGAACGCAGCGGAGGCCAATCGTAAATTGCGCCGATTTGGATTTCCCTGAGCCCCTGCAGTGAGCGCGGCAGGCCCTTAGACTTCAGTGCCTCGAAAGCAGCGAGCAGGCGGTCCTCCGGATCAGCCAGCCTAAGGAGCTTCAGCCTTTGCTCGTATCGGCCAAACAGGCGAACGAGGTACCGCGCGTAATCTCGACGGGATTCGGGGAATGACTCCGCAGCCTCTGCCAACGCGCGGGGAGAGACCATTCCCTTCTTGAGCTCGAACATCAGCTCCAACCCGGAACGAGCGAAAGCGGGCTCGTTCACGAAGGATCCAAAGGGCCCGGGTGGCAGATGCTGAGCACAGGACCAAAGGACGATCCGGCTGGTGAACGGCGAACAAGGCCGGCTGATGCCCGGTTGGCAACGTTCCAACAGCTGAGCAAAGCTGCAGTACGCGGAACCGTCTACAAAGCGGTGGTTCCTGTCTGCCGCACGCACCATGGCCTCTTCAACCCGTGCAGCGTCAGGAAGCACCCACAGTCTCGACGAGAACACCACACCGTCAGTCTAGAAATCTCTCCGACATGCTCTTCTTGAGGGTATTGTGCTCGAGCCCGAGGATGAAGCCGCCCAAGCTTTCACGTCTGCTACGCCGCGATAAGTTTCCGAAAGTCCGTTCGAAGGAGCATTACCAGTCCGAGCTCAAGGACCTTCAGCATCGAATGCTGCGCATCCAACAAGGTTTGTATTACGGGGGGATGCGCGCCATCGTCGCCTTCGAGGGATTCGATGCCGCCGGCAAGGGCGGAGCCATCCGGCGGCTGACGGAAAACCTCGATCCTCGCGGTCTCAAGGTGGTCCCGGTCGGGCCGCCGCTCCCGGAGGAGAAGGGACGTCACTGGCTCTACCGTTTCTGGCGCGACTTGCCCATGCCGGGAATGATCACCGTTTTCGATCGAACCTGGTATGGCCGCGTGCTGGTCGAACGGGTCGATCGTCTCGCGAAAAAGCGTGAGTGGCACCGCGCCTACGGCGAGATCAACGAATTCGAGGCGACGCTGGTCAACGACGGCATCGAGCTGGTGAAGATCTTCCTCGCAATCAGTAAGGATGAGCAGCTGCGCAGGTTCGAACAGCGCATCCGCGACCCTTACAAGCAATGGAAGATCGGAGAGCCAGACGTTCGTGCCCGGAGGCGCTGGGACGAATACGTCGAAGCCGCGGACGACATGTTCGAGCGAACGCACACCAACATTGCCCCCTGGGAGCTGATCCCCGGAGAGCACAAGTGGTACGCGAGGCTCGAAGTGCTGCGTCGTGTCACTCTGGCGCTGACGCGGCACGGACAGTGGATCGAAAAGCGAGCTGTCGCCGTGAATACCGAAGAGCTTCAGAATGCGCTGAAGCTGCTTCGCTAAGATCGGCGCAAAGTGGTCTCACTCCTCCGTCAAGGCCAGCTGGGGACACAGTTTTGAAACTATCCGCTCCACAGCGGCAACGGACAAATCCACCATGCACCGGTGATGCCCGAGCGGGCAGCGAAGCTGGCCGCTGCGATGACAGGGCTGGCAGTCCAGCGACAGATGAACCGCGCGTTGCCGCTCGGCAAAGACATGCCTTGCAACAGGCGTCGGCCCAAAAATCATGGCCACCGGAACGCCCAGGCCGCGCGCACAGTGGACCAGTCCAGTGTCCCCCCCGACGACAACGTCGCAGCGCGAAAGCACGGCCAATGACTCTCGGACGGAATTGCCCGCGAGATTGCTCTCTGCGGGAAGTTCGGCTCGGGCACGCACCTCTTCGGCCAGATTGCGCTCGGACGGGCCACCGAGGAGGACCACGGTTGCTCCGCGTTTTCGCAGTTGAAACCCGAGCTCACCGAAGGCAGCAGCACCCCACCTCTTGGTCGGCTGTTCTGCGCCTGGAACCAGACCAACGATCGGCGGTCGGACCCCGGAAAGGATCCCTCGCACGTAGTCATCTTGGTCCGGGGCTCGGAGTGCAAGCGTGGCTTCCCCCGCGCCGGCCCCGACATGCGCAGCGCACCTGAGAAGGCGGGAGGTGAACGGTTCGTTCTTGGGAAAGGGAAGCCGCTCGGTGCAGAACGGCGCATAACCGACCCGTCGGGGCGCCCATGAGAGCCAGCCCAGGATGCCGCTTCGCATCGAAGGATGGCTGATCAGAGCGATGTCCGGACGAAGGGTCCGCGCCCTTCGCCCCACCCTCAGGAGGCCTGCGAGGCCACGGTCTTTTCCTCGTTTGTCGTAAACCAGTACCTCGTCGCATCCTGGCAGCAACTCTCCCACCGGCGCTCCGCGGGGGGTCAGGCAGATTCCCACCCAACCCTGCGGCCATCTGGACTTGAGGGCTCGAATTCCCGGACCCAGGAAGACCGCGTCGCCTAGAAAGCTCGGGTGGATGATTAAAAAACGCACGCCAGCCGCTCGATACCATATCCAAGAGGTACACTCGTGCGCGGAGGTCGCCATGTCCTTTTTCCAGCAAGCTCCAAAGCTCAACAACCAGTTCGAGGCCGACCCGCTGTTGCGCGAGTACCTCGAGCGGATTTTCCCCGCAGACGTTCGCAAGGCAATTGAACCGGAGCTGCGGGAGATGGGCGAACTGGCGGCCGGAGAGCTTTTCCAGCTGTCGCTGACGAGCAGAAAAGACGAGCCTCAGCTGGTTTCATTCGACCCCTGGGGTCGCAGAATCGACGAGATCCGTGTCCCGCCTGCGTGGAAGATTTTCGCGAAGCTGGCAGCCGAAAAAGGTTTGGTGGGGATTCCCTATGAAGCGAAGCACGGGCGCTACTCTCGAGTGCACCAGTTTGCGTCCGCGTATCTCTTCGCGCCCTCTTCCTCGGTCTACACCTGCCCACTGGCCATGAGCGACGGCGCGGTGCGCACGCTGATGACCCACAAGAACAACGCGCTGATTGAGCGGGCGGTGCCTCGGCTGATCAGCCGAGACCCCTCGCGCGCCTGGACCAGCGGACAATGGATGACGGAACGCACCGGCGGCTCCGACGTGGGTCTGAGCGAGACTCGCGCTGCCCGCGACGGTCAAGGTTGGCGCCTCTTTGGAACCAAGTGGTTTACCTCGGCAACGACATCGGAAATGACGCTGACTTTGGCTCGTCCGGAGGGAAACTCCACGGGTGGGAAGGGCCTCGCGTTGTTCTACCTGGAGTTGCGTGGCCCGGACGGAAAACTCAACGGGCTTCGGATCAACCGCCTCAAGGAAAAGCTCGGTACCAAGATGCTACCGACCGCTGAGATCGAGTTGGACGGGTCTCGCGCCGAGCTGGTCGCGGGTTCCTCGGACGGCGTCAAAGCAATTTCGCCGATGCTGCAGATTACCCGAACCTGGAATGCCCTCTGCTCGATCGCCTCGATGCGGCGGGGCCTGGCGCTCGCAACGGACTACGCGCGCCAGCGCCATGCCTTTGGCGCGCCGCTTTCCCAGAAGCCGCTGCATCTGCAGACCCTGGCCGAGCTTCAGACCCAATTCGAGGCGTCTTTTTTGCTCACCTTCAGGGCGGTGGAACTCCTCGGACTCGAAGAGGCCAACGAAGCCACCGATCGCGAGCGCTTGTTGCTTCGCGCGCTTCAGCCGATCGTGAAGCTTTGGACCGCCAAGCAGGCCGTCTGGAACGCCAGCGAGGTGCTCGAGGCGTTCGGCGGCGCCGGATACGTCGAGGACACGGGCCTGCCCGTTCTGCTTCGCGATGCTCAGGTGCTTCCCATCTGGGAGGGGACCACCAATGTCCTTGCCCTCGACATGCTCAGGGCGCTGTCTCAGCCCGGCGCGCTCGAAGCCGTTGCGGACGAGCTGACCGCACGCGCAAACACCGGCACGCGCGCTGAGCTGCGGGAGGCTCGCAGATCGGTCGCCGTCGCATTGGATCGCACGATGGAACGGTTGCGCCGCCCCCAGAACGAGCACCCAAATTCTCTCGAGGGCTTTGCGCGAGCGATCGCCCTGACGCTGGGCCGCGCCTGGGCACTTGCCCTTCTTTTGGAGCACGGCGAATGGGTGCTGAGCCGCGGCGGTCCCCGCCGAACTGCGCTCGCGGCGCGGCAATTGGGCGCCTCGGATCCAAATTTCCTCGACGGCGTTCTCGCCACCGAAGAAGCCGCAAGGCTGGCACTGGGTTATTAGGCCAAAGTTACCGAGGGATCGAGAGGCGCGGGCTAACCTGAGGAGCGCGGCGGGAGCCGCTCGAGCTCTTGCTTGATTTGATCCGCGAAAACCACCACGTCCGCCGTGGTGGTGTAATAGCGAAACAAGGCAAGCTCTCTGCCTGGATCACTTAGCCGCCCGGAGGTTTCCAGCAGATAGGAGGCAAGATCGATTCCCACCTCGACCAGCAAGCCTCCGTCCTCCTGACGTCCGATTTGAAGGGCGAGCTCACCCTGCGCACCACCGCGGTACGAGACCCCATTGGATTGGAGGCTGCACAGCTTTCGTATCGATGCCACCAGGTCCTCGCCCTCGGTCCCACCGATGTAGATGACCGGTAAGCGGATGAAGGGCCAAAAAGAGGCGTCCCGCCGGTCGTAAAACTCCACCCCCACGGTGCCCAGAACTCTCGCGGCATCGGGCGGCGGTCGAGGCTGGCCAGGAACGATCGGAAACACCTCTCGATCAACCAGTTCCAAGAAGAATCGAAGGTTCTTCCCGTCGTTGTGAAGGACCGCCATCGCGAGTTATCTACCTACCATGTCTGAGCCGGACGTCATTTCGATTCGGGGCGCCAAAGAGCACAACCTGAAAAACGTCTC
>Ga0126369_10002117_pt1 | contig 14034 bp, 9 predicted proteins | sample PanSoiMetaPlot_1_FD_109646 | JGI IMG/M metagenome (GOLD analysis project Ga0126369, IMG submission 109646) | Tropical forest soil microbial communities from Panama - MetaG Plot_1 | ecosystem: Environmental > Terrestrial > Soil > Tropical forest > Bulk soil | place: Panama | collected 2016-02-17 | reverse complement strand
GTCATTATCATGCAGCAGTCTCAGTTTGTGCCAAACACCGAACCCAGGAAACCTGCCAAAAAGGGAATCTACGTTCAGCCACAATGGGTGGACGGCGGTTACGGAGTGCAGGTCTTAGAGGCTGGACACTGGACCGACCCGGAGAAAGAGCAGCCGTTGACGCGCCGGCCTGAGTGACTGCTCTTATCCCCAGAGGCACTCTAAGGCGAGCCCTCGCGCGAAAGATTTTCCACCGGAATATTTGTTCAGATAAAAGCGTCGTACAGGTACAGATATGGAGGAGAGATTTGTAGGACGAAGTGGCGACGCGCTCTCAAGGAAGTCGCCCGAGCAGAAATCGCCGGCCAAGCGCGCTGATCGCGAAGACATGACCATGGGTCCAGGAGCGACACGGATCCTCATCTTGGGCGGCGGCTTCGGTGGGGTATACACCGCGATGGCGCTGGAATGGCTCTTACGGCATGACCTCCGACGTGGGGCTGTCGAGATAGCGCTGATCAACCGAGAGAACTACATGGTGTTTCAGCCGATGCTTCCGGAAGTGATTTCTGGCAGCATCGGCCTCGTGGACACGATCACCTCAATTCGACGTCTCTGCCCAAACACGAATCTTTACACCCGTCAGATCGAAGAGGTCGATCTCCAGCACAGGCGAGTTATCGCCGCCGCCGGCCTCGGTACGCGGCCTTGTGAGATCAAGTACGATCACCTCGTCATTGCTCTAGGCAATGTCACGAGTCCCGCTGACCTGCCCGGGCTTGCAGAGCATGCACTCCCATTCAAGTACTTGGGAGATGCACTCACCGTGCGAAACCGTGTCATTCACACCTTGGAGGAGGCGGACATCGAGCCCGATCCTCAGGTGCGTCGCGCTCTCCTCACGTTTGTCGTTGTTGGCGGCGGCTTCTCTGGCGTCGAGGTCGTGGCCGAATTAAACGATTTTGTACGTGCCGTCGCGCGAAACTACCGCCACCTAAATGTTTGCGACGTCCGCGTCATCTTGGTGCATTCAGGCGAACTCATTTTCCCCGAGCTTCCGCGATCGCTTGCTGAATTTGCTCAACGTCTCCTGAAGAAGCGCGGCGTAGAGGTCCTGCTGCGCAAGCGCTTGGCCGGCGCCACAGCCGAGGCCGCACTGCTCGAGGGCGGCGAGCGCATCGCCACTCGGACACTTGTGAGCACGGTAGGCGCAGGGCCGAATCCCCGGGTTGCAGCCCTGCCGGTGAAGAAGGAGCGCGGCCGGATCGTCGTTGATAACCACCTGGCAGTTCCAGACTACCCTGGGGTATGGGCCGTGGGCGACTGCGCCTTTGTCATTGACGGGGAGAGCGGAGAGCCGTGTCCACCGACGGCCCAACATGCCATCCACCAGGCACGGCACCTCGCGGAGAACGTCGTGGCCACGCTCCGAGGCGCGCCGAAGACGAGCTTTGCGTTCACAGCGCTCGGCAAGATGGCGTCACTAGGGCACCGTTCCGCAGTCGGCGAGATCCTTGGGGTGCGGGTCTCGGGGTTCCTCGCGTGGTGGCTCTGGCGGACGATCTACCTCATGAAGCTCCCCGGGCTCGACCGAAAGATCCGAGTTGCCACGGATTGGACCCTCGATCTGATTCTGCCGCCCGACATCGTCCAGCTCAGAACCGAGAAGCCCTTCTCAATCCGGCGGGAACACTTTGAGCCCAATGAGACTATCTTTCGCGAGGGCGATTGGGGCGACTCACTGTATATCATCGTTGACGGCGAGGTCGAGATCACGCGAGATGTTCCGGGTCGAGGCAACATGACACTTGCCCGGCTCGGACGTGGCGAATGCTTCGGAGAGATGGGACTGGTCAGGCAGATGCCGCGGTCAGCGACGGTTCGCACCGTGACCCGAGTCAATGTGTTAGCGATAGACCGCCATGCGTTCCAAGCACTGTTTGCGCACCTACCTCCGCTCCGGCTCTTTTTCGAGCAACTGATCCAGCTGCGCACCCAATAGCGCCGGTCGACGCTGTGGCATTGACAGGTTTGAATTCAATTACGCTTCATCGAGACGGGCAGCTCGTTCTATAACGCTTCTGGCCCTTGCCGGTGGGCCAGCTATGCCGGAGCCGTTCCGATAAACTACGCTTCGGCAGGATCGACTTCATCTGAGGAACATCAAACGCGTGACGGTGATCTCCTCTTTTCAAATTTTTCATTTCCGGTTAGATAGCAAGCTCTGGAGGAAATGATGTCACCTAGACAACTGTATCCAACGGTACTTATCGTCGCGGTAGCTTTGCTTGCGTCGTTAATTCTGCACGAAATCAGTGTGGCTGCGGATAGAGCTCGGATCGGTTACACATCCCCGGGTCCGCAACATGGGATACTCTGGGTCGGCGACGTGAGTGGCATCTTCAAGAAGAACAACCTGGATCTGGAGATCATTTATATGCCGGGAAACATCTCCATTGCGTCGCTCCTATCGGGGGAGATTCAATTCGGGCAAATGACCGGCGCCTTGATGTCACCGGCGCGGCTACAGGGAGCTGACCCGGTGATGCTTGTCAGCATCCAGGAGTTACTGGACGACCGTATGGTCGTGCGGCCAAACATCAAAACCCCGGAAGATCTCAGAGGCAAGCGCATCGCCATCTCCCGATTCGGCGCCGCATCCCACATGCGTGTGATCAACATCTTGCCGCGCTTTGGTCTCACCGAGAAAGATGTGACGTTTTTGCAGATCGGTGATACGCCGGCGCGCATTGTCGCCCTCGCCGGCAACGCGGTGGACGCGTCGAGCTTTTCGCCGCCCGATCATCTCGCGGCGGCCCAAACAGGGATGCGCATCCTATTCAACATGGCGGACTTCAACATTTTCTACCAAGGAACGGGGTTGGTGACGACGCAGCGCAATACCACAAAAAATCGCGATGTGGTGAGACGAATGGTCAAGAGCTACGTGGAAGCCATTCACGTGGTCAGCACGAATCCGGAACAAACCAAGCGCGCCTTTGTCAAGTACAGGAAAACAAAAGACGAAAAGCAGCTAGAAGACGCCTATCAAACCTTGCGCGAGACGGTAAAGCCCAAACCGTATCCTAATCTGGAGGCATTCAAGACAATTTTCAAAGATGTGACCGACCGCATTCCCGCGGCCAAAACCGCCAACCCGAAGGAGTTCGTTGATATCAGTTTTCTTGAAGAGCTAGATAAATCCGGCTACATCGACGGGTTGTACCGGTGAGAAGACAGAGATGGAGACGGGGAGATTGGGAGACAAGGAGATGAAAGACAGAAACAATCAATTTCGGTGTCCCAGTCTCCTTGCCCGCATTTACTCGCCCAGCAGTTTTTTCAATCGTGCGATGATATCCGGAGGTTGGCTCGTGATTTCCTTCGCAATCTTCTCGAGGTCGACACCCGTCGCTGGATCAAGATCAAATTGCCGTTTGTCAAGGTCCGCCAGAAATTCCTTGTCCTTCATCGTCGCATCGAAGGCGTCGCGAAGAATTTTCACCCGGTCCGGCGGAATACCCGGAGTGCCGAGCATGGGACGCCCGAGCGAACCAGACGCGAGCACGACCGTAGCCAAACGCCGGCTCGCCTCAGGAGTTTTGTATTTATCCATCAACTCCCAAATTGTGGGGGTCTCGGGCAGCTTGGCATCACGTTTCTTTCCGGTCTGAATGATGTTTCGGACAAAACCCTTCTTGCGCCAAGTGTGATACGGCTCGCGCGACAAGAACGCTTCGATGGTGAAAGCGCGGCAGTGAATCTCGCCACGCTCAACGGCGAGATCGATTTCAGGTCCGCCCGGATAGCCCTGCACAAGGTTGAACTTCGCTCCGATAGTTTCCTCGAAGAGTTTCGGTAAATAGTAAGCCGTGTCCGAAGTGCCTTGAGCACCGCAGCGCGGTGGTTCCTTGGCATTACGCACGTCCTCAATAGTTTTGTATGGAGTGTCCGCGCGCATGTACATCTGATATTCCCCTAGAACCGGAGAACCGATCCAGACGAATTTTGCCCAATCGTACTGCGCCTCTTTGCGGCCAACGAGCTGGTCGAAATAGAGCGAGGGTACGATGGAGCCGATCAAGCTCAAACCATCAGGTTTGGTTTTGTTGTACAGATAATTCGCCGCAATCATGTGCCCCGCGCCTGGCATATTCTGAACGATCATGTCTGGCTTGCCCGGAATATGCTTGCCCATAAACTGAGCCAGCACGCGGGACCATTGATCGTAGAGCGCGCCGGGAGTCGTGCCGACGTAGACGGTGATGGTTTTACCCTTGTAAAAATCGCTCTGAGCCGACACCGAAGCAGTCAAGATCCAACTTGCGATAAGAACTCCAACGACGGCTAATCCTTTAAGTTTGATATTATCCTCCATGGGACCTCCTCGAGCATCCTAGGTTAAATCGTAGGCTAAATTAACACGGGACCTCCGGCTGTCAAGCCAGTATCCGTCGGATCATTCCTTGACGCCGTTGGATCCATCGCCTAACTTCGAGGCGGAGGTTTGCTTGCCAATGCCTGCGCCGGCATTTGATTCATCATCTAACCCTCAAATCCGTTTCGTCGACACCACCCTGCGCGATGGGCAGGAGAGCCTGTGGGCGACGGCCATGAGAACCGGGATGATTCTCCCGATTGCATCGCGCATGGACGAGGCCGGGTTTGAGGCCATCGAAATAATCGCCACCACAAACTTCAAAAAACAGATTCGCGATCTCAAGGAAAATCCATGGGAGCGCATCCGCTTGGTTGCGGACAAGATAAAAAAGACTCCGCTTCGCGCCGTCAGGAATCGCTACATGGCTGCGTTCCAGATTACGCCGGCTTCGATTTCGGACCTCTGGCTCGAGCGGATGCTCGCCAACGGCGTGCGCGAAATCCGCCTTTCCGACCCCTCGAACAATCCCGCGTACTGGAAGGAGATTCTATCCTCGGCAAACAAAGCTGGATTGAAGACAATCATCAACTTGATCTTCTCTACCTCACCGCGACACACAGACGCTTACTATGCGGAAAAAACGCGCGCTGCCGCTGAGCTCAACCCTTACCGGATCTGCTTTAAGGACCCCGGCGGCTTGCTTACTCCGGAGCACACGCGACAACTTGTGCCGATCATTCTTGAGAACAGCAGTGGCATTCCAGTGGAACTGCATACGCACTGTAATACGGGCCTCGGTCCTCTCTGTTGTCTCGAAGCAGTTGAACTCGGAATACGATCTCTCAATACTGCACTACCGCCCCTCGCCAACGGCTCGTCGAATCCTTCGCTCTTCAACGTCACCAAAAACCTTCAGGCGATAAATTGTCGACCGGTCATCGACGCAGCGCTCCTCCAGCCGGTATCGGAACATTTCGAATCTATCGCCCGGCGCGAAGGGCTACCCATCGGCGCGCCGCTCGAATACGAAGTCGCTCATGGGCTTCACCAAGTCCCGGGCGGTATGGTTTCCAATTTTCGTTATCAGCTCCGCAAGGCGGGTATGGAGCATCGGCTACCGGAAGTGTTGGACGAGATCGGCCGCGTGCGCGCCGAGCTTGGTTATCCCATCATGGTCACTCCGTACTCCCAGTTCGTCGGCGTACAAGCCACGATGAATGTCATTGTCGGCGAGCGTTACAAAGCAGTGTCGGATGAAGTCATACAGTATGCTTTGGGATTTTGGGGTCAAGAAGAATCCACTGCGATGGACACCAACATTAAGGATAAGATTCTGGACCGCCCCCGTGCCCAAGAGCTAGCCGAATGGCGAGCTCCTCAGCAGTCGCTCAATGAGCTTCGAGAACAGCTCGGCGGACCCGGTGTCTCCGACGACGACCTTCTACTGCGATACTTCTCCAGTCAAGAAGACGTGGCGGCCCTCAAAGTCGTCGGCCCACCGAAGACTTATACCGGTATAAAACATCCGTTATTAACGTTGCTAGAGTTACTCACGAAGCAAGACCACCGGCGGCAAATTTACATCCGCAGCGGGAAAGCGTCGATAAGATTGGAGCGGAGGGCGCAAAGACCGGTCGCCGAAGCTTCGTAAATCTTTGCATTGCAGCAGGACCGGTTACGGTCCGAGCGCGCTTGGAACAGACCTGAGTCGTGTCAACTTTCGTTGCGAGTCCGTGTAGCTTTGGTTGCATCCTCCGTAAACGGAAGGCGCATTTCTATTTGATGACCAACAATTATCGCCCCGAAAATATCAGATTCACGAAACCGAAGCGGACTTGGCATTTTGATTGCTGAGCGCCCGCTACGAATTATCTAACTGTTCGCGAGCAAGATTGAACAGGAGGCGACAAGGGACCCACCCATCCAGCAATCGCTAGAACAATGCTCAAACCGTGGAGGTCACATGGATAAAAACTTAGTAAAGATCAAAGCGCAAATATAGCAAGTCTCCCATGTATTTCTCGAATATCCCACACCTTTGAGGAACTGAAATCGCCGCGCGTCCGCAACTACGAAATGCAGCAGCTTGTTTTCCATGGGCGCCTTGGGTCTGATCGCTGCCACCTGCGGCGCGTGTAGTAGCGCTAAACTATGGTCAACTCATGGTGGGCACATGCTTGTTACGACGGCGGAATACTGTGCAATTAACCAAACCCCCGTTGGAAGTAAATCGGTCCAAGGCCGGGTCGTGGCCCGCATATGTTACCTGTGCGGAGCCCAGCCCGGATGTCGCGAAAGCTGTTTCGACAGCCCTCAGCGTGCGCGGATCAGGGGGTCACTCTCCCCAATGGCGTTACCGCCGACGTCGCCGCGGCCGTTAGTCGGGTTTCGCGACGCCCACGGCGCTTATGTGAACGAAACCGGCTCAGTAGAACTTCCACGTTGAGTTAAGATTTTCATCGGCTCTTTCTTGCCATTTTCATCATTTTTGGAATCGTTTCCGATCTTGCCCGACTCTCTTGACGCCCATTGCTTTCCTGTACTAATGGTGCGGCGAGATGAGCGTTTGATTGGAGGAGCATAGAACCATGTCTTTACAAATCATCGACGCCGATGGACACATCAATGATCACGTCTATGGCGAAGAGATCGCGAGCTACATGCCGAAGGGAAACCAGTTGTCGCGTCCTTTCCCTGAGCTTGACCATCTGCACTTCCGCTACTTGAAGCAAAACCGCCACGCCACCGGGAATCCGTCGCCGGATGACTGGATGCGGTTTCTCGACAAGACCGGCATCAGTTGGACGGTTCTTTATCCCACGGCTGGGTTGGCCACCGGACGCATCATGGCTGAAGAATGGGCCGTGGTCGCTTGCAAGGCGTACAACACTTGGTTGTACGAGCGTTTTCTAAATGTTAGTCCGCGCCTCAGAGGCGTGGCGCTGCTGCCGTTTCAGAACGTTGACGCCGCGGTGATCGAATTGCGCCGCGCCGTAAAAGAGTTGGGGATGCTCGGCGGAATGCTGCCGTCGAACGGCGAAGCGATTCAGGGGCACCTGGGCACAAAGACCTACTGGCCCATTTACGAAGAAGCCGAAAAGCTCGGCTGCGCCATCGCCGTGCACGTGGGATGCCTCCACCACATGGGACTCGACTCGTTCAGCACTTATTACCCCGCCCACGCGCTGGGCCATCCATTCAGTCTCATGATCCAGGCCGCGGGCATGCTGGCCCACGGCGTGTTCCAGCGCTTTCCCAACCTGCGCGTTGCTTTTCTTGAAGGCGGCGCAACCTGGGTGCCTTTCATGATGGACCGGCTCGACCGCTCGTATCACGACGGGCACGTGCAGTTAGATCTCGAAGGAAATATCATCGGTGGGCCGGCGCCGGGCGAAAAAGCGAGCGACTATTTCAAGAAGCAGCTTCGCGAAGGCAGAATCTTTGTTGGATTCGACTGCGACGACGACGGCCTGGGTACGGCCGTCACGAAAGCCTGACGCGAGCCTTTTCTCTTCGGCAGCGACTTTCCGCACGAGGTCTTCGACGCCGCAAAGTGCCGCCACGAAATCGACGAATTACTTGAACGCGATGATCTCACCCAAGCGGACAAGGAAGCAGCTTTGGGAGGCAACGCGTTGAGGTTTTATCGTCCGGCGTTGTAAGTACGTCTTTACTCCTTGCTCGCTGCTCCCTGCACCAGCGCGCTTCAACCTGGATTCCGCAGTTAACGTTGCTAGCTGCACAGCGAGGCGTGAGCCTGGAGGAGCGAAGGCACAGAAATGTAATGTTTCAAAGTCCTTTTGTACTCGGCACTCCGTTTTCAATGATTCAGTAGTATGCTCATCGCACCGGCTGCTCGCAGTTCTCCTTAGAGGCAAAGGCCCATTGACTTCGCTCCGGAAGGCTTGCGCCTCGCTCGTCGTGTTTATCTCCAACTGCGAAATTCCGTTCAAGTACTCTCTCGCCTTAGCGCTTTCACTTCGCGACGCCGGGCATGGAGCACCGGCTCCGTATACCCGTTATCAGCCTCCCGCCCTTTGAAAACCAGATCCAGCGCAGCTTGAAAAGCACTACTTTTTTCGAACTCCGGCGACATGTTGCGATAATTTGGATCGCCATGATTTTGGCGATCGACAATTTGTGCCATTCGCCTGAATGTTTCTAGAATCTGTTCCCGGGTCACGATTCCATATTTCAACCAGTTGGCGATATGTTGGCTCGATATGCGCAGCGTCGCTCGGTCTTCCATTAAAGCGACATCATTTATATTCGGCACCTTGGAACAGCCGATCCCCTGGTCGACCCAACGCACGACATATCCGAGAATGCCCTGCGCATTGTTGTCCAGCTCGCGCTGCATTTCCTCCGGTTGCAAATCCCGGTTTAACAACGGCGGCGTCAAAATGTGATCCAGGCTCGCGCGACCTCTTTTGGACAACTCTGCTTGCCTTTTGGCGACATTTACATAGTGATAGTGGATAGCATGCAGCGTCGCAGCGGTCGGCGACGGCACCCAGGCGGTATTCGCGCCTGCCTGTGGATGGGCGATTTTCGTTCTTACCATCTCCCGCATTTCATCCGGCATCGTCCACATCCCCTTGCCGATCTGCGCCTTCCCACGCAGTCCCGTCTCAACGCCGATGTCCACGTTCCAGTCTTCATATGACTTGATCCACGGCTGAGTTTTAATCTCTTCCTTCGGTAGCATCGCGCCAAGTTCCATGCTCGTGTGGATCTCGTCGCCGGTTCGATCCAAAAATCCCGTATTGATAAAAACTATCCGTTCCTTGGCCGCGCGTACGCACTCTTTCAAATTGACAGTGGTGCGACGCTCCTCGTCCATGATGCCGATCTTCAGCGTATTCCGCTTCAAACCAAGAGCCTTTTCCACCCGTGCGAATAACTCCACCGTGGCCGCGACCTCTTCCGGCCCATGTTGCTTCGGCTTCACGATGTAGATGCTGCCTTTTTTGCTGTTGCTTTGTTTCGCCTTTCCCTTGAGATCATGCATGGCAGCTAAAGCCGTGACCATCGCATCGAGAAAGCCCTCCGGAATCTCTTGGCCGTCCGCCGTGGTTACGGCATCCGTATACATATGGATCCCCACGTTTCGAACCAGCAGCAGACTTCTTCCAGGCAGAGTTAGCTTCCTTCCGGTAGGTGTAATGAAAGTTTTGTCTGGATTGAGTCGTCGAGTGAGCGGGCGGCCGTTTTTATCAAAAGTCGCTTCCAGCGTCCCTTTCATGATTCCGCACCAATGGCGGTAGACCGTGACCTTATCGGCGGCATCGACCGCGGCGACAGCATCCTCGCAATCCTCGATAGTGGTGATGGCCGCTTCCAGCACGACATCCTTCACTCCCGCCGGATGCGCTTTACCGATGGGATGGCTGCGATCGATCTGAATCTCGATCCGCGAGCCGTTATTGGCGAGGAGGATGCTGCTCAACTCTCCGTCTTTCTCCTGGTAGCCGAGAAACTTGCGTCCATCTGCCAGGCTTACATTGCTGCCGTCCTTGAGTGTTGCAGCCAGCTGTTTCTTGCCGCCGACGCGCCTGAGAAAAAATCGGGTGACATCGGAAAAACTTCCCCGCTTGAGGCCAACGACCTTATCCAGAAACTCCTCTGTGTAGGCGATTACTTTTGCGCCGCGTCTGGGATTGTAAAACTCCCCCTTTTCCGCGCCCTCCTCCTCTGGAATCACGTTGGTCCCGTACAGCGCGTCGTAGAGACTTCCCCAGCGCGCATTGGCGGCGTTCAAGGCGTAGCGCGCGTTGTCCAGCGGCACCACCAACTGAGCTCCGGCGATCTGTGTAATCTCAGGATCAACATTGGCCGTAGCAATCTTGAAGTTCTTGCCTTCGGGAACTAGATAGCCAATTTCTTTGAGAAAGACTTTGTATTCTTCACACCTGAAGGGCTGATTCTTTCGTGCCACATGGTGTTGGTCGATTTGTCTTTGCAGCCCATTCCGCTTTTCCAAAAGCGCGCGATTCTTCGGCCCAAGATCTCTCACGATCTCGGCGAATGATTTCCAAAAGCGATCGGGATTAACACCGGTCCCAGGCGCGATTTCATCCCGGACCAGAAGACACAATTCTTCATTGATCTTCAGCTCACTTTTATCAACGGTCTTTGCCATTGACGTTCTCCTAGCCCACCTATCGACGCGCGCTGCGCGCCATCTTCACTACACGGAGCAGAAAATGAAGCGAACACTCCCGCTAGCCGGCGGCTCTCACCGACGCGTTGATTGCTTGGAAGCGCGGTGGCCTGAATGGCTGCGCGATAAATTTTTTCAACGATTCATCGTTGGCGAATATCTTTTGCGAACGGGCGGTGTCGACCTCAATGGCAATAATATTGGGGTCATCCGTCCGCGTGCCTCTGAAAACGCCATTCTGAATCATGCGCCGTACCGAGATCCGATTATCGTCGGTAGGTGTCACGTAGTGCACCAGATCGGTTTTATAGCGATGGAGCAGGAAAAAATGCATCAGTGTCATCAGCCGGCGCGCGCGATATTTTTTGACTGTATTCTGATCCTTGACCGCGAGAAACTTCCGGCCATCGCGATCTTTGTCAACTCTATAGGTAATCTCGGCAATTTTATCCCGAGCTTCGTCAAAAACGTTGAGCATCATCTCCTCGGAGCCCGCCCAGCGCTCTTTAATCTCGACGCTAAGTTCGCCCTGGTTATAAAGCCCCTGCTTACTCCAATGATCGGCCCACATGCGGAGCCATCGCTCCAAAACGCTTACCGGCACCTCGATGGCTTTTCTATGCTGCGCCTCTGTCGACTTGCCGCCCATCGACGAGGTCGTCAGCGATGGCCCGCGTGCCGCGCGGCGAAATTTATCCGCCCATGGTCCGCCGACAAACGTCTGCGGATATTGCGCCGGATCGTTGGCCAGCCGAAGCGAGCGCTGTATCAGTCTGACGAAACCGAGCACGCCTTCTTCTTTCAAAGCACGCGCCAGGCGGCCGTTCATCAACGCCTCGGTTTGATGACCTGCGTACGTTATGAAGCTAAAGACATAGCCCAATTTGCCCAGCTCCGCAGCAAAGTTCTTCATCTGATCGTCCGTAAATCCCCAAGCGTCCCAGTTCCAAGACGGCGACAAGTTGTACGCCAAAAGTTTGTCAGGAAAAACTTCATGAATAGAATCAGCCCAGATCTTGTCGTCTTCCAAATCCGGCTTCGCCGTTTCACGCCAAACCAGATCCGAGAAAGGCGCCATCGCCAATCCCCTTTCAGTGGCCATGTCTCGCCCGCCGGTAAGCTGATAAAAACCTTCCGGCGTTTTGGGCAGGTCCCAATCCCAGAAAACTTCGACTTCCATGGACTTCGCTTGCTGACGGGCTTCGTGGTACGACACCGTGGCGGCGAATTTCTTCCAGCGTTCGACAGACATGGAAAATTTCTCTCGGCTCTGCATTCGCGCCTGCATTGCCTCGGCAACCGCTTCGGAATAGGTTTTCAAACCCGCCTTTCCCGCCCAAGCTTCACGGACAATCGTCAATACATGGTCCACTGTTTCTTCGGCGACCTTTTTGACCGTCAATTCGAGCACTGCGATCTGCTCACGGGCATCCCTGTGTCCTTTTCCCTGGCCACGCGCTTGTCGCAGTTTTTTTAATGATGCAGTCTCTTTGCGAATTCGCCGCACCGCTTCATCGACGCGAGCCGCGAGATGTTCCTTTCTTAACCATTCATCCGCTTCTCGATACGCTTTGTCCGAGATTTTGTGCAGCAAATGTCCGTTGATTTCTTTGAATCCGTGCTCGTACAATTTCTTGATCACGGCGAGATTGACATTCTTGAAAGGAATAATGTCAGGGTTTGTGGCGCCCAATACGAAAGGATGATCCCGCTGGTCTTCGACGCTGTCGAGAGCCGTCGCTTCGTTGGCGTCTGTCCGGCTTACGATCACGCCTGGCACACCCATGATGTCGAACTGTAACCTCGCCGTATTTAGCCTGGAAATCATTTCAGCCGTAGAGACCAAAACCTTTTGACCCTGATGTCCGCAAACCTTGCACCCCGGTCTTTGGTCTTCAATGTGAATGGCGCCGATCTTGTTTTCCACGAATTTCTTAACCAAGTTGCGAATGTGATGCTCGCCTCCGTGACCGGTGTCGCCGTCGGGAATGATCATCGGCGGAGAAAATTCGATGGCTGAGTTTTTCTTCCGTTGTGCCGACGTCATTCTCATCCGGTTGGAGCGTTGCACTTCGTCCTGGTGCAGCAAAGCGCGCACCCATGAAGCGCCTTCCTTGGGCACTCTATCCAGCGCATAGTTGGCCAAGTCCGCCCCGGGATCCTCCGAGTCCGAGCCGCGGGCGGATGTGGACCATCCGCCAAGATAGAGGATCTTGATCCCTTCCATTACCGCCCGTACCGCCCCCGTTGGCGAAAACGGACCATAAGTAATTTCCTGTTTTTTCTCTTTGAACAACCTCTGGAGGGTGTCGTACATCTTTATCGCTGCCTGCTTGGCAATGGCATGGTCTTCGCGCGCGTTTCCGCGCAGGGCCACCACCTCATACGCCGTGTGCAGCCGCGTGATTTGTCGAAAACGTTGGCTTTGAAACCAACTCTCCGTTTCGCGCAATTCCTTTGCCCATTCGATCGCTTCGATATCACGCTTCGAATCCAGCCGTGTGACTTTCGCGCTCATTGGATTTCTCCTCCTATCCGTGAAAGCCCTGGGAAGAATATTGGCGGGAAGAACCTATCAATTTAAATGCCTCCGCACAATGCCAAGCGCACCTACAGTTCGCACCATGACGGCGATTTCCTAACGAGACTCTACCAATCTCTTTGATGGAAGCGTACCGCCTTATGACTTTAGGCGCACCAGCGTCCCTTGAAATTCCCCAAATAAACCTGGGTGGGCATGCGTGAATTGAATTCAGTTAACGCCCCATAGCGATATAACGAGCTGGAATCCTTAAATTATTCCCCCGTCGGGATCAAAACGCCCGACGCCAAGAAGCTCGTCTCTCGTAGGTCACATATGAGACCCTGCGTCTGATTTCAGTTCGCGCTGTAAGCCTGCCTTACAGTCATTTCGTTTTCGTGGTGGAAAGATTCCTTCGACCTCCCCGCTACTCTCTCTGCTTTGCGCCGCTCGATTCCGGAAGAAAAGAGCGCCATATCAAATCCTCGATGTTTCTTTGAATCAATAAAAATTTCGGGCGCCCATTCCAGGGGCATCCGCTTCGAATGATCCCGTGTTGGCACGAAATGTGGAGCAGCTGATACTTCGTCCAATGTGAAAATTACCAGTGATAATCAGGGCGTTAGTCGATATGACACGGCGCTGAAAGAGACCACACAGGACACGTGGCACAGGCGTTGCTCTATGCGCTGCTTCACCAGCACCTGAGTCCGGCATAAACGTTCAGACGGATTATTTGAAAGGAGTGCGAATAGCAACATGCCTGAACCCGCCGCCTTGTTCTTGCTCGGCTTTGGCCTGATCGGCCTTCGGGCGTTTATCTCCTCTCGCTCTAACAAAATGAAACAGCTTCCGACCAAAACACCCTGAAGGTTTTGGCTCGGAAAAGGAGCCTACCCTCACACCGCACCAGGGTCCGACACCCTTGGGAGGGTTGGCGGCCCGGGTTGTTTCAACCCGGGCCTCTCCTTTTGTATCGAACTGTTATTT
>Ga0126369_10002116_pt1 | contig 14036 bp, 14 predicted proteins | sample PanSoiMetaPlot_1_FD_109646 | JGI IMG/M metagenome (GOLD analysis project Ga0126369, IMG submission 109646) | Tropical forest soil microbial communities from Panama - MetaG Plot_1 | ecosystem: Environmental > Terrestrial > Soil > Tropical forest > Bulk soil | place: Panama | collected 2016-02-17 | reverse complement strand
TGGCCGATCCCCGGCCAGGAGAAGATGTTCTCGACCAGCACGGCGCAGGTCATGACGTTGCCGAACGCGAGGCCGACCACGGTGAGGACCGGCGGCGACGCGGCCCGCAGCACGTGGCGGGACACGACCGTGAGCTCGGGCAGCCCCTTGGCGCGGGCGGTCCGCACGTAGTCGTTCTCGAGGATCTCGAGGACCGCCGACCGGGTGAAGCGTGTGAAGAGGCCCGTGTTGAAGGCGGCCAGGACGCAGGCGGGCAGCACCAGGTGCTGCAGGCTGTTCACGAACACGTCGAGCTGCCCGGCTGCGAGCGAGTCGACGGTGAACAGCCCGGTCAGGTGGGGAGGGGGCAGCACGGCGGCGTCCAGGCGGCCGCTCCCGGGCGCCCAGCCGAGCCGGTAGAAGAACACGTAGAGGGCCACCAGCGCCAGCCAGAACTGCGGCGTCGACATCCCGCCCAGCGACACCACACGGAGGACCTGGTCCGCGAGCCGGTTTCGCCGCAGAGCGGCGATGACGCCGAGCGTCACACCGAGCGCGCAGGCGAGCAGCATCGACGTGATCGCCAGCTCCGCGGTCGCGGGGATGTACTCGGCCAGGTCCGTGGTGACCGGACGCCGGCTCTGCTCCGACTCGCCCATGTCGCCGTGGAGCAGGTTCCCGACGTAGACCAGGTACTGGACCGGCAGCGGCTTGTCGAGGCCGAAGTGCTCCCGGTACAGGCGCACCGCCACCGGGTCCGAGGAGGCGCGGTCTCCGAGGTTCGCGACTGCCGGGTCGCCGGGGATGACGTGTGTCAGGACGAACGCCATGATCGACACGCCGAAGCACAGCAGCACCAGGGCCGCGAGCCGCCTCCCGACGAAGAAGAGGAGGGGGTGCCGGGAGCGGCGCCTCGCGAGCGCCGCTCCCAGCGTCTCAGTGCGTGCCGATGGCGGCGAGGTCGAGGTACCAGACCGGACTGTAGATGACATTCGTCAGGTTGTTCGTCGCGACGACGGACTGGCCGGGCTGGATGAGCGGCATCATCGGGCTCTCCTGGTTGAGCAGGGTCTGCAGCTGCTGGTACAGCTGGCCGCGCGTCGCGTTGTCCGCGGTGGAGTTCGCCCTGGCGCCGAGGGCCTCGATGTCGGGAGCGGCGCCCTTCAGCCAGCCGGCGCGCTTGCCGACCAGCTGGTCGGGCAGGAAGGCCTGGTAGTCGTTGGGGTCGGGGTAGTCGGGCGCCCAGCCCGCGAGGCCGAGCTGGTACTTCCCGCCGCGGTAGTTGGGCGTCGCGATCGAGCTGGGCTGGCCGTTGAGGTTGGCGGTGATGCCGACGTCGGCCAGGTTGGCCTTGATCTTGGCCGCCAGCGTGTCGTTCAGCCCGGTGCTGCTGACCGTGTAGTCGAGCTCGATGGTGGGATTGGCGACGCCCGAGGCCTGCAGCTCGCTCTTCGCTTTTGCGACGTCGCGCTTGACGGCCTGCGACTGCGGCAGGGCGCCCAGGAACTGGGACGGCACCACGCCGGGGGCCTGGGCCGCGCCCGCCCCGGCAACGCTGACGAGGGCCTGGTAGTCGACGCCGTACCGGACGGCGTTGACGAAGTGCTGATTGGCGCAGGCCGCCGTCGTCTTGATGTTGCAGAACAGGAACGTGATGTTCGGCGAGGTGAAGCTCTTGACCGTCAGCTTGCTGTCACCCTTCAGGCTCGCCGCCTGGTCGCCGGAGAGGCTGAGCTCGATCTGGTCCGTGGCCTTCTGGACCTCGATCAGCTGGGTCGCGGCCGCCACGTTGCGGAAGATCACCGTGCCGAAGTTGGGCTTGTCCGGGCCCCAGTACTTCGCGTTCGCCTTCATGACCACCTGCGACGTGGTGGCCGAGGCCATCGTGTACGGGCCGCTGCCGACCGACGTCGTGCCCAGGAAGTCGTGGGCGGTGTCGGTCTTGGCCGCGTCGGCGGCCGCGGAGCCGCCGTGCGCCATCAGCAGCTTGGAGTTCAGGATGCCGAGGGCCGGGTTCGTGACGATGAACGGGATCGCCGGGTTGGGATCGGCGGACGTGATCACGAAGGTGTAGTCGTCGGTCGCCTTCATCGACGTCAGCCCGTCGAGCAGATAGACCGGGTTGTCGTGCACGTTCAGGAGCCGGTTGTAGGTGAAGTCCACGTCGTGGGCGGTCAGAGGCGTGCCGTCGGCGAACTTCACGTCCTTGCGGATCTTGAAGGTGAACGTCTTCGCGTCCGTCGAGACCGCGTAGGACTCGGCTACCAGCGGCACCGGCGTCGAGGAATCGCCCAGCTTGAACGTGAGGAGGCTGTCGTAGACGGTGTGGAAGAACGGGTCGGCGTCGAAGTCGACGCCGCCGCGGCTGGGGTCGGTGTCCTTGCTGAAGTCCCACGTGTAGGCGTCGTCGACGACGAGCGTCCGCGCGGCGGCGCCTGACGACGAACTGGAGCTCGGGCTGGTGCCGCAGGCCCCTCCCAGGAGGGCCGCTGCGACCCCCAGGCAGGCAATCACGAACGTGCTGCGCCGGTGCATCTCCGACTTCTCCTCCCCTGGACCGCGTCGAGGCCGAGAGATCTCCGCCGTCGACAAGTATCTAAGCTCGGCGAATATACATCTTCCGAGGTGCCTGTGAACCCTCCCGCCCGTTGAGCTCCAGGAGGCGTCGCCGATGCCGGCAGCGAGTGACCGAGTCCCCGTCCTGATCGCGTCGTGGCTGGACCCCGGGCATGCCGAGAGGATCGCGGCAGCCGAACCCGATCGCATCGAGCTCGTGTATGAGCCCGGACTCCTGCCGGCGCCCAGGTACGAGGCGGATCACCACGGCCCCCACGAGCGCTGACGGACGCGGAGCGGGGCCGCTGGCGGGAATGCCTGAGCCGGGCCGAGGTCATGTTCGAGTTCGACTGGGAGCGCCCGGAGGAGCTCCTCCGCCGGGCCCCGCGGCTGCGCTGGGTCCAGGCCACGAGCTCGGGGATCGGACCGCAGGTAGACCGCCTCGGCCTCGCCGGCGCGCCGCTGGTGATCACGAACGCGGCCGGCATCCACGCCGCTGGCCGAGTTCGTCGTCCTGGCCGCGCTGTACTTCGCGAAGGAGATGCCGCGGCTGTGTGCGTGGAAGAGCGAGCGGCACTGGGACCGGTTCTGCGGGCGCGAGCTGTCCGGGTCGCGGATGACGCTGATCGGCCTCGGGCAGGTCAGCGCCAGGATCGCCGAGCTGAGCGCCGCCCTCGGAATCGAGGTGACCGCGCACCGGCGCACTCACGGCGGGGACGCTCCGCCCTCCGAGCAGCGCGTCGTCGACGCCGAGGGCCTCGATGCCGCGCTGGCCGAGACGAACTTCCTCGTGATCGCGGTGCCCGACACGCCGGAGACCAGGCGCCTGGTCGATCGCCGGCGCCTGGAGCTCCTCCCCACCAGCGCGGTGATCGTGAACGTGGGCCGCGGCTCGATCGTCGACGAGCCGGCCATGATCGACCTGCTGCGGTCAGGGCGGCTGGCCGGCGCCGCTCTCGACGTCTTCGCGCAGGAGCCGCTGCCCGCCGACAGCCCGCTGTGGGCGATGCCCAACGTCATCGTCTCGCCGCACTCGGCGAGCACCGTCGTCGAGGAGAACGACCGGCTCGTCGACCTCTTCGTCGACAACCTGCACCGCTACCTGGACGGCCGTCCGCTCATCAATGTGTACGACCCGCGGCGGAGGTACTGACAAGCGCGGCTGGCGGGCTGTCAGGTCGGTCCGCGGACTTCACATACCGCAGCGGGCGAACGTGCCTTCAGCGGGCGCCGGCGCGGGTGGGCGTGAACCGCACCGGCAGGTGCTTCACGCCGCCGACCAGCGGGATGCCGAGCGAGCGCAGGTACACCGGATCGCCGGCCACCTCCAGGTCGGGGAGGCGGCTGAACAGCTGGCGGAACATCACCGAGAGCTCCCGCCGCGCCAGGTGCGCGCCCAGGCAGAAGTGGGGGCCGGGACCGCCGAAGCCGACGTGGGGGTTCGGATTGCGGAGCACGTCGAACCGCTCGGGGTCGGCGAAGACGCGCGGGTCGCGGTTGGCAGCGCCGTAGAACAGCACGACCCGGTCACCCGTGTGGAAGTCGTGGCCCGACAGCGTGAGGTCGCGGGTGGCGGTGCGGCGCATGAACGTCACCGGGGACGCGGCCCGCACGATCTCCTCGACTGCCGTTGGCGTCACGCCGTCCAGGTCGCGCTGCCAGACGGCGCGCTGGTCCGGGTTCTCGTGGAGCAGCTCGGTGCCCAGGCTGATGGCGGTCCGGGTCGTGTCGTTGCCGGCCACCGCCAGGAGGATGAAGAACGGCGCCAGCTCGTGCGGGGCGAGCATGTCCTCGCCGACGTCGTTGTGCACGAGGGCGGTCGTGAGGTCGTCGGCCGGATGAGTCCGGCGGTGCGCGGCCAGCTCGTTCATCAGGTTCGTGAGCTGCATGCCGGCCTCGAGGAGCGCGCCGAGCACGTCCTCGCGGCCGCCGAGCCGGTCGGCGTCGCCGGCGCCGAGGATGACGTTGGTGGCCTGCAGCACCGTCGAGAACTCGCTGCGGGGGATGCCCATCATGTCGCAGATCACCAGGAGCGGGAACGGCTCCGAGATGGCCTCCACGAGGTCGACCTCGCCCTTCTCGCACATCCCGTCGATGACCTCGGCGCAGATCCGCTCCACGGAGTCGAGCAGGTCCTGCAGCTTGGCGGGCGTGAACGCCCGGGCGACGATGCCCCGCTGGCGAGCGTGGCGCGGGTCGTCCATCACGATGAACGAGCCGAAGAACTCCATCGCATCGCTGGGCAGGTCGTTGATGGCGGTGCTGCCCTGGCCCGAGCAGAAGTCCACGGGCCGGCGGCTGATGTCGACGACCTCGGCGTAGCGGGTGGCCGCGAAGAACTCCCCCTCCTGCCCGGTGACGGCATCCACGAAGGGCACCCGCTCGAAGGGACCGCGCTCACGAAGCTCGGCGAACCGGGCCATTCGCGTCGACAGGGGTTGATGCCAGAACGCGGGTTCGGCGATCGGTGGAAGCCCTTCGGTCATCTGGAATCCCCTCCGCGCGGTGCGACGATCAGGTGCCGCGCTCTCGCAATACTAACCAGCGTGGAAAGCGACCGAGCTCCGATCGGCCGGGACACCGTGGACTTCTTCCAGCGCGCCCTGCGGTACCTGGGCTCGCGGATCGAGGGGCAGGACGACGAGGTGCTGGGGTGGCGGCCGGCGCCGGACACGACGCCGATCTCGAACATCGTCCTGCACGCGCTGGGCTCGACGGCCGCCAGCTTCACGGTCGCCACCGGCGAGCCGCGGGAGCGCGACCGGGACGCCGAGTTCAGCGCCCCGCCGCTCCCGGCCGCGAAGCTCGTCGAGCTGATCGGACAGGTCGAGGACCACCTGGAGCGGTACCGCGACCGCCTCACCGTGGCCGACCTGGTCTCCGAGCGCCCCCGGCTGGCGCGCGGCCAGCAGTTCACGGGCCTGCAGGTGCTGCTGAACAGCTATGGGCACCTCTCGGCCCACATCGCGCAGATCGAGCTGACCCTGCAGCTCGCCGAGGAGCGGCACCGACCAGCGGCAGCCGACCGGTAAGCGACATCCCCTCGAGGGGCACGCCAATCGGGGTATCGGTGGGGGGCGTAGCGGGCCGGCTGACCGGGGTACCGTCGAGACCGATCAGCGGTGGCCGACCAGGTCGCGGACGATGTGCGTGAGGGCCGGCCCCTCCCGCAGGAACCGCCGCTCGCCGAGCGAGATGCCGACCGAGACGACGCGGCGGTCGTCTCCGTACAGCGGCACCGCGATGCCGCAGACGCCCGTCGCGAACTCCTCCCGGTCGGTCGCGAGCTGCAGCCTGCGCACCGCGGCGAGTTCACGGGCCAGCCCGGCGGGCTCGCGGATCGTGTGGTCCGTGAACGACTCCAGCACCGGCTCCCGCGCTCGGGCTGGCCACTGCGATCGATCGAGCGGGGCGAGGAGCACCTTGCCCAGCGCCAGCGCGTGGGCGGCCCCCCGGAAGCCCTTCCTGAGGGGCGGCGGCTCGCGCAGGCCGGCGCGGCCCTGGACGTCGGCGATCTCCAGGTCGCCGTCCGCCCAGACCGCGAGGTAGCTCCACGTGTCCGTCCGGTCCGAGATCTGCCGCAGCAGGGGCTTCATCCGCTCCGCCGGCGAGGCCGACTCGCCCATCGAGCGGTGGAGCCTCGCCATGGCAGGTCCCGGCTCCAGACCGCCCCCGTGCCCGGAGGGCTGGACGAAGCCGACGTCCTCGAGCGTGTTGATCACGTGGTACACCGTCGAGAGGCTCGTCCCCAGGCGCCGGGCCAGGCCCTTCGCGGTGAACTCTCCGGAGTGCGTGACCACGAGGTCCAGGACCTCGAGGCTCCGGCGCACCGTCGTCAGGGTGTGCGAGTGCAGCGAGCCCTGGCCTTCGGCGGAGCGGCGATCGCCGCATCCGTCCCGGTTGTCGCTCGCCATGGGTACCGCTCCTGGTCGAAAGCGTGCGCGCCGTCAGGCGGGCACCAGCACGCCCCTTCCACTGATCTTGCGCTGGTCCAGGTCGGAGATGGCCTGGTTGATCTCGTCCAGCGGGTAACGCCGGGCGTGGAGCCGGACCCGGCCCTGCTCGTTCAGCTTCATGAGCTCGCTGAGGTCGGTGTAGTTCCCGACCAGGCTGCCCACGATCGCGATCTCCGAGAAGATGATGTCGATGGTGGGCACGCGGGTCGTACCGCCGTACCCGATCACGATGTGCGTGCCGCCCTGCCGCAGCATCTGGATGGAGTGCGCCTCGGCCCCGAGCTCGCCGACGAAGTCCATCACCACCTGGCAGCCGCCGCCGGTCTTCTCCTTCACCTCCTCGACGCGCTCGCTGCCGCTCACGACCGCCTCGGCGCCCAGGGTGCGGGCCAGCTCGCGCGCGCTCTCCGAGGCGTCCACCGCGATGACGCTGGCCGGACTGAGCACGTGCAGGCACTGGAGGCCGATGTGGCCGAGACCGCCGACGCCGATGACGGCCGCCCAGTCGCCCGGCCGCAGGACGCGCGCCGCCTTCTTGGCCGCCCGGTACGCCGTGATGCCCGCGTCCGCGTACGGGGCGAGCTCGATCGGGTCGATGCCCTCGGCGAGCTTCACCATCGCCCGGTCCGACGTCCTCAGGTACTCGGCGAACCCGCCGTCGGCCGAGAGGCCCGGAAAGTAGCTGGCGGTGCAGTACATGTCCTCGCCCCGCCGGCACGCCTCGCAGTAGCCGCAGCTCGCGAGCGGGTGGCAGATCACGGCGTCGCCGCGCTGCACCATTGTCACGGCGTCGCCCACGTCCTCGACGTAGCCGGCGTTCTCGTGCCCGAGGGTGTAGGGCAGCGTCCGCTGGGTGATGTCCTTCCAGATCCCCTCGATGATGTGCAGATCGGTCCGGCACAGGCCCGCCCCGGCGATCCGCACGATCACGTCGTGGTGGCCCATCAGCTGGGGCTCGGGCACCTCTTCGGTCACCAGCGGGCGGTCGCCCGGCCTGGGGTGCCAGCCCTGGAACTCGTACGCGTGGAGACGGGCAGCCTTCATTCCTTCAACTCCGCCTTGCCGTATCGGGTGGCCAGCATGCTGCTGCAGAACGCGGTGTTGGCCTCGACGCTGACCCGGATCACGCGGGCGCGGTCGAGGTAGGGGACCAGCTCCTCCGCCGCGATGGGGAGGCCGTTGGGTCGCACCGCGAGCGGCGCGGCCGGGTCGACGGACAGCCCCAGCCGCCGCCGCTTGTCGAGATACTCGCGGCCGCCGGCGTGCGCTTCATCCAGGTCGGAGACCCGCATCCGCGCCACCTCGGCTGGCGTTCGCCCCTCGCGCAGCAGGCGGCGCAGGAGCGGCTCCTGTCGCGAGGTGAACGCCTTGACGTGGAACAGCCGGCGCAGCGGGTCCAGCCCGCCGCCGTCGGCCGCCTCGTCGAACGCGTCGTCGAACGACCGCCCGACGGCAACGCCGGAGCTGATCTCCTCCCCGGCGAAGTGGTCGACCAACCGGACGGATACCGACGCCACGCCCGGGACCCGGGCGACGGCGTCGTGTGCGTCCTGGACCATCAGGTACGCGAAGTTGGGCGCGCACCAGAACGTCGGCAGCCGGAGCTCCACGGTGACGTGGCCGGCGCCGTCGACGGCGGCCCCGGCGAAGCCGAGCTCGACCAGGGAGCGGTCGAGCTCGGGGTCGGTCACCGCGTCCAGGGCCGCGGTGACCGCCTCCCGCAGGGAGGCCGCCGCGCTCGTGGCGCTCACCGGCTACCCGGACACCATCTGCGCCGCCGGCACCTTGATGTCGTAGAGCTTGGCCGCGTTCAGGCCCAGGATCTTCTTCTTGCTCTCCAGCGTGAGGTCGACGCCCTTCTGCTCCTTGATGTCGTCGGGCAGCTCGAACGCCATGAACTTCTCGACGAGCCACTTCGGGCTCCACAGCGCGTAGTCGGACGCGAACGTCAGCCGGTCCTCGCCCAGCCACCAGAGCATCTCGGACAGGACCTCGGCGAAGTACCGGGGCCGCGCGTGGATGAACGGCATGACCACGGCAAGGCCGCCGTACACGTTCGGCTCCTGCGTGCCGATCCAGCAGAAATCCTCGAGCCGGGGCAGGCCGCAGTGCTCCACGATGAACCGCAGGCCCGCGTCGCGGTACTGGGTGGCGACGTCGTCCACGTCGGCGACGTCGAACGAGTCCCGGTTGAGCGGCCAGATGGTCGGGCCCTTGTGGACGTGGATGTTGACGATGCCCAGCTCGGCGCACAGGTCGAGAAAGCGCCGCGACTCGTCGTCGGTCAGCTTCCAGCCCTTCGACGCGCCCTTCCACTCGGCGGTGTACAGCTTGACGCCCTTGATGCCCCAGCGCGCGTGGTCCTCACGCAGCTGCTTGCGGCCGGCCTCGCCGTCGCGCGCGTCCCAGCGCCCGTTGAGGATGAACTTCTGGGGGTACTTCTCCACCAGGACGGCGTCCTGGTCGATCGTGTTGAAGCCCTTCGTGTACCAGTCCTTGAGGTACGTGGGCAGGAAGATGGCGACGTCCACGTAGCCCTCGTCGAACAGGTCCTTCATGATGTCCTGCTCGGTGTACTTCTGGTACTTCGGGAGCGGCCAGACCCACTCGGGCGGGCTCAGGTTCTTGTGGTAGTCGTAGAAGCAGTTGATCCAGCCCTCCGCGTAGACGCTGGCGTCGGGGCGCCAGTTCGCCGGGCTCGCGTCCCAGAAGTGGACGTGGCTGTCGACAACGAAAACGTCCTCGCCGTTGTGCTTGTATGCCATTGATCCTCCTCGTCACCGGCCCCGGCCCGGCTTGATCAGCTCGCCCTCGACCAGGTACGGCGCGGCGTCCTCGGGGTCGGCGAACACCAGCACCCTGTCGTCGAGCAGGACCATGCGGCCGTAGTGCGTCGACATCTCGATCTGGAAGTCGTACGGGCTGAGCTCGCGGCCCAGGACGTCGCTGATCTCGTCCAGGTCGAACTCCAGCTTCTTGCGCCCGTCGATGCGGATGATGGCCGGGAAGTACGTCACCGTGACTTCCGGATTCCGCTCCATCACGTGCGCGACTGCTCTGCCCTCGACGCTGTCGTTCATCGTGACGCCGCACATGTGCGAGGCGGACCACTTGAGCCAGTCGGGGCGAACCGCGGCGGCCTGAGCGCTCATAGCGATACTCCTGCGGATGGCTCCAGGCGCAGGGCGCCCAGGATCCCTCGGAACCGGTTCTTTGCGTTGTCGTAGACCTCCGCGAACGTCATCTCCTTGACGCGGGGCAGCGACCAGATCGGCTGCAGCTGCCTGGCGGCCTCGACCGAGAGGGGCTGGTACTTCTGGAGCCACCGAGACATGACCGAGCGGTTGCTGTCGCCGTGCTCCGGGTCGGTGGCCAGCATCTCGTACAGCTCCACGCTCGCGCGCAGGTGCCGCTCGTAGTCCCACTCGGCCATGCCCACGATCACGGGCGTGATGAAGTCGCCATGCACCGCCGAGTACCGCATGACGAGGCCGCTGCGGAACGGCTCCAGCACGAGCGGCTCCAGGACCAGGTTGGTCGCGAAGACCTGCTCCGCCCAGTCCGGCGTGGTGGTGATGATCTCGACGTTCTCGCGTGTCGGCGCCCAGGCCGGGTCGTCGAGCCAGCACCTCTTGCCCTCGGCGTTGTCGAAGCCGGGCAGCACCTCGGCCAGGTCCATGCCGTACAGGACCAGGTCCTGGGCGTAGCGCAGCTTGTCCGCCGCATTGGTGGCGAGCTCGTTGTTGATCATGTTGGTCATCGCGTCGCGCTGGGCCATGAGGAAGACCTCCATGCCCAGCCAGTACTCGGGATGCTTGCTCGCGAGCACGTGGCGCGCGATGACCTTGAGCCACGTGGGGTCGATCCGCTGGTAGCTGCCCTCCTCCTTCGCGTTGGACGTGGTCAGCGCCAGGTGCTTCGAGACGATCGAGTTGCGCTGGTAGATCGAGCGCTCCCACTCCTGGTTGGGATCCCGGAAGCGGTGCCAGTCGGAGCATTTGAGCGCGCTCCACCGGTCGGAGTACGTCGGCGTCCCGTCGGCGAACGAGAGGATCCAGTTCTGCAGCAGGTAGCGGTCCGGGTCGGGCTGGATGTCGACCGTGACGTCCTCGTACTGTGTCGCGCGCTTGCCCCTGGGGCTGAACGAGAGATAGCGGCGGCTGTCCCAGCCCGGAAACTTCGCGGCGCCGGCCTCGAAGGACTGGGGTGGCGGCTTCGGCACCGGTGGCGTCCAGCGTTGCTTCTCGGTCTCGACTGCCATACCTCGAACACTCCTTACGATGTAGCGGCCGTGAACTTGTCGTAGTAGATCCGCGTGCCCGGGATGCCCTTCTGGAACAGCACCGGGAACGCCGCGTCGATCATGGGAGGCGGCCCGCACAGGTAGGCTTCCACCTCACCCCGCAGCTGATCGCGATCGAGCCGCCGCCCCGCGACCTCGGTGACGAAGCCTGTCTCGCCGTCCCAGTCGTCGTCCTCCTGCGGTTCGGACAGCGCTGGGACGAACTCGAAGTCGGACAGCCTGGAGCTCAGCGCCTGCAGCCGGTCCAGGTAGAAGAGGTCGCCGCCGCGGCGCGCGCCGTAGAAGAACGTCACCCTGCGGCGGATTCCCCGCTCGGCAATGTCGTTCAGCATCGACCAGAGCGGCGACATCCCCGATCCGCCGCCGATGAAGATGGCGTCGGAGTCCCGGTTGCGCAGCTGGAAGTGGCCGTACGGGCCGATGATCTCCAGCGGGTCGCCCGGCCGGATCCCGCCGTCGAGCTGCCCGGAGAAGAGGCCGTCGGGGAAGACCTTGATCATGAACTCGAGCCGGTGCAGGTCCCCGTTGGGCGTGCTGCACATCGAGAACGAGCGCACCGAGTCGGTGGTGCCCGGCACCCTGATGTCCACGTACTGGCCGGCTCCGTACGGCATCTCGTCGGCGAGCGTGAGCGCCAGGAGCCGCATGTCGTCGGTCAGGCGCTCGACGGCCTCGACCCGTGACTGGTGCACCGCCACCGGGGCCTTCATGAGCAGCGTGTCCTCGTCCCAGTTGAGGAGCTCGACCGTGAGGTCCTCGAGCGGCTCGGCCCGGCAGAGCAGCGTGTACCCCATCTCGCGGTCGTCGTCGGAGAGGGCGAACGTCGAGTAGCGCAGGAGATCGACCTCGCCGTCCAGCAGGACCGACTTGCAGGACGAGCACTGGCCCTCCTTGCAGCCGTGCATCAGCGAGATGCCCTGCCGGAAGGCGGCCTGGAGGACGGTCTCACCCTCTTCGACCTGGATCTCGAGCCCGACCGGCTCGAAGTGGACGGTATAGGCCATGTGGGAACTCGGTTCGCTCGGGACTGGCGTGCCAGGGCAGGACCGCGGGAACGGCCCTGCCCTCCGCATCCGCAGGCTGACGTCAGCGGATCGTGAATCCCTTGCGGTACTCCTCCTCGTGCTGCGCTTTCTGCTCAGGGGTCATGCGGCGGAAGTTGACCAGCGGGCTCTCGTAGTGGTAGCCGCGCAGCATGTCGACGGTCCACATGCCCTTCTCGTCGAAGTTGAGGTTGGGCTGCGCCACCAGGGTCTTGCCGTCGTCCCGGATGAACTCCAGGTCGCGGACGATGTCCGCCCAGTCCCAGCCGTGGTACATCTCCTCCCACTCGCGGCGGCCCGAGAAGCGGCCCATGTTGGGGGTGGGGATGCCCTGGTACTCCCGCGCGAACGCCACCTGGTGGGTCCACCGGCACAGCGGACTGCAGTAGGTGTAGACCTGACCGTTGACCTCGGCGGTGCAGAAGTCCTCCCGCACCAGGCACGGGATCATGCAGCTCCAGCATCGGTGCGGGTACACGTAGCCGGTGTTGGCGTAGGCGACTGGCGTGCTGCCCGGTTTCGACAGCTCGCGGTAGTAGTCCCAGTACTTGCCGAAGCGCGCATACCAGCCCGGGTACTTCTTCTCGAACCAGTCGTACTCCCATTCCTGGATGGGGTCGATGCGCCAGAAGTTGGCCAGCCAGCCGACCGAGAAGAACTGCGCGACGTAGTGGACGTAGAACTTGTTCTGGAGCTGGTTCCAGGCCTCCTCGACGTCGTCGTGGTGGATCGTCAGGCCGTACTGCTCGAGTGGGGCGAGGTAGCTGCGGTAGTAGTCGTCGTACACCCAGCGCCGCCACTGCTCGGCGTAGCTCTCACGCTTGGGGTCGCGGTTCTTGCTGGCGTACTCGATGAAGACGCCCATGCCGGCGTCGACGATGCGGTGGTTCTGCCAGAAGGAATACCGGATGTCGCGCTCGAGCAGCGGGTAGTTCTCGGGGTGCTGGAGCAGCGTGAGCAGGATGCCGTAGCCGTTGTTGATGTGGCGCGACTCGTCGGACTGCGTGGAGAGGAACACTGTCGGGAGCGCATAGTCGCCGTTGCGGGCCGCCTCGGACGGCATGGCGACGAACAGCACGTTCGTGAACGCCGTCTCGGCCACGACCTGGAGAAAGATGTTGCCCGCCGTGATCGCGTCGCCGGTCAGGAAGCCTTCGGCGAACTGCCTGGCGATCGTGGTGGCGTAGCATCGACCGAACGCCTTCCAGGTGATGTCGAACCCGGACGGGTCGATGTAGTTCTCCATGTACCACTTCTTGAGGGCGTTCTGCTGCGTGCCGTGCCGCACCTCGTCGATCATCTGGAACGAGAGCCCGTTCTTGATCTCGTTGCTGGGCACGACGTTGGCCAGCACGGCCATCGATCGCGCCGCCGAGTTCTCGGGCAGAGGCATGAAGCCGAGGAAGAACTTCATCCACTCGATCCAGCGCGGTTCGACGTCGCGGAACAGGCCGCCACGCAGCCCGGCGTCGAGCGCGCCGTACACGCGGTTGTCCTTCTCCTCCTGCATGGGGAAGTAGGACCGCATGATCTGCTTGAGGGCGTCGCGAGGCTGGTACTTGGGATCGAGCTTGTAGTCGGTGGGATACTTGAGCGCCTGCTTGTGCTTGGGATCCCACGCCAGGTTCTTGATCTCGTTGTGTGCCCGACTGATGCTCATCGGGCGCAGCCTCGTGATGTCTTGAAGCTGTATAGCCAAAGTCGCCTCCTTGCGACGGTGGCGCTGACGTCAGGGCGCCTCGCCGTTTCCCTGATGCCAGGTACGCGCCACCGTCCACGTGGTGTCGCCTGCGACCAGGGTCACCGTGCCGACCCGACCGTCGCCCCAGATTCCTTCGACGGTCACCTCGCGTTCGCCTCGTCCGATGGCGTCTCTGGCGCTCTCCCAGGTGTCGCGATAGGGCCGGAAGTGCGGTGTGTACCGATAGTTGGGTGCCGGCGGATCGAGCCGCCAGTCCGGGCTCACCGGGAATTCCCTGACGAACTGCGCTTGGGCAGCATCCTGCGTCTGCACCTGTACCTCCTCTGGTCGGTCCGTTCCATTACGACTTTGGCACGGACAGGTGCGATTGGATACCCGCCCCGGTTCTTTTGGCACATGCGGCCAAAATCGACTTCGCTGTGTGATCGCGGACACAGGGTGGCGCAGGTGAGGGCTCAGACCGGGAGGGCCTGCTGCTCCACCGCCGCGCGCAGCTC
>Ga0126369_10002115_pt1 | contig 14042 bp, 24 predicted proteins | sample PanSoiMetaPlot_1_FD_109646 | JGI IMG/M metagenome (GOLD analysis project Ga0126369, IMG submission 109646) | Tropical forest soil microbial communities from Panama - MetaG Plot_1 | ecosystem: Environmental > Terrestrial > Soil > Tropical forest > Bulk soil | place: Panama | collected 2016-02-17 | reverse complement strand
GCAGTAACGCACGCGCTACTGATATTTGCCCACCGGACGAAGTCGTCCAGGAACGCATGCTTGGCTCGTACAGCCTGTTCATGGGTTAAATTTCGGCCGGGAGGACGGGTGACGGTAAACGCCGTGTTGGGCTCGCTCACAGGCTCCAGACTACGGCGTCTAGGAATTCATGTCGATTTCATCGTTTTGCTCTTGCCGCGTCTACATCCGTTGGATATATTCCCTGGCATGGCACCCAAACAAGAGACAGCGGACGAACGCAAAGCTCGACTGCTCAATGGTCAATCGACATACGGTTTCAATCACAGCACGGGCTTCATGGCATGTTCGCACGGGTATTCCGTGTTCAATCTGCTCACGCCGGACGGCTATAACCCAAAGACTGACAAAGGTCACAAGCGCGGGTACGCAACAGCGGTGCTGTATCTGGCACCGGCGCGCAACTCGGGTCTCAATACGTGTGTCGATGCGACGCCGGATTGCACAGCCGCGTGCTTGTACACGGCGGGCCGCGGCGGATTTGATCCCGAAGTCGCTACGGCCCGGCTGGCGCGGACGCATTTCTTTTTCTTTCACCGGTCGGAATTCAATCAACGGCTAGCGCTAGAGATTGAGTCGCACGAACGCAAGAGTCTTCGGTCCGCGATGATGTGCGCGGTCCGTTTGAACGGCACGTCCGATTTCCCGTGGGAACGATTGCTACTCAATAACGGCCGGACGCCGCTGGAGACGTACCCGTCGATTCAGTTTTATGACTACACGAAAACGGCCCGGAGAGTTCTCGCGTGGGCTCACGGTGAGCTGCCTTCGAACTACCACCTCACGTTTTCGCGAGCGGAGACGGCTCGGAATCAGGCCGACGCTGAGGCCGTGCTCGCCGCGGGCGGGAATGTGGCCGTGGTCTTTCGGATCTGTGGCTGCTCGCCGAGTCAGTCGTGCAAGCATTCGCTTACGGACGGGCTTTCGTATGCGGGCCGGCCCATTGTCAATGGCGATACCGACGACTTGCGCTTTTTAGACCCCACCGGCGTGATCGTGGGTTTGAAAGCCAAGGGCCAGGCACGCGTTGAGCCACTGTCCGGCTTCGTGATCGATCTTCGTTCCGCTCAGGCTGTCGCAGCCTGAGCCCATTCGCTTTCAGAAAGGTTGGCACCCACATGACTCTTGACCAGATTGCCGAACGTGAGCTCGGCTACGTTGCCGCACAGTGGCAAGATACCGATAGCCACACGCCGGAACGGACACGGCGTTACGCGCTACGGGCCGCGGAATACGCAGCTCGCGCACCTCGCACACGTATGGCGGCCCGGCAGCTCCGGGTTGGCGAATTGACCGCGGACGAATTCATCCGGGTCGTGCTCGAGCACGTATACGCATGACCACGATTGAGATCCCCGGCTACGTCGACCCGGCCGTGCTCGTGCCGGGTGCGCGCGTGCTGTGCGTCTTCAACGGACGCGAGACGGTCTTTGTCGTCGACCACGTCGAGCCGGCGCTCATCGCTACCGCACCGGATGGCACCTCGGTCGTGCTGTTGGCGCATACCACCGTCCCGGTGGCCTAGCACCATGGACGTCTTCGCAGCGCTGTTCCTGAGCATCGTTGTCGTGCTCGCCGGCTACGCCGGGTTTGTGCTCCTCGGAGCACTCGTGCTGTTGCCCACCGTGATCTTGGAGCTCGTCCAGAACAAGACGAGGCGACGTTCATGAACGCGCGTTCCGTGTCGCTCCTGGTAGTGATTGGCATCGTGTGCGCACTGGTGTTCACGGATACCGTCGGCGGCACGTTGGGCTGGGTGCTGTTCGGCATCGTCGCCCTGATGACGTTCGCCTACTTCGCTCAGGGCTTACGGCGATGAGCCGGTACCTGGCCGAGCGTGGGCCGTACGGCGTCTGGCAGGTGCGCGATACGCACGGAGACGGCGTGGTCGTCTACGGGCCCGGTGCCGCCGGGGCGGCGGCCGCGCGCGCCGGCGCCGAGCGTTTGAACCGGCCGCGGCCCGGCGGCGAGATCCGCGCCTGGCGCACGGCGCACGGCTTGTCTCAAGGTGCGCTTGCCAAGCTACTCGGCGTGCAGTGGCTCGCCGTCCAGCGCTGGGAAGCCGGCGACCGCCAGCCCCCACCGTATCTGCATCTCGCGCTCAGAGCGCTCGAGGCCGACGTGTGAAGCCACGTCCGGACTGGCTCGCGCCGCGGCTTCCCCGCGACCGATTGCTGCGAGTGAAGCTCGGCGAACGCGCCTGGGACGTGCTCTACCAGTGGGCCAACGACGTCAAGCTCGACGTACCCGAAGTCGCAGCCCAGATTCTCGAGCACGTGCTGCTCGACGAGCCTGACTAAGGCAAACGTACCCGTCCCGAAGTGGGGCCGCAGACGTGGTCGTGCGACCAGCGGCTCCCACACTCCGGGCAGTAGCCGTGTTTTCCAGAACAGTCCAGCAGATCCGCGTTCACGCGCGTGCTGATCTCGCGCATGCGGTCCCAGACCTCGCCCATCTGCTCAAGGTAGGTCTCCGTGGTCCAGTCGCGGGTGAAGCGGCTGAGCGCGCCGGTGGCGCGATTCAGCACGATGTACTCGAATCTGGGCCAGACGTCCGTCTCGAGCCAGAAGGCGTGCGAGTACAGGCACGGCTGCCACACTTCTTTCTGAGCCCGCTGTTGCGACCAGGCGCCGATGGTCGTCTTGAAGTCGTAGATCACGCCGTGCTCGGCGTCCCAGAGATCCACGGCGCCTACGACAGGTGCGCCGAGATCTTCGTTCGTGTCCCAACTGAAGCCACGCTCCGGCGTACCGGACAGGTTGAGCTCGAAGACCGCTTCGAGCAGAGTCAGGCCCATCGCGGTGAGACCGGGATCGGCCCGGCCTAGCTCCTCACGTGCGGCTTTCCAATCGGCCCGGAAGCTGCGCACCCCGTCCTCACCTTGGAAGTGGGCTTCCAGACCGCGGTGGACGGCCGAGCCGAAGCGCATCGCTTCGGTCGGCTCGAGAGCCACGCCGTCCACGTAGCGCTCCTTGAAGCTCGCTGGGCAAAGATCGAAGAGCATGAACCGCGAGGCTGACCAATGCGGCATCTGCGTCATACGAGCTCCCGGCAACGATCGAAGGCGAGTTTGATACGGATGAAGTCCGCCGTGCTGCCGCCCATATCCGGGTGGTGGCGCATGGCCAGCGCGCGGAAGGCGCGCGTGATCTGCTCGAGCGACGCCGGCCCGCTCAGGCCGAGCTGGCCGAGCCACAGGTCCAGGTCCGCAGCACCCACCGGCTGTACGGCGGCCGCCGGTTCGGACTGCGGCTCGCCCGGGCACGTATCGAAGTGACACTCATCACTGGCCTTGTTGGCGAACAGGCCGTCGACCACGATCGTGCCGATGCTCACGTTCATCGGACGTCGCTTGCCGCGCGGCGTCGTGTCCCACCACACGTGCGCCCCGCAGGCACGGCACGTACCCACGCGGTGTGTGTTGCCAAGAGCGTCGACAGCACGGTTGATCGCCGAGCACGTGTCAAAGTGCTGCACCTGCTCGTCCTGGTCGTCAAACGGCCAGTTGCGGCTCGCGTCAAAGGGTGCCGAGCCCCACCAGATGCGCTCCCGGCAACGCCGGCAGACTGCCCAGCCAGCCACTCAAAAACACCTCTCATATTCCGGACGACTTTTGTCACATGACAAAAGTCCCCAAGTTATCGGACTGGCCTTTTTGGGCTTTTTTGAACTCGAGTCGTTCTCAAAAGGCCCTGTGACAGAAGTCCTCGGCTGTGACAAAAGTCCCTGTGACAAAAGTCCTGTGACAGAAGTCATGGCTTTTGGCGCAAGGGCAAACGGATGGTCTGAGCCGGACGTCCGCCCGTCGACGGCGCATCCTCGACCGTGCCCGGATAGCGTTCGGCATAGCGCGCCAGGACCGGGTCGAGATCTTTCCGCGAAGTGATCCCACCTACCCGATGCCGATAGAGCTGCCGTGTCGGGATTGGTCCGCCGCCGACCTGTTCTAGGTACTGCAGAATATGCGGGATCGGCTCGTCCAGATGCCCCAGCGCGGACGTCCGCGCGAACGGCGTCCCATCGCCCACGGCATCCCAGATCGACACGTTGTAATTCACGATCTGTGCTGCTCGGTCGAGGACCTCGACACTCAGCGTCTGCTCTGGCTCCGGCTGATCCGTCTCGAACAGCGCACGCTCAAATTCGGCCAGATCTACCGCGAAGCGCACCACCTGCCGAGTCGCCTTCATCAACGCCGCCAGCGTGGTGGGTGATGCCTGGCCGCTACGCGCGCGGGCTGCCCACGCCTCGCCGAGCTCGTCCAGGCGCCGCTTGACCGGCGCGGCAATCAGCCAACGTCGCGTGGTCTGCCGCCACGTCAACAGCCGCGTGACAGTGCGCTCGTACACGTCGATGTCCGCCGCGGCCGGGTTGCGCATCACTGTCTCGGTGTTGCCCTCGACCATGAACAGTGACCAGCGTGAGCGGCCACCTTCGGTATCGACACCCAGGTACCGCTGGCGCGACGGCTGGATGCTGCCCAGGATCGTCAGCGTGGGCCGCTCGACATAGATCAGGATGGCGTTCGCGCCAGCAGGGCCGCCGATGCCACGCCGATCGGTCATGATCGGTGCGCCGTCCCACCGCTCCAGGACCCAGTCGGTATCGTCGTCACCTTTCTGGCGATAGCGGCCATTGACCTGTTTCAGGAAACCGACCAGCTCATCACGGTAGATGCCGAGAGCGGGCATCGCCATGAAACGGTGCTCGGTGGCTTCAATCGTCGCGGAGCCGACCAGGATGCGCGGGTCGCGCGGCTCACGTACGCCGTTTTCCTTGTCCAGCTTCTTCTGCTCGTTGGTGCGATTGATCCAGCGCTCGCGCTCAGCGCGGTATTCGCGGAAACGCTCGGCATCCCACCGCTGGATCGGCCGCAGTGGCTGCTTCTGTGATTCGCTCTTGCCCGAGCCAGGCTTGCCCATCAGCGCGATGAACAGGTTCAGCCGCTCGACAAAGAACTGCTCGTAGTACGCCTCGACGTTGCCACCAATGGCGATCGCGGTGCTCGCCAGGTACGCGCCGGCCAGCAGCGCCGCGGGCAACGACGACGCCTCGATCAACCGCTGCATGACGTTCGGCAGCACCTCCATTGGAAACGTGGGTACTGATGGCAAGGGATCCTCTGGCTCGACGTCTGGCTCGGCAACCGCGCCGTTCACGCGAACGCGCGGCGCGTCTTCAGGCTCCGGTGCGTAACGCGCCACACTGTGCGCGATCTTGCGCACCTCGCCATCGTCCAGTGGCGGCGCGCAGCGGTCCGCATTGACCTGACGCAGCGTCTCGAGGATCTCGCCCTCGTCCGCGCCACCGTAGCGCATCCCGCCACCGACCGAGACGAGATGACTGTTGCGCTCACCCTGACGGATCGGCCCGCCGTGACTGGTGTACGCATCGCCGGAAACGACCGATCCCGTTTGCGCCAGGTCGTTTACCCACCACGGCAGCTCGGGCAGGTCATCCAGGTCAATAAGCTCCTCGCCCCAGACGTAGCCGCGGCCGAGCTTGTGGCGACTGGGCGGCAGCACCACGTAGCCACCCTCGCCGCGGTAGTCGATGCCGCCCTGTTTCTGGGCGAAGTTGCGCGGCTCATCGGGACGGTAGGCAAAGTAACGATGGACGCCGCCGACGCGCCCGGTGAAGGCGTGCGGTCCGTTGCCATAGCCCAGCCGCTGCGCTTCGCGGATCGCCAGGTCGCCGTCGAGATCCACCACCAGCACGCGGCTCAGCCGGCCAGTGACCACGCCAATGTTCGCGTCCGGATTGCGCCGCCACCACTGGCGTACCTCGTCTTCGGTGGCGAGCTGGCTCTGGTACTTCTTCCACGCCACGATCGGCACCTTGCCCGGATCGGTACACGGCACCGGCAGGCCACTGTCAGGATCGCGGTGTTTGTGCTGCAGCGTGCCGCACACGGCAATCACCGACAGGCCGCGCCGCAGGTACGTCACGGCGTGCTCCACCAGGTTGCCCATGACCCAATTGCTTGACGCGCTCGAGGTCATCAGTACTCTCCTGGATTAGCGATCAAATCCAGCACCCGCTGACGGTCTCGCGGCTTGGCGTGGACCCACGTCTGGCCACACGCCAACAGCATCTGTCCGACCTCCGTTTGTTCTGGCTCGAGCTGGCCTCTTTCCCGTTTGAGCTCGAGCCACAGGATGCGGGGTGGCTTGATCGCCAGGATGTCCGGAAAGCCTTTCTTGATGCCGCGATAGTTCTTGTGGCCGCAGCGCACGCACACCACGACATTGCTCGGGATGTGCATCCACCAGTAGCCGTACAGGTCGAGCCAGCCCTCCACCTGCTTCTGCCACTGGGCTTCCGACAACGCGCCATCGACCAGACGACGGAACTGACGTCCCGCGAGAGGTGGTTGCGCCGCGGCGGGCCTGGGACCGCGGCGCGTGCTCATATCAGCCTGGGTGGCGGCAATTGGAGTGGGAAGAACCGCTCCGGTGGCTTGCCCGAGGTCAGCGACTTGCGCTCCGTCCAGCGATTGGTGGAATCGGTCAGCGTCTGGAACACGCCTTCGACCCCGTCCGGCGTGGGCGACCAGGACAGCGCATTGAGCTTGCCCACCCCGTAGCTGTCGCTGGTGCGCCACGCGTCCAGCTCGGCGCCCAGGTACACAATCTGCCAGCCCTGGCTGAGCTTGCCCTTGATCCTGGCCTTGACTTTGAACTTCGAATAGCCGGGGCCACTGCTGTTCTCGATGCCGTCGGTCATGATCGCCAGCAGCACACGGTCCTGCTGGCGGACCTTGCGCTCGAGCCGCGAGATCGTCTCCCACACCGCGGCCAGCAACGGCGTGTCGCCCATCGGCTGGTACATGCTCGGCAGGATCGAACGAGCGTTTGACTCGAGCGCGATGGTGGTGTCCAGCAGCGTCTGCAACTGCAGCTTGTCGCCGTACAGATCGGTGCCGAAGGCGACCACGCTCAGGTTGGTGTGCTGGCGCTCCTGCTGCTGTCCAACGAACTTCTGCATGCCGCGCAGCGTGGCGTCGACGATGCCGGCCATGCTGCCAGAGCGGTCCACCAGCAGCAGGATCCAGTCGAGCGAATGCAGGACCGGGGCTGTCTCAGACACCGTACCTGTCCTCGAAATACTGCTCGAGCGCTTTCTTCCAGCGCCAGCCGTACGCGGCACACCGCGGCGAGCACCAGCGCACCTGCATGCCCCGCAAGCGAGTGCCGCACCGCTCGCAGCGCGGAAACACGCCGCGATCAGGCACGCGCACATGCCGAATCAGTTTCGGCTCAGTCCTCGTCATCATCATCATCCGCGGGTGGCGGAGGCGCCACGGGCTTGGGCTTCTTGGCTTTGGCATACGGCCGTAGCCGCAGCAGGCTCAGTCGCTGAGTGCCATCGCTGCGTTCGACCCACTCGACGTCGGCCAGTGCTCGCCTGCCCTTCAACGACTTCTCCCACCCCGCGGCGAGCATCGCGTTGACTTCGTCGTCGGTCAAACGATGGCCGACGAGCGCGTTTGCAAGCTCGCGACCAGGGGCGATTTTGCCGCTTTGTGCGTTGTCGTACGTGAGATCGTTCGTGATTTTCCAGAGCTCGAACATCTCGCCCGTCTTGTTATCGATCACGGCGACGCCCGTCTCGACATCCCACAAGTTGAACTTGTAGGTGTCCATCATGGCGTCCTTGCGCTTGTCGCGGTATTGCGACGGCGCTTCGTCCACGCTGATGAGCTGGGCGAGGTACTTTCGGTTGTCGTCGACATCGATGTCGGGTGCGAACGTGCTGCTGTCTGGTGGTTGCGGCATCAGGAAAGCTCCGCCAGTGTCTCGGTGACGGTCAGAACCTTGCCGTTCGTCAGATGGAGCATCGTTCCCGCTTCGTCTATCTCTGGCTGGTAGCCGTAGAAGCCTTCGTCTTTGGGGCGTTGCAGACGCTCGAAATAGGGCTCTGCGGTCACGATGTGTGCGGGGTTGACCATGACCGTCGCGCCATTGAGGAGGTGCAGTGTGCGGAAAGACGAACGCGTTTCGGTGAACATGGGATCATTAGCCCTCGCGGTACAAGGCGCCGCGCCCGCCACTTGTTTCAGCGACGTCCGCGTTTGACGAATTCGCTGAAGGCGATGCTCGCCACCAGGCCGACGAGCGTCCAGATCACCAGCAGCGTGAGCGCCGTCTCTAACATCCGCCCACCGTCCACTCCGCACGCGCTCTGGGCAGCACCACGCTCATCACCGCCAGCACGTGGTCGTAGACGTGCAGGCTGAGCGGGCCCAGATAGCCCGTGGCGGCGCGGTAGACCGCCGTGTGGCGCGCCCACGTGCCGGGGAAGTACTGGCCAGGTCCGTCGGCACCCGAGTGGCCGCGGTTCGGGATGTCGCGGCCGCCGCTCTCCCTGGCGATGATGCAGCGCGCCTGAGCGACCGCGGAGCCGTACGGCGGGCCGAGTTGCGGTGGAGGCTCCGCTTGCGCGAGCTCGCCGACGGCAATCAAGTATTGCCGACCCGGTAAGCCCGTGGCCGCGACGGCACCGAGCAGGTCCTTGACGCTGACGCCGGCCTCTTTGGCGGCGACCACCGTGTCGATATCTACCGTGTCCAGCGATTGCGCCTCGGCCGGCTTGACGATGCCCAGCAGCGTGCTGACGAACACGCTCGCGAACACCAGACGCCGCGCCATCAGGCTTTCGCTCCGAGCAAACGCTCGAACTCGGCACGCTCGTCGTCATCCAGCTCCGACTCCTCCACGGCCAGGTCGGCAGCAGCCTGCCAGTTGGTGGTGTCCTCGAGCAGCTCGCTCAGCCGGTGCAGTTGCTCGGGCAGGCCGGCGAACGCCGCGCTGCCGCTGACGCACTCGCGCCAGCCGAGCAGATAGCCGACGATGAACGAGGTCTGCGGATCCTGACTGCTGCCCGCGTTGGCGTGCTTGAAGATGAACCAGCGTCGGCGCGCGAGGCGTCCGACGGCGGGCATGGCTACGCCCGGGGCTTTGCTTGCCATGGGCTAGACCGCCTCTGGCTGCGGCTCAGGTTCGGATGCTGAAGTCTCGGGCTTGGCTAGCCAGTCGAGCAGTTCCGCCAGCACCAGCGCGCGGATCGAGACGCCTTCACGGCGTGCCCGCTCCACCACGCGCGGCCATTTGCTGTTCGGAATCTCGTAGGTGAGCTTGGGCATGGATGCCAGTCTGTGGTGACCATGCCCTGCCTGTGAACTTCAGAACGTTCAGCGTTTCGAAACTGAAGACCGATCACTCGAAGTGGTGGGGCCACCATGCGCGCGCGAGGCGCTGCAGTGTACGCGAGATCATCTCGCCGTCCTGGACGTAACCGTAATGACGCAGGTACTCGGCCAGCGTGTTGCGGGCCATGTTGAGCTTGCCGTAGACGGCTTCCACCGTTACCTTCGAGAGCTGCTCCGGATCGGACAGCTCACCGAGTGCTGTTCTGAGTCGCGCCTTGAAGACCTCGGGTGACAGGCCGTGTGGACGCGTACGCCGCGGACGGAGCTGCTTCGGTGGCTCCGGCGCGTGGAGCTCGAGCAGCGCCTGCTGCACCACCTCGTGGATCTCCGCACGCCGTGCTCGGGCTTCCTGTTCGACAAGCAGTTGACCGATACCGGCCTGGTCATACACGTCAAGGAACTGGGCACCGGGGTGCAGTCGCAGAATACGCCCGTATTCCTGTGGTGTGATCTTGGCTTCGATCACCCAGGCATCCGCGCCGGGCTGCCAGTACACCGTGCCGACGAACTCCACCTTGTGCCCGTCCGAGGCGTAGGCATGGCTGCGGACGTGGCGCCGCTGGCCAGGGTGGGCCCTACACCACGCGGCGATCACCCAGTTGTGTGCCTCGCTCGCGTGCGTGTCCTCGCACGGCCGCAGCATGTGGTCGGCATTCATGCCGAGCAGCTCGTCGCGGCGGCGGATCAGCGCAAAACACATCAGGTTGTTGACGTATGTAAAGCTGCCGTCTTCGCCGACCATGTAGACGATGCGTGGTGGCGCGTAGGCAACATGCTTGCGTTGTGACTGCCCCATTGATCGAACCTCACGAACCAGCGACTCCCGCGTGGACACCGGAACCACCAGGACCACCAGGACGAATCCCCTTCCGAAAGAGCGCGCGTGTCTCCCAGTCATCGACCAGCTTCGATGCCTCCCTTGAAGAACTCTGGTTGCTGACCGTCTCTCAGCGTTGGGCCGCCGCCTCTACCCCGATGCCGCGCTAGTTGTCAGGTCCGCGTTTCTGGATCTTTCCTCAATCCGAGGCTTATGTCACCTTCAGAACGTTCAGTCTTGGATCGGGTGAAGATAATCTAAGAACTCTAAACGTTAACTGTAACGCATCTTTGGAATGTATGCCGGCGCACATCCCGCACAAGAACGGGACGCTAGCAGTACCCGACCGGGACTGTCTCGCTCTGGTCGCGGCAACGATGATGTAGCGTCCATGTCGGTGAGCCTGCCGCACCTGTCCGCGTGGCGCCGCTACAAAGCCCTGTCACAGGAGACGCTCGCCGCGCTCGCGCAGGTGGGCCGGACCACGATCATCAGTGCCGAGCAGGGTCGGCCGGTGCGGTTCTCGACTTGGAACCGCCTGGCCCGCGCGCTCGGCATCCAGCCTCACCGTCTGCTGCGGCCGCCGCCTGATTAGGCCCCGAATCTTCAGCGTTGGCCAACGCTGCACGTTCTGAACTACCCACGCCGCCGGCGAGCAGCGAGACTGCCGAGCATGGCACTGCACGTCGCAGTCGTGGAAAACCAAAACGTCGAGACAGCCACCTGCGCCCAGGAGCGAGCTCTCCAGCTCCTGGTCCGCTGGATCCTCGAGGACCGGCATGCCGAAATCCCTGAGGCCTTGACTGAGCAGACGGAACCGTAGTACAACGGCCAACATGGCACCCAAACCCTCGCGGCGGACGGCCTCGGCCATCCAGCTCAGCGTCATTGTCCGTGCGTCACAGGATGTGGCGTACGGCCGCGTCAGCTCTGACCGGCAGCGCGAAGACCAGACCATCGACACGCAGAAGAACCTGCTCATCGGCGACATCACGGCACGAGATCGTGACGATATCCCCGAAGAGCAGCGGCGCAAGCTGGTCGGCGAGTTCTGGGACGACGGCATCACCGGCACCATCCCGCTCGAAGAGCGGCCCGAAGGCAAGAAGCTCGTCACCCTGATCTGTCGCCGCGGCAGCATGCAATGCGACGGCAGTTGCGGCTCGGACGCGGTCATCGACGTGATCTGGATCACCAAACTCGATCGTCTGGCACGCCGCCTCAAAATCCTGATCGAGATTGAGGCGTTCTTCCGCGCCCACGGCGTGGCGCTGAAGTGCCTCGAATTCAACATCGACACCAGCGACCGCAACGGCAAGCTGATGTTCCATATCCTGGGCGTGATCGCCGAGTGGGAGATCGAAACGATCAAGGACCGCACCAATGGCGGCAGACGCACCAAAGCATCGGAGGGCAAAACCGTGGGTGGCCGACCAACACTCGGACTGACCATCGATGAGGACGGCTACTTTGTCGTAGACACCACGTTGATCGAAATCGCTGACGGCGTGAAAATGGCTGCCAGCGACGTCGTCAAGGCAGTCTTCGACAACATCGCGCTGCACGGCTCGACAGCCTGGCAAGAAGCAGAGAAGTTCAAGCTGACGCAGCGCCGCGTGCTGAGCATGATCCACAACACCAAGTACAAGGGTGAAGGTGGCATCTACTCTGGCGGCAAGTATCGTGACGGCGTGCTTGTCCAGCGCGGCACGTGGCTACCGTCACGGCGAGCGTTCCCGCAGATCGTCTCGCCCGAGATCTGGGACCTGGCCCAGACGAAACTCACCGAGAACCGCGCGCAGGCGAGCCGCAATCGGCAGTACGACTACCTGCTCAGCCAGTTGCTGGTGTGCTGCGAGCCATGCGACTTCACGCCCCAGAAGAGCGGCCGGCCCAGCACCCACGAGCGGGCGCCCGGCCTGTGCGGACGCAACCTCTGTGGTCGGATCGAGCACCGAAAAAACAACCGCAGCCACGTCTACTACACCTGCACGCGCGGCGGGAATCGGCGCGAGGACTGCACGTCTCGGCCGATCCGCGGCAAGGACGTGGAGGACCTCGTGTGGGGTATCGTCGCCCAGGCGCAGCGCTACCCGGACGTGTTCATCGAAGAGACGCTGCGCAAGGTCGACCACTCGAAACTGATCCACGATCTGCGGCTCGAGATCAGTGGCATCATCGACCACCTGTCACGCATCGACGGCGAGCGGCAGATCACCAACCAGCAAGAGCGCAAACGTGTCGTGAAAGAGGCCGAGGCCGACGCGATCCGCGCGCAGCTCGACGCCGAAGAACAGCCGCTGCTGGACCACAAGCACGCGCTCGAGCAGCAATTGCACTCCGTGTCGCTGTCGAAGAATAGCCTGCTCGCCGCGGGCATCCGCTCGGCCGAGATTGTGGAGCAGATCGACCGCATCGAAACACAGTGCGCCTCGGCGAACCCCACCGACGTTTCAGCCGGCCGCAAACGTAAGGCCGCACTGATCCACGCCACAGTAGACCGCATCGAGGTCCGCATGGCGCCGAACGGCGACCACGACCTGACGCTGTTCCTGCGATTCGGCAACGCGTTACCGACAGTCCTACGTTCGTCGACAGAGGCACATGACAATCACCAACTGTCAGAACCGGTCATGCTCGCCTATCGCGCGGTCTTGTCGCGGGCGAGGGCGTAGGGCCATACTGTGGAACGCTGGTGTTTGGGTGCCAACTCTACGCTAGCGGCCCTCGTGCCTTACCGCACGGGGGCTTTTTCACGTCCCGTTCAGGTCGCACTGATGTTCCACTTGCGTGTCGGTGGTAGAACGATCTGACGGCGAGAGCCTCGTCCTTTTGCAGTCGACGAGGCCCTCAAAGGGCCGACACCTGTATGGGAGGTGACAACCCCGATGAACAGCCTAACGGATCATGGACCCCGTCTCAGCATCCCGGTGAAGGAATTAGAACGTCTTCACGCAACCCTCAGGGAGGCACAGGAGAACGCCGAGGACCTCAAGGCGACGCTGCGCGCCTGGGCGCGGATGTGGAACGATGCCGACCTGCTCGAAGCGCGCGTGCAGGCGCTCCGAGGCCAGCGCGGCTAGATGTTGAAACCGTGCGAAGTTGGCTGAGCATGCTGCGGCACGTGCTGCTGCACCATTCGGAGACCTGCGGCTGTCCGTGGGGCTGGCCGTCGCTGAGGACTAAATGAGAAAGCTTTCGGAGAACCCCACCTACGCGGGGCTACCCCCCAGGCCACTGACGCCGGCGTGCCACGACGGCTCACACATGATCGATATTCAGTGCTCGGTCTGCGGCAACATCGACCACCTGCACGAGACCGTGCTGAACACCATCCCGAAGAACGCCATCATCGGTTGCCGCTGCCAGAGCTGCCACCACGTCAACATGATCGAAGCCAGAGAACTGCGTCGTGGTTTCGCCGAGATGCGCAAGCGCGGCTGGATCGCTTGATAGTGATAAAGATGGAAATGTCTAGCAAGTGACATGCGCGCGATCAGTCTCTTCTCCGGCGTCGGCGGCTTCGAGCTCGGCTTCGACCGCGCCGGGATCGACACGGTCCTCCAGGTCGAGCAGGATCCCGTATGCCTGAGCGTGCTCGCGCGCCACTGGCCCGAGACGGAGCGGCTCGATGATGTCCGAAGCTTTGGCACTCAGGACTGGCAATACTCAGGCAAACGGCACGCACGTCTCGCCCGATGGATACACACTCGAGCCCACGAATCGTCAGGCAGTGTTGACCTCGTCTACGGCGGATTCCCCTGCCAGGACGTCAGCGTGGCCGGCCAGCGGGCCGGTCTATCCGGCCAGCGCAGCTCGCTCTGGTTTGAGTTCGAACGCATCCTGTCCGAACTGCGGCCACGCTGGTGCGTCGTTGAGAATGTTCCCGGACTGCTTTCCTCCAACCAAGGACGGGACTTTGCCCGCATTCTCATGGGCCTGGGCGAGCTCGGGTACGGGTGGGCGTACCGAGTT
>Ga0126369_10002114_pt1 | contig 14043 bp, 12 predicted proteins | sample PanSoiMetaPlot_1_FD_109646 | JGI IMG/M metagenome (GOLD analysis project Ga0126369, IMG submission 109646) | Tropical forest soil microbial communities from Panama - MetaG Plot_1 | ecosystem: Environmental > Terrestrial > Soil > Tropical forest > Bulk soil | place: Panama | collected 2016-02-17 | reverse complement strand
CTGGTGGTGGCGGCCGATGACGGCGTGATGCCGCAGACGGTCGAAGCCATTCATCACGCCAAAGCGGCCAAAGTGCCGATCATCGTCGCGATCAACAAGATTGATAAGCCGGACGCCAAGCCTGAGCGCGTGCGCACCGAATTGCTGCAGCATGAGATTCAGGTGGAATCGCTCGGCGGCGACGTACTCGAGCTTGAAGTCTCCGCCAAGGAGAAAACCAATCTCGACAAGCTGCTCGACACCATCGCGCTGCAAGCCGAAGTGCTGGAGCTCAAAGCCAATCCAAACCGGCCGGCCGAAGGCACGGTGATCGAAGCCCGCCTCGATCGCGGCCGCGGTCCGGTCGCCACCGTGCTCGTGCAGCGCGGCACGCTCAAGCCGGGCGACATCGTCGTGGCCGGCAGCGAATGGGGCCGGGTGCGCGCCTTGGCCTCCGACACCGGGCACTCGGTGGTCGCCTCTGGGCCGTCGATGCCGGTCGAGGTACTCGGCTTCAATGGCACGCCGGAGGCGGGCGACCGGCTCGCTGTTGTCGACACCGAGGCGCGGGCGCGCGAGATCACCGATTATCGCGCGCGCCAGAAGCGCGAAAAGATGGCTGCCCGGCAGACCGGCATGCGCGGCTCGCTTGAGCAGATGATGAATCAGCTCAAGACCGCGGGCCGCAAGGAATTTCCGCTAGTGATCAAAGCCGACGTGCAGGGTTCGATCGAAGCGATCGTGGGCGCCTTGGAAAAACTGTCGACCAACGAAGTGGCGGCCCGCGTCATCTTTGCCGGGGTTGGAGGTATTACCGAATCCGACGTCACGCTGGCGGAGGCGTCGGACGCCGCCGTCATCGGCTTTAACGTCCGCGCCCACAAAGAAGCGCGTGAAGCCGCCGAGCGCGCCGGCATCGAAATCCGCTACTACGACATCATCTACAATCTCGTCGATGACGTGAAGAAAGCGATGTCGGGACTGCTGGCGCCGACGCTGCGCGAAACTATGCTCGGCAACGCCGTCATTCTCGAAATTTTCAAGGTGTCAAAGGTCGGCAATGTTGCCGGCTGCCGCGTCACCGAGGGCACTGTCGAGCGCGGTGCCAATGTTCGGCTCATCCGCGACAGCGTTGTCGTACATCAAGGCAAGCTGTCGCAGCTTAAGCGTTTCAAGGATGATGCGCGCGAGGTCCTGGCCGGACAAGAATGCGGCATGGCATTCGAGAATTATCAAGACATGAAAGTCGGCGACATTATCGAGTGTTACCGCGTGGAGACAATACAGCGAACGCTGTGACAACCGCCGTCGCGCCTGATTTTGGGTTAGGCGCTCCCGTGCCAAATTTCACAGACCTCAGGCGTGATGGCCGCAGCAAAGCGGCCATCCCAAGATAGTACCCGGATTTTCCCATGAGCCGCCGTCAGCATCGCGATCAAACGGCTGGAGTTTCGCAGCGGCAGCTACGCGTTGCCGAATTGATCCGCCACGAAATGGCCCACATGCTCGCGCGCGGCGAGGTTCACGATCCGGTGATCGAGCAGCACATGATTACGGTTCCCGAAGTTCGCGTGACCGCCGACCTGCGATTAGCGACGATTTACGTCATGCCGCTTGGCGGACGGGACGAAAAGGAAGTGCTAGACGCGCTGGACCGCAACAGCCGTTTCGTCCGCGGCGAGATCGCCCGGCGCGTTAACCTCAAATTTGCACCTGAAATCAGATTTCGTATCGACGAACGATTCGGCGAAGCGGAACGGATCGAGAAGCTTTTGCGAACACCTGCGGTCCAGCGCGATCTGCGGAGCCGCAACGACAAATAATGGACAACATCGACATCATTCCCGCCAATACCGACCCGTTTGCGCGGACACCGAACACCGTTCGATTGCCGCCGGCGCGAATTATGGTTTCCAAAATATGAATGAGCCGACCAGCTCGCTTGTTGATCGCAATGCCAAGGACACGCCCGCCCGCGTCAAGCGATCAAAGCGCGACATCCACGGTTGGCTCGTGCTCGACAAACCCGTCGGCATGACCTCGACCCATGCTGTGTCGGTCATCAAGCACCTGTTCACGGCGCGGCGCGCCGGCCACGCCGGAACGCTCGACCCGCTGGCGTCGGGTTGTCTGCCAATTGCGCTCGGCGAAGCAACGAAGACTGTCCCGTTCGTCTTTGATGGGCGCAAGACCTATCGTTTCACCATCCGCTGGGGCGAAGAACGCGACACCGACGATGCCGAGGGTCGGGTTGTGGCGAGGAGCGACAAACGTCCCGACCGCAACACCATCGAGCGGTTACTACCCCGCTTTACCGGCATCATCGAACAGGTGCCGCCCCGCTTCTCCGCGGTGAAACTCGCTGGCGAGCGCGCCTACGATCTGGCCCGCGGGGGTGAAGCCGTTGAACTTGCCCCCCGCACGATCACCGTCCACCGGCTTGAATTGGCCGAAATTTCTGACCCTGACCATGCTGTTTTGACTGCCGAATGCGGCAAAGGAACCTACATTCGCTCGCTCGCGCGCGATTTCGGCCGGGCGCTAGGGACCTTGGGCCATGTTTGCACGCTGCGCCGCAGCCGGGTGGGGCCCTTCGGCGAAAGCGAGATGATACCCCTGGAACAGGCGCAATCTTTGTGTCATAGAGCGGCCGCCGGCGAGGCGCACCTCGCCGACACGCTACTGCCGGTCGAGACCGCGCTGGACGACATCCCGGCGCTGGCCGTGAGCCCGGCGGACGCGGCAAGGCTCCAGAGGGGCCAAGCCGTATTATTGCGCGGACGGGACGCTCCCATTGTCCGCGGCATGGTTCAGGTCGCATGCAGCGGCCTACTCGTGGCCATTGCCGAGGTCGAACAGGGCGAGATCGTTCCCCGGCGCGTGTTCAATTTAACCGGCATCGCTGGTCGTGCCGGCAGAGACAAAGGTTGGTGACGATGTCGATAACAGCCGCGCGCAAAGCGGAGCTTATCAAGACGTATGCCGTCAAATCTGGCGATACCGGTTCGCCCGAGGTGCAAGTTGCCCTCCTGTCGGAGCGGATCAATAATTTGACGGAACACTTCAAGACACATGTCAAAGACAACCATTCGCGGCGCGGGCTGCTGAAGCTCGTGTCGCAGCGGCGGCAGATTTTGGATTATCTCCGGCGCACCGACGATGGCCGTTACAAGGGGCTGATCGAGCGGCTTGGTATTCGTCGTTGACGATTTGCGCGCGGCAGGAGCCGCGCGTTCGGCGGCGCGCAATGATGCGGCCGCCATTGCCCGGCAGCGAAGCTGCCGATTCCGGGACGGGCGAGGGTCCGTCCGTATGCAGAAAGGTCCGAAGGCCATGGCAGGATCGCCGGATGCTGAACAAGCATCGCAGCTTCGCTGCGGTGATGACAGCCTCTCGCCGTCTTGCTTTTGGCTTTCGCCCTTTCGCGAAAACCATGAGAGACAATCGCAATGTTCAATATTCATCGTGTGCAACTTGACTGGGGTGGCCGCCAACTCACGCTAGAGACCGGCAGACTCGCGCGCCAGGCGGACGGCGCGGTATTCGCCTCGTACGGCGACACCACCGTGATCGCGACCGTGGTCGCGGCCAAACAGCCGAAGGAAGGAATCGATTTCCTTCCGCTGACCTGCAACTACCAAGAAAAGTACTACGCGGCCGGCCGCATTCCCGGCGGCTATTTCAAGCGCGAAGCGCGTCCGACCGAAAAGGAGACGCTGGTCTCGCGTCTGATCGACCGTCCGGTACGCCCGCTGTTTGCCGACGGCTGGCGCTGCGATACCCAGGTGATCGTGACCGTGCTATCGCACGATCTGGAAAACGATCCGGATATTTTGGCGATGGTCGCGGCCTCGGCGGCGCTGACGCTCTCGGGCGTCCCGTTCATGGGACCGATCGGCGCCGCGCGCGTCGGCTTCATTAACAACGAATATGTGCTCAATCCGCAGATCGATGAGATGAGCGAAAGCCAGCTCGATCTTGTCGTCGCCGGCACGCAGGACGCCGTGCTGATGGTCGAATCGGAAGCCAAGGAACTGTCCGAGGACATCATGCTCGGCGCGGTGATGTTCGGTCACCGTCATTTTCAGCCGGTGATCGATGCCATCATCAAGCTCGCCGAGAAGGCGGCGAAGGAACCGCGCGAGCTGGTTGTGGCGGACAACGCCGCGATCGAAAAGGAAATGCTCGGGCTGATCGAAAAGGATCTGCGCACCGCTTACGCCATCCCCGAGAAGGTAGCACGGCACAAGGCGGTCGACGCCGCCAAGGATCGGGTGACGGGCCACTTCTGCCCGCCCGATGTCGCGGAGCCGAAATATCCGGCGCTGCAAGTCGCCAGCGTCTTTAAGGACCTCGAAGCCAAAATCGTCCGCTGGAACATTCTCGATAGCGGAACGCGGATCGACGGGCGCGACGTCAAAACCGTGCGGCCGATCAACTGCGAGGTCGGCGTGCTGCCGCGCACGCATGGTTCGGCTTTATTTACCCGTGGCGAGACCCAGGCGCTGGTGGTCGCGACTCTCGGCACCGGCGAAGACGAGCAATTCGTCGATGCGCTGCAGGGCACGTATAAAGAAACCTTCCTGCTGCACTACAATTTCCCGCCGTTCTCCGTGGGCGAAACCGGGCGGCTTGGCGCGCCCGGCCGGCGCGAGATCGGACATGGCAAGCTCGCCTGGCGCGCGATCCATCCGGTGCTGCCGCCGCATACCGAGTTCCCCTACACGATCCGCGTCGTCTCGGAGATTACCGAATCGAACGGCTCATCCTCGATGGCGACGGTGTGCGGCACCTCGCTGTCCCTGATGGATGCCGGCGTGCCGCTCAAGCGGCCGACCGCCGGCATCGCTATGGGCTTGATCAAGGAGGAGGATCGGTTTGCGGTGCTGTCCGACATCCTCGGCGACGAGGATCATCTCGGCGACATGGATTTCAAGGTCGCCGGCACCGAACGCGGCGTCACGTCGCTGCAGATGGACATCAAGATTGCCGGCATCACCGAAGAGATCATGCGGATCGCGCTTGCCCAGGCCAAGGACGGCCGCATGCATATTCTCGGCGAGATGGGCAAGGCGCTCACATCGGCGCGCGCCGAGCTTGGCGAGCACGCGCCGCGCATCGAGGTGTTCTCGATCCCGGTCGATAAGATCCGCGAGGTCATCGGTTCGGGCGGCAAGGTCATCCGCGAGATCGTGGAGAAGACCGGCGCCAAGATCGATATCTCCGACGATGGCACCGTCAAGGTTGCGTCGGCAAAGGCGGAGTCGATCAAAGCGGCAATCAACTGGATCAAGTCGATCGCTTCGGAGCCCGAGGTCGGCCACATCTACGACGGCACCGTCGTCAAGGTCATGGACTTCGGCGCCTTTGTGAACTTCTTCGGCGCGAAGGACGGGCTTGTACACATCAGCCAGCTGGCACCGCGGCGGGTGCAGAAAACCACCGACGTCGTGAAAGAGGGCGACAAGGTTAAGGTGAAGCTGCTCGGCTTCGACGAGCGCGGCAAGGTGCGGCTGTCGATGAAAGCGGTCGACCAGCAGACTGGTGAGGATCTCGAAGCCAAGCAAAAAGCCGAGGCCGGCGAAGCGCGCGAAGCCGCGGCGGGCGATGCCGCCGAGTAAGCTCGGCGCTCTGCCGGGCTCTTTGGCAATTCCAGGAACTAGCGCCGACGCACCCAGTTCGGCGCTAGTCCAGGAGCGCTACCTCGTCGGAATTGTGACCCGATCGTCGCGAGAACCGAGTAACAGCGGCAGTACCGCAACAGTCGCGATCATCAACAGTTTATAGTCGTCGATGTAGGCGATGATCTGCGCCTGTTGTGTTATCACGGCGTCGAGCGCCGCCCTTCCCGCGGCCGTCAACGGATTCCAAAAATGCTGGACGGCGGGATCTTCGAAGCCGCGATTCAACGGCGTGACATGCTCTGCAAGTCCGTCCGTGTGATCAAACGGACGCGAACTCGCTGGGTCGGTTAGGTCAGAGCGAGATCCGCAAAGGCCGTCAGGTGGTGATCGGCCGAACCCCGCGCAAAACAGCAGAACACGACGTGGCTAATGCCGCGCTCAGCGGCGCCAAGCTCCGCGGCAACGGTGCCAACCGCGATGCGCGCTGCCCGATCGGCGGGAAAAGCATAGACGCCGGTCGATATTGCCGGAAAGGCAATCGATGCGAGGCGGTGCGCCGCCGCCAGATCGAGGGCGGTGCGATAACAGGACGCGAGCAGCTCCTCCTCGCCGGCGTGGCCCCCGCGCCAGACCGGGCCGACGGCGTGGATGACGTGCTCGGCGGGTAGCCGATAGCCACCGGTGATTTTTGCCGAACCGGTTTCGCAACCGCCAAGCGTCCGGCATTCCACCAGCAGATCCGGTCCGGCAGCGCGGTGAATGGCGCCGTCCACCCCACCGCCGCCAAGCAGGGTCCGGTTGGCGGCGTTGACGATGGCATCGGCGGCGAGCGTTGTGATGTCGGCGACGCAGACGTCAAGCCGCGCCGAACCGATCGCGGCAGCGGCAAGCGACGAGATGTTGGCGATTGTCGCAGGCACGAGCCGAGTCTATCACGCCCATTCGGCCTGCGCTTCGGCGCGCAGATCGACCGTGCTCTTCACGCCGATATCGTCAAAGTGCTCATCCAGGAAACGCCGCGCCGCACGCTTGCCGCTGACGTGAAGCATCTCGAAGAAGTCATAATCGGTCGAAAGCCTGCTGAACGTGTCGAGATGCGTGCCGAAGCGATCGAGCACGATGCGATGCACGTTGATGCGGCGATACTCCCCCGGACCTATGCCGCGCGGCAGCCGGCGTTGATCGATCAGACGCGCGACGAAGTCGATGGCGCGGTATTCGGCAAGAAGCGACGAATTGAACGTGATCTCGTTGATGCGATTCATGATCTCGCTAGACGACATCGGCGTCGATTGCCGCACCAGGGGATTGATTTGCACCACGAGCACGTCCTCGGTTGCGGTCGTGCGGAAAAACGGAAAGATCACCGGATTGCCGAGATAGCCGCCGTCCCAGTACGGCACGCCGTCGATCTCGACGGCGCGGAACAACAGCGGCAGGCAGGCCGACGCCATTACCGCGTCCGCCGTTACTTTTTCGCGCGGAAAAATCCGGACGTGTCCAGTCTGCACATTGGTCGCCGAGATGAAGAGTTGCAGACTGGTATCGGCGCGCAGTGTTTCGAAATCGACAAATCGCTCGATCAGGTCCTTCAGCGGATTGATATTGAGCGGATTGACGTCATAGGGCGAAAAATAGCGCGATAAAGCATCGACCCAAGCCTGTATCGGCGTGCCCTCAAGCGGGGTGAACGACAATAGCCGTTCCATGACCGCGCGCTGTAGCGCCGGAAGATTGCCGGTGCTCGACGCAGAACGCCAGAAATCGGCGAGCCGCTTTTGCGCCTCCTCTCGCCCGCCGCGGCACAGTCCGTCGGCGAGCATCACCGCGTTCACGGCGCCGGCCGACGTGCCCGAAATTCCCTCGATGCTGAGTCGTTCATCGCTGAGAATTTGATCGAGCACGCCCCAGGTAAAGGCGCCGTGCGCGCCGCCGCCTTGCAGCGCCAGATTGACGGGTTTGGTGGTCACCGATGCTTTTTTTTCCGCCGCGCGGGCGGGCATCAGCGACGCCAAGACGTTCTTCATCGCGGAGGGCCTTCTTTGTCTCCCGGCTGCCGCGCTAGAGCGGCAGACAGAAATATGAGTAAGACGGCGCGACCTGACCGTCGGCGATCACATCAATAGATGCCCGGCACTGTCACTCGGCGGTCCAGCCGCCATCGATCGAAAGGTTGGCGCCGGTAATCGACTTGGCCGCATCCGAGCAAAGATAAACGGCAAGATCGGCGACCTCGTCGACGGTGACGAACTCTTTTGTCGGCTGTGCCGCCAACAACACGTCGCGCTTGACCTGCTGTTCGGTTATGCCGCGGGCTTTCGCTGTATCGGGAATCTGTTTTTCGACAAGCGGAGTCCACACGTAACCCGGACTAATGCAATTGCAGGTGATGCCGAAAGTCGCAACTTCGAGCGCGACTGTCTTGGTCAAGCCGGCAAGGCCGTGCTTGGCGGAGACGTAAGCGACCTTGAACGGCGAGGCCACCAGCGAATGCGCCGATGCGGTGTTGATGATGCGGCCCCATTTGCGCGACTTCATTCCCGGAACGGCGGCGCGAATAGTATGAAAGGCCGAGGCCAGATTGATCGCGATGATCTGGTTCCACTTCTCGATTGGAAACTCTTCGATCGGCGAGACGAACTGGATGCCGGCGTTGTTGACGAGAACGTCGAGCGACCCGAATGTCTTCTCGCTGGCGCGGACCATCTCTGCGATGTCGCCGGCTTTAGTCATGTCGGCCGGCGAATAGATCGCTTTGACCTTGTAATCTTTCTCGATCGCGACCCGTTCCTTTTCGATTGCGTCCTTGTCGCCAAAGCCGTTGATCGTGACATTGGCGCCCTGCGCGGCAAGCGCGCGGGCGATGGCCAGACCGATTCCGGAGGTGGAACCGGTCACCAGACCTGACTTTCCCTGCAACATGCGGATCTCCGATGAATTGGGTGCCGAGTGGGCACCCTTGGACTGCAGACGAGGCTTGCCAAAGAATGTGGGCCGCTTTTTGCTGCGGTGCAATATCAAAAACGCGAGCCTCGCCGGAAACGCCTTTTCGCGCGGTCGGCGGTCAATTTGACTAGTGCAAAAGGGCCCAGCACGGACTAATGCATAGGCGCTGCGTCGGCGCCGCGCCGGACCAAGCACCAGGCCATAATGTCACCCGCGATTTTCCCCGCGCCCGATCACGACCATCAGCGCTGCGCCAGCGCTGCCATTGCCCATGCCGAAGCGCAGTGCGCAGCGCGCGCGCAACGGCTCACCCCGATGCGGCGCCAAGTGCTTGAGGTTTTGCTGAGCAGCCATCGCCCGCTCGGCGCTTATGAAATCATTGACCGCCTGCAACAGAAGACGCGACCGGCGCCGATCACGATTTATCGCGTGCTCGAATTTCTGTGCGACAACGATCTCGTTCACCGTATCGAAAGCCGCAACGCCTTCGTCGCCTGCGTGCACAATCATGGCACCGGCGATCTTGTCATTTTCCTGATCTGTGAACGCTGTGGCGCGGTCGGCGAAGCGCCGGGAGGCGCAGCAGCCGACGCACTCAAGGCCTCTTCGCGCGCGGCCGGCTTTTCGCCACGCAGCCCGTTGGTCGAGATCGCCGGCATTTGTGCGCATTGCCGCGACCGATAAGCGGCCGCAAATCGACTGACCGCAGTGCCGCCCTCTCCTTCGTCGCGCCCACTCGATGCAACTGCAATTGCAGTTACGATCGGACTCTGTTTGAGCTGGGGCTTCAACAACGTCGCGATCAAGCTCGCGATCCATGACATCCCGCCGCTGATTCAATCCTCGGCACGTTCGCTCATCGCGGCGCTCCTGGTCGGTGCCTGGACACAGGCGCGCGGAATTTCTTTGTTCAAGCGCGACGGTACGCTGTGGGCCGGAATTCTTGCCGGCGTGCTGTTCGCGCTCGAATTTTTGCTGATCTACCGCGGTCTGGTCTGGACGACCGCGACACGCGGCGTTCTGTTTCTATATCTTGCGCCGTTCTTCGTGGTGATTGGGTCGCGCTGGCTTGTTCCGGGCGATCACTTTCACCTCTCGCAATGGCTCGGGCTGTTGCTGTCCTTCGTCGGCATCGTGATTGCTTTTGGGCTGCCGACGCCGGCGGCCGATTCCCGGCAAGTCCTTGGCGATCTCATGCTCGTCGGCGGCGCGGCCGCGTGGGCGGCGACCACCCTCACCATCAAAGCGAGCGCGCTCAACCGGATCAGCGCGGAAAAGACCCTGCTGTATCAGCTCGTGGTCTCGGCGCCGCTGCTGGGCCTCGGTGCGATCGTTTTCAGCGAGCGGATCACGGCCATGCCTTCGGCCGTCGCACTCGCCGCTTTTGCGTATCAGACCATCTATGTGGTGAGTATTACCTTCACGATCTGGTTCGTCCTGGTCGTGCGTTATTCGGCCGCGCGCCTATCGGTCTTCACCTTTCTGGCGCCGCTTTTTGGGGTGGCGGCCGGCCACCTTGTGCTTGGCGAGCCGTTGACCCCGGCCTTTGCGGTCGCGGTGGCATTGGTCGCTGCCGGGCTCCTCCTCGTCAATCGTCCCCGGTGAGGTTATATGCATGGCGTCGGAGCCTTGCGGGCTATAGTCATCAGCCATGGAACCCTCTGTTAAACTTTTGGATTCGTTGAAGGAATTCACATGATCGCGTTTCCCTGTCCAGCCCCCAGGCATCGCACGATCGGCGTCAAAATCGCTGGCGTGACCGTCGGCGGCGGCGCGCCGATTGTGGTGCAGTCGATGACCAATACCGATACGGCCGATGCCGAGGCCACCGCGAAGCAGGTGGCGGCTTTGGCGCGCGCCGGTTCGGAGATTGTGCGCATTACGGTGGATCGCGACGAGGCGGCGGCCGCTGTTCCGCACATCAAAGATCGGCTTGCCAAGATGAATGTCGACGTGCCGATCGTCGGCGATTTCCACTACATCGGTCACAAGCTGCTTGCCGATCATCCGGCTTGCGCCGAGGCGCTCGACAAGTACCGCATCAATCCGGGCAATGTCGGATTCAAGGAAAAGAAAGACCGCCAGTTTAGCGCCATTGTCGAAACTGCGATCCGGCACAACAAGCCGGTGCGGATTGGCGCCAATTGGGGCTCGCTCGATCAGGAATTGCTCACACATCTGATGGACCAGAATGCGCGGTCCAATCAGCCGGTCGATGCCCGTGATGTCACGCGCGAGGCGATGGTTCAGTCGGCGCTATTGTCGGCGGCGCGTGCCGAGGAGATCGGACTGCCGCGCGCGAAAATCATTCTTTCGGCGAAGGTCTCCGCCGTCCAAGATCTGATCGCGGTTTATAGTGCGCTGGCGCGGCGTTGCGACTATGCCTTGCATCTCGGCCTTACCGAAGCCGGCATGGGCTCAAAGGGCATCGTCGCCTCTTCCGCAGCGATGGGCGTGCTGCTCCAGCAGGGTATTGGCGACACGATCCGCATTTCACTCACCCCTGAGCCCAATGGCGATCGTACGCTCGAGGTGAAGGTCGCGCAGGAACTGCTGCAAACCTTGGGCCTGCGCACATTCGTGCCGCTTGTCGCCGCCTGCCCCGGCTGCGGCCGCACCACCTCGACTACATTTCAGGAGCTCGCGGCAAACATCCAGAGCTTCATCCGCGACTCGATGCCGGAATGGAAGGCGCGCTATCCGGGCGTCGAGGGTCTTAACGTCGCGGTGATGGGCTGCATCGTCAACGGTCCAGGTGAGTCCAAACATGCCGATATCGGCATTTCCCTGCCGGGCACCGGCGAGCAGCCGACCGCGCCGGTTTTTATCGACGGCAAAAAGGCCATGACGCTCCGCGGTCCGACGCTGGCCGCCGATTTCAAGAAGATCGTTGTCGATTACATCGAGCGCCGCTTCGGATCGTCCTCCGGCCAGGCGGCGGCGGAATAGATCCCGGCCGAGGTAACGTTCGTCGGCGACTGGTCGGCGCAGGCCGATCCCAGTGGACGCGCGGGACTTCACGGCTCGAGTATCCACAGCGCCGCGTTGCCAAATCAGCACAGAGTTGAGAAATCTTTTTCTCGACGTGCCGAAGGCTCGACACTCTCCAGCGCATCATTCACGATGGCGGTGACGATATCGCGACCGTCCCCAGTCATTTCGGGCGAGCGGTATGGAGGGGGCCTTACAATGAAGCGGTTGTTCTTTGCTGCGCTGGCCTTGGCCTTCATGGTCAGCGTGCAGCCGCAGCTTGCCCATGCTCAGGACAATTCGTGGAACACGTTTTGGACCTGGATTAATCACGGCCAGGATCCGCGGCTGACGGTAGTCGGCATTGGCGTTGGTGCGGCCGCGACCGGCGCATCCTACGTGATGGTAAAAAAACATGGCAATCCACCGGTGCGTCACGTCAGCTACGGGACGGCGTATGGAGTTACGACCCTCGGCTGCATGGTTGTTTATCCGATGGTGGCGACAGTTGTTCTCAATCGGCCACTAACGCCGCGCGAAGCGTATATTGGCATTGCCGAATGCGCAGTGCCGATCATCGGCGGTTGGATCGTGGATTCCATCCTGCCGCATGACGCTTGGACCGATGGCGTGCCTCAAAAGACTGCACGGCGACACTAATCGCCTGCGCGGATCGCAAGTTTCGGAAAGCAAGGAGCCGGCCCGAGCGGCCGGTTTTTCGTTTGCCCGCGGCTGACAATGAAAAGCTAGCGCTTCTCCAATCGCCGAATCACGTCATCGAGTTGATCAAGGCTACGGTAACGGATGGTCAAAACGCCGCCGCGCTTGGCTTCTTTGATGCTGATTGCGAGGCCAAGCGCATCCGATATGCGTTTTTCCAGCGCAACCAAATTGGAATTTTTTTCCGCGCCGCGACGCGCGGCCCGTGCGCGTGATTTGCCGCCGCGCTCGGCCGCTTCACGTGCGAGATTTTCGACCTGACGCACATTGAGGCCGTGGGCGACGATTTCCTCGGCCAGTCTTTCGGCGTCGGGCTGGCCGATCAGCATCCGCGCATGCCCGGCGAAAAGCTTGCCGGCATGAATGTAGGATTTGATCGCTTCGGGCAGCTTCAGAAGCCGCAATGTGTTAGCGACGTGACTGCGGCTCTTGCCGACGATCTTGGCGATCTCATCCTGGCTGTTGCCGAACTCCTCGATCAGGGCGCGGTAGCCTTCGGCTTCTTCGAGCGGATTGAGATCGGCACGCTGCACATTTTCGATGATCGCGAGCTGCAGCGCCTCGGCGTCATTGGCTTCGATGATGACCACTGGAACTTCGTGCAAGCCGGCGCGCTGAGCCGCTCGCCAGCGCCGTTCGCCGGCGATGATCTCATAGACGTCCGTGGTGCCCTGCACTGGCCGCGCCACGATCGGCTGAATGATCCCGCGCTCGCGCAGCGACGCGACCAATTCGTCGAGTTCGGCATTGGGAAAGGCACGGCGCGGATTGCGCGGATTGGGCCGCAAGGCGGCGGTCGGCAAGCGCCGTTGCCCGCGCGGCCGATCGACCGAAGTTTCGGCGGCCATGTCGCCGATCAAGGCGGCGAGCCCGCGACCTAATCGCGATCGTGCGTGATCTTCGGATAGCTTTCCGGAATTAATGCTCATCGCAACGCCTCATCGTGCGCACAGTATTTTCTCGCGCTGGATGACCTCGGTCGCGAGCCGCAAATAAGCTTCACTGCCGCTGCACTTAAGATCATAGACCAGCACAGGCTTGCCGTAGGACGGCGCTTCCGAGACGCGCACGTTGCGCGGAACGATGGTGTCGTAGACTTTCGCGCCCATAAATTCACGGACATCCGCGACCACCTGGGACGATAAATTGTTGCGCGCGTCATACATGGTCAGCACGATACCGTGGATCGTGAGCTCCGGATTGAGCTGGGCGCGAACCGATTCGACGGTCTTGAGAAGTTGCGACAGCCCTTCGAGCGCGAAAAATTCGCACTGCAAAGGAACGACGATCGCGTTGGCGGCCGCCATGGCATTGACCGTCAGCAGATTGAGAGACGGCGGGCAGTCGACCAAGACGTAAGTGAAATGCATGCCGTCCTGCGCATTCAAGCTCGTAAGCGCATTGCGCAAGCGGAACGCGCGGTCGCGCGCTTGGCCGATTTCGAGTTCAAGCCCGGAAAGATCGAGAGTCGACGGGGCGATCTGTAGCCGCGGCACGGCTGTTGGCACGATCGCGTCGCGCAGCGTCGCCTGTGTGGTGAGTACGTCATAGGTCGAACAGCGCCGGTCGCGGCGGTCAAGACCGAGCCCGGTCGAAGCATTGCCTTGCGGATCGAGATCGACGACCAGTACGTCCTCGCCGATCGCAGCGAGTGCGGTGCCAAGGTTGATCGCGGTCGTGGTTTTGCCGACGCCGCCCTTCTGATTGGCAACGGCAAGCACCCGCGGCGGCTTGGTCGCAAGCGCCAACCGCGCCTGGTCTGGCGCCGTGAAATTCGTCACTGGCGACGATGCGGCAGGTTCTG
>Ga0126369_10002112_pt1 | contig 14050 bp, 13 predicted proteins | sample PanSoiMetaPlot_1_FD_109646 | JGI IMG/M metagenome (GOLD analysis project Ga0126369, IMG submission 109646) | Tropical forest soil microbial communities from Panama - MetaG Plot_1 | ecosystem: Environmental > Terrestrial > Soil > Tropical forest > Bulk soil | place: Panama | collected 2016-02-17 | reverse complement strand
GAGGGCTACACGCCCGACTCCGTCGTCATGGCGAAGGACATCTACAAGGCGGGCTTCAAGGGCGCGATCCTGGCCCCGAGCTTCGCGGTGAACGCGAAGTTCATCGAGGGCGCGGGCGCGGAGGTGGCCGAGGGCATCTGGAACATGGACCGCGCGCCGCTGTTCGACTCGCCGGCGTACAAGGAGTTCTCGGCCGCGGTGCCGCGCAGCGACACGAGTCCCTACGCGCCGCAGGCCTGGGACCAGATGTCGATCGTGGCGCTGGCGCTGGCCGCCGGCAAGGGTGAGGCGTCGGGCACCGTGATCAAGGACCATCTGCGCGCGGTCGCCAACCCGCCGGGGACCGCGGCGTACTCCTTCGCCGACGGCGCCAAGCTCCTCGCCGAGGGCAAGAAAATCAACTACGAGGGCGCGTCGGGCGCGTGCGACTTCGACGCGATCGGCGACATCCTCTCAGCGCCCTTCGCAGTCCAGCAGGTGCGCAAGGGCAAATCCGAGCTCGTGACGGTCATCAATCCCTGACCAGTCGGCGCCGAGATGCCGCCCATCGCGCAGTACGTCTTCAACGGAATCGTGACGGGCGGCATCCTCGCGCTCCCCGCCGTCGCCTTCTCACTGCTCTGGCGGCTGCTGCGCTTCCCCAACTTCGCGGTGAGCACGTACCTGACCGTCGGCGCCTATGCCGCCCTCGTGCTGAACGCGGGCGTGCACGTGCCGCTCGAGCTGGCCTGGCTCGGCGCGCTGGCGGCGACCGGCGCCGTCGCCCTCGCGGTGGACCGCATCGCGTTTCGCCCGATGCGCGACCGGCGGCCATTCTCGCTGGCGATCGCGTCGATCGGCGTCGCGTTCGTGCTCGAGAACGTGGTGCGATTCGTGTGGGGCAATGACTTCCGCGCCTACGACGTGCCGGTCTCGCGCGCCGCGAGCGTGGCCGGGCTGCGGGTCGGACGCGAGCAGCTCCTGATCCTCGGCGCCGCGGTCGTCCTGATGGCGCTGTCGCAGGCGTTCCTGCGCCGCACGCGGCTCGGCGTCGCGATGCGCGCGACGGCCGACAATCCGCTGCTGGCCGCCGTCAAGGGCGTCCCGACCGATCGCGTCATCGCGGTCGCCACCTTCGGCGGCGGCGCGCTCGCCGGCGGGGCCGGCGTCTTCGTCGGCCTGGACGCGAGCATCGATCCGTTGATGGGGGGCGGTCTCATCATCTCGGTCTTCGCCGCGGCCATCCTCGGCGGCATCGGCTCCGCGCCGGGCGCGCTGGCCGGCGCTATGATCGTGGGGATCGTCGAGGAGGCCGGCACGCTCGTGGTGCCGCCGACCTACAAGACCGCGATCGGCTTCGTGATCATCCTGGCCGTTCTGCTCATGCGCCCGACGGGGCTCGCCGGCTCGCGCTCGTGAGGGACACGGCGTGATCGCTTACCTCACCGCCATCGTCACGCTCGTGGGCGTGCGCGCGCTCCTGACCCTCGGCCTGAACGTCCAGTGGGGCATGACCGGCCTCGTGAACCTCGGCGCCGTCGCATTCTTCGCCGTCGGCGCCTATACCTCGGCGCTGCTGGCCGTCGGCGGCGTGTCCCTGGTGCTGGCGTGGCCCGCGGGTGTTGCGCTCGCCGCGGCCGCGGGGGCCGCGCTGGCTCTCGTCGCCCTGAGACTGCGAGAGGACTATCTCGCCATCGTGACGCTCGGCTTCGCCGAGGTCCTGCGATTGTTTCTCTTGAACGAGGCATGGCTCACGCGCGGCGCGAACGGCGTGACGGCGATCCCGCGGCCGCTCCACGCGTGGTTCGGTGGTCACTACCCGGCCTTCTACCTGCTCCTCGTGCTGGCCGCGGTCGGGCTCGTCTATACCGCGCTCGAACGCCTGCGCCGCTCTCCGTTCGGGCGCGTGCTTCGGGCGATCCGTGAGGACGAAGTGGTGGCCGCCGTCGCCGGCAAGCCGGTCTTCCGGTTCAAGGTGCAGGCCTTCGCGCTCGGCGCCGGCGTGGCGGGACTCGCCGGCATTCTGTTCGCGCACTATCTGGCGTACGTGGAGCCCAACATGTTCTTGCCGCAGGAGAGCCTCTACGTCTGGCTCGCGCTCATCCTGGGTGGTAGCGGGAACAACCGCGGCGCGCTCCTGGGCTCGCTGGTGCTCCTCGGCCTGCTCGAGGGGAGCCGGTTCGCCAAGGACGTGATTCCGTTCCTGTCGGGCGTTCGGCTCGCCGCCGCGCAGCAGATGCTCGTCGGCGTGGTGCTCGTGACGATGATGAGCAGGCGGCCGGACGGGCTCTTGCCCGAGCGGCCGGGCTCGGAATGACCAGGGGAGGAGCGACCGCGATGCGGGTAGGGTTCATCGGTCTCGGTAACATGGGTGCCCCGATGGCGGGCTTCGTGCGCGAGGCGGGCTTTCCTCTCGTCGTCCACGACCTCCGGCGAGACGCGGCCGCGCCGTTGCTCGAGCGCGGCGCCGTCTGGGCGGATTCGCCGCGCGACGTGACCGCGCAGTGTGACGTCGTCTGCGTCTGCGTTCCGGGCCCCGCAGACATGCGAACGGTGATCCTCGGCGCCGGCGGCGTCGCGGAAGGCGTGCAGTCGGGCAAGGTCGTGATCGATCACACGACCAACGACGCTTCGGTCGTTCGCGACGTGGGGGCGGCGCTCGCGACGCGCGGGGCGCATCTGCTCGATGCGCCCCTGGACGGCGGGCGCGAGGGCGCGCTCGAAGGGCAGCTCACCCTGTTCGTGGGCGGCGAGACGGGCGTCCTCGACACGGTGCGGCCCGTGCTCGATACGTTCTCGCGCAGCGTCGTCTGGGTCGGAGCGCTCGGCGCGGGATCCGTGACCAAGATTGTTCACAACGCGCTGGCCATGAGCATCGACCTTCTGGTCGCCGAGTGCCTGACCCTCGGCGTCAAGGCCGGCGTCGCACTGCCGCGCCTCGTCGAGGCTTTCGGCGCCGGGTGCATCGTGAGCCAGAACATGACCTTCACCAAGCGCATGCCGGCCACGCTGTTCCGCGGAGATTTCGCGGCGCGGTTCGCGCTGGCTCTCGCGACCAAGGACTTCGGGCTAGCGGAGGATCTCGCCCGCGAGCACCGCGTACCCACGCGTCTGCTCGATCTGTGCCGGATGGAGCTCGAGGAAGCGATGAATCGCGGCTGGGGCGACGCGGATCGTCTCAAGGCGTCGATCCTGCAAGAAGAGCGCGCCGGCGTGGCGTTGCGGATGTAGCTCGCTCTATCGATAGAAGCGGGTCACCTCGCGCATCGCGGCGCGCGTCGCATCCCGCGACGGCATCTGCGTGCGAGCGAGCCGATAGTCGCGCTCGCGGATCTCGTAGCCGGCCGCGAAGACGATGGTGACGCGATCGGGCTCGACGACCGCGAACTCGCGATTGCTGGTCACGACCAGCCAGTCCCACGGGGCGCCCGCGAAGAGGCTCGAGCCGCTCGAGTAGTCCGACGGCGGATTCGCACATCCCAAGAGCTCGGTCAGCATGGTCGGCGCCACGTCGTTGTGCGACGTTCTGCGGTCGATGCGGCCCGGGGCATGGCGCGGCCAGCTCACGACCAGCGGTGTACGGATTTGATAGTCGCTGTAGCTCGTGCCGTGGCCCTTGAAGCCCAGGCCGCTCTCGTCGAACTCGATCCCGTGATCGGACGTGACGATGATCACCGTACGGTCGGTCAGCGCCCGGCGCTCCAGATCGTCGAGCACGCGTCCCACCAGCGAGTCGTCGTAGTGGACGGCCGTCGCGTAGCGGACCTGTCGCTGTCGCATCTCGGCCGACGCATTGTCCGTCGCCCGGATCGGCGGATGGTAGTCGGCGGGTGGGTCGAGCGCCACCGCCGCGTCGTAGTAGAGAAACCCGAAGAATGGCCGCGACGGGTCACGTCGATCGAGCCACTGAAGCCACTCGTCGGTGAGCGCCCGATCCTTGGCACTGGATCCGATACCGGCGGACGTCTCCCGGCGGAGGTCGGGGATGCGGGCGAACGCGGTCCGGTCCAGATCGACGAGGCGGTAGAGAGGCGCGCTGGTGAACACGCCGAGCTCGTAGCCCGATCGGCGGAGCTCGTCCATCAGCACCGGCGGACGGGCGCGGTTGGCGAAGGCGTCGAAGTACGTCCCCGGAACGCCATAGAACAGCGAGAAGAGCCCGGTCCTGGACGTGTTGCCACCGCTGTAGTGATGCTCGAACCGGATCGCGCGGCGCGCGAACTGCTCGAGTCTCGGCGCGACGTCCGGAGTCAAGGCGTCGGCTCGCATGGCGTCGATCACGACCACGAGGATGTTGTACGCGGGCGCACGAGGGTCGCATCGGAGCGGGGCGAGCGGATAGATGAGCTCGGCTGACGGAGGCGCCTGGAGCGCCGCGGCGACACTCCGCTCGCGTGCCGTCGCGCGATCCATGAGGCCGAGCCGCGCTAGGAGGCCCGGGTTCCGGAGCGGATAGAAGAGCGGCAGGTAGCGATTGAACGCCATGATCGAGACGTCGTAGTGCGCCGCGGCCCACGCGTGCACGACGTGGGTGGCGACGAAACAGCCCACCAGCCCCAGGGCGACATACCGGCCGATCCGGCGCGAGCCGGGAGACGCCGTACGCTGCCAGACCCAGAGGGCCAGCATCGCTTCCACGGCCAGGGCCACCAGGAAGTAGAACGCGCCGAAGGCCCACGTCGTCGGCTCCAGCAGCATGAAGGTGAGGCGGCCGAGATGATAGCGATTCGCGCTGAACAGTAAGCTGTCGAGCACGACGAACGCGACGACGGCGCCGGCGCACACAACGCCGAGCGGCAGGACGAAGCGGGCGCGTGGAATCAACGCCACCGCCGGCGACAGCAAGACCAGGAGCGGCAGACAGGCCAGTGCGCCGAGGTGTCCGACGTACGCGACGATCGCGTAGCTCCAGGAGACGCTCCGGCCGAGCGCCGCATAGTGCCAGAGATACGGCGCGCCGACGATCGCCAGGACCGCTACGTTGACGACGGCAAACCAATTCGCCCATCGCAGCAGCCGTCTCCTCGGCTTCACTCGGGGTCGGTGTGGCGCGCGGCGTGTGCAGTCGGGCCCTTCACCCAGAGGACGAACGACCGGCCGTTCACGCGACCCGCGGCAAACCGATCGAAGGAGTCGGCCGGCGCATCCCTGGCGATGACGTACAGGGGCGGCTCGAGTCCGCGAAGCTCGGCGGCGGTGGAGATGGCCTGGATCGGCCGATCGAGATAGAAGGAAAAGACCAGCTCCGGGGCATCGAGCGCGAACACCGGCTCCTGCGTGCTCTCGAGCGCCTGTGCGATCGTGGGGAATTGCGTGCTGCGATTTTCGCGAGTGGTGACGTAGACGCCGCCCACGGCCAGAATGCCGGCGGCGATCACGCCCGCGACCAGCGTGGCCCGTGTCTTTGGCCACGCGAGACGACGGGAGAGCCACGGCGCGATCAAGAGCGCGCCGGGCATGCAGAGCGGCAGGTAGTAGCGCCATCGCTGGCGCGACGACGCCGCGACCACGACGAAGACCACGAGCGCCCACACGAGGGACAGTCGCTCACCGGGAAGCGCCGTCGTCTTCCACCGCCGCGCGGTCGTCCACACAGCGAATGGAAGCAATACGGACCACGGAAAGAGGATCGTGACCGCGGCGTTGAACGGCTCGACGATGCGGTGCCACGTCACCGCGCGCAGCGGATTGTAGCCTTGCATCATGTCGGCTCGCACGACGTCGTGGACGAACTGCCCCCGGCCGGCGTTGGCGGCGAGCATCCACCACGGCGCGATCACGATCACGAGAATCCCCACACCGACGGCGGCTCGCATCCGGGCGGCGCCTCGCCACCCGAACGCCGTCCATTCATAGACGAGTGCGACGAGGAGCGGCAGGAGGCCGGCCGGACCTTTGACCCAGCAGGCCAGCCCGACGAGGACGTAAAAACCGAGCCATGCGTCGCGCCGGCCGCCGAGCTCGGCGGCGACGAACGCCGCCATGGCGGCGACGATGCACGCCGCGAGCGTCATGTCGGGCACGGGCGAGCGCGCCAGGGCGCACATGCCGGCCGTCGTCGTGACGATCACTCCGCCGGCGAGCGCGGCGCTCGGCTCGAACAGGCGGCGCGCCACCCAGCACGTCAACATCACGACGACCACCGCACCAAGAAAGGACGGCACGACGGCGGTGCGCTGGGAGACGGCGCCGGCCGGCCAGGCGGCGAGTGCGATCAGCCAGGCGTGAAGCGGGGGCTTGTTGAGCATGGGGCCGCCGGACGTTTCGGGCAAGAGCCAGTGGCCGTGCGACAGGATGTCCCGCGCCATCACCGGGAATCTCGCTTCGTCGTTGGTGGCGAGCACACGCCGGCCGAGATCGAATCCGAAGAGCGCCGCGCTGCCGGCGATCACGATCGCGAACGGCACCCAGGCGGCGAGCCGCGAGCGACCGTCAGGTCCAGCGATCATGGGGCAGGTAGTGATCGCACCACGCGTCGAGCATCATCAACGCCCATAGGATCTTGCGATGGTCACGACGACCCGCGACGTGCTCGAAGGCGAGCCGCGCGACCGTGGCCGACTCGACGAGGCCACGTCGACTGAGCGCCGCGAGGCGCGACTCCATGACGCGGCGCAGTGGCTCACGCAGCCACGCCGCCATCGGCACGCCGAGCCCTTGCTTGCGTCGATGCACCACGTCCGCCGGCAGGATGCCGGCGAGCGCCTGCTTCAAGATGTACTTCGTGCAGCGTCCGCGCAGCTTGAGCGAGCTCGGGATCGTCGTCGCCAGCTCGACGAGGGCCGGATCGAGAAACGGCGCGCGGACTTCGAGGCCGGCGGCCATGGTGGCGCGGTCCATGGTGACCAGGGTCTGGTCAGCCAGATAAAACCGGGCATGGTGATGGATCAGGCGCTCGACTGGACCTCGAAGCGCAGACTGCTCGACCGCGGTGATGAGCTCCGCAGAGGGATCGAAGCCTGCGGCGGCGCGGCGCACGCTCGGGGACAGCAGACTCTCCTGTTCGGTCGCGGTGACGCCGCCGAGCAGGAGCTGGGTCCGCACGGCGGCCGGATAGGGCAGCCCGCGCATGAACTGCTTCAGCAAGAAGTCGACGCTGCCGTACTTCGGCGACGAGGGCAGGCGATCGACGAGCCGCGTGAGCAGACGCCGGGCGGGCGGCGGCACCATGGCGTGAAGCCACCGGGCCGGCGCATCCGCGAGAAAGGTCGGATAGCCGCAGAACAGCTCGTCCCCGCCGTCGCCGCTCAGCGCCACCTTGACGGATCCGCGGGCTGCCAGGGCGAGCGCGTACTTCGGCAAGAACGACGCATCGCCGAGCGGCTCATCCAGCAGACCGCCCACGCGCTCCATCAGCCCCAACGCGTCGGCCGGGGTGAAGAGCAGCTCGTGATGCTCCGTGCCGAATTGTGCGGCGACGGTCCTGGCGAAGCTCCGTTCGTCGTAGCTCGGCGTGTCGAAGCCGAGCGCGAAGGTACGGAGGGGAGTGGAGGTTGCGTGACGCGCCGCGAACGCCGTGACCGCCCCGGAGTCGATCCCGCCGCTCACGAAGACGCCGACCGGGACGTCGGCGCCGAGCCGGCTCACCACCGATGCTTCGAGCTGACCGATCAGCCGCTCGCGCCATTGCGCTTCGCCGAGGCGGTCATCCGGAGCGAAGGAGAGCGCCCAGTACGCGGTCACGGAGGGCTTGGCGCCGGGCGACACGACGAGCGTGTGCGCCGGAGGGAGCTTGGCGATTCCGTCGAGGATCGAGTACGGCGCGGGGACTGCGTCGAACAGCAGGTATCGCGCGAGGCTCCGAGGATCCAGCGCGTGGGGCACGGCCGGATGCTCGAGCAGCGCGCGGAGCTCCGAGCCGAACACGAACACGCCGGGACCGTCGTAGTAGTAGAGAGGCTTTTCACCCATCCGGTCCCGCGCCAGCACGAGCTTTCGCGCCGGGCCGTCCCAGAGCGCCAGGGCGAACATTCCGTTGAGATCGGCCACGAAGTCTTCGCCGTCCTGCTCGTAGGCGTGCACGAGGATCTCGGTGTCCGATTGCGTCGCGAATCGATGTCCGCGCTGCTCCAGGCGCGCGCGCAGCTGGCGAAAGTTGTAGATCTCGCCATTGAGGACCGCGTGAACGGTCCCCGTCTCGTTCGCGAACGGCTGCCGTCCGCCGGCCAGATCGACGATGCTGAGGCGGCAGGCGCCGAGCGCGGCCTGCTCGTCCACATACTCGCCCTCGTCGTCGGGGCCGCGATGGCGCAGCGCCGTCACCATTCGCCGCACGACGGCCCGAGAGTCGTCGTGTCGGCCGGTCGTGATGAATCCGGCAATGCCACACATGGCACGTTGTCCTCTCACGTCACGGACGCGATTCCCTGGCAGGCGCCCGCCGAGGCAGCGACGTGCGCAGCCGTGCACAGACGGTCTTCGTCGCCTGTGAGAGCGGTCGGCCTGCCGTGAGTTGCGAATCAGCTGTCGGACGGGAGACTTACGGGCGGGGCGCGAGGCGGAGCGAATGCCTGGAATGATCCGGAGCGGGCACAAGGTCGAGCGGACTCGACGAAGTGCTCCGCGATACTGGAGGGTCGGCCGTCGATGACGGGCGAGGCCACGATGGCCGTCGCGCTGGCGATGAAAGCAACGACGTTGTCGAAGTCGTCGTCATCCCAGTAACCGCCGAGCCAACTCGGGTCGGGCGGATCCGCATACGCTAGCGGCGTCAGCCCGAGGATCAAGACGGCGAGAACAACAGCCAGCGTGCCGCGGAGCCGCAGCATGTCCCATTGTTCGCCGCAATGGCTGGTCAAGTCAAGGCACGGGAGCCGACTAGCTGTTAAGATCTCGCCGTGACCGCCGCTCAACGGAGGAGGCAGCGATGAGACCGAATGGTCATCTATGGCCCTGGACCGTCGCCACGGCCGTCGTTGTGGGATTCTTCGTTTCGCTCGTGGGCTGCGCCAAGGTCGGTCCGGTCACCCAGGTGACGGTGCCCGACGTCAAATCCGTGACCGGCACCTGGAAGGGCCTCGTGTACCGGTCCGGTGTCGAGCCCGATCGCGTCACGTTGACGATCCGCGAGGACGGTTCGTTCGACCTCGTGTCGGACCAGAGTCCCGGCACGTCCGCCGGTAGGGGCAAGCTCGTGATTGCCGACGGACGCCTCCTGTTCGAGGGCGAGCGGGGACGCGGCGTCGGCACGCTGCTGCGGAATCCCGCCGGCGATCTGGTCATGAACGTCGACGCGACGCTGTCCGACAACAGCACCCTGACGGCGAAGCTCTTCCCGAGCCGCTAGATCTGCTCCTCCTTCTGGAGGTCGAGCAGAAGGCTCAGCACCAAGCCCTCGACGACCTTGTCGAACGCCGCCCGGAGGCTCTCCTCGGCCATCAGTCCCGCCGGTGCGTCCGCGTTGCCGATGGTGCTGTGGATGGCGTGCCGGTACACCTTCGTCACCGACTGCTTGCCGACGCCTCGAAACTTGGCCGTCATGATGTAGCCGTCGGTGACGCTCGAGCCCTTGGCGCCGAACGTCAGGCCGGTGAGCGCACCCTTGCCGGCCGCGTCGCCGGTGTCGGCGACGTTGTCGAGGACGATCTCCAGCAGATCGGCATTGTCGGCGGGCTTGTCGAGTAGCGAGGGAAACAGCTTGCTCTTCTCGACGACGCCTCGCACGCTCTGCGTGGCCGTCGACGTCCCCAGCGAGGCCGGCTCTCCGTTGCGGTGAAACGCGACCGTCAAGGCGACGGGCCTCGGATCTCGACGGGCCAGCAAGTCGCCGTACCCGACCTTTCGCAGCTGCGGGTCGACATACGCCTTGACCGAGAGACAGCCCGTCATCGTCACAACGAGCATCAGAATTGTCGCCGCCGCGCGAATACGCATCAGGAGTCCTCCCGCCGGGTGTGTGTTCGTTCTCGTGAGTGTCAGATCGGTCCTCTCGCTCCCTTCTACGAACCTACCGTCAGCGGAGCGTCACGAGCGCTGGAATTCCTTGGGGCTCGACAAACCTCTTTGATACGGTCGTGGCGTGAAATGCGCTGCAGGCCGTGGCGGGGCTGGGGCCCCGCCGGCCGAGGCGTGCCGATCAATCAAAGGAGGATCGCCATCGACACCGAGCGCGTGATCAGCCGGCGAACGTTCGTGGGCGCAGCGGGGATGCTCGCAGGGGCCACGGCACTCGCCCCTGCGGTCGTGAGAGCGCAGGCGGCGCCGGCCGGGAAGCCCGCCGAGCCGGCGAGCACGATCACGACGCCGCCGCGCGACTGGTCGCCGGATGCGAATCCGACGACCTACGTCGACCCCGACGTGATCACGATCGACCCGGCGTTCAATCGTCTCCGGCAGGGCAACACGCCCATCAAGCGCCTGTGGACCGGTGCGCTCTGGTCGGAAGGCCCGGCGTGGTGCGGGCAGGGGCGCTATCTGGTCTGGAGCGACATCCCGAACAACCGGCAGCTGCGGTGGCTCGAGGACGACGGCAGCGTGAAGGTGTTCCGCATGCCGTCCAACAACAGCAACGGCAACACGTTCGACTTCCAGGGCCGTCAGCTCTCCTGCGAGCACCTGACCCGGCGGGTCGTCCGCTACGAGCACGACGGCGCCATCACGATCATCGCCGACTCGTATCAAGGCAAGCGGCTCAACTCGCCCAACGACATCGTGCCGCATCCCGACGGCAGCTACTGGTTCACCGATCCGCCGTACGGCGGCCAGCTGTACGAGGGCACGCCCGACGCGCCCGGCGGGCCGAGCAACCCGCAGGGCCGGTTCAAGCATCGGCTCGGACAGCCGCCCGAGGTCGCGAACCTCAAGCGCGAGCTGCCGACGGCCGTCTATCGCGTCGATCCGAGCGGCCGCCTCGATCAGGTCGTCAGCGAGGACCAGCTGCCCAACCCGAACGGCCTGACATTCTCGCCGGATTACAAGAAGCTTTACGTGATCAGTACCGGCCCCGGCCCCGGCGACAAGGGCCCAGGCGGCAAGCGCGACATGCACGTGTTCGACGTCGGTGCCGACCACAAGCTGTCGAACCAGAAGCTCTTCAGCGATTTCATGATCGACGGCATCAAGTGCGGCCCCGACGGCGCGCGCTGCGACATCGACGGCAACGTCTGGGTGTCGAGCAACGGCAACCCGGGCGGACGCGGGCTCGGCTATAGCGGCGTGACGGTGTGGACCCCGGAGGGCAAGCTCATCGGGCGCATCCGGCTGCCCGAGGTCTGCGCGAACATCGCGTTCGGCGGCCCCAAGCGTAACCGGCTGTTCATGTGCGGCAGCCAGTCGCTCTACGCGCTCTACGTCGCCACGCAGGGCGCCGCGCCGAGCTGAGCGGCCGGCGTTCTATCTTCACGCCGCCTCTTCGTCCAACCCTTCGACGTTGAGGCAACGACGGCAGCGTTCAAGTATCATGAGCGCACTTTGAAACCGGCGCTTCGTCGCGCGCTCGCCGCCGCAGTGGTGCTGGCCCTAGGACTGGGAGCGGCCTTCACTCGTGCGGCGGAACCCGATGCCTCGGCGGACCTGAAGCTCGAACGGGTGGTGTTGCTGATGCGCCACGGCATTCGCCCGCCGACCAAGGCGACCGTCACTCCGCCAGGTATCACGGCCACGCCGTGGCCCAAGTGGGATGCGCCCTATGGACATTTGACGCCGCACGGCGCCGAGGCGATCCGCCTTCTCGGACGCTTCGACCGCGCCAGCCTGGCGGCGCGAGGGCTCCTGCCTGCCGACGGCTGTCCGAAGGCAGGCAGCGTGGTGGTCTGGTCTGACACGGACCAACGCACCATCGCGACCGGCGACGCGTTGCTCAAGGGAATGTTCCCGGGCTGCGGGGTTCGCAACGGCCATCTCGCCCAGGGCGCCAAGGATCCGCTGTTCAACCCTTACAAGAACGGCGTGGCCGTCGACGCGGATGCTGCCCGGCAGGCGATCCTCGCGCACATCGGCAGCCTGGAGCAGCTTCGCCAGCGCCTTGGTCCCGCGTTCGACCGGCTCCAGCAAGTGCTCGGGTGCTGCGCGCCCGCCGTCTGCCAGGCCGCGGGCTTGCCGGCGGGCTGCCGCATGGCCGAGCTGCCGGGTGAAATTGCGCCGCCCGAGCCAGGAGATGGCCGCCCCGACCTGACCGGTCTGTTCGACTTCGCGCCGAGCGCGGCGCAGACCTTGATGCTGGAGCACGCCGAGGGCCGGAAGCAAGTCGGGTGGGGCCGTGTGACCGCCGCCGACCTGGAGCTGATCGGCAGCCTGCACGCCATGAAGGGCGACCTGATACAACGGCCCGCGTTGCTCGGCTCGCACGGCGCAACCCGGCTCGCGCGGCGGATGCTCGACGCGCTCGAGCGCGCCGACGGGCCGCGGCTCACCGTGCTGGTCGGCCACGACACCAACATCGGCGATCTCAGCGGCCTGCTCGACTTCGATTTCCAGGTGAGCGGGTATGCCGCGGACACGCCGCCGCCCGGCGGGGCCGTCGGCTTCGAGCTCTTGTCAGACCGGACCGGTGCCCGCTACGTTCGCGTCGTCTACCGCTCGCAGACCCTCCAGCAGATGCGCGAGCTCACCCCGCTCGACGCGTCGCATCCGCCGTTCCGCCAGGCGCTCGCGATTCCCGGCTGTGCCGTGCCCGGCGAGGCCACACGCTGCTCGTTCGAGACGTTCGTGAAGCTGGTGCGCGGCAAGCTCATCGCGGACCCTTAATCCACCGGGAATCTCTCGAGGCAGACGTCGAGTCTGAAAGACTAGCCCAGATCGTGGTCGCCGGAGGTGAGCGATGCTCCCGATCAGAGGTCTCTACGAGGTCGCGATTCCCGTGAGACAGCTCCAGAAGGCGGAAACCTTCTACCGCGATGTCCTCGGTCTGGAGGTCGGTCTTCGAGACGATCGACGAAACTGGTTGTTCCTGCGAGCCGGTGGTCTTGCCGGAATGGTGGTGCTGCAGGAGCGCGACGCAGAATTTCCGAGCTGCCATTTCGCCTTCACGGTCAGCCAATCCGATCTCGAACGCGCAGCCATCCTGCTTCGCGAGCGAGGAGTCTCCGCTCGCGGCCCGATCTCGCACGATTGGATCCCGGGCCGATCGGTCTACTTCGAGGATCCCGACGGCCACGAGCTCGAGCTCTTTGCCCCGTCGGTCTAGCGAGCGGCGCCCCTCGTTTCACCGAGGGGCGCCTCAGCTCATTGGTCAGGCTGCGTCGGGCTCACTCGCGGTCGCGGAGCAAGCTGGCCAGGCCCAGCCGGCGCATCCGGCGGCGGCGCAGCATCCGGCCGCCCAGGAGCAGACGCAGCACGCGCCGCTCCTCGCCGTCGCCTTCGCCGTCGTCGTCGATCTCGTCGTCATCGTCGTCCCGGTCGCGGAGCAGGTGAGCGAGCACCAGGCGGCGTAGCCGACGGCGGCGTAGCATCCGTCCGCCGAGCAGCAAGCGCAGCGCGCGGCGCTCTTCACCGTCGCCTTCGCCGTCGTCGTCGATCTCGTCGTCATCGTCGTCGCGGTTGCGGAGCAGGTGAGCGAGGAGTAGGCGGCGCAGCCGACGGCGGCGGAGCATCCGGCCGCCGAGCAGCAGGCGCAGCGCGCGGCGGTCCTCGCCGTCGCCCTCGCCGTCGTCATCGATCTCCTCGTCGTCGTCATCCCGCCCTCGGAGCAAGTGCGCCAGGGCCAGGCGACGCAGCCGGCCGCGGCGGAGCATCCGGCCGCCGAGCAGCAGGCGCAGCGCGCGGCGGTCCTCGCCGTCGCCTTCGCCGTCGTCGTCGATCTCGTCGTCATCGTCGTCCCGCTCGCGAAGCAGCTGCGCCAGGGCCAGGCGGCGCAGCCGGCGGCGGCGCTGCATCCGGCTGCCGAGCAGGAGGCGCAGCCCTCGACGCTCCTCTCCGTCGCCGTTGAGCTCGTCCAGAATGGGCTCGCGTTCCATGGTTTCACTCCTGTGTTCCATCCTCATTGCTCCTCTGCGGCTACGTTCGGTGATTCCTTCTGAGCTGGTTTCGGTGATGTGCGGCTCGTTCAGTGGCGGAGATGGGTCTGGAGGAGCCGTCGGCGGAGGAGTCGGCGGAGCAGCAATCGACGCAGGGACCGCCGGCGCAACCGCGTCAG
>Ga0126369_10002111_pt1 | contig 14063 bp, 16 predicted proteins | sample PanSoiMetaPlot_1_FD_109646 | JGI IMG/M metagenome (GOLD analysis project Ga0126369, IMG submission 109646) | Tropical forest soil microbial communities from Panama - MetaG Plot_1 | ecosystem: Environmental > Terrestrial > Soil > Tropical forest > Bulk soil | place: Panama | collected 2016-02-17 | reverse complement strand
GCGTTCGAGTCGATCCATTTATTCCAATTAAGAATAGGTCATAGACCGAAATCAAGCCTTATTACCCTGTCGGGAGTGAGTTACCTTCACGATCAACAGGGTAGAGGCGAGTCGCACAGGAGGGGCGATTATGTCAACGTCACATGGGCTCGTCGGCAGACTAGGAGTGGTGTTCGCGGCTCAGCTCGTCGGCTGTGCCACGGGCGCAGTGGAAAAGAGCCGCGAGGATTGCGGGGCGGACTATCGATCTGAGGTCGATCTGGCGGCCCAATACCGCGAGCAGGCTTGACAGTTACAGGTGCTGGCGCAGCAGTACGCGGCTGAAGCTGATGTTCAAGCCGCGCAACACGGCCAAGACTCTGAGCAGGCCTAGAGAACTCGGCACTTGGCCAAACAGATGTAGGCTCGGGCTCAGGAGGCCGAGCAACGCGCACGCGAGTTGCGGAGCCAGGGCCTCAGGGTATCGTGTATTGACGGGATTGGCTGGAGCTCCGCAGGGGAAGCCTGGCGCTCCCGCCATCTCGTGAACTCGACACTCACCATTCTTACGACACCATTATAAAAGCAGGGAGGAATCATGGGGGCCCTCAACTCACAGAAATTCAGAGGGAAAATCGCCGTCATCACTGGAGCCTCGACCGGGATCGGCCTGGCCACGGCCAAGCGGTTTGTTCAAGAAGGCATGGACCACGTCTTCATGACGGGCCGCCGCAAGGAGGTCTTGGACGCGGCGGTCGCTGAAATCGGTAGGAATACCACAGCCATCCAGGGCGACGTGGCCGACCTCAGCCACCTGGATTGTCTGTACGACGCTGTCAAACGATCCCATCGAAAGATCGATGTCCTCTTCGCGAACGCCGGGGTGGCCCAGCTGGCCCTCTTCGGGACCGTGGATGAGAAATTCTTTGACCTGCACTTCGACGCCAATGTGAAGGGCCTCTTTTTCTCTGTCCAGAAGGGGCTTCCGTTCCTGAACGACGGGGCGTCCATCATCCTGAACGCATCGATTGCGACCATCAAGGGCTTTCCAGCCATGAGCGTGTACAGCGCGACCAAGGCCGCTGTTCGCTCCTTCGCTCGCACGTGGACCAACGAACTCCGCGAGCGCCGCATTCGCGTGAACGCGATTAGCCCGGGCCATATCGATACGCCAATCCTGGAGAGCTTGCAGCAAGGGGACGCGCTCATCAGGATGAAAGAGGAGTTCGCCAAAGCCGTTCCGCTGGGGAGGATGGGAGATCCGGACGAGATCGCCAAGGCCGTCTCCTTTCTCGCCTCCGATGAAGCGAGCTATGTTTCTGGCATCGAGCTGTTTGTTGATGGCGGCGTGGCCCAAATGTAGTTCAGTGTGGGAGGACCTGGCTGGAAAGGCGGGGATTCTCGACGACGGGCAAGAAGTGGCTAGAACAAGGGGCGAGAACGAGTTATTTTTGACACGTGGGAGTTCGCCGCCAATGGACCAGGACGACTCCCGGTGAGAGGTCTCACATCAATGCCCTTCAAGGCTGTGTTGCCTGTGAAAGCAGGAAACGGAGGACGCCATGTCTCAACCAGAACGGTTTGAAATTCTGATCCTCGGCAGCGGAGCGGGTGGCAAGTTACTCGCGTGGCATTTGGCGGGATCGGGGCGACGAACTGCCGTCGTCGAGCGCCGGTATATCGGGGGCTCCTGTCCCAACATCAACTGTATGCCGAGCAAGAATGAGATTTGGAGCGCGAAAGTCGCACATCTGGTGCGCCATGCCGCCCAATTCGGGACGATGACTGGTCCCGTCGCGATCGACATGGCCAAGGTGCGTCAGCGCAAGCGCGACATGGTCGAACGCGAGATTGCCGACCACGTGGAGCACTACAAGGCAAGCGGCACCGAGTTGATCATGGGGACTGGGCGCTTCCTGGCACCGAAAACCCTGGAGGTGCGCCTGAATGACGGCGGGACGCGTGTGCTGACGGGCGACCAGGTGTTCCTCAACGTCGGAACGCACGCGGCAATCCCGATCGTTCCCGGCCTTGAGGCTGCCCGACCCCTCACCAATATCGAAGCGCTGGAACTCGACTATCTGCCGCCGCATCTGATCGTGCTCGGAGGAGGGTACGTCGGCCTCGAATTGGCCCAGGCGTACCGTCGCTTCGGCAGCCGTGTGACCGTCCTTGAGCAGGGGTCTCAGCTGATGCACAGGGAAGATCCGGACGTCGCGGAGGAGGTGCAGCGGATTCTCACTGACGAAGGGATTCACGTTCTCGTGCCGGCCAAAGCCCTCCGTGTGCATGGCCGGTCCGGAAAGGACGTCAGCCTTGTCGTGGGCACGACCACCGGTGAGCAAACGATCCAGGGCAGTGACCTCCTGGTCGCGGCGGGGCGCACTCCGAACACCGCCGGGATCGGGCTCAAGGAGGCCGGCGTTGAGTTGGACGAACATGGCTACATTCGTGTCAATGAGCGGCTGGAGACCAGTGCATCCGGGGTCTGGGCCGTAGGAGAATGCGCTGGGAGCCCACAGTTTACGCATGTGTCCGTCGATGACTTTCAGATCATTAAGGACAATCTGGCCGGAAGGAAGCGCAGCACGCGCGATCGGCTGGTTCCCTACTGCATGTTCACGGATCCTCCACTTGCCCGGGTGGGCTTGAGCGAAGGTGAAGCCTCGCATCACGGCGTCAGCGTGCGGGTTGCGCGGCTGCCGACGACGGCTGTGCTGCGGGCGCACACGACCGACGAACGGCAAGGCTTCATGAAAACACTTGTCGGTGATGACGACCGCATTCTCGGCTTCACGATGATTGGCCCGGAGGCCGGTGAGGTCGTGGCCGCGGTGCAAATGGCGATGCTGGCAGACCTATCTTATACGAAGGTCCGCGACGCCATTCTCGCGCACCCGACGATGGCGGAAGGACTTGGTTCGGTCTTCTCAAATGTTCCGCCACGGGCATCCAGGGGAAGCGGTGTCTCAGCTGAACGAGATCATAGAAGTCGCTAGCAATCAGCTCAATAATGGAGGCCCACATGAACTTACAATTGACAGGCAAACGGGCTCTCGTCACCGGCAGCAGTAGCGGCATTGGCGAAGGCATCGCGAAGACCTTGGCCCGAGAAGGAGCGGCCGTTGTGGTGCAAGGACGAAACGAACACGCGGCGAGGCGCGTGCAACAGGAGATCGACGCCGCAGGCGGAAAAGCGATCGTCGCCATCGGGGATCTGTCCACCGACGAGGGGGCGACGCGGGTGGCCGAGACGGCGCTGAGCGAGTGGGGGGCGATCGATATTCTGGTCAACAATGCCGGCGCCTATGAAGTCCGCGGCTGGGCGGATACCACGCCCGAGCAGTGGCTCGAGGTCTTCAATCAGAACGTCGTGTCGATGGTCCGCATGATCCGGTTGCTGGTCCCGCAGATGAGGCGCCTGGGGTGGGGACGGATGATTCAGATCTCGAGCGTCGTGGGGGTGCAACCGCTGGCCGCCCTGCCGGATTACAACGTGACGAAAGCGGCCGCGATCAACATGACCGTGAGTCTGGCGAAAGAAGTCGCCAACAGCGGGATTACCGTGAACACGGTGACGCCCGGGCCGATTATGACGGCGGGATGGATCGAATGGGCACGGGGAGTGGCCAAGGCACAGAACTGGGGGGATGAGATGGCGGAAATCGAGGCCCGCGTGGTGAAGGAGCTCCTCCCGAATGCGGTGGGCCGGGTGGGACGGATCGACGATATCGCCACGCTCGTGGCCTTCGTGGCGAGTCCGCTGGCCGGCTTCATCAACGGGGCCAATCTCCGCGTGGACGGTGGAGTCGTGCAAAGTGTAAATTAGGACCGCCCTCGCGTGACTGTGCGGGTCGGCACCGGGAATGGGGATCGCTGGAACCAGGGCAAAAGATGAGCAGCCACATCGGCAGAGCACTCTTGCAATCGACTGACGATTCAGAAGACAGTATGGTAGGCAATCTGTACGGTGCGCATGAATAGAGATGCATTACGAAACCTCCCGTTGTTCGCCGGCCTCTCCCCGGAGGAGAGTAGCTGCCTGGAGCAGGGGGAAGAGATCCTCGTGCCAGCCGGTGAAATCATTGCCAAAGAGGGGGATGCGGTCACCTTTTTTTACATGATCCTCGAAGGAGAGGTTCGCGTCAGTAAGACCTATGGCAGTCAAGAAATCGTGATGGCGGTCCATACAGCGGGAAAGTTTTTTGGTGAAGTGCCATTACTGTTGGACACGCCGTACTTCGTTGATGGGCTGGCGCGTACCCCATGCCGGCTCTTGCGCTATTCAAAGGAGCAGTTCTGGTTACTGATGCGTATGTGCCCGACGGTGGCGAAGGAGATCTTGCGAACCATGGCGGCGCGGCTACGAGGGCTGGAGGGCTTTTCACAGCAACGTGAAAAGCTCGTCTCACTCGGCACACTGGCGGCCGGCCTCGCCCATGAACTAAACAATCCGGCTTCGGCGGCGCGCCGAGCGGCTGCCGACTTGCTCACCGTCGCAAGCGGTCTGCCCTCCCTCGCCTGTCGCCTGAATAAACAACAGCTGTCTACCGCGCAGTCCGATGCTGTCGCGCAGATCCTGCGCGAGATTGCCTCCCGTTCACGTCCCACGATCCCACTAGATCCGCTGACCCGGAACGATAGGGAAGAGGCAGTCCTCAGTTGGCTTGAACAGCACCGCATCCCCGATGCGTGGAAACTGGCTGGCATCTTGGTCAGCGGCGGGCTTGATCGAGCGTGGCTTGAGGGGATTGCCGAGCGGTTTCCCGAGGAGGCGATCGGCGATGTGTTGGGATGGATGACGGGCACACTCTCACTGCAGGAGCTGACCCAACAGGTCGAACGAAGCACGAGCCGCATCGCGGAATTGGTGAACGCGGTGAAGGCCTATTCGTACGAAGGTCGCGGACCCCTGCAGGATGTCGATATCCACGAAGGACTCGAGAGCACGCTCACCATGCTGTCCCATAAGCTAAAAGGGGTCACGCTGATCCGAGACTATGATCGGTCGCTTCCCCCGATTCCCGGTTATGGAAATGAGCTGAACCAGGTGTGGACGAATCTCATCGACAACGCCATCGATGCGGTGAATGGACGGGGAGAAGTGCGAGTCCGGACGGGGCGCGAGGATCATCAACTCCTCGTCGAGATCCACGATAACGGACCAGGCATCCCGGAAGACATTCGCCCTCACCTCTTTGAGCCGTTTTTTACCACGAAGGGGGTCGGGAAAGGGACCGGACTCGGTTTGATCATCAGCTATCGCATCGTGGCGGATCGCCACCGAGGAGAAATTGAATTCGAATCGGGACAAGGACACACCGTGTTCTTCGTCCGATTGCCGATGACACGCCAATCGACCAGCGACCCACCGAAGGACAAGGCTGGTCTTGCGGAGAACGGCCCGTGAAACCCTTTCTTGTCACGGTGGATGACGATCCCGAGGTCTCGCGCGCGGTCGACCGGGACCTCCGCCGCAAATACGGAGAGCAGTACCGGGTCCTGCGGGCTGAGTCGGGGCCAGATGCGCTCGCCTCGCTGGAACAGCTCAAGCTTCGGAACGACACGGTCGCCCTGTTCCTGGTAGATCAGCGGATGCCTCAGATGACTGGCGTCGAGTTTTTAGAACGGGCCATCCCCTTGTATCCCGAGGCGAAACGAGCTCTGCTCACCGCGTATGCCGATACGGATGCGGCCATTCGCGCCATTAATGACGCGCAAGTCGATTATTATTTAATGAAGCCATGGCACCCGCCCGAAGAGCGTCTGTATCCGGTCATCGATGACCTCCTGGATGACTGGCATGGCTCGTTTAAGATGCCCTTCCAGGGGATTCGAGTGCTGGGACACCGCTGGTCGCCCCACACGCATCAGATCAAGGAATTCCTTGCGAAGAACCAAGTCCCCTATCAGTGGCTGGACATTGAGAAAGATGCCGAAACGCGTCCGCTGCTCCAGTCCGCCCATGCCAGTGAAGATCAACTGCCTGTCGTGGTCTTTCCCGACGGGTCGTCCCTGATTCAACCGACGACGTTCCAAGTCGCAGAGAAAGTGGGTTTTCGGATGAAAGCCGAACAACCCTTGTATGACCTCATCGTCATTGGAGCTGGACCGGCCGGGTTGGCCGCCGCTGTCTACGGTGGCTCTGAAGGACTCAAGACGGTGTTGATCGAACGTGAAGCGCCGGGTGGCCAGGCGGGCATGAGCTCCCGGATTGAGAACTATCTGGGCTTTCCGGCCGGCCTCAGTGGTCAAGATCTCGCTCGACGTGCCTTGACGCAAGCGCAGCGATTCGGCGTCGAGCTGTTGAATCCGCAGGAGGCCGTCAGTCTCCATGTGGCCGGCCCGGCGCGGATCGTCAAGCTTGCCGATGGCAGTGAGCTCAGCGGGAAGACCGTCCTTATCACGACCGGTGTATCCTATCGGACGCTAGACGTGCCGGGTGTTGAGCAACTGAGCGGCGCGGGCGTCTATTATGGTGCCGGCATGACGGAGGCACTCGCTTGTAAGGGCGAGGATGTCTATGTGGTCGGAGGCGCAAATTCTGCCGGCCAAGCCGCGGTTCACTTCGCGCGTTATGCGAATCAAGTCACGATGCTGATCCGTGGGGACTCGTTGACCCAGACGATGTCGCACTACCTCATTGAACGGATCAAACAAACGTCCAACATCCAAGTCGAAACGAATGTGGAGGTGGCCGAGGCCCAGGGCAGGTCTCGGCTTGAATCCTTGGTGCTCCGACACACGAATAGCCAAGACCGCCGCACTGTGCCCGCCCAGTCTCTGTTTATTCTCATCGGCGCGCTACCGCATACCGACTGGCTCGGGGAGATGGTCCTTCGCGATGAGCATGGATTTATCTTATCCGGTCCGGATTTGCTTCGGGACGGCTGTTTACCGTCTGGCTGGCCGCTCGCGAGGGTGCCGTACTTGTTCGAAACCAGCGTGCCCGGAATCTTTGTCGCAGGCGATGCGCGGCATGGGTCGATTAAGCGGGTGGCATCTGGGGTCGGTGAAGGCACTATCGCAGAAAAGATGATCGAGCGCTACTTGGATGACGTGTAAGAGGAGAGATGCGATGGCAGAGTCACGCGCTCATGAGCCGGCATTCGTCATCACGGCGCACGATCACGTGCAAGGGGAAGCTGCGGCTCCGGTCACTCTGGTAGAATACGGCGACTTCGAATGCCCGTTTAGCCGAGACGCGGTCAAGACAGTTCAGGCCTTGCAGCGTGAGTTCGGTCATAATCTTCGGTTCGTGTTCCGGCATTTTCCTCTCGCAGACAAACATCCTCACGCCCTCCTGGCTGCTGAGGCTGCTGAAGCTGCTGCGGCACAAGGAAAGTTCTGGGCGCTGTATGCCACGATGTTTGCCCACCACTGGGAACTTGAATACCGCCATCTGATGAACTATGCGAGGCAGCTTGGACTGGATACAGCACAATTCGGCGAGGCCCTCAACACACATCGCTATCTCGACCGCGTCCGTGCCGACGTGACCACCGGCCGTGAGCGCGGAGTAACAGGGCCGCCGACGTTTTTTGTCAATGGCCATCGGCAGGATGGGGCTGATGACCTGCGTGCGTTGGCGGTCGCCATCCGCGACGTGCTGAGGTCGGAAGCCAGGGTTTAGAAGCGGGATTCACCAGCACAGTTGTACAACTGCGCAGACGGAGAACGCCATGCAACAGGCTCTCGAATTTCTGCTCCATCATATCGAGCTGGTGGTGTTTCTGACTGTCCTCGCTGAGCAGGCTGGTCTTCCGATCCCTGCGATTCCGGTTCTTCTCGCCGCCGGAGCTGTCGCTGGAGACGGACAGGCGTACCTCATCGTACTGACGGGCTTTTCGGTCGCCGCATGCCTGCTCGGCGATATGCTCTGGTTTGAGTTCGGTCGTCATCGTGGGCGACAGGCGCTCAGCCTGTTGTGCCGGATTTCGCTGGAGCCCGACGCCTGTGTCAGAAAGACGGAAAACCTCTTTGTCACGCATGGGCTCCGAGCGCTGATCGTCGCCAAGTTCATCCCAGGGTTGAGCACGCTCGCGCCCGCGTTGGCCGGCCTCTTCAAAATTTCGATCGGACGATTTTTCTTGTTCAACGGCGCCGGGTCGCTGCTCTGGAGCCTGTCGTTTCTGCTGCTCGGTTATCTCTTCAGCCAAGAAATCGGATATGTGATCGAACAGGCCGCGCGGTTTGGGAAAACGGCGGGCACCATTGTAGCCGTAGTCCTCGGAAGCTATGTGCTCTATAAATATCTCCACCGGCAGAAACTGCTGCGGGAGCTCCGCATTGCCCGCATCACCCCGGCCGAGCTGAAGCAACGAATGGACGATGGCCATCCGTCGGTCGTGGTGGATCTGCGCGACTCTTTGGACCATGTGGCCGACCCCTATACCATCCCGGGCGCCCGCCGCATCTCCCCCGAGGAGCTCGAGCAACGCCATCACGAGATTCCGCGGGACCGGGACGTGATTCTGTTCTGCGCCTGTCCGAACGAAGCCACTGCGGCGAAAACGGCCTTGATGCTGAAGCGAAAAGGGATTCGCCGTGTCCGGCCGCTCTTGGGCGGCATCGATGCGTGGCGCGAACTGGCTTATCCCCTCGAAATGGTGGTCCCCAAAGAGGGTGTTGTCCTGACCGCCGAGATACCGACCTGATGAGATTGCTGCGGCAGTGGCTTCTCTAGCATCTGCTTTCTTCCTCTAGCATCTGTAGAGTCTGGCAGTTCTTCGCGATCTGCTACCACGCTGCTGCCGGGACAGGACAATCGAGCCCCATCTGCCGCCAGTCGGGCGGTACCTTGAATTGTGGGTTCTTGTGGGGTTCGGTTGTCTGAGGTAGGATTGGCGGAAGGTCGTAATCTTTTACCGAGTGTGAATGTGGAAGCGAACTAACAAACCGCAGGTCACTGAGCTGCCTGAATCCAAGCGTCTTGCTGGGTAATTGTAACCATTGGTTACATAGCAAAGCAACACATGGACGGGACTCACCCTATATATATGTTGTGATCTCTTGGGTATTCAGGGACGGGCTAGAATGGCGCAACGGAGATTTCATCCCCACAAGAGAAAGCCTCGAGGCTCTGCTCATCGTGGCCTGTGCGGCCAAGGAGTGGATCTTCGCTTCGGTCTACAGTTGCGGGGCGGGTCACGTTGCGCCTGGCAAACATTAAAGGCGGTACAACTACAGGGGCCGGTCACCTGTGGAGAGGTGTCAAGGGTGGAATTGGTGGGGCAAGACTGTTCCATCTCGATCGTTCAAGGCTCGGTGCCTAAATAGTGCCTATCGTCCATGTCATTTCGCGTCACACGCAATCAGGATGCCATCCCTGAATACACGAGGAATTGCCTCTCTGGTCGCAGAGAGCACTTTGTTGAGGTCGCCCAGTGTCACTCGGATAAATGCCTCTTGAACGCTCTTGGCGAAGTCGGTTGACAATGTGGAATGTGGATGGTGGAAAAGTGCCGGTGAGCCATGATCACCGGCCGCAAATAGTCCGCCACGGTCCCAGGAGGAATACCCACCGGGTTTCCAGATCTCTTGTCGATGGCGAAGGTGGTCGGGGCAGCCAGCGCCAAGATCGTCGCCATGACGTCGATCCACGTCCACGCATCGCTGGTCAGGGTATCCTCTGTTTCCTTTCGGTGGGGGTGAGCCCCATTGGCAATGGGGTGGAGTCAAATCCGTATTTCACCAAGAGTTTTTGTATGCGAGTCGTCATCAGGAAATCGGAGAACTGATCTGCGACAGAACGTAATGAGGCTCGGCAGGTCGACACGACTGCTTGTCCAAACTGAATCGGCACAGAGGTTCCGATTGGAGTTTCATCACTGATGCGCACATACTCGCTGCTGACCGTGTTTGCGCGATAGACCAGACCCACATCGGCCTTGCCTCTGCGAATGAGATCCAAAATGTCCTCGCTATGTGGCGCATAGAGAATGTTGGAACGGCTTTTATACGTCGGAGAGAGTTTTGTCAGCGCCCGAGCCGTAATCTCTCCTAAGTAGGACGTCTCAGGATCCCCGAGGGCAATGCGTGTAGTTCGATTCGCCAGCGCATCGCGAATGGACATCATTGGCTCCCGGGAGTCTGACGACATCACGAGGACGAGGGATGTCTGCGCGAAGATCCGTGGGGGGCCGGTGAGCGTCAGTCCCTTCTTGTGCAGGTACTCGACTTCTTCAACTCCCGCCGACAGAAAGACATCGATCGGAGCTCCCTTTTCGATTTGTCGAAGCAGCGTTTTCGATGGCGTGTACACGATGTGGACCACCGCCTCATATTCGCGCTCGAACATCGGCAGAATTTCGCTGAACGCCGGTCCTAAGCTGGGGGGTGCCCCAACGGTCAGGCCCAGTTCGGCCTCAATTTGGGCCACCCTCGCGGCGGCTTGCTGATGCCCCTTCTGCGCCGCAAGTCTGTAAAACTTGAGGGCCTTGTTGAGATCCTTCAGACCGCCCAAACGGCCCGATTCAAGCGCGACACCCACGCGGTACGCAGCGTCGGGATCTCCACGGGCGGCTTTCTCTGAGTCGGACGCATACTCCTGGGCGGCTTTAGGATCCAGCTGTTGTGGTGCCTGTGCCGTCACGGCACCAGGACTGCCGATCATTGCAACGCATAGCGCCACCAGCATGATTGTCCGTAGAGTTGTCATAGCAGCCTCCGCAGCTGCTCTTGGAAATCTGAGTACGCATCATCGCATGTGTTCACACCCAGCGAAGTCCGATGAACACAATCGGGTCGTCTCTTGGCGGTCACAGGCTGGTTGAGAAGAGAGGAGTGTCGATCCGGGAGATGGCAAGTTACCCCATGTTGCCCTCCATGAGGTCGGTGGGAGCAGAACAATGCCAGCCGTCAACTGGTTTGTCAAATGACGGCGAAAGCATTCAATGGGAAAGAGTCCCAAGCCAATGTAAGATGCAGCAGACTTTCACCATACCCGCCAAAAGGGAAATCCGCCTCGAGCCCACTGTCCCGTGAAAGACACGGACAGAAACATGGACACTGTGCCGTTCGGGAACCGTTTTCTTTGAAGGGGGATTCAGTAAGTTGTTGGAGAAGTTTGGTTACGGGGACCCATGGACTGAACCCCCACCTCCTGGTATGCAAGTGTGCCAATTCGCCGTGTCTCAATCGAGGGGTTCAGTCCATCCAGGGGCTGACGTCCACGTTTGGCCAGGAGCGCCGCGAAATCGGCGGCCAGGTAGGTCCAGGCGCCGCACCGCTGATACTCAGGCTCGATCGCCTTTCATACCTACCGGATGGTTCATCAGTACGCGGCAAACGCCTATGTCTGATGATGAAAATGGCTCCTGGGCCTGGCGAGTTGCCTCTGCTACTGAACGACGCTCTGAGGGACCTTGGCCCTGTGTATGGTGGCTAAGACCTCAGCTCCCTCGGCAGCGGCTCGGTAATTCTGCGCAATGGCTCGGCAGGGGGCTGCGTTTTCGGCACTGGACATTTTGCCTGATGGATCCTGGTGTTGCTTCTCATAGGCCTCCGCAATCATATCCCAATGCTTGGCCTTCTCCCGAAGTTCCTGGGCTTGCAAAGAGTAATAGCTCACTAGCTTGGAATGGTCCTTCTGATTGATCGCGGTCACGACGAGCCCAGCTTGACCACCTATCCGTTCACCAGATGAACCGGGACTCATTTCGCTGGTGGTAGATGGCGCACCCGTTGCGCACCCGCTGAATAACGCGACGATCAGAAGTGCGTATCGTAAGAACTGTTGGTCCTTCATTGCCTTACCTCCTGTACGCCGGGATTACCCGGCAAAGTGTGGTGCAGAAAAGAGTCATGCCCTTCTTTTGCGGCGTCTTGGCATCATGAAGATCGCACCGGCAAGCGAGAAAAAGTAAGCAGCATATCGAAACTAGGCTGTTACAATTCGGTTAAACGTTGATTCTCTTCAACCGTCTCATCCTCCGCCGGATCGTGGAGCCGGCGGTCGTCGACTGGGCAGACCTCGTCATGCCGCTCCGCATTCGCGTTGGCGACCCCGCCGCTCCACCCGATCGGGGAGGGGGCGCGCAGCGGCGGGGGACACTCTCATGACATCCTGCTTCAGCACATAGAAGGACGCCGCCAGCATCACCACGTCCTTCATCAGGAAGGGAACGTTCCCCGTCATGGCCGGAAACCCGCCGGCGGACGCATCCCAGCCCTCCGGCATGAAGGGAATAATCGTGACGGTCGAGATCAAGGCCACACAAGAACCGAGCGCCCCAAGAATTCCTAAGTGTTTATTCCAGAATCCTACGAACAACAGTGCACAAAACACCCATTCCGCACCCCCCAAAAACCAACTCGCCCCCCGGAAGCCAAACACGGGATACATCCAAAAGATCAGAGGGCCGTTGGTGATATAAGGAATTAGTCTCTCCGCCTCATACTCAAACCATTTCTGATACCCAAAAAACAAATACATGATGACCAACGAGGCACGAACCACGTGGTAATCCAGATCCTCTGTGAGAAGACCGAGCTTCGTGAAGGTATTGATGAGCGCGTGCATTGTGTCCTCCCTTGTATTGCAGAACCGTGTCAGAACCACGGGAGGGCCTCACACTCGGGCGTCATTGGCCATGGGTCCCGAGGAGGTCGACACTCCGGTGGACCGATGTCGTTGTTGCGTCTATGTCTCGTTCGTGAGGCGATCGTTACAGCACCGCTACCCGACTGACCTTCCACACGTGGCGGAACCGGCCTGTGAGGTGGGGGTGTGTGCATCGCCGAAGGCTCGGCGATCCCTCACGCCGAAGCAGACCAGACGCTTTCGGTGGTCATCGCTGCCTATCGGGTCCAGTCGAACCACTTCCGCAACCCGTTCTTCATGCCTGGTGTGAAATGCGCCGTGCGCCACAGGTTGCCCGCTTTCTTGATCGCCTCGGCTTGAGTGGGGTACGGATGAATGGTGCCAGTGAGCGTCTTCAGCCCCTTGCCTGATTGCATGAGCACCGTGATCTCGGTGATCATCTCGCCGGCGTGCGCGGCGACGACCGTCGCCCCAACACGCTGATCCGTCCCCTTCTTCACATGGAGGCGCGCGAACCCTTCCTCCTGACTGTCCAAAATGGCTCGGTCGACCTCGTCGAGCGTAGAGGTGGAGGTCTCCACCTCGATGCCCTTCGTTTTGGCCTCTTCTTCGTACAATCCCACGTGGGCGATCTCGGGATCGACATAGGTACACCACGGAATGATGAGTGACTCGGTGCTCGCATAGCCGAGCCCGAACGGAGGTGGACGGCGGAGTCGTTCAAAGTGTGAATGAGGAGCACCCTCGTGGAACCGTGCTGGTCGGCGCCGGGAATGGGGATCGTTGGAACTGGAGACTCTGTCAGCTACGTGCGATCTGCGACCACGCTGCGACCAGGACAGGCCAATCGAGCCCCATCTGCCGTCACGTCAGCGTTGTCGTGTTTTGTTGTCTCTTGGGGGGTACATTGCTTGAGGTAGGGCTATCAAAACTTCAGGTAATTCTGAGGCGCCGCAAACAAACAAACCGCAGGTCAATCGCAGTGTCCGAGCGTACGCGTCGGATGGCAAGGCGTCGATCACTCACTATTCTTGCAATCTTCGCGAGCGCTATGCTGGTTTCTCTATTCGCGCCGTGCTTCGCCTTCGGTTTGGTTTGCAGTGCCCTGATCCTCCACTTGCGGCCAGAGGCCGCTGGCAGTTGGCCGTGCCTGTCCTTCAGGGACCGCAAGTAAGCCACTGTGAAGGATCGAGTCCACCTTAGAAATCCAACCCCCGGCCGGGCTTCACAAATCGATGACCACGTCGCGAATCGGTTGTGAGCAGCAAACGAGAAGGTTGCCGTCAGTGGGCTTTTCGAGTGGCTCCGGTCCGTAGACGACCGCCCCCGAAACCAAACCGCTCTCACAGCTGTGACAGACACCGGTCCGGCACGACCAACGGACCGGGACGTCGCATGCCTCGGCCAGCTCCAAGATGCTCTGGTAGGCCGCCCTCCAGTGTGCTGCGATGCCACTGCGCGCGAACGACACCAGCGGACCGGCGTTGGTGTCGTCTTTGGGCAGATGCGGAGCTCGCGTCGCTGCGCCGACAACACCAGG
>Ga0126369_10002110_pt1 | contig 14066 bp, 11 predicted proteins | sample PanSoiMetaPlot_1_FD_109646 | JGI IMG/M metagenome (GOLD analysis project Ga0126369, IMG submission 109646) | Tropical forest soil microbial communities from Panama - MetaG Plot_1 | ecosystem: Environmental > Terrestrial > Soil > Tropical forest > Bulk soil | place: Panama | collected 2016-02-17 | reverse complement strand
CATAGACGCGGATCAGGAAATTGCTCCAGAACGGAAGGATGACGAGCAGCATCAGCACGTCGCGGTATTTCTTCGGGCTGCGCGCGATCAGCAGCGCGAGCGGGTAGGCCATCGCCAGACAGATGAGCGTGGTCAGCGCCGCGACGCCGAACGACTTCAGGAAGATCTCGAAGTAGATCCGCTCGCCGAAGAACACCCGGTAGTTCTCGGTCGTCAGGCCCGCCTCCTCGCCCGGTGCCGCGGGCAGGAGCGGCGCGAGGCCACCGAACTCGCCGGGATAGCGGAACGACGCGATCACCATGATCAGCGCGGGCACTAGGAAGAAGACGACGAGGAAGGCGGACGGCGGCCCGCCGACGAGCCAGCGCTGGACCCGGTCGCCGCGTCTCTGCGCCATCGCCGGTCAGTCGCGCAGGAACACGCCGGCGTCGCGACGCCAGGCGACCCGCACTGGCTCGCCGACGTCGAAGAAGCGCGCGCGGCCCGGAGCGGAATTGGCGAGCAACGCCTCGACGCGCAGGCCGTTCGCCAGCTCGACCACGTAGGTCGTCACCTCGCCGACGTAGAGAAAGTCGTGGACCTTGCCGGCGAAGTGGTTCTCCAGCTCGAGCGGCGCGTCCGGCGCCTGGATGCGCACCTGCTCCGGCCGGATCGCGAACACCCCTGTCTCGCCGGCCCGCACGCCCTCCACTGCGGGCGCGGCGAGCTCGCCGAGCCCCTTGGCGGAGAGCCGCAGACCCGTCGACCCGGCATCGACCACGGCGGCGTCGAGCATGTTGCACTTGCCGATGAAGTCGGCGACGAAGCGATTCTTCGGGAAGCCGTAGAGCCGCGACGGCTCGTCGAGCTGCTCGATGCGCCCGGCGTTCATCACCGCGATGCGGTGCGAGAGCGCGAGCGCCTCGGGTTGCGCGTGGGTGACGAACACGAACGTGATCCCGACGTCCCGCTGCAGCGCGATCAGCTCGATCTGCATCTCCACGCGCAGCTTCGCGTCGAGCGCGCCGAGCGGCTCGTCGAGGAGGAGCAGCCGCGGGCGGTTCACAAGCGCGCGCGCGAGCGCGACGCGCTGTTTCTGGCCGCCCGACAGCTCGTGCGGGTACTGTCCGCCCTTCTCGTCGAGGTGCACCTGCGCGAGCGCTTCCTTCACGCGGCCGGCGATCTCGTCCGCCGGCGTCGCGGCCATCTTGAGCGGGAAGGCGACGTTCTGTGCGACCGTCATGTGCGGAAAGAGCGCATAGCTCTGGAAGACGGTGTGGATCGGCCGCTTCTCCGGCGGCGTGTCGGCCATGTCGTGGCCGTCGAGCAGGATCGCGCCCGCGTCCGGCAGGTCGAAACCGGCGATCATCCGGAGCAGCGTCGTCTTGCCGCAGCCCGACGGCCCGAGCAGCGTGAAGAACTCGCCCGGCTCCACCGACAGGCTGACGCGGTCGACCGCGGTCAGTGCACCGAACCGGCGCGACACGTTGCGGATTTCGAGCAGCGGCATCGCGGGACGTTAGGCCTCGCTCCGGATGCCGTGGAACTCGGCCGTGTAGCGAACCGCTAGCGAGGCGGCGCGGCGGACGGATTCCGCGCAGGGCGATCGCGCGTCAAGCACCTAGAGGTTCTGCAACTGCGCCTTGATTGCCTTGTCCAGATTCTGAATCCACCCGTTGTAGTTGCTGTGGATCTCCTTGCCGTTGTAGTCGAGGTTCACGCTGTCCTTGTACAGGATGCTGTAGCTCTTAGCCGTGTAGGGAATATCGACGACCGCTTGATGCGTGCGCAGGTTCAGCGTGCCCTGGACCGTCCCCGGCTTCACGACGGTCATCTGCCAGCCAAGCGTCGCGCCGGCGCGAAGGATCGCCTTCTCGACGTCCGCAGTCGACACCGGCTTGTTGCTGACCACCGGCGCCTCCGTGACGTTGTAGATCGGCGCGATCCGGCATCCCGCGGCGAGCGCCGCGAGCGCGATGGAAAGCAAGAGCACACGTCCGACTTTGTTCATTCGACCCTCCGCTTGTGCGATTCGAGATTTATTCGATCGAGCCTTCTCGCGGCGAGCGCTGTCCGCGCCCGACTGCGCGCGGGATTTTACTCCCGCCGTGCGCCGATTTGCGCTCAGGCGAGGAGGAGGTAAACCTGGAGCGTGACCAACGCCGCGAGCAGCGCGGCGATCACCCAACCGACGCGCGTACGGCGGCGGTTCTCGGCGAGGGCCGCGTCGAGCTTCTGCTCGATCCGCGCCATGCGGTCCTCGGCGAGCGCCCGGTGCGCGAGCCGCGGGAGCTGCGGCAGCAGATTCGCCCACGTGGGCGCCTCGCGCTTGAGCGTGCGCACTAGGCCGCGCCATCCGACCTGCTCCTGCATCCAGCGCTCGAGATAGGGCTTCGCGGTCTGCCACAGGTCGAGGTCGGGGTCGAGGTCGCGGCCGAGGCCCTCGATGTTGAGCAGGGTCTTCTGCAGCAGCACGAGTTGCGGCTGGACCTCGAGGTTGAAGCGGCGCGCGGTCTGGAACAACCGCAGCAGCACGCGACCGAAGTAGATCTCCTTCAGCGGCCGGTCGAAGATCGGCTCGCAGACCGCGCGGACGGCGGCCGCGAACTCGTCGACGCGCGTTCCCGGCGGTACCCAGCCCGCCTCGACGTGCGCCTGCGCCACGCGCTTGTAGTCGCGGTTGAAGAACGCGAGGAAGTTCTGCGCGAGGTAGTTCCGGTCGCGCTCGCTCAGCGTCCCCATGATCCCGAAGTCGAGCGCGACGTAGCGGCCGTCCGGCGCGACGAGGATGTTCCCCGGGTGCATGTCGGCGTGGAAGTACCCGTCGCGGAACGCCTGGCTGAAGAAGATCTCGACGCCGGCGCGCGCGAGCTTCGGGATGTCGATGCCCTGCTCGCGCAGCTTGCCGACTTGGCTGATCGGCGTGCCGCGCATGCGCTGCATCGTCATCACGTTGGTCGTGCAGTAGTCCCAGTAGACCTCGGGGACGACGAGCAGCGGCGAGTCGAGGAAGTTGCGGCGGAGCTGGCTCGCGTTCGCCGCCTCGCGGACGAGGTCGAGCTCGTCGTCCAGGTGCTTGGCAAACTCGGCGACCACCTCACGCGGCTTCAATCGGTGCCCCTCCGCCGTCCGCTCGACGAGCGCCGCGGCGGTGTCGAGCAGAGCGAGGTCGCGGCGGATCACCGGCAGCATGCCGGGCCGCAGGATCTTCACTGCCACCTCGGCGCCGCCGGGTAGGCGCGCGAAATGGACCTGCGCGACCGATGCGCTCGCGCGCGGCGTCGGATCGAAGGCGTCGTAGATCTGCGCGAGCTTTTTGCCGAAGGCTCGTTCGACCTCCGCGATCGCGACTTCGGACGGGAACGGCGGCACCTGGTCCTGGAGCTTCGCAAGCTCGTCGGCGATGTCCGTTGGCAGAAGATCCCGGCGGGTCGAGAGCAGCTGCCCGAACTTGACGAAGATCGGGCCGAGCCGTTCGAGCGCGCGGCGCAGGCGTACGCCGCGGGGCGCGCGGTACCTGCCGAAGACGTCGGCGCGGCGCGCAAAGGCGAGCCAGCGTCCGCTAGGTTGGGCGGCGAGCAGGAACTCGTCCAAGCCGAAGCAGAACGAGACCTGGAGGATCGTCGCGAGGCGGCCGAGGCGGAGCACGCGGGTCGGGTTGTTGTTCTAGGCAGCCGGGATTATCGCCCGGCGGCTACCGTCGTCCCGGGGAGGCGAGGCCGTTCAGACGGCAAGCCGCGCGAGCTGCCGATCGTGCACGCGCGAGAGGAGGAGCTGCGCCGCGATCGCGCCGACCAGGCACATGAACATGTCCCATTGCGTGTCCCAGGGGTCGCCCTGCGTGCCGAGGAACTCCTGCGCGCCTTGACCGAGGATCAACGCCGCCCACCACTCGATGAACTCGTAGCCCGCGCTGATCGCGAGGCAGATCGAAGACACGATGAAGAACGTCCACTTGCCCGGCTTGAGCGGCGAGCGCCGCAGCAGGATCTCCCGCACGACCATCGCCGGCGTGAAGCCCTGCATGAAGTGACCGATCCGGTCGTAAGGATTGCGCGCGAGTTCGAAGAGATCCTGGAGCCAGAACCCGAACGGCACGTGCGCATAAGCGTATTGGCCGCCGACCATCAGCACGAGCGCGTGCAGGAAGATGAGCCAGTAGACGAGCGGCGTGAGGCGGAACCCGCGCCAGGTGAGGAGGAGGATCGGCGCAGCGATCAGCACCGGCGCCACCTCCATCCACCACGTCCCGCGCTCGCGCGGGCCGATGCCGGAGACGGCGAGGGCGATCGCGGCGAGGATGAGCAGTACGATCGCCGTGCGCGTCTCGGCGCGGCTCGGGGGCGCGGTCACGGCGCGACCGCTAGTCGGTGTGGCCGATCCGGCCGCGCAGGCGCTTGGTATCGGACCGGCGCCGCTTGCCCTCCAGCCGCCGCTCGCGGGAAGCGCGCGTCGGCCTCGTCGGCCGGCGCTGCTTCGGCGCGACCGCCGCCTCCCGGATGAGCTCGAGCAGGCGCTCGATCGCATCCTCGCGGTTGCGGTCCTGAGTGCGGAAGCGCCGTGCGTCGATAACGATCACGCCTTCGCTCGTCGCGCGCCGGCCCGCGAGCCGCAACAGCCGCTCGCGCACGCTCTCGGGAAGCGACGGCGAGCGTGCGGCGTCGAACCGCAGCTCCACGGCAGTCGACACCTTGTTCACGTTCTGGCCGCCGGGGCCCGAAGCCCGGACGAAGCGCTCCTCGAGCTCGTCCGGGCGGAGGACGATCGCCTCGGTGACGCGCAGCGCGACGCGGTCGGCGCTCAGCGCAGCGCCTCCTCGAGTTCGGCGAGGAGATCGTCCCCGTCCTCGATGCCCACCGACAGGCGCACCAAGCCATCGTCGATGCCTAGGTCTGCCCGGACCTTCGCCGGCAGCGACGCGTGGGTCATGATCGCCGGGAGCTCGATCAGGCTCTCGACCCCGCCGAGGCTCTCGGCGAGCGCGAAGAGCTCGCACCGCTCGAGGAACCGCCGCGACGCCTCGAGGCCGCCCTTCAGCACCGCCGTCACCATTCCGCCGTAGCGCCCCTGCATCTGTCGGTCGGCGAGCGCCTTCTGCGGATGGCTCGCGAGGCCGGGGTAGTAGACCCGCTGGACCTTCGGATGGCGTTCGAGGAACTGCGCGATCGCCATCGCGTTCGCGCAGTGCCGCTCCATCCGGAGCGCAAGGGTCTTGATGCCGCGCAAGGCGAGGAACGCGTCGAACGGCCCGGCCACACCGCCGATCGCGTTCTGCAGGTAGCCGAGGCGGTCTCGGAGCGCCTCGTCCGCGCGGATCACCGCGGCGCCGCCGATCACGTCCGAATGGCCGTTCAGGTACTTGGTGGTCGAGTGCACGACGATGTCGAAGCCGTGGTCGAGCGGGCGCTGGATCCACGGCGAGGCGAAGGTGTTGTCGCACACTGCGAGCAAGCCGCGCCGCCGGGCAATCGCGGCCACCGCGGCGAGATCGACGAGCTTGAGCAGCGGATTGGTCGGCGTCTCGACCCACACCATCCGCGTGTTCGGCCGGATCGCGGGCTCGAGCTGCGCCGCGTCGGAGAGATCGACGAAGCTGAATTCCAGGCCGGCCGAGCGGCGGCGCACGTTTTCGAAAAGCCGATAGCTCCCGCCGTAGAGGTCGTGCATCGCGACGACGTGCGAACCCGCGTCGAGCAGCTCGAGCACGGTGCCCATGGCCGCCATTCCCGAGGCGAACGCGAAGCCCGCGAAGCCGTTCTCGAGGCTCGCAACGCAGGCTTCGAGGGCGTCCCGGGTCGGGTTGCGCGTGCGCGAATAGTCGTAGCCGCGATGCTCGCCGGGGCTCTTCTGAACGTACGTGGAGCTTGCGTAGATCGGCGTCATGATCGCGCCGGTCGTCGCGTCCGGCTGCTGGCCCGCGTGGATCGCGCGCGTGGCGAAGCGGTGGCGATGCGATTCGGCCATGGTCCTAGTCCTTCATCCGGCGGCGGAGCCAGTTCAGCAGGTCGACGCGGGTGATGAGGCCGAGAAACGCGCCGCCGTCCATGACGATGGCGACCATCCCGCGGTTGAAGATCTCGGTGAGCCGTCCGACCGACGCGTCGGGGGGAACGGTGACGAGGCTCTCGGACATCGCCGCAGCGACCGGCTCCCGGAAGTGATCGGGGTTCTCGAGCACCTCGAGCAGGATGTCCTCCTCGTCGATGATGCCGGCGATGCGCCCCTCGCGCATCACCGGCAGCTGCGAGACCTCGTGGAGCCGCATGCGGCGATAGGCGGCGAGCACGGTCTCGTCGGCGCCGACCGTGACGACGGCGCGCTCGGCATGGCGGCGCGCGATGAGGTCGCGGAGGTCGTCGTGGCGCTCGCGATCGACGAACCCCTGATCGATCATCCAGAAGTCGTTGTAGACCTTCGAGAGGTACTTGTTGCCGCTGTCGCAGACGAAGGTCACGACCCGCTTCGGCTGCTTCTGCTCACGGCAGTAGCGCAGCGCTCCCGCGAGCAGCGTACCCGTAGAGGTGCCGGCGAGGATGCCTTCGTTATGGAGGAGGTCGCGGCAGGTGCGGAACGCCTCTGCGTCCGGGATCGTGTACGCCTTCTTGACGCGCGAGAGATCGCAGACCGGCGGGATGAAGTCCTCGCCGATGCCCTCCACCAGCCAGGAGCCGACTTCCTTGGGCAGCTTACCCGTCTTGACGTAGGGCGCGACGATCGAGCCGGCGGGATCGGCGACCACCATCTCGGTGCCCGGCGACACGCGGGCGAAGAAGTGCGCGAGGCCGGAGATCGTGCCGCCGGTACCCACGCCGCACACCACGGCGTTCACGTCGTGCGCCATCTGCGCCCAGACCTCCGGGCCGGTGGTCTCCTCGTGCGCCTTCGGATTGGCCGGGTTGGCGAACTGGTTCACGTAGCACGCGTTGGGCGTCTCGCGCGCGATGCGCGCCGCGATCTCCTGGTAGTAGTCGGGATGCCCCTTGACGACGTCCGAGCGCGTCAGCACCACCTCGGCGCCCATCGCCTTGAGGTTGAAGATCTTCTCCTGGCTCATCTTGTCCGGGATGACGAGCAGGAGCCGGTAGCCCTTGCGCGCGGCCACGAGCGCGAGCCCGAGGCCCGTGTTGCCCGCGGTCGCCTCGACGAGGAGGCCGCCGGGCTTGATCTTTCCCTCGCGCTCGGCCGCCTCGATCATCGACAGGCCGATGCGGTCCTTGATCGAGCCGCCGGGATTCTGATTCTCGAGCTTGAGGAAGAGGCGGCAGCGACCGGTGTCGAAGCTGTGCACTTCGACGAGCGGGGTGTTGCCGATCAGGGCGAGGACGTCGCGCGCGGGGGCGGCGGCCGTGGGTTTGGGTGCACGCCGCGGCTCGGCGGCGCGCCGCACCTTCGGACGCTGGACCTTGCTCGGGCGCTTCTTCGCGGCAACCATCAGCCGCGATCGGCGTCGAGCGCCCGTGCGATGCGGTCGAGACGCTTCTCGAGTCGCTCGACGGCGTCGACGAGCTCGGCGACCTCGCGCGAAAAGCGCGCGAGGTCGGGCTTCGGTGCGAGCAATTCCGCTTCCTCGGTCAAGTACTCCGCGACGTTCTGCCCGAACCGCTCGGCGGCGTCCTTCTGCCACGCGGCGAAAGCGCGCCCGGTCTCGACGATGCGGCGCGCCGCCACGTCGCCCACGACGCGCGACAGGTCCTCCTCGACCTCCCACCGGAGATGGCGGAAGAGGAACTGAAGCGCGCCCGCAAGCTCGGCGTCGCCGGTGAAGGACACGGTCTGCAGCACGCTCTCGTCCCGCTGCATGAGCTTCGGGAGCGCTGCCGGGGACAGCGCCACGGTGAGGTCGGGATCGCCCTCGCCGTTCGTCGACTCGATCATCCCGTCGGCGCAAACGGTGAACGCCAGGTCGGGAAGCCCCGGCGCGGTCACGCGGACGCGCTTGCCCGCGAATGGCGCGAGCCTATCGCGCGCCCACTGCTCCTCGGCGAGCAAGTGGTTGATGAACGCGATGACCGGGAAGCTGACCACGGCGCGGCGAAGGATAGCACCCTCGCGGCGGCGGCCGGCTACGCATTAGACTTCGCACTTTCCGATGTCGGCGGCGCGCGTCGTGATCGAGAGCAGACCCTTTCCTTCAGCACCCGCGGCCGCGCCACTTTCGAAGTGACGAGCGAGGTCGCGCGTGTCATCTCCGAGAGCGGGATCCGCAAGGGAGTGTGCACCGTGTTCCTGCAGCACACCAGCGCCTCGCTGATCCTGTGCGAAAACGCCGATCCGGACGTGCGGGCGGACCTCGAGACGATCCTCGCGCGCCTCGCGCCCGACGGCGACCCCGCCTATCGCCACGACACCGAAGGCCCCGACGACATGGCGGCGCACGCGCGCTCGGTCCTCACCTCGGCGAGCATAACCATCCCCGTCGCCGACGGACGGCTCGCGCTCGGGACCTGGCAGGGGCGCTACCTTTGGGAGCACCGTCGCGAGCCGCATTCGCGCAGTCTGGTCGTCACGGTGATGGGCGAGCGCTGAAGCCCCCGGCGGATGGAGTCAGGCCCCGGGCCGTGAAGCGTTCTTGATCTCGAACGCGGCTACGGGCTGCGGGAAGCCCTTCAGCACGAGCTCGCCGATCGGTTCGAACTCGACGAGGCCCTCGACCTTCGCGAGCGCCTTGCGGTCGACCAGGATCTGCGCGGTTCTTGCCTCGCCGCAGAGTCGCGCGCCGAGATTTGTGACACCACCGATCGCGCTGTAGTCCCAACGACCCTCGAAGCCGACCGCGCCGATCGTGGCGTAGCCCTGAGCGATGCCGATGCCGATTCCCAGCTCGAAGCCCTGCTTGCGCCAACCTTCCGCGAGGGACGCGAAGCGCTCTCGCATCTCGAGCGCCATCCGAACGGCGCGCTCGGCAGGGTTCGGGAGGGGCACCGGATCGTTGAAGAACACCATGATGCCGTCGCCGATGAACCGCTCGATCGTTCCATCGTGCGCGGCGATGATGCGTCCCATCTCGGCGTGGTAGTCGCGCAAGACGCTAATCACTTCCTCCGGTTCCGCCGATTCAGTGAACGCGGTGAAGCCGCGGAGATCGACGAACACCGCGGTGATGTCGCGCCGGTGAGGCTTGAGCGGGTCCTCGGCGCCGCCGGCCACGATCAGCTCCGCGAGCTGCGGCGAGAAGAAACGCTTGAGCCGTCCCAGGCGGTCAAGCTCCCCCACCTGCTCCTCGACGCGCCGCTCTAGAGTCGCGTTTAATCGCGCGAGTTCGGTCGCCTGAGCGTCGAGCCGGCGCGCCTGCTCTTGGGTCTCGTCGTGCAGCGCCTTGATCCGGAGCATCGACTTCACGCGCGCCACGAGCGCTGCCTGGTCCACAGGCTTGGTGAGGTACTCATCTGCGCCAGCATCGAGCCCGGTGACAACGTCCCTTGATTCCGCCCTCGCGGTGACGAGGATGACCGGCATGAAGGGTAGCGAGGGGTCCGCCTTGAGCCGCCGGCACACCTCGAACCCGTCGAGCTTCGGCATCATCACGTCAAGCAGGATCAGGTCCGGCTGGCTCTCGCGGGCCGCCGCGAGCACCTCCTCGCCGTCCCCTGCCGTCAGAATCTCGTAGCCGTGGACGGCGAGGCGAGTCTGGAGGATGTCGACGTTCGCGGAGTTGTCGTCGGCGATGAGGACCCGCGCGGGCGTTCTCATTTCAGGTGCTCCCGGACCTTCGCCAACAGGGCGCGCGGGCTGAAGGGCTTCGTCACGTAGTCATCGCAGCCGGCCTCACGGGCTTTCACTTCGTCGCCGGAAAGCGCGTAGGACGTGACCGCGATGATCGAGATTGATCGGAGAGCGGGGTTCGCCTTGATCCGGCGCGTCGCCTCGTACCCGTCGAGGCCGGGGAGCTGGATGTCCATAAGGATCAGATCGGGACGCTCCGATTCCGCGGCGCGCACACCGTCCTCCCCCGTGAGGGCCTCGATCATCTCGAGTTCGGCGCTCGTCAGGAGGTCGCGCAGGATGCGCCGGTTCTCCTCGTGGTCCTCCACCACCAGAATCCGCTTGGTCATTGCGTCACCCGCACCGGGATCGTGAACGAGAAGGTCGAGCCTTTTCCAACGAATGACTCCACCCAGAGGCGACCGCCATGGAGCTCGACGATGCGCCTGGCGATCGAGAGCCCGAGGCCCGTGCCGCTCTTCTTGCGAGTAAGAGAGCTGTCCCCCTGCTGGAACGCCTCGAAGATCCGCTCCTGATCCGCAGCCGAGATTCCCGGCCCCGTGTCCGACACACAGACGAGGAATCGCCCGTCCTCGATGCCCGCTTTGATATTCACCTCGCCCGCCTCGGTGAACTTCAGGGCGTTTCCGACGAGGTTTAGGAGTACCTGGCTGAGCCGCCGTTCGTCGCCGCGGCCGCGCGGGAGATCCGCAGCCACGTCCATACTCAGGGCAAGCTTCCTCTCCGCCGCGAGCGATTCCACGGCGGCGAAGACCGTTTGTACAAGCTCCTTCATGGAATAGTCGGCAAGCAAAAGCACGAGCTGCCCGGCCTCAATCTTGGAAAGGTCGAGCACGTCGTTGATCATCCCCAGCAGGTGGCGGCCGCTCTTGTCGATCCGCGTCATCGCATCGCGGATCTTCGCTGGCACCTCGCCGTAGATGCTGTCGAGGATGAGCTCGGTATAGCCGAGAACCGCGTTGAGTGGTGTCCGAAGCTCGTGGCTCATGTTGGCGAGGAACTCGGACTTGTGCCGGCTCGCAAGCTCCAGCTCGCGGCTCTTCTCCTCGAGCTCCCGGAACAGGCGCGCATTCTGAATCGCGAGCGTCGACTGGGTGGCGAAGGTCTGGAGGAGGTTCACGACGTCGGGTGGGAACTCGCCGACCTGCCGGCGCCAGACCGTCAGGGCACCTAAGATGCGATCCTCGCGAAGGAGAGGCACGGAAATCAAAGAGCGATATCCGAGTCGCGCCATGACGGTGCGGAGGCGGACCACGTCATATGCCCCCTCGTCGAGGATGTCGGGAACCTGGACGGGCATGCGGGTCGCCGCGGCCTTTCCCGTGGTGCCTTCCCCGAGCCGGATCGGGGCGGCGCGGGCCACCTCCACCAGTTCGTCCTCGACCCCATAGCTGGTCCGGAGGTGGAACTGCTGTGTAGTCTCGTCATACTCAAGAATCGTTCCGCCGTTGGCCCCGGCGAGTTCGAGCGCGCGCGCGACGATGGTCGTGAGCACGTTCTCGAGATCCAGCGTCGAGCTCACCGCGCGGCCGACCTCACCTAGCGCTTGCAGCTCTTCGACCGACCGGGCGAGCTCACGTGTGCGGGCCTGCAGTTCCTTGAACAGCCGCACGTTTTCAATTGCGATCACCGCCTGGTCGGCGAAGGTTCTGAGCAGCGCGATCTCCTTTGCGTTGAAGGGCACCGGCTCGGCGCGACTCACGACAATCACCCCGAGCGCTTTGTCCTCTCGCAACATCGGCGCGGCAGCGAGCGCACGCGAGCCCATGCGCTCGACCAGCGCGCGGGCCTCGTTGCTAACCCAGCCCTCCGCGAGAACGTCCGCGGTGTGGATGACTTCTCGACGCACTACGGCGCGGCTGCCGAGACCGCGATCGTCGAGCGGAAGCCGAGGGTTAATGGAGTCGTCGCTGACTTGAGAGCTGGGGCCCGCGGCAAACGCTACTCGCTCGAGGTGGTCCCCCTTCACCAAGCGGAGGGCGACGCTCACCTTCTGGAACAGACGGACACCGCTCCTCGCGATCGCATCAAACACCGGTTGCACGTCGGTCGGCGAGCTGCTGATGACCCGCAGGATCTCCGCGGTCGCGGTCTGCTGGTCGAGCGCCTCGGTGAGCTCACGGTTGCGTGCCTCCAGCTCCTTAAAAAGGCGGACGTTCTCGATTGCGATCACAGCCTGGTCTGCGAAGGTCTTGAGCAAAGCAGTCTGCTTGTCGCTGAACGGGCCGGGCGAGCGCCGTCCGACCCACAGCGCCCCGATCCCCCTCCCTTCGGAGATCAGCGGCGCGAAGATGAAGGACTTGCAGCCCACCGTCTGCCCGCCTTTCACGACCTGAGGCGGTGCATCCGATCCCGGTGCGCCGACGTCAGCGAAATGCACGACCTGCCGATCGAAGATGGCGCAGCCGGTTCCGCTTTCGCGGCTGAGCGGCATCGGATAGATGCGCTCCATCTGCTCCTTGTTCTCGCCCTTGTAGGCGCGGAGACGGACCGAGCCGTCCTCGCCCACCAGCGTGAGGCCGACGAGGTGACCCTCGAAGAGGTGCTGGCAGCTGTCCAGAATCTCGTCGAACACAGGCTTGGTGTCGGCGATTGAGCCGGAAATCGTCCCGAGCACTTCCGCCAGAGCCTCCTGCTGGGCGAGCGCTTCCTTCGTTTCCTTGAGCAGCCTCACATTCTCGATCGCGATCACGGCTTGGTCGGCGAAAGTCGTCACCAGCTCGATCTGCCTGTCGGTGAACGGCTCAACGCGTGTCCTTGCCAGGCTGAACACGGCGATCAGCTCGTCCCCTCGGAACATGGGGACCGTAAGCAGGGTCCGATATCTTCCGAGACGCTGCGCCTGAGTCCATGTGTACTCGGAATCGTTCAGGACGTCTGGGATGTGGACCACGCGCCGCGTCATCGCGGCCCGTCCCGTGGCGGTTCCGCGGCCCGGGCGGACCGGACTCGATCGGACATACTCCTTGAACTCGGGTGGCGCGCCGTAGTCTGCCGCCACCCGATACACGTCGCCATCGAGTCGGAAGATGAAACAGTTTTCGGCGTGGCAGAGGCGCGTCGCGTTCTCGATCAGCGACTGCAGCACCGGCTCGAGGTCGAACGTCGAGCGACTGATGACCTTCAGCACCTCGCTCGTTGCCGTCTGCTGCTCGAGGGACTCGGTGAGCTCGCGGTTGCGCGACTGGAGCTCGTTGAAGAGCCGTACGTTCTCGATCGCGATTGCGGCCTGGTCGGCGAAGGTCTTGAGCAGGGTGATCTGCCTGTCGGTGAACGGGCGGACCTCTCTGCGCCGCAGAAGGATTCCGCCGAGGGCCTGGTTCTCGCGCAGCAGTGGAACGGCGAGGAGCGTGCGGTGCCCATATCTGCGGTGAAGGGCGACGGCAAGCGGAAACTCTTCGGGGACGGCAAGCACGTCCTCGATGTGCACTGGAACCCCGTCGATAACCGCACGCCCCGTCGCAAGGCCGCGGTCTATCGGCCTAGTCGCTCCGATCTCCGGTGCGCGCACGTCGCCCGCTCCTGCCGCGTGCCGCAACCGATCCCCGTCCACGAGGTAGATGCGCGCGTCCCTGGACTCGCAGATCCGCATCGCGCGATCGGCGACCGCCTGCAGCACGGGCATGACATCGTTTGGTGAGCCCGAGATGACCCGCAGGATCTCCGCCGTCGCGGTCTGCTGCTCGAGCGCCTCCCTCGTCTCGTTGAAACGTCGCGTGTTCTCGATCGCGATCACCGCCTGATCGGCGAAGGTCTGGAGGAGTGCGACCTGCTCCGTCGAGAAGAGGCGCGGTTCACGCCGCCACAGGAAAATGGTGCCGATCGCCCTGCCCTCGCTCAGGAGCGGAACGACGAGCACGGCCCGGAAGCCCAGCCGGCGCTGCTCGTCTCGCGCGCCGGGATACTCGGTGTCGAGCAAGGGGACGACGTCCTCGATGTGTAGGGTCCGGCGCTCCAGAACGGCACGGCCATTGAGATAGTCCCTGGTTATCGCCAGCAAATGGCCCCGCGGGGCCGGCGCCTCAGCTTCCCGCGAATAGAGCGACACCGCTCGCAGCTTGTCGCCCTCAACGAGCCAAAGAGTGGCACGCAGTGTGTCGCAGAGAATCGCCGCACGCTCCGCCACGATATCGAGAACCGGCTGCACGTCTGCCGGTGATCCCGCGATGACCCGCAGCACTTCGCTCACCGCTGCCTCGTGGTCGCGAGCCCGCTTCAGTTCGCGAGTGAGCTCCTGGACCTTGCGCTCCAGGTCTGAGTACGCCTCACGGAGCGGTGTCGGACGATCGCCGTCTACGCTAGGCGCATGGGGGGTGTCGGCGGGCTGCTGCGGTGCCCGGAACGACGAGAACGTCCGCCAGGAT
>Ga0126369_10002108_pt1 | contig 14067 bp, 11 predicted proteins | sample PanSoiMetaPlot_1_FD_109646 | JGI IMG/M metagenome (GOLD analysis project Ga0126369, IMG submission 109646) | Tropical forest soil microbial communities from Panama - MetaG Plot_1 | ecosystem: Environmental > Terrestrial > Soil > Tropical forest > Bulk soil | place: Panama | collected 2016-02-17 | reverse complement strand
TCAGGCCTTGAAGATCTTGTCCCACCACTCTTTGAGCTGGCTGTCGTTCTTGGCGATGTAGTCGTAGTTCGGCGCGAGCAGCCGCGCCTGCTCTTCCTTGGTGAAGCCGATGCGCTTGGCGACCGCGTCGGGCACCTTGGCGTTCGACACGGTCGGGTTGTAGCCCATCGTCTCCGCAAAGCCGATCTGCGCCGACGGCGCCAGCATCGCGTCGAGGTACGCATAGGACGCCGTCTTGTTCGGCGCGTTCTTCGGGATCACGAAGTCGGAGACGTAGAGGACGACGCCTTCCTTCGGCGCCACCGCCTGCACCGGCACGCCCGCGTTCTGCCACATCACGCCGCGCGCCTTCCACATGATGCACATGCCGACCTCGCCGGTCTTCAGCGCCTGGGCCATCGCCTCGTTGGTCGGGTACATCTTGAAATCCAGCTTGCGCAGCTCCATCAGCTTGGCCTTGCCCGGCTCGAAGTTCTCCATGTTGCCCCCGGAGACGAGCGCGGCAGCCTCGAGCACACCGATGTACTGGATGTCGATGACGCCAACTTTTCCCTTGTGCTTGGCGTCCCACAGGTCGTTGTACGACGTCGGCGCCGGGCTGATCATCGCCGGGTTGTAGAGAATCACCTGCCCGCTGTAGATGTGGCCGACCGAGTACGGCGTCTTCATCTGCGACAAGAGGTGCGTCGCGTTCGGGATCTTCGAGTAGTCGATCGTCTCGAGCACGCCCGCGTTGAACATTTCGCGCGATCCGGCGGCGCTCAGCGCTTGCAGGTCCGTCGTACCGCGCGGCAGCCGCTGCTCGGCGACCACCTTGGCCTTGCGAGGCGAGTCGTTGGCGATGTCGTGGACCACCTCGATGCCCTTGGGCGTGAGGATCGGGGTCTCGACGTTTTGCGTGAGGAGCTTGGAGTAGTCCCCGCCCCAGGTGCCGAGCACCATCTTCTCCGCCGACGCGCCGCGCGCGGCGCGCCCGAGCGTGGCGGCGCCGGCGCCGACGGCCAGCCCCTTCACGAAGCGGCGCCGCGTGAGTCTATTCGATCTGTTCATCGATGTTCCTCCTCTGGGTGATGTTCGTCTTCGAGCACGAGGCCCACCTCGACCGGCCACGACACGTGGACCGTCTCGCCGAGCGCCCACGCTCGATCACCGGCAGCGCCGGTGTTGGGCGCGTGGACGCGCAAGGTCTCGCCGGAGCTCAACCGCACGTAGTACTCGATCATGGCGCCGAGGTACGACGCGAACTCGACGGTCCCGGCGACGTGGTTCGAGCGCGCGGGATCCGCGGACGCGCCGAGCGCGAGCCGCTCCGGCCGGAGCGCGAGCGCTCGGCGCGCGCCGGACATTCTGCCGATTGAGGCGACCCCACCCGACAGCGCCGAGCGCCCGTCGTAGCGGAGCGTGAGGCCGCCGTCGCTGCGGAACACGCCCGGCTCGACGAGCTCCCCCGACAGGAAGTTCGTGCGTCCGACGAAGCCGGCGACGAACCGGTTGCTGGGATGCTCGTAGAGCTCCCGCTGCGTGCCGATCTGCTGGATGGCGCCGGCCGACATGACCACGAGGCGGTCCGCCATCGCGAGCGCCTCGTCCTGGTCGTGCGTGACCATCACGGTCGTGAGACCGAGCGCCCGCTGGAGCTGGCGAATCTCGACGCGCACCTCCTCGCGCAGCTTCGCGTCCAGATTCGACAGCGGCTCGTCGAGCAGGAGCGCGTCGGGCTCGATGACCAGCGCCCGCGCCAGCGCGACGCGCTGCTGCTGACCGCCCGAGAGCTGCCGCGGCAAACGATCGCCGAGGTCGTCGAGCCGTACCAGGCGCAGCGCGCTCGCGACCTTCTCGCGGACGACGGCGTCGGGCAGGCCGCGCATCTCCAGCCCGAACGCGATGTTCTCGGCGGCCGTGAGATGCGGAAAGAGTGCGTAGCCCTGAAAGACGAGCCCGGTGTTGCGTCGGTGCGCCGGCAGCCCCGTCACATCGCGGCCGCCGAGCCGGATGCGGCCCGACGTCACCGGCACGAAGCCCGCGATCATCCGCAAGGTCGTCGTCTTGCCGCAGCCGCTCGGGCCGAGCAGCACGACCAGCTCGCCCTGGTCGATCTTGATCGAGAAGTCGCGGACGGCGTGGAAGTCGCCGTAGCGCTTGGAGACGGCCTCGAGCTCGATGCGGGCCATGATTAAAGCACCCGCGCCAGCTTCACGTAGCGGTCCGTCGCGACCATCGCGGCGCCGATGACGAGGATCTGCAGCAAGGACACCGCCGCAATGACCGGGTCGATCCGCCACTCGAGGTACTGCAAGATCGCGATCGGCAACGTCGTCCGGCCCGGGCCGATCAGGAACAAGGTCATCTCGAGGTTGCCGAACGAGATGACGAAGCCGAACAGCGCGGCGGCCACGACGCCGGGGCGGATCAGCGGCAACGTCACCCGACGAAACGTCGTCCACGGGCCGGCGCCGAGGTTCTGCGCCGCTTCCTCGACGGTACGGTCGAAGCCCGTGAGACTCGCGCTGACGAGCCGCACCGTCCACGGGATCGTGATCACGACGTGCGCCAGCACGAGCCCCGGCAGCGAGGCCACGAGCGGTAGGTGCGTGAGGATCTCCGTCTCGACCTGGAATACGTAGATCGCCGTGCCCGCGACGACGCCGGGGACCACGAGCGGGGTCAGCAGCAAGAGGCCGAGGCTTTCGCGACCCCGAAACCGGTAGCGCGCCAGGCACAGGCTGGCCGGCACGCCGAGAGCGAGGCCCGCCAGCATCGCGAACACGCCGACCTCGAGGCTCGTCACGAAGCCGTCGACGAAGTTGCGCTGGTCGAGGATCGCGCGAAACCAGCGCAACGTGTAGCCCGAGGGCGGGAACACGACGACGTCGTCGCGGAAGAAGCTGAGCCACGAGACCAGCACGAGCGGGAGCAGGATGAAGCCGAGCGCCAGGCCGGCGGCGACGCGGAGGGCCACGCGGCCGGCCGTCATGCGGCGAGCAGACGGTTCCGGTGCAGCGCGCCGGCCTTCATGATCAGCGACAGGTGCTCGCCCTGGCCCTCCAGCAGGCTGAGGTCGCGGAGGGGGTTGCCGTCGACGATTATCAGATCTGCGAGCGCGCCCGGCGCGATCACGCCGAGCTCACCCGTGCGCCCGAGCACCTCGGCGCCGACGATCGTGGCCGAGCGGATGATCTCGAGCGGCGAGAGCACCTTCGCGCGGATCTGGAACTCGCGCGACTGATCGGGCTGGAGCTGGCCGAGCAGATCGCTGCCGAACGCCATGCGCACACCCGCCTCCCTGGCCAGCTCGAGCGAGCGGAGGCCCGCGGCCATCACGATCTTGTTCTTCTCGAGGCTGTCGGCGCCCATGCCCCATCGGCCGCCGTGGCGCTCGATCGCGTCGTAGGCCACGAGGGTCGGCACCAGAAAGGCGCCGCGCGCGGCCATCAGCTTGGCGGTCGCGGCGTCGATCAGGTTGCCGTGCTCGATCACGCGCACGCCGGCCTGCACCGCTCGCGCGATTGCTTCCGCCGCGTAGGCGTGGGCGCAGACATATTTCTTGAAGACCGAAGCTTCCTCGACCGCCGCTCGGATCTCGTCCGTCGTGTACTGAAGGCTCTCGAGCGGATCGTAGGGCGACGCCACACCGCCGGACACCATGATCTTGATATGGTCGACACCTTGGCGCAGCTGCTCGCGCGCCGCGCGCCGGACTTCGTCGACCCCGTCGGCGATGCCGAGCGTGAACGCCATCGCGTTGCAGCAGTGGCAGGTCGCGCCGGTGTCGGTTCGCCGTCGCGAATCGCTGTGCCCGCCGGTCTGGCCGATCGGCCGGCCGGCCACGAAGAGCCGCGGCCCCGGCAGGAGCCCCTGGGCGACACCCTCGCGAATGCCCCAGTCGGCGCCGCCCGTGTCCCGCACCGTCGTGAAGCCGCGGTCGAGCATCGCCCGCATGAGCGCGGCGCCCCGCGCCGTCATCAGGGTAAGCGGAATCGCCTCCAGCGCGCGGATGTTCACCTCGGAGAGAAAGACGTGGACGTGACAGTCGATCAGCCCGGGCATCAGGGTGCGCCCGCCGGCGTCGAGCGTGAGGTCGGCAGAGACCTTGATCGGCCGGGCCGACGCCTCGCGAATCCGCTCGCCCTCGACGACGACCGACGCGTTCTCGGTGAGGTCGCCCGACACGGGGTCCAGCAAGGTGGCGTTCCGGATGAGGATCATCGCAGCAGGTAGGATACTCCAACCGCCGGCCGCGCCTGGTGCGCCCGGCGGGCAAAGCCGACCACTCGATCCCGGCACTTATTGTCGAGAGGGAGGGGCGATGGACCTGGAAGCGCTGGTTCGGGCCGCGGCAGCAGGCGATCTCGACGCCTTCGCCGAGCTCACCCGGCGCTTCCAGCACATGGCCTTCGGCTACGCGCTGTCATTCGTGCGCGATCTCGGCCAGGCGGAAGACGTCGTGCAGGAAGCGTTCGTGGCCGCCTGGTACGCGCTGCCGCGTCTCACCGACCCGGCGGCATTCGCCGGATGGCTACGCGGCATCGTCCGTCACCGCGCGCACCGGGTGCTGCGGCGCAAGCACCTCGAAGGCCTGCCGCTGACCGCGGCCGACTCGATGGCCGCCGACGAACCGGCGCCCGATCGGCGGTTGGAACGACGCCAGGCTGTCGGCGCCGCCCTGGCGGCCATTGCCGGATTGCCAGGACCCCTCCGCGAAGTCGTGACGCTCAACTACGTGCACGACTGCTCCCACCAGGACATCGCGACCTTCCTTGGGATACCGGTCACGACGGTCAACAACCGGCTGCACGCCGCCCGCGCGCAGCTCAAGCGGAGGACCTTGACCATGGTGAAGGACACGCTCGAGGCCCATCGGCTGCCCGACGACTTTGCCGCGCGCATCGGGCATATCGTCAGCGCGCGCGACGGTGTGGTCGACGCCCGCTTCGATCCCGTCTCGCTGCCCGATTTCCTGACCGAGCTCGTGGCGAGCGATGAAGCGCACCAGCGCGCGGTGTCGCTCCAGGTCGTCCAGCGGCTGCCGGACGGCATCGTGCGCTGCATCGTCACCTCGCCCGCCGACGCGCTCGAGCCGGGCATGACCGTGCTGAGTGCAGGCCGGCACGTTCAGAAACCGGTGAGCCGCGAGGTCTTCGACCGGAGCGTGCGCCTGCTGGCCGGACCGTCCGCATCGCCCGATGCGCCGGTCGAGATGCTTGCGACCGGGATCAAGGTGATCGACGTCATGTGCCCACTCGTCCGCGGCGGCACCGTAGCCATCGCCGGCGAGCTGCGTGCCGGGACCACGGTCATCATGGAAGAGCTGGTTCGACGGCTCAGCGGCGGGCCGGCCGGCATGTCGCTCTTCACGCTGACGTCGTGGTCACCGGTCTCGATCGCGGACGCCCTGAAGGAGGAAGACGGTTTCGACCCGACCACCACCGGCTCCGTCCAGACGTTCTACTTTCGCGCTGAGGAAGGCCCATGGACGCCCGAGCGGCTGGCCGGCTTGGCTGGCGTGGACGTGGTGATCCGCATGTCGGCCGCGCTCGCCGCCCGTGGCATCTATCCTCCCGTGGATCCCCTCACCTCACGGGCGAGGCTGCTCGAGTCAGAGAGCTTCGACCCGGCGCATCGCGAGCTGGCGGCGAGAATCCGCGGCGCGCTCGGCGCGCTCCTGGCGCCGGCAGCCGACACGCCCCCGGCCGATGCGCTCACGCTCGAGCGGGCCGAGAAGCTGCTGCGCTTCTTCGCCCAGCCGTTCTACGTGGCCGAGCCGTACACGAAGCGGCCCGGCGTCACCGTCGGCCTGGCCGAGTCGCTCGGGGTGTGCCGCGAGATCCTCGACGGCGTGCACGACGCCGTTCCCTCGAAGGCGTTCTACTTCACCAGTGGGCTCGACGGGGTCATGGAGCAAGCGGCCAAGCTGTAGCGATGTCTTGCCTCGGTACCGCCGAGGCCGCACAATTGCGCCACCGATGGCGCGGCACTGGCTTGGGATCGACATCGGCGGCACCTTCACCGACTTCGCCCTCTTCGACACGAAGAGCGGCGAGCTCACGGGCCTGAAGGTCCCGTCGACTCCGCACGAGTTCGCCGAGGCCGTCCGCATCGGCCTGGCGCGTCTGGCCGACGAGCACGGTATCGATCTGCGCGAGATCGGCACCGTGGTGCACGGCACCACGATCGCCGTGAACACCTTGATCCAGCGGACGGGCGCGCGGCTCGGCCTGCTGGTCACGGAAGGCTTCCGCGACGTGCTCGAGCTCCAGCGGCTGCGCATGCCGAATCCGTTCGACCTGCACGGCGCGCGTCCGCTCCCCCTGATTCCTCGCGCGCGGGTCGCCGAGGTCCGCGAGCGGCTGCGCGCCGACGGCGCGATCGACACGCCGCTGGACGAAGCAAGCGTCCGCGATGCCGTGCAGCACCTGGCCCGGACCAGGCAGAACGTCGACGGCCTCGTGATCTCCTTCCTGCACTCGTACCGGCGGCCGGTGCACGAGCAGCAAGCCCGGGCGATCGCCGAAGCGACGGTCCCCGGGCTGCCGGTGACCGCCTCCTCCGACGTCTGGCCGCAGGCGCGTGAATACGAGCGCACAGCGCTGGCGGTCGTCGACGCGTACGTGCAGCCGAAGGTGCGGCGCTATCTCGAGGGCTTCGAGCAGGCCCTCGCCGAGCGCGGGGCGCCGGCGATACCCCACGTCACGAAGTCGAATGGCGGGATCATGCCGGTAGCCGCCGCGCGTTCCCAGACGGCCGCGACGCTCCTGTCCGGCCCCGCGTCTGGCGTCATCGGCGCCGCGTACGTCGCGGGCCATGCCGGGCTGCCGAACATCATCACCCTCGACGTCGGCGGCACCAGCGCCGACATGGCAGTCGTCGAGCACGGACGCCCGCGCGTGAGTACGAGCGAGCACATCGGCGGCGTCCCCGTCATGATGCCGGTCGTCGGGGTGAGCGCGATCGGTGCGGGCGGCGGATCGGTCGCGTGGGTCGACGACGTGGGGCTGCCGAAGGTCGGCCCGCAGAGCACTGGCGCCGAGCCCGGGCCCGCCTGCTACGGCCGCGGCGGCAAGGACGCCACCCTCACCGATGCGTTCCTGGTCTCCGGTTTTCTCGATCCCGAGCGGTTCCTCGGCGGCCGCATGCGCCTGGACCGATCGCTCGCCGAGGCCGCCATCGCGCGCTTTGCCGGCCGCCTCGGGATGAGCCCCGACGAGGCCGCCGAGAGCATCGTCCGCGTGGCCGTCTCGAACATGTACGCGGAGTTCACCAAGATCCTGTCGCGCGTCGCCGTCGATCCCCGCGACTTCGCGCTCGTCGCCTTCGGCGGCGCCGGGCCGGTCGTCGGCGCCCTCGTCGCGCGCGAGGTCGGCATCCCCACCGTGTTCGTGCCGCGCTCCCCCGGCACGCTCTGTGCGCTGGGCGCGCTCAGCGCTGATATCGTGAACGACGCGGTCCGCACCGTCCACACCCCCGTCGAAGCCGAGCTGCGCGAAGCGGCGACCTTACGCCGCCAGTACGAGGAGCTGCGCGGCGAGTTGGCCGAGTGGCTGGGGCACTTCGGCGCCGGCGCGGGCCCCGCGGCGTTCCGGTACGCCGCCGATATGCGCTACGTCGGTCAGTCGTACGAGATCGACGTGCCCGTCGAGCTCGGCTGGATGGCCTCCGGCGGCGCGGCGCCGCTGCTCGCCGCGTTTCACCACGCTCACGAGCGCGCGTTCGGCCACGCCGATCGCGAGGCGCCCGCGGAGATCGTGAACCTCCGCATTCAGCTGCGCGCCGAGCGCTCGCGAGTGCCGATCGCCGAGATCCCGGCGGCCGCCTCGGCGCCCGTCGCGCGCGCGACCCGGCGCATCTGGATCGACGGCCGCCCGACCGACGCGCGCGTGTTCGACCGCGCGGCGCTCGGCCGTGGTGCGAAGCTGCAGGGCCCGGCCATCGTCGAGCAGCCCGACACGACCGTGCTCGTGCCGGGCGGTCATGTCGGCGAGGTCGATCGCTTCGGCAACTTGCTGCTCCGGAGGGAAGGCTGATGCGTCTGGACGCGCTCACCGTCGAGATTTTGCGCAACTACCTGCAGGGCGCCGTCGAGGAGATGGCGTACGTCGTCGAGCGCACGGCGTACACCACATTCGTGAAGGAGACGGCCGACTTCACCTGCGGTCTGCTAAATCCGTCGGGCGAGTTCTTCGCGTATCCGGTCGAGCTCGGCGTGGCGAGCTTCGGCGGCATCAGCTACGCGGAGACGCTCGAGGCTGTGGGCCCGCTCGAGCCGGGCGACGTCGTGATCACCAACGATCCCTATGGCTCGGCGGCCGCGGCCACCCACCTGCCGGACATCCACCTGATCAAGCCGATCTTCTGGGAAAACCGGCTGGTCGCATACGGCGCGGGATTCCTCCACAGCTCCGACGTCGGCGGCATGGTGCCGGCGTCGATCACGCCCCGCGCCTCGGAGATCTTCCAGGAAGGGCTGCGGCTACCGCCCAAGAAGCTCTTCAAGCGCGGCGAGGTCAACCGCGATCTGCTCGACGTCATCCTGGCCAACTGCCGCATCCCCGAGCAGAACTGGGGCGACCTGCAGGCGCTGGTGGCCGGTCTCACCACCGGCGAGCGTCGCATGCACGAGCTGATCCGCCGCTTCGGCCCCGACACCGTCGACAAGGCGATGGACGACCTGATCGACTACGCCACGCGTAAGGTCGAGGCGCTCATTCGCCGGATGCCGGCCGGGCGCTACGAGTTCTCGGACTACATCGAGGACGACGTGGTGACGAAGATCCCCATCCGATTGAAGGTCGCGCTTACGATCGCCGATGGCGAGATCCACCTGGACTTCACCGGCAGCGACATCCAGGTGAGCTCGGCGCTCAACGTGCCGACGGCCGGCAAAGTCCATCCGTTCATGTCGGTCGCCCTGGTCAACTACTTCGCGACGCGCGACCGGACGATCCCGCTGAACGCTGGCGTGCTTCGCCGCGTGCGGATGACCTTGCCCGAGGGCTCGGTGGTGAATCCGAAATTTCCAGCGGCGTGTGGCGTGCGCTACGCCACCGTGCTCCGGATCTACGACGCCGTGCTCGGCGCGCTGGCACGCGCGGTGCCCGAGGACATTCCGGCCGCCAGCGGGGGGCAGGGCTGCATGGTCGCGCTCTCGCTGCCGGACCCCGAGGCCGGCCGTCGGCACGTGACCGTGATCGAGCCGATGATCGGCGGCGGCGGCGGCCGGCCCGCGCGCGACGGCGTCGACGGCTGCGACGCCTCGCTCGGGTTTCTCAAAACGACGCCGGCCGAGACGCTCGAGGCCGAGGTGCCGATCGTCGTGCGGCGCTTCCACCTGATCCCGGACTCGGCGGGTCCCGGGCGGTTTCGCGGCGGCTTCGGTGTGCGGCTGGACTTCCAGGTGTTTCAGCCGGAAGGACTCGTCACTGCGCGCGGGATGGAGCGGCTCCGCTTCGCGCCCTGGGGCGTCGCGGGCGGCACCGCCGGCGCCACCGGCTCAGTCATGCTGAATCCGGGCACGGCCGACGAGAGGGCAGTGCCGAAGATCGACGTGCTGGCGCTCGAGCCGGGCGATGTCCTCAGCGTGCGGACGCCCGGCGGCGGCGGGCACGGCGACCGCTTCACGCGTCCGCCGTCGCACGTGCTCGCGGACGTGCTGGCCGGCCTCGTCTCGCGCGAGCGCGCGCGCGAGGCCTACGGCGTCGTCATCGACGGCGAGCGGGTCGACGAGACGGCGACCGCCTCACTGCGCGCTGCGCCGCGCAGCGAAGAGCCGACGCGCGCCGGCATCGACGCGGCGTTCGACTTCGGCGCCGCGCGCCGCGAGCACGAGCGCCGCTGGCCGTCGGCGCTGCAGGACGCATTCATCGAGCTGTTGATGTCCTTACCGGCGCCATATCGCGCGTACGTACGCCGCACCCTCTACGGCCGCGTCGAGGCGATCGCCGCCGAGCGCCCCGTGACCCCGGAAGATCTCGACCGGCTCTTGAAAGATCTGCGAGCCTCGATCGCGCTGAAGTGAACGCATCATCGCTGCAAGACAGGAGCACGACATGAGCACCGTCGACTGGAGCTACCACCGCCAGGGCTGAACCACTTGCGCCAAAACGCAAGGGTACCTTGCGAAACACAAAGTCGCCGTCGCCGCGCAAACGGACGCCAAGAAGGCCACGATCAAAGGTGACGCCGCGCTCGGCGCCCTGAAGGACGTGGACGAGCTCTACGTCGCCAAGGGCAAGAAGATCGTGCGCGTCGACCTGAAGCGCGAGAAGCCGCCGCGTGCCGAGCTCCTCGGCCTGCTGCTCGGGCCCACCGGCAACCTGCGCGCGCCGACGCTCAGAAAAGGGCGCAAGCTCATCGTCGGCTTCGACGAAGCCACTTACAAGCAGCTGCTCGGCTGATCGTCTGCGCCGACGCCCGTGCCCGCGCGCCGGGGGCGAGCCTGGGCTCCCGCGACCTGCGCGCGAACACCGCGGCGAGGTGAGCCTACGGGCTTGCAGTTCAAGTAGCGGTGCCTATACAGGTCGCGGGAGCCACCCCAGGCTCGCCCCCGGCGCGCTACCCGCCGCGACGCACCGCCCGGACGTGCGCTTTGCTTAGCTGCACGCTTTCGTGGTGCTTAGCAGCGCACCGCTTAGATGCGGGCTTTCTTGAACGCGCGCTCGAAGCCGGGGAGCGCGCGCGTGACGGTGTCGCGCTCGACGGTGAGCGAGATGCGGATGTGGCCGGGCATGCCGAAGCCGGAGCCTGGTACGGTCAGGACGCCCTCTTCGGCGAGTAGGCGCACGAAGGCTACGTCGTCGGGGATCGGGGTTTTTGGGAAGACGTAGAAGGCGCCCTGCGGCTTCACGCACTGGTAGCCGATCCGCGTGAGGCCTTCGTACATCAGGTCGCGCTTTTCGCGGTACGGCGCGATGTCGATCACCTGGTCGCCGACCTCGGCCACCACCCACTGCCAGAGCGCGGGCGCGTTCACGAAGCCGAGCACCCGGATCGTGAAGGTGCACGCCTCGAAGAGCGCGGCCGCCTCCGGCATGCGGGGCGAGAACGCGAGATAGCCGATGCGCTCACCGGGAATCGCCAGCGACTTCGACCAGGACGTTGCCACGATCGAGCGCGTGACCAGCGGCGGGACCTCGGGCACCGCCACGTCGTCGAACACGAGCGCGCGATACGGCTCGTCGCTGATCAGCACGATCGGCCGCGCGGCGTGCGCGAGCATCGCCTCGATCTCGACGAACGTCGACCGCGGGTAGATCACGCCGCTGGGATTGTTGGGCGAGTTCACGAGGATCGCGCGTGTGCGCTCGGTGATGGCCGCCTCGAGCTTGGCGACGTCGGGCGTGAGATCGGCTTTCGGCGGGACCACGATCAGCTTGCCGCCGTGATTCTCGGCGTAGAAAGTGTACTCGGCGAAGAACGGCGCGACGGTGACCACCTCGTCGCCCGGATCGAGCAGCGCCTTCAGCACGGTGTTCAGCGCGGCGCCGGCGCCCACGGTCATCAGGACGTGGTTGGCCGTGTACGGAAGTCCGGTCGAGGCCCGCAAGCGCCCGGCGACGGCCTCGCGCACCTTCACGTGGCCGGCGTTGGGCATATAGGCGTGCAGATGCGGCGCGGTGCTGTCGAGCACGCGCCGGGCGGCGGCCAGCACCGCGGGCGGCGGCTCGATCTCCGGATTACCCAGGGTGAAATCGAAGACCTTGTCGGCGCCGCGCTCCGCCTTGAGCCGGGCGCCCTCTTCGAACATGCGGCGGATCCAGGAGGCCTTCGCAAGATTGTCGGTGACGGCGCGGGAGACGATCATGGCCTCACTCTACCCCAGCCAGCCGGAGCTCGTGCGCCCGGTGGCAGCCGACGAGGTGACCCGGCGAGATCTCCTGGAACACGGGCGTCTGGGTCCGGCACACCTCGACCGCGTGCGGACAGCGCGGGTGGAAATAGCAGCCCGACGGCGGCGCGGCGGGATTCGCCACCTCGCCCTGCAGCACGATCCGCTTGCCGCGCGTGCGCGGATCCGGCTCGGGCACCGCGGAGAGGAGCGCCGCCGTGTACGGGTGCTTCGGCGCCGTGAAGATCTCTTCCGTCTCGCCGAGCTCGACGATGCCGCCGACGTACATGACCGCGACGCGACTACTGATGTAGCGGACGACGCTCAGGTCGTGCGCGACGAAGAGATAGGTCAGCCTGAACTCCTCTTGCAGGTCGAACAGGAGGTTCAGGATCTGCGCCTGCACCGAGACGTCGAGAGCCGAGACCGGCTCGTCCGCGACGACCAGCCGCGGTTGGAGCGCGAGCGCCCGCGCGATGCCGATGCGCTGGCGCTCGCCGCCGCTGAACGCGTGCGGAAAGCGGCGCATGTACTCGGGCCGGAGCCCCACCCGCCGCAGCAGGTCCGCCACGCGCTCCTCGCGCTCGCGCCGGCTCTTCATGCCGTGGACCAGGAGCGGCTCGCCGACCAGATCGAGCAAGGTCATGCGCGGGTTGAGCGACGTGAACGGATCCTGGAAGATCATCTGCATCTCGCGCCGGATCGCCCGCAGCTCCGGCTCGCCGAGCTTGGCGAGGTCGACGACCGAGCCGTCCGCCAGCCGCATGGAGATCTCGCCGCCGGTAGGGTCGATCGCTCTGAGGATGCAGCGTGCCGTGGTGGTCTTGCCGCAGCCGCTCTCGCCGACCAGGCCCAGGGTCTCCCCCTCGTCGATGTGAAAGTCGATGCCGTCGACCGCGCGCACGTAGCCCACCGTCCGCTTCAGGAAGCCCTTGCGGATGGGAAAGAGCTTTCGCAAGCCCGCGACACGCAGCAGCGAGCTGTGGGCGGCAGCGCTCCGGGGCTCGCGGACGACGCTCATTCGTAGAGAAAGCAGCTGACGGTGTGGCGCTCGCCGACCGGGCGAGGAACCGGCGTCTGACGGTCGCACGTTCCGGCGATGAAGTCCGGGCAGCGAGGATGGAAAGGGCAACCCGTCGGGCGATCGTAAGGATGCGGCACCGAGCCGGCAATCGGCGTCAGCCGCTCGCGGCTCCGCGCCCGCATCCGCGGAATCGAGCGCAGGAGCGCCCGGGTATAGGGGTGCTTCGGCGCATGAAAGATCGCGTCGACCGGCGCCTGCTCGACGACGCGGCCGAGGTACATGACCGCCACGTCGGTCGCCATCTCGGCGATCACGCCCAGATCGTGGGTGATCAGCATGATGGCCATCCCGTCTTCCTGCTGGAGCTGGCGCATCAGCTCGAGGATCTGTGTCTGCGTCGTCACGTCGAGCGCCGTCGTGGGTTCGTCGGCGATCAGCAAGGTCGGGCTGCACGAGAGCGCCATCGCGATCATCGCGCGCTGGCGCAGGCCGCCGCTGAGCTGATGGGCGAGCTGGTCGACGCGCTGATCGGGCGACGAGACGCCGACCCGCCGCAGCATGTCGATCGCACGGTCGCGCGCCCCGCGGCGATCGACGTCCTGGTGGAGCAAGATCGCCTCGACGATCTGGTTGCCGATGCTGTGCACCGGGCTGAACGAGGACATCGGCTCCTGGAAGATGAGCGCGATCTCGGCGCCGCGGATCGATCGCATCTCCGTGCCGTCCGCATCGAGCTTCGCCAGGTCGATGGCGCTGTTCCCGGCCCCGCCGTTCGCACCCGGCCGGCGGAACCAGATCTCGCCGTCGACGATCCGCCCGGGCCGGTCGACGATCCTCAGGATCGATCGCGCCGTCACGCTCTTGCCGCACCCGCTCTCCCCGACGATCCCGAGCGTCGCCCTCTCGTTCATCTCCAGACTGACGCCGTCCACTGCCTTCACGATCCCTTCGTCCTGGGCAAAATAGGTGTGGAGATTCCTGATCGAGAGAAGTGGCTCAGCGGCCATACGGGTCGGCGGCGTCGCGAAGTCCATCGCCAAGGAAGTTGAAAGCCATGACCGCGACGATCACCGGGATCGCCGGGATCATGAGCCACGGCGAGATCGCGACGGTCTGGACGTTCTGCGCCTGCTGCAGCAGCACGCCCCAGCTGATCGCGGGCGGCCGTAGGCCTAGCCCCAGGAAGCTCAGCGCGGTCTCGCTGATGATCATCGCGGGCAGC
>Ga0126369_10002107_pt1 | contig 14083 bp, 11 predicted proteins | sample PanSoiMetaPlot_1_FD_109646 | JGI IMG/M metagenome (GOLD analysis project Ga0126369, IMG submission 109646) | Tropical forest soil microbial communities from Panama - MetaG Plot_1 | ecosystem: Environmental > Terrestrial > Soil > Tropical forest > Bulk soil | place: Panama | collected 2016-02-17 | reverse complement strand
GCTCGCGGAACTCGGCGTTCATGATGTCGCAGAGATCGTTGATCAAGGCCTTGTCGTCACGATAGTGCTCGTCCCAGAGCATACTCGAGAGCGCGGGCGCGCAAATCGCGCCGAACTTCATCGGCTTGTCCGTCAGCCGCTGCGCCGCCTTCCAGAGCGCGGTGTACTCGAGGGGCCCGCGCGTGAGCTTGCCGCGGACGACGGCGGGCTGATAGGCTTCCTGCACCTCCCAGAGGATGCGACCGGGGCGGAGCCCGTGTCGCGACATCCAGCCGCGCGAGGTGTCGCGATGGCCTTCGATGCCGCCGAGCCGCTCGATCGGGTAGAAGAACCAGGACTTGCCGCCGACCGCCAGGTCGAAGCGCGTGTCGCCGTCGGTGACGATGTCGAGCCCGGCCGCCTCCTGCGCGTTGACGACGCACGCGACCGCGTCCAGGTACTGCTCGCGGAAGATCGAGTCGCCGAGCGCCGACTTGAACGATCGCCCGCGCAGGCTCTCGGTGAACCAGAGCGGACGGGGATAGGATCCAGTGATCGCGGTCGGGAGCATCAGGTTCTGGGTGACTTTCAGCAACGAATCCTCCTGTGCGCGCGTCAGTGGGCCGGGATTCTGAATTCGGCGAAGACGGTCAACGGCTCGGTGGTGTCATCCCGAGGAAGCGGAAGCAGTTGTTCCAGGTGATGTCCGCGTGCACCTCGGCAGGCAAGCCCAGGGCGCGGAGCGTCTTGTCGGCCGGTAGCTCGGGCGCCATGTACGGGTAGTCCGTCCCGACGAGGATCTGACTGGCGCCGACCATGTCGATCAGATAGCGCAGCGCGCGCCGGTCGAAGAGCAGGGTGTCGTAGTAGAAGCGGCGCGCGTACTCGCCGGGTGAGCGCGGGAGCGCGTGCGGTGCGGCCGCGCCGCGGCCGGCCACGGGCGCCTCCTCGTTCCAGGTGCCGCTCCAGTGATGGTTGTAGCGCGGCAAAAGGAACGGAAACGTGCCGCCGCCGTGGCTGAACGCGATGCGCAGGCGCGGGCACTTGTCCGCGGTGCCGCCGTCGATCATCGACGCGATCGTCAGGCTCGTGTCGGTCGGGTAGCCGACTGGATTGAAGAGCGCCTTCGTGGGGAAGCGCTCCATCATCGTCGGTCTGAGCGCGTGCACGAAGATCGCGACCCCGAGCCGCTCGGCTTCCTGGAAGAATCCCTGGAACTCGGGCATGCCGAGCGACTTGCCGTTCACATTCGAGCCGAGCTCGACGCCCGGGAAGCCGAGGCTCTTGATGTGCGCGAGCTCCTTCGCCGCCAAATCCGGATCTTGCAGCGGCACGATCCCGAGACCGATGAAGCGGCCGGGCGCCGCCGCGCACATCCGGACGATCACGTCGTTGGTGTAGCGGCAGAAGTCGAGCGCGTCCGCCGGCGTATACCAGTACGCGCACAGCTCGGGCATCGGCGAGATCACCTCGACGTCGACCGCCTGGTTCTTCATGTCCGAGAGCCGGCGCTCGACGCTCCAGTTGCCGTCGTGCACCGTGCGATAGCTCTCGCCGCCGATCATCACGCGCGCGCGCCCCGGCTCGAAGTGATCCATCGACGGCCACGACCAGGCGCTCGGCCGCGACCCCGCCGGCGGAAAGCTCTCGGGAATGATGTGCGCGTGCATGTCGACGATCATCGATCGCGCTCCCGTCCTCAGTAGTCTTCTACGATTCGACATTCATCGGCGTTTCGAGCGCCGGCTTTGCCGGCGCAACCGTCTTCAGTCGTCCGCATAGGGCGACCGGTGGGGGGTCATCGGGGAGGAGCGGCGCTCGCTCCCCCCCGATCAATCAATGAAACATCAGCACCGAGCGCGCGACCTCGCCCGCCTTCATCGCGCGGAATGCCTCGTTGATGTCGTCCAGGCGCCCGCGGCGGGTAACCATCTCGTCGAGCAGGAGGCGGCCCTGGCGATAGAACTCCAGGTAGCGCGGAATGTCCGTGCGGAACCGGTTGCTGCCCATGCGCGACGTCTGCACCTTGCACTCCGGGCGGATCGCCATCCACGGAAACTCGATCTTCGCGTCGGGCGGCAGGACACCGACGATCGTCGCGGTGCCGCGGATCGCGAGGCTCTCGATCGCCTGGCGCACGAGCGTGGTGTTGCCGACCGCCTCGAAGGCGTGATCCACGCCAGCCCCCTTCGTGAGCGAGCGGACGGCCTTGACGGGATCGTCCTTCGAGCTGTTGACAACGTGGGTCGCGCCCACACGCTTGGCCATCTCGAGCTTGCTGTCGAAGACGTCGATGCCGACGATCTGGCCGGCGCCGCCGATCCGGGCGCCCTGCACGATGGAGAGCCCGACGCCGCCGCAGCCGAAGACGGCGACGGTCTGGCCGGCCTCGAGCCCGGCGGACCTCAGCGCGGCGCCGACGCCGGTTAGCACGCCACAGCCGACCAGTGCCGCCCGGTCGAGCGGCAGCTCGGGGTCGATCTTCACGATCGAGTTCTCGTGCAGCAGCATGCGCTCGGCATAGCTCGAGATACCGATGAACTGGCGGACCGGGGCGCCCTTCTGCGACAGGCGCGGCGCCCCGGATTCGGGACGGGTGACGAAGCCGGCGACGCAGAGATTGGGATGCCCGCCCAGGCACTGCTCGCAGGTGCCGCAAAATCCGGAGAGACACGCCACCACGTGATCGCCGGGACGCACCGTCGTGACGTCCGCGCCGACGGCCTCGACGACGCCCGAGCCCTCGTGTCCCAGGACGATCGGGCGGTCCAGGGGAAACCGGCCGAGGCCGTCCACCACGTGCAGATCGCTGTGGCAAACGCCGGTCGCGGCGGTACGAACCAGGACCTCGCGGCCCCAGGGCTTGTCGATCTCGACGGATTCGATCGTCAACGGCTCGTGAACTTTGCGAAAGACGGCGGCCTTCATCTCCATGCGGGTGCCCTCCTCTGTGGGAAACCTCGTCAGCCGGCGGTCCGAGCCTGCGGCCTCGCAAGCGAACCCGGCGCAGTATAATCCACCAACGGTCAGGAGGGCGGGATGACGGCCATCGAGCCGAGCGGGCAGATCCTGGGGGCGACGGTCCGGGGGATGGACCTCGCGAAACCCTTGAGCGACGCAGACTTCGCGACGATTCTGGAAGCGCTCGGCCGTCACGGTGTCCTCCGCTTCCCCGCTCAAAAGCTCGAGGCGGTCGAGCTCCGCGACTTCTCGCGGCGCTTCGGTCAGATCCAGGCCACGCTCACCGGCCGGCACCACGAGCCGGGTATGGCCGAAGTCGGCTACCTCTCGAACATCATCGAGAACGACGAGCCGATCGGCATCACGGACGCGGGCCAGGACTGGCATACCGACATGTCCTACAACGAGACGGTCGGCTTCCTGAACGTGCTCTATGCCGTCCAGGTGCCGCGACGCGACGGACGGGTGCTCGGCGCGACGATGTTCGCCAACACGCAGGCGGCGTACGAGGATCTTGCGCCCGAGCTGAAGGCGAAGCTCGCGACCGCGACGGCCACCCACGACTTCAACAAATTCTGGGAGAACATGCGCCGCCGCCCCGGGAGCCTCCGGGGCCCCCTGACGCCGGAGCAGCGCCGCCGGCGTCCGCCCTCCGTGCATCCGATCTTTCTCACGCATCCGATCACGGGCCGGACGGTGCTCTACTGCAACCCCGGCTACGCGATCCGGATCAACGAGCTCGACGAGGCCGAGAGCGATCGCGTGCTCGAGACGCTCTTCGCCCACCAGCTCCAGCCGAAGTATCAGTACACGCACCGCTGGACCGAGGGGGACGTCCTCGTGTGGGACCACATCGGCACCCTGCACAACGCGGTCGCCGATTACCGGCCGGACGAGCACCGGCTGATGAAACGATGTCAGGTGATGGCTGACCGGATCTTCGACCCCGCCTTCGTTCGAGATGCCCTCGCGGCCGCTTCGCCGGCCGGTGCAACGTCCAGGTAAACCCGGAGGATCGAGTCATGGCCGCCCAGCGCGTTCGCTATCCCGATCAGATCGAGCCCCTGGTGCAGTTCGTGGAGGAGACGACGCCGGAACGCATCGTGTCGGCGACGCACGAGAAGCTCTCCAACGGCACGACGGCGAGAGACATGCTCCTCGCCTCGGCCCTGGCCGTGGTGCGCTCGTCGGATCTGCCGCCCGGCCATCACGGCGGCCCGCTCCATCCCCTGTGCGGCCTGCACGCCGTCCGTCACATCGCCGCGCGCCTGTCGGGCGAGTACGCGAAGATGCCGGTGATCCAGAACGTCGCCGTCGCCAACAAGCACATCCACTCGCCGGCGATGGGGCCGTACATGCTCGTCGACGCCAGACCCATCTCGGAGAACGACGACGTCGACGCGACCGTCAAGGCGTTCCGGGCCGCGGTGAGCCGCGGCGTCTACAACGCCTGCGATCACTACTTCCTGTATCTGCACGAGCGGCTCACGCCCATGCAGGTCCTCGAGCTCCTGCTCGAGGTCGGCGTGCCGAAGAACCAGCTCGACGACCACTACTTCCTGTTTCCGGTGTTCACGTGGCGGGCGCTCGAGTACTTCGGCTGGGACTACGCGAAGTATCTCGGCCGGTCGCCCGTGCGCTACGTCACGCGTCCGACCGCGCCGGCGATGATGATCGCGGTCGACGAGCTGATCAAGAAGTACGAGCTCCTCGAGCGCGACCTGCGCGCGTGGACCGGCGACGACGAGACGCCGGCCATCACGGCGCTCGCCGACGAGATCGGCCGCTCGAGCGAGTTCGCCGAGATCCCGGAGATGCTCGCGCGAGCGCTCGGCAGCGGCCTGTCGCTCGAAGGCGCCGGCGAGGCGCTCTCGGTCGGCGGCTCTTCGCTCTTCCTGCGCTCGAAGACTGGCAACCCGATGGACGTGCACATCAATACCGGCGCGAACACGCGGCGCTACCTGCTGCGCCAGCCGGAGCTCTCGCGCCGGATCAAGCTGCAGGCGCTGCTGACCTGGAACACCGGGCCCGAGGTGCGGATGGCCCAGCACATGCTGGCGACCGACGTGCAGCCCGAGCCGGAGCGTGTCGCGGCGCTGTCGCCCCACACGCAGGAGGAACTGCTCGACGAGATCGAAAGCCTGATCAGCCGGCTGCCGGTCGGTGAGCGGCTGCCCACGGCGGGGCTCGCCAGCTGGCGCTCCACCGACGAGGTCAAGCACGCCGCGGCGCTGGCCCAGCAGTACGCCGACAACGAGTACGCGCCCGAGCCGCTGATCGACGTGCTGGCCAAGATCGCGTGCCGGGACAACTTCACCGAGATGCACGCGTTCAAGCACCATCAGGCGACGTACGAGGAGTTCTACGCGACCCGCCCGTCCTTGCGCTGGCGCCACCTGGTGGCCGCCGTGCAGGCGAGCGCCATCTCGCACGGCCGCATCCAGGACGTGTTCGATCATGCGGCCGAGGTGATGCATTTCTAAGGCATCGCTATGCACATCCTCGTCCTGTCCTCGCGCCTCACGGAGAATCGTCGTGCCGCCTTCCGGGTTCTGACCCGGGAGCTAGGCGAGCCACGCTTCGTGGCGTCCGGCGGCCCGCCGCCGGACGTCTCCGAGTTCGACGCGATCGTCGTCGACGGGCTCCAGCCCGCCCAGCCTCGAGAGGTGCTCGCCGCCATTCGCGCGGCGGTCGAGCGCGGCGCGGCGCTGCTGGCGATCGGCGCCGCGCCCGTCGAGCGCGACAGCTTCTGGGCCGATCTGCTGGGAGCGGTCGCCGGGCCCGAGCCGCCGCCCGGCGAGTACTACGCGCGGGTCACCGACGCGCACTCCCACATCTCCGACCGTGTCACGCGCGAGTTCGCGGTAGTCGATGGATTCCTGCCGCTGATCCCGATCGCTGACGGCAAGGTCATCGTCGATGTGAGCGTGGCGCTCCGCGATCTGGCGGCGGTCGTCGAGACGGCTCGGGCCGCCGGCCGCGTGGTGGCGTGTGGTCTCGGCAATACCGACGGAGCGCTCCGCAATCCCGAGCTGGCCCAGCTGCTCGGGCGCGCGCTGCGGCCCGATCTGCACTGCTGCGGTCGTAACATCGGCGTCGGCATCGTCGGCTACGGGCCGCTCGGCGGGATGGGCTATCACCACGGGCTGGGCGTGAGCGCGACCGACGGGCTCGAGCTGGTCGCTGTGGTCGATCCCAACGTCGAGCGGCGCAAGGCTGCGGAGGCGGACTTTCCCGGCGTGCGGACGTATGCGGCGGTGAGCGAGCTCATCAGCGACGACGACGTCGAGGTGGCGCTGGTCGCGACGCCGCCGGCGCACCACGTCGCGCTGACCCTGACGCTCCTGCGCGCGGGCAAGCACGTGGCGTGCGAAAAGCCGCTCTGCCTGACGGTCGCCGAGGCCGACCAGATCATCGCCACGGCGGCAGCGAGCCGGCGCATGCTGACCGTCCATCAGAATCGCCGCTGGGACGCCGACTTCGTCGCGCTCCGGCGCGCGGTGAGCGCCGGACTTCTCGGCGAGATCTTCAACGTCGAGACGTTCGTGGGCGGCTACGCGCATCCGTGCCGCACCTGGCACTCGGACACCGCGGTCTCGGGCGGCGCCGGGTATGACTGGGGCTCGCATCACGTCGACTGGGTGCTCCAGCTTCTTTCCGGAGCGCCGCGTGCCGTGCAGGCGCACGGACACAAGCGCGTGTGGCACGACGTGACCAACCACGATCAGATCCGCGTGCGCATGACGTGGGCCGACGGCCGCGAGGCCGAATTCCTTCAGAGCGACATCGCGGCCGTCCGCCGCCCCAAGTTCTACGTGCAGGGCACCGCCGGCACCTTGGTGGGCTCGTACCGCACGATCACGCTCGAGTCGATCGAGCCGGGTCGCGGCTACGTCGCGACACAGCCGCACCACGCCGAGGCGCCGGCCGAGCTCGTGCTGGCGCGCTACGAGAGCGGCTACGGGATCAGCGAGACTCGCTTGCCGCCGGCCGTCGATCAGCCGTTCGCCTTCCACCGGAACCTCGCCGATCATCTGCATCTCGGCGAGCCGCTCGCGATCACGCCCGCGTCGGTCCGGCGCGTCATCGGCGTGCTCGAGGCCGCGCAGCGCTCGAGTACCCGCGGGGGCGCGCCCATCGTGCTCGAGGACGACGGGAGCTAACGTGCCTGCGCCGGCGTCGCCGGTCGGCTGGGGCGTGATCGGCGCCACCTCTCAGGTCGCCTGCAAGGCGGTATTGCCGGCGATCGTCGCCAGTCCCGGCGCGCGCCTGCTCGCGGTCGCGAGCGAGAGCGCGGAAGACGGCGGCGCCGGCTGTTTTCGCCCGTTGCGTGCTCATCGAGCCTACGCTGCCGTGCTCGACGATCCCGACGTCGAGGCGGTCTACGTTCCCCTGCCGAATAGCCTGCACCGCGCATGGGTCGAGCGCGCCGCGGCGGCCGGCAAGCACGTGCTCTGTGAGAAGCCGCTCGCGCCGACGGCGATCGACGCCGAGGCGATGGCCGCGGCGTGCGAGCGCGCGGGGGTCATGCTGGGCGAGGCCTACATGACGCCGTTTCATCCGCGGGCCGCGGCGCTCGACGCGCTCGTCGCCTCCGGACAGCTCGGCGCGCTCCGCTTCGCGCGCGCCGCGTTCACCGGCGTGCTCGATCGGCCCGACGATCATCGCTGGCGGCCGGAGATGGGCGGCGGCGCGCTGCTCGACGTCGGAATCTACTGCCTGGCGCCGCTGCTGGCGGCGGCCGGCCGGACGCCCGCGCGGGTCGAGGCGTCGGCGACCCTGGCGAAGTCCGGCGTCGACGTCTCGTTCGCGGGCTGGCTCGATTTCGGCGACGGGTTCACCGCGACGATCGAATGCTCGTTCGACGCGCCGGAGCGGCAGCTGCTCGAGATCGTCGGTACCGAGGCGGCGGTGGCCATCGATCGCGCCTACACGCCCGGGCCCGGCGACGCGACGATCGCGCTTCGTCGGCGCGACGGGCAGATCGAAGAGATCGTCACGGGTGGCGCCGATCCCTACCGGGCGATGATCGAGCTCTTCCAGAGCGTCGTCCGCGGCGGTGCGGCGCCGCGGCGCTCGTGCGCCGCGTCGATCACGTTGCTCGGCGTTCTCGAGCGCCTGCGCGCGGCGGCGGGGCTCCCCGCATGAAGCGCATCGGCGTCATCTCCGTTCACACCTGCCCGCTGGCCGCGCTGGGCGGCAAGGAGACGGGCGGGATGAACGTCTACGTGCGCGAGGTCGCGCGACATCTCGGTCGCCTCGGGCTCCCGGTGGATGTCTTCACGCGCAAGCAGACGCCGGGGGTTCCGGAGGTCGTCCCGCTGGGTTGGGGCGCGCGGGTGGTGCACGTCGACGCCGGACCGCAACGGCCCGTGCCGCCGCCCGACATCGTGGCCGATCTCGACGCGTTCACCGACGGCGTGGTGGCCTTCCAACAGCGGACCGGCGCCGAGTACGCGCTGCTCCACGGCCACTACTGGCTCTCCGGTCTGGTGGCGGTCGAGCTCTCCCGTCGCTTCCGCGGCGTGCCGATCGTGCAGATGTTCCACACGCTCGGGGTCGTCAAGAACGCGCTGGCCGGCCAGCCGGCCGATCAGGTACCCCAGGTGAGAGTCGACGCCGAGGCCAAGGTCGCCGCGCGGGCCGATCGCATCGTGGCCGCGACGCCGCTCGAGAGCGCCGAGCTCGCGTGGTACTGCGGCGCTGACGTCGAGCGCGTGCGGACCATCCCGTGCGGCGTCGACGTCGAGCTCTTCAGCCCGGGCAGCGCGCTCGCGGCGCGCACGCGGCTGGGCCTGACCGCCGAGTGGGTGTTCCTCTTCGTGGGGCGGCCGGCCCCGGTCAAGGGGCTCGAGGTCCTTTTGCAGGCGCTCGCGCGACTGAAGGCCGACGGCCTCGCCCGGGCCGACGTGCAGCTGGTGATCGTCGGGGGCGACCCGAACGACGAAGGCAACGAGGACCGCGCGCGCCTGCGCGCGCTGGCCGATTCGCTCGGGGTCGGCGCGTGGGTCGATTTCAAGGGACCCGAGCCGCAGTCGGCGCTCCCCGATTACTACCGGGCGGCCGATCTCTGCCTGGTGCCGTCGCATCACGAGTCCTTCGGGATGGCTGCGCTCGAGGCCATGGCGTGCGGCGCCACCGTGGTCGCCTCGCGCGTCGGCGGCCTGGCCACGACGATCCAGGACGGCGTCACCGGCGTGCTCGTTCCGCCGCGCGACGAGGTCGCGCTCGCCTCGGCGATCGGATCGCTGCTCGCCGACGGGCCGCGGCGCCGCACGCTCGGCCGCCACGCCGCGCGCTGGGCGCAGAGCTTTGCGTGGCCGACCGTGGCACGCGCGCTCGTCGATCTCTACGAGGAGCTGGTACCCGATCTGCGCCGCCCGGCACCGGTGCCCGTCAGCGTGAACTGCGCGCTGGCGATCTAGCGTCGATTTAGCTTCTCCATCCGGTCCGGAAGCGCCGAGAATGGCTCGGCGGCATTGCTCTGAACTGGACGGCTGAATTGAAGCCTCGCATTGCTCACTCTGTGCTCACAGTCGTCGGTATCTCGGCTGCGCTGGCGGGATGCGCCATCCTCGCCAAAGAACCCGTGCCGATCGGCGAGACCCCGACGAGCGTCGAGCAGCCGACGCTCAGCGAGGGCTCATCGGGGGATGCGTCGAGGGGCGAGACAGTCGCGGCGCTGGCGAAGCGCCAAATCGGCGCACCCTATCGATGGGGCGGCTCGAGTCCGTCGGGCTTCGACTGCTCCGGGCTGGTTCGCTACGTCTACGGGCAGGTCGGCGTCTCGCTGCCACACAACGCCGCGCAGCAATACCGGCTGGGCGCGCCCGTGGCTCGCGACAGCCTCGAGCCCGGTGATCTGGTCTTCTTCGATCGCCTGCGCCACAACGGGATTTACATCGGCGACGGCCGTTTCATCCACGCCCGCCAGACCGGCCGGGGCGTGAACATCGCGCGCCTCGACGACGGATGGTACGCCTCGCACTGGGCTGGCGGGCGCCGGCTGGAGACGCCGGCCCCGGTGGACGCGGGCTGGGACCAGGAGCGCTGAGTACCCGCGATCAGCCCGGGAGCTGCATCAGCTGCAGGATGTTGCCGTCCGGGTCGGCGAACGTCGCGACCCAGCCGCCCCAGTCTTCGCGGGCGGGCTCGCGAGTGAAGGTGATGCCCGCGCGGCGAAGTCGCTCGTGCACGGCGCGAATGTCTGCGACCGTCAGGTTCAGCATGATCCGCAGCGGCTCTCGGCTGGCGCCTCGAACCTTGTCATGCACTCCGACGCTCAGACGGACGCCGCTCCAGTCGAAGTTGATGAAGTCGCCTTTCGATGACCGCGGCGTGAGCCCGAGCGTGTCGCGATAGAAGCGCGCCATCGCCTGAAACCGTTCGGCCTCCGTCCAGACGAGCACCCCCGCCAGCCCCTCGATCGCTCCCGCAGTCATCGGCGCCTCCCGAGCATCGGTTCGCTCCAGGCGATTCTATCGAAGAGGGCCAGGGCAATTGCGCCGCGCGAGCCGCACGGCCCTGGCGCCGACGCCTGGCCCCGAACGCCGGTGTGTCGCCAGCGATGCTAGGATTGGCGCCATGAGCGAGCCAGTGGCGTCTTCGGCGGCGAAGGTGATCGAGCGGCGAATCCCGGTCGCGCCCGGCGTCGAGCTGCACGTGGAAATGCGCGTCGGGAATCGGGCGGCGGCGCCGTTCGTGCTCGTGCACGGGCTCGCGTCGAACGCCCGCCTCTGGGACGGCGTCGCGGAGTATCTCCACGCCGCGGGCCACACCGTGGTCGTGATCGATCAGCGCGGGCACGGGCGCTCCGACGCTCCGGACGCGGGTTACGACCTGGACACGGCGGTCGCCGACCTTCTCGCCCTGATCAGCACGCTCGAGCTGGATCGGCCCGTGCTCGCCGGCCAGTCCTGGGGCGGCAACGTGGTGCTCGAGCTCGGCTGGCGGCGGCCCGAGGTCGTGCGCGGTATCGCCTGCGTCGACGGCGGCGTGATCGAGCTCTCTCAGGCGTATCCCTCGTGGGAAGAGTGCCTCGCGGCGCTCACGCCGCCGGCGCTCGACCATCTGACCCTCGCCGAGCTCGAGGCGCGCATTCGCAAGAGCGTCCCGCACTTCACCGACCGCGCGGTCGCGGCGTACCTGCATTGCTTCCGGGCGCGCCCGGACGGCACGATCGAGCCGCGGCTCCAGCGAGTCCGCCACCTCTCGATCCTGCGCTCGCTCTGGGAGCATCGGCCCTCGACGCGCTGGCCAACCCTGAAGGCGCCCACGATGCTGCTCCTGGCGGACAGTGGAGACGGCTCGCGGACGTCCCGCAAGCGCAGCGCCGAAGGAGTGGCCCTCGCGGCCGGCGGCGCCATCCGCTCGGTCTGGTTCTCGCCCGGCCACCATGACTTGCACCTCGAGTCTCCCGAGCGCGTGGCGGAGCTTTTCCTGCAAGCGATCCGCGAAGGATTCTTCGCGTGAGCGCGAGACTGCCACGGATCCTCGCGATCATGGGCTCGGGCGAGACCGCGCCCACGATGGTCACGCCGCACCGCGAGATCGTCGCGCGCCTGGGCGAGCCGACCCCGCGCGCCGTGCTGCTCGACACGCCATACGGGTTTCAGGAGAACGCGTCGGAGATCACCGAGCGCGCGGTCGAGTACTTCTCGCACCGCGTGCAGCTCACGATCGAGCCGGCCGGCTTTCTCGGTCCGCTCGCGGTCGACCAGAGCCATCGCACGCCGATGGCGGAAGCCGCCGCGCTGTCGCGCCTGCGCACGGCCGGCTTCGTCTTCGCCGGACCGGGAAGCCCGTCGTACGCGCTGTCGGTCTGGAAGAGCTCGCCCGTGCCCGAGGCGCTCGCGACCAAGCTCGTCGAGGGCGGCGCGGTGGTGTTCTCGAGCGCGGCGGCGCTGACGCTCGGAAGCTTCAGCGTCCCGGTGTACGAGATCTACAAGGTCGGCAAGGCCGTGCACTGGCTCGAGGGGCTCGATCTCATGCGGGCCGCCGGGATCGAGGGCTCGTGCGTGGTGATCCCGCACTACGACAACGCCGAGGGTGGCACGCACGACACGCACTTCTGCTATCTCGGCGAGCGGCGGCTCTCGGTCATGGAGACGATGCTGCCCGAGGACGCCTGGGTGCTCGGCATCGACGAGCACACCGTGCTGGTGGTCGATCTCGACGCGAAGACCGTCTCGATTTCCGGGCGCGGCGGCGTGACGATACGACGCCGGGGCAAGTCGCAGGTGTTTCCGGCGGGAACGCGCCTGACCATCGATCAGCTGCTCTCCGCCGCGCGTGGTGAGGGCGCAGCCGCCTCGCACGGGCAGGAGCGCTCGCTGGCCGCGGCCGACTCCGACACGCCGGCGGCCGCAGGCAGCTCACCCGGCTCGAAGCGGTCGCCCCTCTTGACCGAGGTTACGCGGCTCGAGCAGGCGTTCGAGTCCGCGATCGCCGGACGGCGCGCGCCCGAGGCGGCCGAGGCGATCCTGAACCTCGACCGGGCCATCGCCGAGTGGTCGGCCGATACCCTGCAGACCGACGATCCCGATCGCGCGCGCGCCGTCCTCTATTCATTGATCCAGCGACTCGGCGAGGCGGCGGCCGGCGGTCTGCGCGATCCGCGCGAGCTCCTGGCGCCGCTGGTCGAGAGTCTCATCACGCTGCGCGGAGAGCTGCGCGCGGCGAAAGCCTGGGAGCTGGCCGATCGCGTCCGCGATCGCCTGATCGCCGCCCGCATCGAGCTTCGCGACACGCCGGGCGGGACGGTCTGGGAGCTCCGCAGCTCCTAGCAGGCCGCTGGTGAACGTGACGAGGGGCGGCATCACGCCGCCCCTCGCCGTCGATCGAAACGCCTGCGAGACCTGGAAGAGCGCTAGGCCCCCGCCATCTGATGGCGCGCGTTGCGAATCACTTTGCCCGGGTGGGCGCCGGTGTGCTCGCCCTTCTCGAGCAGGACCTCGCCGTTGACGACGGTGTAGTGAATGCCGTCGGCCAGCTCACGCATCCGCCAGCCGTTGGCCGGGAAGTCGTGCACGACGTCTTCCTTGCGCGGCGCGACCGTGTCCGGATCGAAGACCACGAGGTCGGCGGCCATGCCGGGCTGCACGAGGCCGCGGTCGTAGATGCCGAACGCCGACGCCGAGTCGTAGGTGAGCCGGCGCACGGCGTGCTCGAGCGACATGATCTGCTTCTCGCGCACCCAGTAGCCGAGCAGGCGCGTGGGGTTGCTCACATTGGAGTGGAACTGCACGTGGGCGCCGCCGTCGGTGAGCCCCACCACCGCGTACGGGCTGCCGAGGATCTGCGCGACGGCCTCGGTGTCCATGTTGATCTCGCCGAGGGTGAACACGGTCTCCAGATTCTCCTCGACGGCGAGATCGAGGAACGCATCGACCGGGTGCTGGCCCTTCGCCTTCGCGATCTCCGCGACGTGCTTGCCGGCCAGGCCGCGATTCTTCGCGAGCTTGGGCTCCTCGACGAACATCAGGTCCCAGCGCTTCGAGAACGTCGAGTCCGGACCCAGCGGCGCATCGACTTCCTCGCGCAGCTTGGCGCGGATCGCCGGATTGGTGTACGCGGCGAGCTTGTCGGCGTCGGCGCCCTGGAGGATCGGCAGCCAGGTCGGCATGCTACGGAAGACCTGGCAGTTCTTCATGGTGAACCGGTTGACGATGCTGCCCGGGTTGCAGAGCGGGATCGCCCGGATACCCTGCTTCACCGTCTCCTCGACGTGCGCCAGGTGCGTCTTCCACCGCCCGGGCTGCCGCGCCTGCTCGAGCAGGGTGTTGTACATGATCGGCCGGCCGCACGCCTCCGAGATCCGCGACAGGAGCTTGTCCTTCAGCTCGGGGTTGGTCCCGCCGCCGCACTGCATGACGCCGGTGCCGGCCTCGCGGAGCACGTCGGCCAGCGCGAACAGCTCCGACTCCGGCGCGCATGCCGCGGGAATGCGCTTGCCCGCGATGTCGAAGTGGTTCATGTTCCGCGTGATCGAGAGCCCGAGCGCGCCGGCGTCGAGCGACTCGCGGACGATGCGCCGCATCGTCTCGAGCTCGGCCGGCGTGGCGTCGCGGTCGGAGCACTCCTCGCCCATCGCGTAGAGCCGCACCGCCGAGTGGCCGACGAGCGTGCCGACGTTGACGCCGAG
>Ga0126369_10002106_pt1 | contig 14083 bp, 8 predicted proteins | sample PanSoiMetaPlot_1_FD_109646 | JGI IMG/M metagenome (GOLD analysis project Ga0126369, IMG submission 109646) | Tropical forest soil microbial communities from Panama - MetaG Plot_1 | ecosystem: Environmental > Terrestrial > Soil > Tropical forest > Bulk soil | place: Panama | collected 2016-02-17 | reverse complement strand
TACTACCGCCTGGCGCCGGCCCTCGACGGCGGCGACGCGGCGCTGACGTCTCTTCTGCGCGGCCAGTTCGAGCAGGCGGCCGACCCGTCGATCCGCGCCGACGAGGCGCGGCTGCAGGAAGTGCTTCGGGTGCGCAAGGAGAACTTCGATCGCCATGCCGGGCCCGACACCCGCGACGCCCGCCAGCTCGTGCCGGGGCGGAGCTGGGCCGCCTGGTCGCGCGCGCTCGGGCTGCTGATGCCGCCGCTCAAGGTCGCGGACCTCGGCTGCGGCGAGGGCTACCTCACGATGGAGGCGGCGCGTTGGGCCTCCCGCGTGATCGCGGTCGACAAATCCGAGGCCGTGCTGAGCCGCGCGAAGGCGCTCGCGCGGCGCCGTCGCGTGTCGAACGTCATCTGGAAGAAAGGCGAGCTCGAGAAGCTGCCCATGAAGGACGATGCCGTCGACGTCGCGATGCTGTCTCAGGCGCTGCACCATGCGCACGACCCTGCGCGCGCCGTCGCCGAGGCGGCCCGCGTGACGGTGTCCCGCGGGCGCGTGCTGCTGCTCGATCTGCGGGCGCACCAGGAGGAATGGGTGCGATCGAAGCTCGGCGACCGCCGGCTCGGGTTCGACGATGTGGAGTTGAGACGGATGCTGGTGGGGGCCGGCCTCGCCGACGTCAAGGTCGGCGTCGGGGCGCGCAAGGCGGGGGATCCGTTCACGGTGTTGATCGCATCAGGCACGAAAGCCCATGCAGCCACGAAGGCACGGCGACACGAAAAAGACGCTTGACGATTTGCTGACGCGCCGCATTCTCGTCCTCGACGGCGCGATGGGGACGATGGTCCAGCGGTACGCGCTGTCGGAGGCCGACTTCCGCGGCGAGCGCTTCCGGAGCCACCGGAAGGATCTGCGCGGCGACAACGACGTGCTCGTCCTGACGCGCCCCGAGATCGTTTCGGAGATCCATCAGCACTACCTCGCTGCGGGCGCGGACATCATCGAGACCAACACGTTCAACAGCACCGCCGTGTCGCAGGCCGACTACGGGCTCGAGTCGCTCGCATACGAGCTGAACGTCGCCGGCGCGGCGCTCGCCCGCGCCGCGGTCGACGACTGGACGGCGCGCACGCCGGACACGCCCCGCTTCGTCGCCGGGTCGATCGGTCCGATGAACCGAACGTTGTCGATTTCGCCGGACGTGAACAATCCGGCGTACCGCACCGCGACGTTCGACGAAGTCTGCGCCGCATTCAAGGATCAGGTGCGGGGCCTCGTCGACGGCGGCGCCGATCTGCTGCTCGTCGAGACGATCTTCGATAGCCTGAACGCGAAGGCGGCGCTCGTCGCGATCGACGAGCTCCGCGCCGAACGCGGCGTCATGCCGCCGGTGATGCTGTCGGTCACGGTCACCGACAAGAGCGGGCGCACGCTCTCGGGTCAGACGATCGATGCCTTCTGGACGACGATCGCGCACGCGAAACCGTTCAGCGTCGGGATCAACTGTGCGCTCGGCGCGCGCGACATGCGGCCGTATCTGGCGGAGCTGTCGCAGATCGCCGACTGCTGGGTCAGCTGCTATCCGAACGCCGGGCTGCCGAACGCGTTTGGACAGTACGACGAGCATCCGCAGGATACCGCCGGATATCTCGAGGAGTTTGCGCGGAGCGGCTTCGTGAACATCGTCGGCGGATGCTGCGGTACGACGCCCGATCACATCGCGGCGATCGCGGGCCGAGTCAAGGACCTGCCGCCCCGCGCGAAGAGCACAGCGCAGACGGCAGAGGGCAGAGGGCACAGGGCACAGGGCACAGGGCAGAGGGCAGAGGGCACGTTCACACGGTTCGCTGGACTGGAAACGCTCACCATTCGGCCCGATTCCAACTTCCAGATGATCGGCGAGCGGACGAACGTCACCGGATCGGCGCGCTTCGCGCGCCTGATTCGCGCCGGGAACTACGCGGAGGCGGCCGGCGTGGCTCTGGAACAGGTGCGCGGCGGCGCGAACCTGATCGACGTGAACATGGACGAGGGCATGCTCGATTCCGAGCGTGCGATGACCGACTTCCTGAACTACGTCGCGACGGAACCCGAGATCGCGCGCGTGCCGATCATGATCGACAGCTCGAAATGGGCGGTCATCCTCGCAGGGCTGAAGTGCGTGCAGGGCAAGCCGGTCGTCAACTCGATCAGCCTGAAGGAGGGCGAGGCCGATTTTCTGGCGAAGGCGGCCGTCGTCAGGCGGTTCGGTGCGGGCGTGGTCGTCATGGCGTTCGACGAGCAGGGGCAGGCCGACACGATCGAGCGGAAGGTCGCGATCTGCCGGCGCGCGTATTCGCTGCTCGTCGAGCGCGCCGGCTTCGATCCGTCCGACATCATCTTCGATCCGAACATCCTGGCAATCGCGACCGGCCTCGAGGAGCACAACGGGTACGCGATCAATTTCATCGAGGCGACGCGCGTCATCAAGGCCACGTGTCCCGGCGTCAAGGTGAGCGGTGGCGTCAGCAATCTGTCCTTCTCATTCCGCGGCAACGACGTCGTCCGCGAGGCGATGCATTCGGCGTTCCTCTATCACGCGATCAAGGCGGGCATGGACATGGGCATCGTCAATGCCGGCCAGCTCGTGGTCTACGAGGACATCCCGAGGGATCTGCTCGAGCGTGTCGAGGACGTGATCTTCAACCGCCGGCCGGACGCGACCGAGCGCATGGTCGAGTTCGCCGCAACGGTGAAGGGCGGCGGGAAGAAGCGCGAGCAGGATCTGGCGTGGCGCGAGGCGGACGTGGAGGCACGGCTCTCACACGCGCTGGTCCACGGCGTGGTGGACTTCATCGAGCAGGACGTCGAGGAAGCGCGGCAGAAGTACGCGCGGCCGCTCGAGATCATCGAAGGGCCGCTGATGGACGGCATGAAGGTCGTCGGCGATCTGTTCGGCGCCGGCAAGATGTTTCTGCCGCAGGTCGTCAAGTCGGCCCGCGCCATGAAGCGTGCTGTCGCGTACCTGCAGCCTTTCATGGAGCGCGAGAATCAGGGCAGAGGGCAGAGGGCAAAGGGCAAGATCGTGCTCGCGACGGTGAAGGGCGACGTGCACGACATCGGCAAGAACATCGTCGCCGTCGTGCTCGGCTGCAACAGCTACGACGTCGTCGATCTGGGCGTCATGGTTCCCGCCGACAGGATTCTGAAGACGGCCGTGGATCAGCAGGCCGACCTCGTCGGGCTGAGCGGACTCATCACGCCGTCGCTCGACGAGATGGTGTTCGTCGCGAAGGAGATGAAGCGCCGGCACATGGAGCTGCCGCTCCTCATCGGCGGAGCGACGACGAGCCGGCAGCACACGGCGGTGAAGATCGCGCCCGAGTACGATCGGAGCACGGTGCACGTACTGGATGCGTCGCGCGTCGTCGACGTCGTATCGAGCCTGCTCAGCGCCGATCGCCGCCCGGTGTTCGAGGAGGAGAACCGCACGCTCCAGCAGCGGCTCCGCGATCAGCACGGCGCGCGAAAGCAGCGGCCGCTGCTGACGTACGAGGCGGCGCTGGCGAACCGGCTGGCGATCGACTGGGCGCTCGAACCGGTCCCCTCGCCGCCGTTCATCGGCCGACGCGTGCTCGCCGGCGTGCCGATTACCGATCTGATCCCGCACATCGACTGGACGTTCTTCTTCGCCGCGTGGGAGCTGAAGGGACGCTTCCCCGAGATCCTGGATCATCCGGAGTACGGGAAGGCAGCGCGGGAGTTGTACGACAGCGCACAGCTGTTGCTCGAGCGCATCGTCCGCGAGCAGCTGCTGACGGCGAGCGGTGTCTGCGGATTCTGGCCTGCCGGCGGAGAAGACGACGACATTGTCGTCTATCGCGACCGCGAACACCGCGGCGAGCTGGTGCGGTTCACCATGCTCCGCCAGCAGGAGGCAATGGCCGCCGGACAGCACAATCTGTCGCTCGCCGACTTTGTCGCGCCCGCATCCGCGCCTCCAGCGATTCGGCGCGACCAGCGGGGGACCGACTACATCGGCGCGTTCGCGGTGACGGCCGGGCTCGGCGCCGACGACCTGGCTCGGCGCTTCGAGCGCGAGCACGACGACTACAGCGCGATCCTTTCGAAGGCGCTCGCCGATCGTCTGGCGGAGGCCTTCGCCACCTACCTGCACCGTACGATGCTCAATGAGACCGGCATTCGGCCGGCGTTCGGCTACCCTGCGTGCCCCGATCACAGCGAGAAGTTCAAGCTCTTCACGCTGCTCGGCGCGGGCGACGTCGGCATGGGATTGACCGAACACGCGGCGATGACTCCGGCGGCAAGCGTCAGCGGCCTGTACGTCATGCGTCCGCAGGCGCGGTACTTCACTGTCGGCCGGCTCGGCGAGGATCAGATCGCGAGCTACGCGCGGCGGAAGGGGCAGTCCGTCGAGCAGGTCGAGCGCTGGCTCACGTCGAACCTGGCGTACGAACCAGCACGCTGCTGACGCGATCGCTGTCAATCCGTCGACTCACGTCGTCGGAGGCTGTGCGGTTGGGAACCGGATTCGCGGTCTGGGAATTGTGAACCCCGATCTCGATCGTGACCCGGTCACACTTTCGTGTACTGCAAAGAAGCAGAAACGGGTGACTCGCCGCTGCATGCTTTCACCTAACCTCAGTCGGAACACGGTCACCCTGTGAATGTGCGCTTTCGGTGTGCCTTGTCGCTCGTGTGTTCCGTTTTCTCAGCGTTTCATATGACAACAAGGATTGAATTTGAGCGACTACATACGACAAATACGTATTTATGAAGTCATAACGTGCGCTGTTTTAGTGCCTGTGTGTTGGCATGGAACATCACCGCTAGAAGTCGAGTTTTTCCTAATGTTTTCCAACTTTTTGGGCTTCAGTACCGTTAGGTAATGTGCCGGAACAGCACAAGCCCATCTGGACCGAAGCTTGACTTCGGTCAACTCAGAGATGCCTGCAAGCTGCTCTTTCACAAGCTAGTTATAGCTCGCATATGACGGTATGCCTCAGGTGGTCAGGGTCTTGCTTCGTCGACCGACGCTATGATTCTGTCCCTTGGTGTTTCGCTGGCCAGACGCAAGGCGGTCTGGGGTCCGAAAAGGACACTGGCGACGATCGCACTTTTTGTATTCAGCTTCGCTCCCAGCGCGTTTGCTGCGGGCAATCATCACCAGGGTGGCCCCAAGGCGACCCCGGGCCGGCCGAATTCCCAGGTTCAAGACTACAAGGTCGACGGCGAGCTGACGCTGCGCGGCGCGAACCTCTTTTCGAACCACACCAGCCGGGTGATCGTCGAACTGCAGCCCGGCCAAAAGCTGCCCGGTTCGCTCGCGGCGTACGCGAAGCGCAACGGCACGCTGGGAATCATCAACGGCCAGGTTCTCGACCTTCCCGATCGTCTGATCAACCAGTTGTCGAACCACCCGTCGGTGCTTCGCATGCACTTCGACCGCCCGGCCGCGAAGTTCAACTACCGCACGTCGCTGACGATCGGCACCAAAGCGATTCGCCAGACGCTCGGTCTCACCGGCGCGGGCATCGGCGTCGCCGTCATCGACTCCGGCGTCGCGGCCTGGCATGACGACCTGACGAACAACTCGGCGACGCTGTATCCGTACGGCAACCAGCGCGTCACCACGTTCGTCGACTTCGTGAACGGCCAGACCGCGCCCTACGACGACGACGGCCACGGCACGCACGTCGCCGGCATCATCGCGGGCAACGGCTACGATTCGAACGGCCAGAAGGCGGGCGCGGCGCCCGACGCGAGCCTGGTCGTGCTGAAAGTGCTCGACGGCCAGGGCTCGGGCACGATCAGCAACATCATCGCGGCGCTCGACTGGGTGCTCGCGAATCACAACACCTACAACATCCGCGTCGTCAACATGTCGGTCGGCGCGGCGATTCACGAGTCGGCGTACACCGATCCGCTCACGCTCGCCGCCAAGCGCGTCGTCGACGCGGGCGTCGTCGTCGTGGCGGCGGCCGGCAACTTCGGCAAGAACAGCGCCGGCCTGCCGCAGTACGGCGGCGTCAGCGCGCCCGGCAACGCGCCGTGGGTCCTGACCGTCGGCGCGTCGAGCACGCAGGGCACCTCGCGCCGCACTGACGACGTCGTCGGCGGCTTCAGCTCGCGCGGTCCGACCTACATCGACTGGCAGGCGAAGCCGGATCTCGTCGCGCCCGGAACCGGCACGGTCTCGCTGGCGGCGCCCGGCAGTCTGTTCTATCTCACCAAGGTGTCGCAGCTTCTGGCCGGCTCGGTTTCGACGGCCGATCTGCCGTATCTGAGCCTGAGCGGCACGAGCATGGCGGCGCCGGTTGTATCGGGCGTCGTCGCGCTGATGCTGCAGGCGAATCCGTCGCTGACGCCGAACGCGGTGAAGGCGATCCTGCAGTACACGGCGCAGCAGTATCCGAACTACAACGCGCTGACGCAGGGCGCCGGCTTCCTGAACGCCGTCGGCGCCGTTCGCCTCGCGCGCTTCTACGCGAACGCGCAGCCCGGCGACCATTTCCCGACGCAGAAGATGTGGAGCAAGCACATCATCTGGGGCACGCACCGCATCGGCAGCGGCTACCTCCGACTGAACAAGAACGCGTTCGCGGTCGGCACGACCTGGGGCGTCGCCAAGGCCGACGATGGCGACAACATCGTCTGGGGTACCGACTGCGGCACCGCCGACTGCGACAACATCGTCTGGGGCACCGCCGACGGTGACAACATCGTCTGGGGTACCGCGGTCGATCCGCTCACGACGAACGTGGTCTGGGGCAACACCGACGGCGACAACATCGTCTGGGGCACCGATTGCGGCGGCGCCGACTGCGACAACATCGTCTGGGGCACCGTTGATGGCGACAACATCATCTGGGGCACGGCGGAGCCCGGCGACAACATCGTCTGGGGCACCGTTGGCCTGAACGCCGACGCGATCACCTGGGCCACTGACGACGGCGACAACATCGTGTGGGGCACCGACGACGGCGACAACATCGTCTGGGGCACCGACGACGGCGACAACATCGTGTGGGGCACCGCCGACGGCGACAACATCGTCTGGGGCACTGGCGACGGCGACAACATCGTCTGGGGCACCGACGATGGCGACAACATCGTCTGGGGAACGGCCGGCTCGTTCGACACGGTGTGGTTGCAGCCGGTTGGGGGCACGGCCACTCAACTGAGCGGCACCGCGGTGTTCGACAGGTTGAGGGACCGTCAGCTGCTGCGGCTGCTGGAGTACTCACCGCCGCCGCTACCTCCACCGCCACCGCCCACGCCCCCGGCGACTGATCCGCCGCCGCCACCGCCGCCATCGCCGCCGACCGCAGGAGGCATCTAATCATGGAAAAGATGCCTTACCAGGTTGAGCTCGACGTGATCCCGCCGCAGCCGGAAGCTGCGACGATCACGACCAGCGAATGGCAGCGCGGGCTGCCGACGCTGATGGGACGCCAGGTCGTGCTGCGGGAGCTGCGCGCGTCGGATGCGCCGTCGCTCTTCTCGCTGCTGACCACCGAAGAAGTCTCGCGGTTCATCTCGCCGCCGCCGACGACGGTCGAGGGCTTCGAGAAATTCATCGCGTGGACGCTTCGCCAGCGCGCGGTCGGGACGTATGCCTGCTTCGCGGTCACGCTGCGCGGCTACGACACGGCGATCGGGATCTTCCAGGTTCGCGACACGAGCGGGGGCTTCGAGACGGCCGAGTGGGGCTTCGCGCTCGGCTCGCCGTTCTGGGGCACCGGCGTGTTCCAGGACGGCGCCGAGCTGGTGCTCGAGTTCACGTTCGACACGATCGGCGTGCATCGGCTCGAGGCGCGTGCGGCGGTCCTGAACGGCCGCGGCAACGGCGCCCTCCAGAAGCTCGGCGCCGTGCAGGAAGGCGTGCTGCGCAGGTCGTTCCTGCGCAACGGCGAGTATCTCGACCAGGTGCTGTACGCGATGCTCGACGTCGACTGGCGCCGGCAACGCGAAACGATGGCTCCGGCGACCCTCAGCATTCACTAATCGCTCCGGTGAACGTTCGTGAAAAGGGCCGGCCCGCTGGGCCGGCCCTTTTCATTTCCAGTTCATGAACGGACTTCAGGTCATGAAGTAAGCTCATGAACATGGATCTCGAGGTCCGCCACCTGCAGCTCGTCGCTGCCGTCGCCGATGTCGGCAGCCTCACCCGCGCGGGCGATCGTCTGCACCTGACGCAATCGGCGCTGAGCCATCAGCTGCGCGACATCGAGTCGCGCCTGGGGGCGGCGCTCTTCCTTCGTGTCGGGAAGCGGCTGGTGCTGACGCCGGCCGGCGAGCGGCTCCTCGAATCGGCCAGGGACGTGCTGGAACGCCTCGAGCGAACCGAGCGCGACATCCGGCAGATGGGGCGCGATCGCGCCGGCGTGCTGCGTCTGACGACCGAGTGCTACACCTGCTACCACTGGCTGCCGCCGCTGCTGATTCGGTACCGCAGGAGATTCCCGCGCGTCGAGGTGCGCATCGACGTCGCCGCGACCGGCCGGCCGGTGGAACACCTCCTCGCCGGCAAGCTGGATCTCGCCATCACGAGCCAGCAGACGAGCGATCGCCGTCTGGTGTCGCGACCGGTGTTCGACGAGGAGCTGATGGTGATGGCGTCGCGGCATCACCGGTTCGCCAGCCAGGCGCACGTGCGGCTGTCGGACATGCGCGACGAGACGCTGTTCGTCTATCCGCCGAAGGAGGAGAGCCGCGTGCTGCAGGAAGTGCTGCTGCCGGCGGGTGCCGTGCCGGCGCGAATCGAGGAGGTCCTGCTGACCGAGGCAATCACCGAGCTCGTCAAGGCGGGTCTGGGCGTCGCGGTGCTCGCGCCCTGGGCGGTGCGGCCGCTGCTCGACGCCGGCGCCCTCGTCGCGCGGCCGCTCACCGCGCGCGGTCTGCACCGCCAGTGGCGCGTGACGCTGCTCAAGGATCTGGCCCGCGTCGACTACGTGCGCGAGTTCATCGACCTGCTCGAGAGGAACACGCCGACGTTCCTTACACGCGCGCGAGCTTCCAGCGTCCGCGCCGGAAGACAATCGCGCTGATGAGCGCCATCGACGAGAATGCGATGGGCACCGCCCAGAAGACGCCGGGCGGTCCGAGCCCGAGGGTGCGCGCCAGAACATAAGCAATTGGGATTTCGCCGAGCCAGCAGCAGAAGATGTTGATGACGGTCGGCGTCCACGTGTCGCCGGCGCCGTTGAACGACTGCGTCAGGACGAACCCGTACGCATACAACGGGAATCCGGCGCTGATGATGCGGAGCCCGGCTGCGGCGAGTGGCGCGACGGTCGGATCCGCCGTGAACACAGCAACCACCGATTCGGCGAAGACGACGAACACGACGCCGACGGCGCCGAGCGCAATCAGGTTGTACCGGCACGCGCGCCACACGGAGGTTTCCGCGCGATCGGGCTTTCCGGCGCCGAGGTTCTGACCGACGAGCGTCGCGGCCGCATTGGCGAGGCCCCACGCCGGCAGCAGCGCGAAGATGACGACGCGGATCGCAATCGTGTTGGCGGCGACCGCGACGCTGCCGAAGGTGGCGATGATCCGCACCAGTCCGATCCAGCTCGTCATGCCGATCAGCTGCTGAAACGTCGCAACGCCGGACAGGCGCACCATGTTGAACATGACGCTCGGCTCGAGGCGAAGGTGCTCGCGCCGGATCACGACGCGGCCGTCCCGCCGCGACAGCAGGTAGAGCTGCACGAGCACCCCGATGCCGCGCCCGGTGGTCGTCGCGACCGCGGCGCCCGCGACGCCCAGCCGCGGGAACGGACCGAGGCCGAGAATCAGGCAGGGATCGAGCACGATGTTGAACGCGTTGGCGATCCACAGCACGCGCATCGCGATCGACGCGTCGCCCGCGCCGCGGAAGACCGCGTTGACGAGAAACAGCGTGAGGATGATGCCGTTGAATCCGAGCACGATGCGCGTGTACCGCGCTTTCGCCAGCACGCCCGGCGACGCCCCCATCACGTTCAGCAGCGGCTCCGCGAGCCAGAAACCGGTGAGGCCGCTCGGAATCGCGACGAACAGGCCGAGCGCGATCGCCTGAACGGCGGCACGGGCGGCGCCGTCCGCGTCGCGTTCACCGATCCGACGCGCGACGGTCGCCGTCGCCCCGGCGCTCAGGCCGATCGCCGCGGCGTAGATGATCGTGAGCATCGCCTCGGTGATGCCGACCGTGGACACGGCGTCGGGCCCGAGCTGCGACACGAAGAACACGTCGACGACCGCGAACACCGATTCGAGGACCAGCTCGAGCACCATCGGCACCGCGAGCAGCAGAATCGCGCGGCCGATCGGTCCGTCGGTGTACTCGCCGTGATGCGATCCCGCGAGCGCCTGCCAGATCGTCGGCCAGACGCCTGCGCTCTCGCCAGGTGGGGTAACCGTCGTCGCCTGTTCAGGGAACATAGGCAACCGCGTCGATCTCCACCCGCAGGCCGGCGCCCGGCAGGCCCGCCACCTGCACGGTCGTGCGCGCCGGACGATGATCGCCGAACATGCGCGCGTAGACGCCGTTCATCTTCGTGAACTCGCTCATGTCGACGAGAAACACGCCGCAGCGGAGCACGTGCTGCAGCCCCGAGCCGGCGGCCTCGAGAATCGCCTGCACGTTCCGGAGGCACTGCTCGGTCTGCGCTTCCACGTCCGGCGCGAGCGTTCCGGTCTTCGGATCGACGCCGCCCTGCCCCGACACGAACACCAGACGATCGAACGCCATTCCCGGCGAGTACGGGCCGACGGGCGCCGGAAGGTTTGCGGTTTTGACAGGCGAATGGCTCATGGGAGGATCGTAGCTGGATTGGGTGATTGGGTAATTGGGTGATCGGGTAATTGATTGTGCAGCATGTGTGATTGACGGCATCGAGCGTGCATGGTTTGTGGCGATGAGTCAGATCGCCGAGAAACTCAAACAGCGGACCATGCGCGATCGCGCGCCGAGTACACCGCGAAGATTGGACTTGTCGCAGAGGAATCGGACGAGAGCCTGGGATGGCTCGAGTTCATCCAGGCCGCGCACCTGCTGAAATCGGACGACTTGAAGCGACTGATCGCGGAGGCGCAAGAAATCTGCGCGATCATGTCCGCCTCGCACGGGACCGCCCGCCACAACGAACGCAACGAAAAGCCCCAATGATCCAATCCCCAATCAATTCCCCAATCCCCCGATACCCGATTCCCCGGTCTCGATCGGCCGCGCCGGATCGGCCGACCACTCCGACCATGAGCCGACGTACAGCTTCGCGCCCGTGATGCCGGCGTGCTCGAGCGCGAGCAGGTTGTGGCACGCGGTGACGCCGGAGCCGCAGTAGCAGATCACACGATCGGGCGGCGCGCCGGCGAGCGCCGGCGCAAACTCCGCGCGCAGCTCCTCGGGCGTGTGGAAGGTGTTGTCCGCGGCGAGATTGCCGCCGAAGAAATGGTTCACCGCACCCGGAATGTGTCCGGGCGTTCGGTCGATCGGCTCCTTCTCGCCGCGAAAGCGCTCGGGCGCGCGCGCGTCGACGAGCCGCCAGTCGCGCGATCCGAGGTGCGACGCAACCGTCGCGACGTCGGCCGACATCCAGGCCCGCGGCGCTCCGGTGAATTCCCGCGCCGCCCGGTATTCGCTGCCGCTCGTGGTCGGCCGTCCTTCCGCGGTCCACTTCGCGAAGCCGCCGTCGAGCACGGCGACCGCATCGTGGCCGAGCCAGCGCAGCAGCCACCATAGCCGGCTCGCCCACGCGCCGGTGTCCTGGTCGTACGCCACGACCTGCACGCCGCTCGCAATCCCGAGCCGCCCGAACGTGCGTGCAAGCGCATGCGGATCTGGCAACGGATGGCGTCCGTTTGTCCCAGTTTTGGGACCGGAGAGATCGCGATTCAGGTCGGCGTAGACCGCGCCCGGGATATGCGATGCTGCGTACTCCTGCTCCCCCCAGGCCTCATCGTCGAGCTTGGATCGGCAGTCGACGACGATCGCATCGTCCGCGTGTGACGCGAGCACCGCCGTCGAGATCAGCGTCGTGAAAGCCATGTCGTACCATACCATTGCAGTGGTTTCGCTCTCCCAACTAACGCGCGCGTCAACGCGTCTAACTTACCCGGTCGCATGATTCTCGCGCCCGCGACGTATGCGCTCGCCGCGGCCGTTCTCGCCGCATCGGCGCATGTCGACGCGGTGCAGGCGGTGTCCGCCACGACGGTGCGTGCTACCGGCGAGGTCAGCGAGGAGACCTGGCGGGCGGCGCAGCCGGCCGACGCGTTCGTGCAGCGCGAGCCCGAGGAAGGCGGCACGCCGAGTCAGCGCACCGAATTTCGCGTCGCCTACGACGCCGCCACGCTCTTCGTTCGCGTCCACGCCTTCGACACCGACCCCGGCCGCATCGTCGGCTACCTCACGCGCCGCGACACCGATTCGCCGTCGGACTGGATTCGCGTCCTCATCGATTCGTATCACGACAAGCGCACGGCGTACGAATTTGCGGTCAACCCCGCCGGCGTGAAGCAGGATCGCTACTGGTTCAACGACACCAACAGCGACGACAGCTGGGACGCCGTGTGGGACGTGAAGGTATCGCGCGAGACGGACGGGTGGACCGCGGAGTTCCGAATCCCGTTCTCGCAGCTGCGCTTCAATCCGAGCGACTCGCTGACGTTCGGTTTCGCGGTCTCGCGATCGATCGGGCGGTTGAACGAGACGTCGACGTGGCCGCTGCTCGCGCGGAGCGCGACCGGGTACGTGTCGTCGTTCGGCGAGCTCGGCGGCATCTCGATGCGAGCCTCGCCGAAGAAGATCGAGCTCGTGCCGTACACGGTGGCGAGCCTGACCCGCCAGCGGCCCGGCGGAAACCCGTTACTGTCGTCGAGCGCGGGCGACGGCGCCCTTGGCCTCGACGTGAAGTACGCCGTCACGCCGGGCCTGACGTTCACATCGACGTTCAATCCGGATTTCGGTCAGGTGGAAGCGGATCCGGCGGTCGTGAACCTCACGGCCTTCGAGACGTTCTTCAACGAGCGTCGTCCGTTCTTCGTCGAAGGATCGGGCACGTTCCGCTTCGATTCCGACTGCTGGGACGGTCCGTGCTCGCTGTTCTACTCGCGCCGAATCGGCCGCGCGCCGCAGGGCACGAGCGTGCTGCCGAGCGGCGACGGGGTCTACACCGAGTACCCCGCGCAGTCGACGATTCTCGGCGCGGGGAAGCTGACGGGCCGCATCGGCCGGTTTTCAATCGGCGTGATGCACGCGGTCAGCCAGGAAGAAACGGGAACGTCGCTGCAGGACGGCGTGCGCGCGCAGCAGACGATCGAGCCGACGACGAACTACACGGTCGCGCGCGTGCGCCGGGAATTCGCGAACCAGTCGAACGTCGGCGTCATGCTGACGTCAACCGTCCGACGGCTGCCCGACGCGTTGAAGTTCCTGCCCGATCGCGCGTTCAGCGGCGGCGTCGATTTCGACGCGCGCTTCAGGTCGCTGTACAGCCTCAGCGGCTACTGGGCGGCGAGCACGGTGCACGGCGATACCGAAGCGATCCAGGATCTGCAGCAGAACAGCCGACATTATTATCAGCGTCCCGACGCGCAATCGTTCGCGTACGATCCGACGCTCACCTCGCTGAGCGGCGCGAGCGGGCGGATCGGCATCGGCAAGATCGGCGGTCAGCGCACGCGCTTCAACGTGAACGTCGGCTTCAAGTCGCCCGGCTTCGATTTGAACGACGCCGGCTTCCTGCGGCGCGCGGACGAGCGGTGGCTGGGCAGCTGGTTCCAGGTCCGGAGCGACGTGCCGAACCGCTGGTTCCGCAGCCGAAATGTGAACTTCAACTACTACACCTCCTGGAACACCGACGGCGATCGGCTCGTCAACGGCGGCAACGTCAACGGCAACTTCACGTTCGCGAACAACTGGGAGACCGGCGGCGGCTTCAACGTGAACGCCGCGACGTTCGACGACCGCGTGACGCGCGGCGGCCCGGCGCTGCGCAACGACGGCTTCGACAACTACTGGATCTGGGGAAACACGGACCCCCGCAAGCCCGTTCAGCTGAGCTCGTTCAACGGCGCCGGGTGGAACGGTTTCGGCTCGAGGTTCCACGACCAC
>Ga0126369_10002105_pt1 | contig 14083 bp, 10 predicted proteins | sample PanSoiMetaPlot_1_FD_109646 | JGI IMG/M metagenome (GOLD analysis project Ga0126369, IMG submission 109646) | Tropical forest soil microbial communities from Panama - MetaG Plot_1 | ecosystem: Environmental > Terrestrial > Soil > Tropical forest > Bulk soil | place: Panama | collected 2016-02-17 | reverse complement strand
TCCGCGTAGCGCTGGAACGACTCCTCGAGCAGGTGGACTACCGAGCGGTGCGCGTCCGGGTCGATTTCGGTGGGGATGCGCTTGCCGTAGGTCGGGAGCCAATGTTTTTGCGCCATCTAGCAGCCTCCTGGAATGAGCGGTACGCTGCGCACTGTAGAGTTTCGCCTCTGGCATGTCATTGACCGACCCGGCCAATCTATTGGCTCGAGAACGCCAGCCAGGCCGCGAGAGCGCGGAATGAGCAAAAGGACCACTTCCGCAGTCTGGCTTCGTGGCATCGTGGAGATGCTCACCGCCGAGGGAATCGACGCCAAGGCAGTGTTCGCCGGCGCCGGAATTGATCCCCTCCTGCAGGAAGCTCCAGGCGCGCGGATCGCCACCGAGAAGTTGAGCCGCCTCTGGGAGGTCGCGGTCGAACGATCGGGCAATCCGTCGATCGGGCTCGCGCAGCATCACGTGGTGAGGCCCGCCAGCTTCGACGTGGTGGGCTACACGATGATGTCGTGCGCGAACCTGCAGGCCGCCTTCGAGCGGCTAGAGCGCTATCTGCGCATCCTCAGCGACGCGTTGACGATGCGCCAGGGCGAGGAGAACGATTGCTACCGCGTTTCCTTCGAGCTCCACGGCGGTGACCGGCCGGTGCCGAGACAGCGGATGGACTTCATCCTCGCAACGCTGATGACGTTCTGCCGCTGGGTCGCCGGCCGGGAGGTCAATCCCGTGGCCGTCGCCATCTCGTACCCTGCGCCACCGGATCGCGCGCCCTACGGCGAGGTCTTTCGCTGCCCGGTGACGTTCGACGCTCCCCAGAGCAGCCTGCTGTTTGCGCTCGCCGAGCTGAGGAAGCCGCTCCCCACGTCGAACCCCGTGTTGGCCGAGCTGCACGAACGCTACGCGGGCGAGTATCTCGAGCAGTTCGACCACGGCCAGACCAGCTACCGGGTGCGGGAAGTGATCATCCGCCGCCTACCCGACGGCGAGCCACGGCGCGACCAGGTCGCCAAGGAGCTGTGCATGAGCGAACGCACGCTGCAGCGGCGCCTGGACCAGGAAGCGTCGTCCTTCCTCCGGCTCCTCAACAACACACGGCGCGAGCTGGCCGAGAACTACCTCTCCCGGCTCCAACTCCCACTGGCCGAGGCGGCCTATCTGCTCGGTTTCTCCGACCAGAGCAGTTTCTTCCGCGCCTGCAAGCGTTGGTTCGGCCTTCCGCCCGGGGAGTATCGCCGTCACTTGCAGCGGCCCCCGCCGGATGCCGCAGGCAATTCCTGACGCCATCCATCATTTCTTGAACAGAAGCTCAACGAAGGCGGGAACCGTTTCTTTGCGCCCCCAATCCTCACTTCTGCGCGGTGGTGGGTTGCTCCAGCGCCTGGATTACGGCCGCCATGGTCTCCTTGGGCTTTTCTTCCATGATCCAGTGGCCCGCACCCTTGATGATTACCACCGTCGGGTTAGCCGAGATGAGCTTCATTTGCGCGCCGAGCGCTTCGCCGTTGGCCTTTTCTCCACCGATCGACGTTACCGGCATCGGGAGCCGAGTCGCCCCGAAACGCGCAAACTCGTCCGCAGTCTTCAGGAACGACGCAAAATAAGCGAACCCGGCCGCCATTCGACCTGGCCTGGCGTAGGCCTTGGCGTAAGCTTGTCGATCTGCCTCTGGAATTGAGTGCTTCGGATCAGCGGCAAAGTCGTTCCAGAAATGCTCGAAGTACGTCCGCTCGCGGCCCTTGACCAGCAGCTCAGGCGTGTGGCCGTAGAAGCGGAAGTGCCACGGACCAGGAGCGTCATAGATATCTCTCCACGCGCCGATGCCGGGTAGTAAGGCGTCCATCAGCGTTAGTGTCTCCACCTCGCTCGGATACTGTGCGGCGTAGGCGTAGGCGACCATGAGGCCGATGTCGTGGCCCACCACGCGGACGCGCTCGTAACCCAGCTTGTGGACGGCCTCGTGGATTCGCTTCGCCGACGTCGTCATGTCGATGCCGCTCGCCGGAATCGAGGAATCGCCGATGCCGGGGAGATCGATCGCGACAACGGTGAACCGCGGTGCCAGCGCGACAGCCAACGGCTTCCACATCCGCGCGCTCTCGGCATAGCCGTGGAGAAGCAGCACCGTGGGCCCCTTGCCGCCGACGGTTGCGCTCAGCGTGCAACCCTCGACCGGCACGACCTTCTGCTGAAAGCCGGGTCCGTAACTGGCGGCTGAGGCCCCGCTCGCGATGAGACCAACGAAAACGACGCAAGACACCTTCCGCATGACATGCTCCTTTGAGAGACGCAAAATTGCGCCAATGCGCCCGAGGCGGTCGGCATGCTCCAAGAGATGCTCGGCCACTGAGCGTGGTTTCAGATTCCGCGTGGACTTATCGACGCGCCCCGGTAACTCCCGCTGCCCCAGCCGGGATGGATGAATGTCGGCCCTCGATACCAGGCGAAGTTCCAAGGCCCCTGGGAGCCGTAGAAAGGCACGACGCCCCATCCCCAGACCCAAGGCGCCTCCACCCAGGTCCAGCCGTGCGTCGGGTAATACACGAAGGCTTGCGGATAGGCCCGGTCCACGGAAGGTTCATGAACGTACTGGATTGCGTAGGGCATCCAGAGCCAGCCGTACTGCGCTGTATAAACCCACTGTCCGTTTCCTGTCGGCTGGCCTGGTGTTTTGGGCACCGGCACCGTCGACTGCTTTGATGGTTTAGGTATCCAGATCGAGCCGTGCTCGTCGGTATGGATCCACCGTCCCTGCGCGGGTGGCGGTACTGCTGCTTCGGAGGCAGCTCCGGGTTGGGCTTGGACTTGCGGCGGCGGGGCAGGGGGCTGCTGCTGCGGCGGAGCGGGGGAAGTCTGAATCGGCGGAGGGGATGTGGGTTGAGCCGGTGCTGGGGACGCTGGCTGTTCGGGCTGAGACTGCGCGGAAGTTGCCGAAAACAAGAGGCTGACACAGATGACAAAGGCGATCCTCAACGCTGGACCTCGCTGGATGCGGTTTTAGACGCATCGTCGCTCGAAAAGCCAGCCCATCTAGGCAAAGGCCGCTGTTAGGCGGTTGACGCGACCGGGATCCCGGGGATCGAGGGGTATCCCGCTCAGCAAGACCCCTTAAAGCGGCCTCGCATTGGCAGGCGTTTCGAGCAAACAAATCCGCTTTTCAGTGATACGAACTCGAGGGCGGAATGCACGATCGGAACCAGCAAAAACCATCAGTCGAGCGTTAGAGAAACGCGCATGCCTCTCTTCATCCTACATCACCTGCATGATTCGGAGCGGTGTCCAGCCACGGACCCTTATCTGGGCTCGGCGCTCCTCAATCATCTCAGTCGCGCCAATGCTCGTCAGCAAGGTATCCAGATCCATGGAGAGGCGGCGGTGGATGGGGAGCACTCCTTGTACCTGATCGTCGAGGCACTTGACGAACCTCGAGTTCGCGACTTCATGAAGCCGTTCGAGGCGTTCGGCCGAGTGAATGTCTACCCGGCATCGAGTTGCGCCAAGGTGGTGGCGAGCGGCGGCTGTGCAGCGGCGCCACCATGCGTCGATCTGCTAGGTCCCGCGGCAGATCCCGAGAAGGTCTGCGAAAATGCCATCGAGGCAGGTCTAGTGGTCCATCGCTGCCATCCCCTCAACGCTGAGACCTCGATCCCGGCGTTGATCGGGGGCGCAGTGATGCCGAATGCGCACTTCTACGTCCGCAACCACTTTCAGATTCCGAACCTTGATTCGTCGAAGTGGCGTCTGGCAGTGCGCGGCCTGGTGGAGAGACCGCTTGATCTGAGTTTGCGCGATTTGCAAAATCTGCCTTCAGAATCACGGGTGGTTACCCTTGAATGCGCCGGCAACGGTCGTTGGCAACTCGATCCTCAGGTGGATGGCGAGCAGTGGCGGTTTGGCGCGGTCAGCACCGCGGAGTGGACCGGCGTTCCACTGATCGACATCTTAGACCGCGCTGGAGTGAAGCCGACAGCGCGCGACGTGGTTTTCCGGGGAGCCGACGGCGGCACGCTCGAAGGCCGTTCTGAGATCGCTCACTTCGAGCGTAGTTTGACTGCCGATCAAATTCGAGAGTCCCAAGCTTTGCTTGCCTATGCGATGAACGGCGAGCCGCTACCCATCCAGCATGGATATCCGCTGCGGCTGGTTGTGCCCGGATGGTACGGGGTGTCCTCGGTGAAATGGCTGACCGAAATCATAGTCATCGACCGGGCGTTCAGCGGCCATTTTCAGACCGAGCGATACTTTTATGAATGGCGCCGCGATGATCAACTGGTGAAAGAGCCGGTGACTCTGCAGCGAGTCCGCGCACTGATCGTCGAGCCGCGATCGGGGCAGCGACTGGTCAACGACGGTTTTACGATTCGCGGCGTCGCGTGGTCGGGGGCGGCGCCGATTGCTCGCGTCGAAGTCAGCGTGGCGGGTGGGCCGTGGCAGGAAAGCCGCCTGGTTGGAGATCGAAAGCGCCACAGCTGGCAGTGGTGGGAGCTGCCTGTACGCGTGGGACGGAACGGCACTGTCACTCTTCGCGCTCGCGCGACGGACTTGGCCGGCCGCACGCAGCCCGAGCGCCCCGAGTGGAATCGACTCGGCTACGGAAACAACGGGATTCAAGAGGTAGCGGTTCACCTCAACTAGAATTTCGCAGCAGCAACCTGCCGAAGCACGAATGCATTGTTGGGGAGTTTCCGTTCCCATTGTCGCCACAGCTCCAGCCGCCGGTCCTCCATGCCCTCTGCCTTTTGGGTATCACCGGTCCGCCGATAGAGCTGAGCCAGGGCTTTATAGAGGTCCGAGAGTCTGGGGGTTTCCCGCAGGTCGTTGAGGGCATCCGGCTTCGCTGCCATCACCTTCTCGAAGAGTTGCTCGTAAAGCGCGAGGGCCCGCCGCGGCTCGCCCAGGTCCGCCTCGTACTCTGCTTGTGCGCGGAGCGCGGTGAAGACTTCGCTGTAAAGCGGAACCCGCTCCGCGGGGTAGTCCTTCGTGTCCCTTAGAATCGCCAAGGCGGCATCAATTCGTTGCTTGGCATCGGCGGCTCGGTGGAGACTCCGCAGTGGATAGGAGGAGTTCGCCAGCACCAAGGTCTGATCGCGTCGGGCTACCAGCCGATTCCGGATCTCACCAAGCCGGCGGATCGACAGGTCGAACACCGCAAGTGCTCGCTGCGGATCTCGGTGTCGCAGGATATTACCAAGCGGGTTGCCGGAGTTGGCCACGCGTTGGCGACTCGTGGAGTCGATCGGATCCTTGTTGGCCGCTGCCTCAGACATGTCGAAAGCCTTCTGCAGGGCTTCAATCGCGTCCGCGGGCCGGTCCAGATTGGCAGCGCCGTCTTCGCCCAGGATGAGACCTTCGCGCAGGTAAATGCCATAGAGGTTGAACATCCGCGTGGTCTCGGTTGGATAAACCGTTTCCTCGATGATTTTCCGAGCCTCCTGGATGGCCTGCAGCGCCCCTTCCAGGTCACCCTGGTACCGGAGCGCATTGGCAAGGATACTCAGGCCGGCGGCCAACGTGCTCCGAGCAGAAGGAATCGGCCGCGCAAGCTCGACAGAGTGCCGCGCGTAGCGAATCGCGTCCTCGTACAGATGCATGTTCACGCGAGCCAACGCCAAATTCGAATAGGCCTTCACCGCCTCGGCACGCTCGCTCTCCGGAGCATCGGTACGGCGCAGGAAGGCGTCCAAGCGCGCCGCCGCCTTTTCTGCATGAGCCAGTGCGTCCGAGCGGCGATGCTCCTCCTCAGCCAGGATCATCCGGTCGTGCGCAATCACTCCCGAACGAAGCAAGGCGGTTCGGTTCTGAGGACGGGAAGTCAGCACAGTGTCCATCAGCGCATCGGCCTTTTTCAGACTCAGCTCTGCATTTACCGCGTCACCCAGGTTCAGCTCGGTGGGGACGCCTTGAATGCGCCCTACCCGCCAGTAACCCTCTCCAACTTCCTGGAGCAGATCGAGGTCTCCACGCGCGTCGAAGGAGAGGCCTTCCAGGTACTCGACGGAGGCCGAGACCAAGCGCTGCCGAGCCTCGGTGGAGCCCGGTAGGTTCTTGATCGCCATGTCGAAATCAAACACCTTCTTGGAGAGCTCCCGCACCTGCCTGAATCGTCGTTCGGCGGTTATCCGCTGCCGATTTGCCACATACAGGCCAGCCGAGAGACCGGCGATCACGAGCGCCACCGCAGCGACTGGCGCTCGGTGTCGGCGCACGAATTTCCTGGCACGATATGCGAGCGTGTCCGGTCGGGCGCTGATCGGCTGGTGTCCAAGATACCGACGAAGATCGTCGGCGAAGGCGGTGACCGACGCATAGCGTTCCGCGGGATTCTTCTTCAGCGCCTTGGCGACGATGGTGTCCAGATCGCCACGGAGCACACGCTTCAGCTTGGTCTCGGGCGCGACCGCATCGGATACGCGCGGCGGCTGCGTATCGACGATGGCCTTCATGAGATCCAACGGAGAATTGAGGGCAGATTGGGCTGGATGCTTCCCTGACAGCAGCAAATGAAGCAGAACGCCCAGCGCGTAGACATCGGTTCCGGTAGTGACCCCATCTCCCGTAACTTGCTCAGGCGCTGCGAAAGCGAGAGTGAGCGCCCTTTCGCCTTCGCGGGTCAGTACCGTCGCAGCAAGCGCGGCTTCGTCCTCGATCAGTTTAGCAATTCCAAAGTCGAGCAGCTTGACGGTTCCCTTATCGGTGACCAGGACATTGGAAGGCTTGATGTCACGGTGGACAATCAGGTTGGCGTGCGCATCCGCGACGGCGGCCAAGACGTCCAGGAAAAGGTGGATTCGAGCCTCGAGGTCGAGCGCGCGCTCGTCGCAATATCGATCGATTGCCCGCCCTTCGACATATTCGAGGATCAAGTACGGCTGGCCGGTCGCGGACACGCCAGCATCAATCAGGTGAGCGATATTGGGATGAGCGAGCCGCGCCAGAATGCTCCCTTCGCGTTTGAATCGCTCCTCGGCCGCGCCTCCCATCAGTGCGGCGTTCAAAAATTTCACCGCCGCATGTCCTTCGAACCGACCATCGCTCCGGCGCGCGAGCCAGACTGTGCCCATTCCGCCCTGGCCGATGCGTGACTCCAGCGTGTAGGCCCCAACCGTCTGTTCAGGCCGCGACGGCTCATCAGAGAGCGTCGCTTCGCCAGTCTGGAGGAAGCCCTCGTCTACGAGCTCCCGGTATTCCGTCAGCAGCGCCTGCAAATCAGTTGCGAGTGCCGGATTCTGGTTTCGAAGCAATTCCAGATAAGCCGGGAGCTCTTTGGGCGGAATCGCAAGCGCTTGGTCCAAGTAAGGACTTAGGGATCGCCACTTCTCTGGACCCAATGCGGACATCGCCGCTCAGAACTTGTATCCGATTTCGGGTAGGAATTCCCTGGGGGCGGGTAGTTCCACTCATCTGTTTGACCAGCGAGGATTTCAAGTTGCGTGCCAAAGGTGGCCCTTGAATGCTTCGCCGATCAAAGGGGGGCAAAGATGAGGATCATCATCATCGGCGGAGGCATCGGCGGGCTGACCACGGCGCTGGCGCTGGCACGTCGCGGCTTGTCGTGCGAGGTCTTCGAGGCCGGCGCGCGCGATCGCGATCAGGGCGCAGGTCTCCTGCTGGCGCCGAACGCTCTCGCCACTCTGCGCCGACTCGACTTGAGCGACCAGGTGCGCAGCGCAGGGTTCGAGGCGCGCTCCATGAGGATCGCGCGCAGCAACGGCAGGATCCTCCAGTGCGTCGACGCCGATGACTGGCGAAGGCGCTATGGCTTCGGACCGGTGGCTATCCATCGTGCGGTGCTGCATCGCCTGCTCGTTGACGCGCTTCACGGTGTGCCAGTGCGCTACGATACCGCAGTCGCGCACGTCAGAGACGAGCCGAACGAGCCGCTGACGGTGACGCTTGCGAGTGGCGAACGTCTCACGTGCGACCTCGTCATCGCCGCCGACGGGCTGCGCTCGCAGGTTCGGCAGCAGTTGTTCGGGCCGACGCGCTTTCGGTACGCGGGGCAGACGAGCTGGCGCGGGATCGCCGAGCATCGCCTCGAGGGACAGTTCGGCGATGTGCTCATCGAGACATGGGGCCGCCAGCCAGGGCTGCGCTTCGGGGTCGCAGCTGTCGACGAGCGGCGCACCTACTGGTTCGCCACACGTAGTACGCCAGCCGGCGGCCACGATTCGAGCGTGGCGGCCGCGCTCGATGGCTTGCGCGCCGATTTCGCCGACTTCGAACCTTCGGTTGACATGTTGCTCCATCACACACAAACGTTGGTTCGTACCGATATCTTCGACTTCGCGCCGCTTTTCAGCTGGCACCGTGGCCGCGTAGTTTTGATTGGCGACGCCGCGCACGCGACGACTCCGAACCTTGGCCAAGGCGCCAATCAGGCAATCGAGAGTGCGTTCGTGCTCGCGCAAGCGCTCGCCAGTGAAGAGTTCCCAGGGGCTTTCACGAACTACGAGCGCATTCGCATGCCCAAGGCGCACTGGGTTACCAGGCAATCATGGCGCTACGGGCAGCTGACGAATCTGCCGGGTGCCCTGGGCCGCCTGGTGCGCCACACCGTCGCCGCACGGACGCCGCGCGCAATGATGCAGAAGATGAACGATCGCCTGTTTTCGCTTGGTTTTTAATGGTGGGAATATAGTGCGAGCCCATGGGCTCCGGGGACCATGGTTCCGAGCGGTCGGGGCATCCGCGTGATGTCGCGTCGGATCTTGACGTGCTCGACGGCCTGCTCAGCGCCTTGACCGATGTCCTTGACATTCGCGCGGTGTTCGACCGCGTCTCCCAGCTCGTCCAACAAGTTTTGCCACACGACGTCTTGGAAGTGACGGAGATCAGTGAGAAGGGTGATCACATTCGCCTCTTGGCAGCGGCCGGGATTGCAGGCGGGCCAGAGAACTTTCAAGCGCCAATCCTCCGTCCCGATTTTCTCACCAAGCCGTGGAACATCATGGTGATCGACGATGTCCCAAACGACAGTTTCTTTTGCAGAGGTCCAGCTGCCAAAGCGGGGATGCAGTCCGTTCTGACTGTGCCCATCTCCTTCGGTGGTCAGCTACGGGCTTCGGTGAATTTTTTCTCGCGAGAGAAGAGCCATTTCTCGCAAGCTGATTTTCCGATCGCCCAACGAATCGCCAGCTACATCACGTTTGCCATGTCGCATTACCGCCTGGCCGAGGAGGCCCGCGAGCGGCAGGCGCTCGAAGCATACGCGTCCAAGCTCGATTTGCTCGACCAGTCGCTGGCATCCCTCACCGACACTGGAGAGCTCAAAGACCTCATTGCTCGCATTTCGAATGTTACCCGCCACGTGCTGCCACACGACGGCCTCGCGGTAGGCGTTTTCATGCCCGACGGGCACCACATCCGACGTTACGCCGCAACTGGTTTTGATCCGGAACCCTTAACCGAGACTTTGGAGATTTCCCCCGACTTCAATCCCGAGGCCTTTGCCGGGTACGACCTGGTGGACGATGCCAGCACGCGTTCCGAGCCGCTCAATGTCCGGATCGTGAAGGCAGGATTCTTGTCAGCCCTGCGAGTCCCGATTCGGCTGGGTGGCAAGGTCGCAGCTGGAGTGGGATTCCTGTCGCGGAGTCGAGCGGCCTATCAACTGCGCGACGTCCAAGCTGCTCGGCGAATTGCCGACCGACTGGCCTTGAAGTTGGAACGCGAGCACGTGGTCGAAGCTACAAAGCGCGCGGACGAGGCCAATGCCCGCGCGGCGCAGCTCGAGGCGCGGGTTCGACAGTTGACCGACGAGCTCGATGCACGCACCGGCTATCGACGCGTCATCGGCGAATCGGTTCCGTGGCGAGAAGTCCTGAAGAAGGCCGCGCAAGTTGCGGCCGTAGAAACGACCGTGTTGCTGCTCGGCGAATCCGGAACCGGCAAAGAAGTGGTAGCTCGTTTTGTGCACCGCGGATCTGCACGGCGAGATGGCCCGTTCGTAGCGGTCAATTGCGCCGCATTGCCGGACAATCTCTTGGAATCAGAACTCTTCGGGTACGAGCGGGGCGCCTTTACCGGAGCTATCCAGGGCAAGCCAGGACTTATCGAGCAAGCTGCCGGAGGCGTGCTCTTTCTGGATGAAGTCGGCGAGATGGCCCTCTCATCCCAAGCGAAGTTTCTCCGCGTGCTGCAGGAACGAGAATTTCAACGGCTTGGTGGCACTCGCGCGCTAAAGGCCGACGTGCGTGTAGTCGCTGCCACGAACCGTGATCTCCGAAAGGCGATCGATCAGAAGCTCTTTCGCGAAGACCTGTTCTTTCGTTTGAACGTATTCGAGTTGAGGTTGCCGCCTCTCCGCGAGCGGCTCGACGACATCCTTCCACTCAGCGAGGCATTTCTGCTGGAAATTGGCAGGTCGATCGGGCGGTCGCCGGCAGGCGTTTCGCGCGAGGCCAAACAGGCATTGGCCGAGTATCACTGGCCAGGGAACGTTCGCGAGCTGCGCAATGTCCTGGAGCGTGCAGCGATTCTCGCCGATGGTGGCCTTATTGTCGCCGAACATCTCGCGTTGGGGCCGCACACCGTCAGCAAGTCGCCGAAAGTCTCAAGAGCCAAGGACGATTTGCCCATGGCGGCTGCTCCGTCTGACCTGGAATCGGCGGAGCGAGCGATGATCGAAAAAGCGCTGCAACAGGCCCGATTCAATAAGTCCGTGGCCGCCAAAGCCCTGGGACTGACGCGCGCGCAGCTTTACACCCGCTTGAAGCGTCACGGACTCGGTTAGAGATCGACAACCTGTGGATTGAATTGACAAGTTGTCGATTGCTGCGCAAGTTGTCGATGGCCCGCAAGGTCCCGCCCCCCACCAGCCTCGGTGGCATTGAGCCTGCAACCGCCTCGCGCTGAAAGGTGGTCGGCATGGCACAGCGCAGCATCGAGATCCTAATTGGACGGCTCATTACCGACGAAGCATTCCGCTGCGTCTTCTGCGAGGACGCAGAGGCGACGCTCGAACGCTTCATGGAAACGGGACACGAGCTCACGCCGGTTGAGCTCGCGGCTTTGAGGGCTACGCGCTCTGACCTTTGGGCGCGGGTGGCCGAACAAATCGACGCTCGGCTGCAGAAAGCCAGCCTCATAACCCGGGACTAAAGGAGACACGAATATGAATACGAGAGCAGCCCATATAAGAGACGCCGGTGAGACCTCGCCGGCCCGGATCCCTTGGGCCAAAGTTAGCATCATCACCGCAGTCCTCGTCATTGGGGTGCCGCTAGCGCTTCTGCTGTACACGTTCACCGCCGATCCATTGCCGACCCCGCCGCCAGTGACTGACCCGCTCCCGCAGGCCAACCCGCCGCCGGAGATGGCGATTTACGGAATGGAGACGGGAGTTGTTTATCGGCGCGCCGGCTTTACATACCGCGGCGGCTCATGGTTCGAGCACCGAGATTCTGCGGTCACGGCCACCCTCGTCAAACATCCGCGCGGCGATCTTCTCATCGATGCCGGATTCGGTCGCCATATCGACGAGCAGATCAAATTGGACCCGTTACTCAGTATGACTACTGGGTACAAGCGATTTACGTCTGCAGCCGAACAACTCGATGCGATCGGATATCCGCGAGAGTCGCTTCGGGCGATTCTATTGACGCATGCGCACTGGGATCACGTGAGCGGCATTCCCGACTTTTCGGGCACTCCCGTGTGGGTCACCGCCGAGGAGCACCGCTTTATCTCCGAAGCTGGCGTCAGAGCGGCGACTGCACGGAGCGCAACCGAAGGAGCAACGTTCGAAGAATACGGATTCGAGGACAAGCCGTATCTCGGATTTCCACGAAGCCACGACGTCTATGGGGATGGCGCGATTGTTGTTGTGCCCGCGCCTGGCCACACTCCCGGATCGGTCATCATCTTCCTCACTCTGCCCTCGGGCAAACGGTATGCATTCGTCGGTGATCTGGTGTGGCGAATCGAAGGCATCACGCTGCGCGAAGAGAAGCCGTGGTTGATGCGAACGCAGGTCGACATGGACGAAAAGACGCTGCGGAGCCACCTGCTTCACATGATCGCGATTCATGAGCGCTATCCTGAAATCACCATCGTTCCTGCGCACGATAAGCAAGTGTTTGCCGAGATTCCACGCCTGCCCTCCGTGCCGCCGCCGCCGTCTCACTAGGCCATGCATGACGATTGAGCAGTTCCAATGTTTGCGCTAATCACTTCAACCCATCTCGGAGTCGACCGCCGCGGGGTGACCCGAGCACGGCGAGGAGGCGACACGATGAACACGTTTCCGAGGCTCGCGATTGCCGTAGTTCTTCCGCTCATCTGCTGCAGCCGCGATCGGCGAACGGAGTCCGCGCATGGCCAGGCGCCGATCCCGGTGCGAGTACGCGCCGTCGAGCCCGTGACCGGCGACGCGCAGACCCGCTATTCCGGAACCATCGAGCCGGCGACGCAGGTGGACGTCGCCTTCAAGGTCGGCGGTTACATCGAGCAGATCGCGCAGATCCAGCACGACGGATCGTCGCGCCTGATCCAGGAAGGCGACCCGGTGCGCAAGGGCATGATCCTCGCGATAGTCCGCACCGCCGACTATGTGCACAAGGTGGATGGAGCCAAGGCGCAGCTCGCCCAGGCCCAGGCGGAGCTCAAGCAGGCGCAGATCGAGTTCGATCGCACGACGCGGCTGTTCGCGAACGCCGCGGTCGCGCAGGCTGACCTCGACCGCGCCACCGTGCAGCGCGACACCTCCAAGGCCAAGGTGGACGGCGCGCAAGTGCAGCTCAGGGACGCACAATTGCAGCTATCCGACTGCACGCTCCACTCGCCGCTGGACGGCGTACTGCTCCGCCGGGGGATCGAGATCGGCTCCCTGGTCGGGCCCGGCGCCACCGCGTTCGTCGTCGCCGACACCTCCGTGGTGAAGGTGGTATTTGGCGCGCCCGACACACTGGTCGAAAAACTACGCCTGGGGAGCCCGATCACCATCACCACCGAGGCGGTACCGGGCGAGCTGCAGGGCACCATCACCCGCATCTCGCCCTCGGCGGACCCGCGCGGACGCCTCTACGACGTGGAATCCAAGCTGCCGAACCCTCAGGGGCAGCTCAAGTCGGGAATGACGGCATCGTTCAAAATCTCGGAGGGAGCGCTCGTGCAGGCGTCGGTCGCCGTGCCGCTGACCTCCGTGGTCCGATCGCCGCACGATCCGCGCGGCTTCGCCGTGTATGTCGTACAGGGCGATGGCGAGACCGCGAAGGCGCGCACGCGGGAGGTGAAGCTTGGCGACCCGCTGGGCAACACCGTGGTCGCGCGCGAGGGGCTCAAGTTGGGCGAGCGCGTGGTGACGCTCGGCGCAACCCTCCTATCGGACGGCAGTGAAGTCCGCGTGATTCCCTGAGGAGGCGCCATGTCCACCCACGGAAAAAGCGACGCGGAGATCGTCCGCACTACGCATAATACGGCGCGCTACTTCATCGAGCACCGACAGATTTCCTGGGTGGTGCTCGCGTTCGTGGTGCTTTGGGGCATCTACGGCTATGTCACCATGCCGAAGCGCAAGGACCCCGACATTCCCGTCCGCGTGGCCGCGGTGGTGGCGAGCTGGCCGGGAGCGACTGCCGAGCAAATCGAGCTGCTCGTCACCCGGAAAATCGAGGACAAGCTGGCGGAGAACAAGCACGTCGACCGCATCGAATCGACCACCCGGTCGGGAACCGCCATTCTCACCGTGCGGATCGAGCAGAGCGTAACCCAAACCGGACCTGAGTTCGACGATCTCCAGCTGCGCCTCGACCAGATCAAGGACCTGCCGGAGGGGGTGCAGGTGCGGTTCAACAAGAACTTCGGGGACACCACCGCGCTGATGCTCACGGTGGCGAGCCCCAAGGTCGGCGAGGTCGAGCTGCAGCTTCGGGCAGGGCAGATCCGCCGCGCGCTCGAGGCAACCCGCGCCGGTGCCCCGTTGGGCGCGACACGAGCGGCTCTGGTGGTCGCCTTCCCGCAGTCGATCAATCCCTCCGACCTGCACGAGCTGGCCGAGCGGTTTGTGCGCGACCTCCGAACGCGCGGCGCCGAAGACGTTAGGCTCTTCGACGGCCCTGGCTTCATCGGCGTTGACGCGGCGATCAGCCAGACC
>Ga0126369_10002104_pt1 | contig 14084 bp, 9 predicted proteins | sample PanSoiMetaPlot_1_FD_109646 | JGI IMG/M metagenome (GOLD analysis project Ga0126369, IMG submission 109646) | Tropical forest soil microbial communities from Panama - MetaG Plot_1 | ecosystem: Environmental > Terrestrial > Soil > Tropical forest > Bulk soil | place: Panama | collected 2016-02-17 | reverse complement strand
AGTGTGCCTTGGAGAAGGTCGGGAGGTTTGCTCACGGGTGCTCCCTCGGTTACCTAGATAGGGTACCCTTGGTCCTCTCGGTAAGCAAGGGGAAAAGTCGTCGGAAGGTCATCGAGCTGGAGAGATATTTGGGTTGGTTGCCACGATTCCCTCCACGGCGCGCCAGAAGGCGGCGCGCAAGAATATTTCGGGTCGCTCCGGTCGGGATGACCAAGTAAGAGAAGGCCACGGACTGAAAACAACCCAGCCCTAGGAGAAAAGCAGATCACCGTCCCGCGGGGAAAAAGGCCTTGCGCCTGAAGGCCCGAGCCACAGTGAAGGTCCGGCCACAGACTTGGGGATGCGGTTGTTATTCGTACCTTAGGGCGACAAGCGGATCGACTTGAGTAGCACGGCGGGCTGGCATGTAGGTTGCTGCCAGGGCTACGAGTATCAGCAGGAGAGCTACGGCTGTGAATGTGGCCGGGTCGGTGGCGGTGAGGCCGAAGAGTAAACTGGCCATTAGGCGAGTTAATGCTAAGGCGACTGACAATCCTAGAAACACACCTGCGGCCGCGGGAAGAATGCTTTGCGTCAGCACGAGACGCAGGACGTCGCTGCGGCGGGCTCCCATGGCCATGCGAATGGCGATTTCACGAGTGCGCTGGGCGACGTTGTACGCCATCACGCCGTAAATTCCGATGGCGGCCAGTATCAAGGCAAGAGCGGCGAACGAGCCAAAGAGCCACAAGTTGAAACGCTGGGGCGCAGTGGAAACACCCCACAACTGCTCCAAGGTTTGAACTCGCGAGACCGGGAGATCGGGATCGACTTGGCGTATGGCCGCGCGGAGAGAAGAGGCCAGAGCGAGAGGATCGCCGCTGGTGCGCACCACCCAGTCGCGAAGGATGTAGCTGGCATCGTCGACTTGGGATACGGGGAAATAGAGCGTAGGGCGGGGCGCGGTAAGTACATCGAAATCGCGAATGTCGCCGACGACACCGACAACCGTTAACCAAGGGACGGGATTGTTTTCAAAGGTGCCGAGGTTAATGCGATGGCCGAGGGGATCTTGCCCGGACCAATAGGCTCGAGCCATGGCTTCGTTGATGATGACGACGCGCTGGCCTTGCGGAGTGTCGCGCCAGGAAAAATCTCGGCCGCTGCGCAAAGGAATCCGCAAAGATTCGAAATAGCCTGGGGTGACCACATCGAAACCGGCCATGGGAATTTGTCCCGGAGCCGCAGGCGCACGTCCCTCGATAGAAAAACCCTTGCTGCTGCGAGCGAACGTGAGAGGGATAAAGCTGACGGCGGCAGCGGATTTCACGCCGGGGAGAGCGGCGATGCGCTCGATAGCCTGTTGGTAAAAGGCGCTGCGGCCGGACGGCTGGGAATATCTTTCTCCACGGGGAATCACGCGAAAGGTGAGGACACTCTGCGGCTGAAAGCCCAGCGGCACGCTTTCGAGAAGCAGAAAGCTGCGAAGGAGAAGACCCGCGGCGATCACGACGATGACACCGAGCGCGGTTTCCAGAACGACCAGTAGGGCACGGGTGCGGAGATGCGCGCCGGCACTGGATTCGCGCGCGACCTCTTTCAAGAATTGACTGACATTGTCGCGCGTGGCTTGCAGGGCCGGCAGCGCGCCGAAAAGTACTCCGGCGAAGAGGGAAATTCCCAGGCTGAAGAGAAGAACGGATGTGTCCAGATGGATTTCATCCATGCGCGGGATGTGCGGGGGGCTGAGCAGCTTGAGAGCGAGAAGCCCCCAACGGGCGAAGAGCAAGCCGAGTGCACAGCCGAACAGGACGAGCAGGGCGTTTTCCGTCCAGAGCTGGCGAAGGATTCGGATGCGGCCAGCGCCTAGGGCCATGCGAATCCCAATTTCGCGGTAGCGCGCAGAGGCGCGACCGAGAAGCAAATTGGCGAGGTTGGCGCAGGCGATCAAAAGAACGAGAGCGACGGCGGCGAAGAGGGCAAGCAGCACGGCTCGGACAGGCCCGACGATTTCTTCGTGGAGGCCGACGACGTTGGTTTGCACGCCGGTATTGGAATCAGGATAGAGCTGAGTGAAGTGTTGCGCAATGCCCTGCAATTCGGCTTGAGCTTGCGCGAGTGGGACACCGTGCTTGAGGCGGGCGACGACGAGGAGATAGTGGCTGCCATGATTGGCGAGATCCTGAGGAGTGAGCGCGAGAGGCACCCAGAGCTGGTCATCGGGATCGGGGAAATGAAAATTCTGGGGCATGACACCGATGACGGAATAACTTTCGCCGTCGAGAAGAATGGATTTGCCAACGATTGTGTCGTCGGAAGCAAAACGGCTCTTCCACAGACCGTTGCCAATCACGACCACGTGGCGGCCGGCGGGCTGATCGTCTTCCGCAGTGAAGATGCGGCCCAGGGTGGCATTCACTTTTAGAAGAGAGAAAAGGCTGGCGGAAACTTGCTCGCCTTCGACGCGCAGAGGTTCACCCGAGCCGGTGAGATTAAAACTGCGATTGCGGTAGGCGCCCATGTCTTCGAACGCGGTGGACTGAGTTTTCCAGTCGGCAAAATTTCCGGGCGCGGGATTATTCTGATCGTTCTGATAATTCGACAGGGAGACTTTTTCCCAGACTTGTACAAGACGCTCTGAATCCGGGAAAGGCAGTGGTTTCAGAAGAACAGCATGAACAACGGAGAAGACGGCAGTGTTGGCACCAATGCCCAGAGCGACAGTGAGAATGGCGATGGCGGTGAAGGCGGGGGATTTGCGAAGTGTACGGACTCCGAAGCGAAGGTCCTGGAGGAGGGATTCGACGACGTGTGCGCGGCGGGCATCGCGACAGTTTTCCTTGGTGAGTTCGAGGCCACCGAATTCGATTTTGGCCCGGCGGAAGGCTTCTTCGCGGGGAACGCCTTGGGAGATTAAATCGTTGGCGTAGGAATCGAGGTGGAAGCGAAGCTCGGCGTCGATTTCGGATTCGAGACGCGAGCGGTTGAGAGTGGCGGGTAGCCAGCGACGGAATCGGCGGCAGATGGTCATGGAGCCCCCAGGGGTGGGAATAAGATTAGACGTTTGTGGCGGGGGGATGTGTTAGCGGTGCGACCGCCAGGAGAGAGATTCCTCGCTGCGCGCGCTTCTTGAAACGTGCTCGCGGGACGCACGCCGAGAGCGTTGAAGAAATCGCCGCTGACGAAGATGCCGTTGGCATTTTGCACGGCGCCACCTTTCGCGAGGTCGAAGCGATCGGTGCTCCAGGCAAAAGCGGATGAGAATAGATCGTCGCGGTGATTGCGTACCTGCTCCCAAATCGCATTCGTAAAATAGAAATCGCCTTTGCCGCCGCGGGCCGGATCGAGGCGGGAGAGTTGCACCAATTCCTGAGGGTTTCGCACCGGGAGCATGCGCAGGACAACCGTGTCGATAAGGGAGAAGATAGCGGTGTTGGCGCCAATGCCGAGAGCGAGAGTGAGGATAGCGATGGCGGCGAAGGCGGGAGAGTTGCGGAGGGTGCGCAGGGCGTAACGGATGTCCTGGAACAGGGATTCGAGGAACGTGATGCCGCGAGCGTCGCGACATTGTTCCTTGGCGCGTTCGAGGCCGCCAAATTCGAGGTGGGCACGGCGGAAGGCTTCATCTCGAGGGATGCCGTTGCGGATGAGGTCGTCGGCGTAGGTTTCGAGATGGAAGCGCAGTTCAGCGTCCATGTCGCGCTCCGTATGGGAGCGACGGAGAGTGGCGCGGAGCCAGGAACGACAGCGGGAGAAGAGGGTCATTATTCGTACCTCAGGGCTACTATGGGATCCACGTGGGTGGCGCGTCGGGCTGGGATGTAGCAGGCCAGGAGAGCGACTGCCAGCAATAAGGCGGCGGAGCAGATGTAGGTGAAGGCGTCGGTGCGGGAGATGCCGTAGATATAGATTCCAGAACCACTCCAGCCGATGGGATCCGCGGGAAAGAAGCGGGTGAGCAGGAGTGCGGCAAAGGTGCCAGCGGAAAGGCCCACGAAGGTGACGGCAAGGGTTTCACGCAGGACCAGCGCGGCGATTTCTTGGCGAGCGGCGCCGAGAGCGAGACGGATGCCGATTTCTCGGGTGCGCTCGGCGACGGAGTAGGAAGTGACGCCGAAGACACCGACAATGGCCAAGACGAGAGCGAGAGAACCGAAAGAAGCCAGCAAAGTGACAATGGGGCGGCGTAGGGTGAGGGACTCGGAATCGTGAATCTGCTGCTGCATGGTGACGAGGTTCCAAAAGAGTTCTGGATCGACAGGGCGAATCCAGTTGCTGAAGGAGCGAGTGACGTCGGCCAGGTCGGACGAGGAGCGAACGCGCATGGCGATGCTCCAGCGGCCTGGAAGCATTTGAGCAATGGGGAAATAAACCAAGGGGCGGGAGTCTTCTTCAGGATTTCGTTGATGAAAATCGGAAACTACGCCGACGATTTCTCTCCACCGGTTAGCCGCATCGGCGACAGCGACGTGATACCCGACGGGATTCACGCCGGGGAAATATTGCTTAGCGAAGGTCTGGTTGACGATGACCACCGGAGACGAGTCGTGAGCGTCGGAGTCACGAAACTGGCGTCCCGCGAGCAGAGGGACCTTTAAAGTGGAGAAGTATTCCGGACTGACGGAGACAAACCAGGTCTCTTGTTCGACGGGTGATGCGCTTGAACTTAGTGAGGAGACTTGGATGCGAAGGGCCAAGGCGTCTGCACCTTCCATGGGGAGAGAATCAACGATGCCAACGGATTCGACCGAGGGTAGCTCGCGGACGCGGTCTAAAGCATGGCGCATTAAGAGGGACCGATCGAGGGGATTGGCGTAGCGTGAGGGAGATAACCTGATGGTGGCGGTTAATACATTGCGCGGATCGTAGCCCTGAGGCACGGATTCCACGCGCAGGAAAGTACGCAGAAGCAAACCGAAGCCAACGAGCAGCACCATGCTGAGAGCAATCTGACAAGCGACCAAGAGATTGCGGGGCCGGCGGGAGCGCGAACCACCCGCGGAACTTGGGGACGCGTCTTTCAGAGCGTCATTTACATCCACGCGACTGGCATTGAGAGCGGGAATGGATCCAAAGAGTAATGCACTTACCACTGAAACCGCCAAGCTGACGGCGAAAACTCGGGCATCGATTTCCAGGTAGGTGCTGCTGGAAACGATTCCGGACACGGCGCTGGTGATGATGTCTTGAGCCCAACGAGCGATGAGCAAGCCGAGGGCGCCTCCACAAAGAAAGAGGAGTGTGCTTTCGGTGAGGAACTGACGAATCATGCGGCGGCGCGAACAACCGAGGGCAGCGCGAAGAGCGACTTCTCTCTCTCGTTTGATGCCACGAGCGAGAAGTAGGCTGGCGACATTGGCGCAGGCAATGAGAAGGACGGCGCCGGCTGCGACGGCCATGAACCACACGCCGCGATGAGCGTTTTGCCGTGTGGGACCGGGATGCTGAAACATTTCGTTGAATGATTCGACGATAAGAAGACCGCTGCGGTCGTTAGAAGAGCTGGGGTGGCGTAGTTGTTGGGCAATCACTTCGATTTCGGAACGAGCCTGATCGATGGCTATTCCCGGCTTCAGGCGGGCAACGATTTGGACGCGCACGATTCCCGCCCCAAGAATGCCGTTGTTTGCGTAGGCGTTCAGGACGAGAGGGGCGAAGAGTTCCGCGTCTTCATAGTAGGGTCCTAAGGACGCGGGAAGAACGCCAACAACGGTGACGACACGGCGATTCACACTAATTTGCTTGCCGATGATGCTAGGGTCGGCATGGAAGCGCGTCCGCCAGCAACCGTAAGGCAGCATGACGACGGCATCTTGTCCAGGGGTCTGCTCTTGTTCAAGGAAGTTGCGGCCGAGAAAGGGTTGCATCCCCAGAGTGGGAAGCCAGTTAGGAGATACGAGAAGACCGGGCAACGTCTGCCAGGTTGATTCATCGGCGCCGTAAAAATAGTCGGCCCAACCAATGCCGGAAATATTTTCGAACGAGGCGCTGGTTTTTTGCAGTGCGGAGTATTCGGCGGGGGAAGGCGTGTGTAAGTCGCCGGCGGCGTCGGTGGTCCAGATGTGAACGAGACGATCGGGCTCGCGAAAGGGCAGAGCGCGAAAGAGGGCGCAATCCACCAAGCCAAAAATGGCGGCGTTGGCGCCGATGCCGAGGGCGAGCGTGACGATGGCGATGGCGGTGAAGCCGGGGGATTTGCGAAAGGTGCGGGCGCCGAAGCGGAGATCCTGGAGGAAGGATTCGATCAGAGTGATTCCACGGGCGTCGCGACACTCTTCTTTGGCGCGTTCGAGACCGCCGAATTCGAGGTGGGCGCGGCGGAAGGCTTCGTCCCGAGGGATGCCGTTGCGGATGAGGTCTTCGGCGTAGGTTTCCAGGTGGAAGCGGAGTTCGGCGTCCATGTCGCGTTCGAGGCGGGAGCGGCGGAAGGTGGGGCGGAACCAGGAGCGGAGTTGGGAGAAGAGAGTCATGCTGTCCCTGGGGCAGGATCCAGGCCAGGAGTTGCAGGATGGAGCACATCGAGTTTTTGGTCCACCGAGGCCTCTCCTAGATGACCTAGGAAGATAGCGCGAGACTCCTAGGCTGTCAAGGAGAAGAACGGAGAAGAACGAAAAATGGAAAGTAGCGATTGTAAAATAGGGATTCGGCGAAAAGTGAACATGAAAAACGAAACTCGAAGATCACGAGGAGCCTCACATAGACCGTGGAGAGGCGTCAGAAAAGCCTCAGGCCTGAAGGCGTGAGCTACTGGAGTCACGCGCTACGCGCGAGCTGCGGCTATTCTAGCGGCGTTGGTGCAGCGGGCTGAGGCGGGAAATAGCGGGAGGCGAATTGCAGGAAAGTGGGCCAGTTGGGGCCGATGGTGTGGCCAGCGGCGTGTTGACGGAAAGCGATGTCGCCGTCGGTCAGCGCGGTCTCCATGGGAGGGAAATCGGTGGTGGCGAGATCTTTTTTGCCCAGGAGAGTGTACACCGGACCAGCAGCGACGGCAGCGACGAACATGCCTTTAGCGTCGACCCAGCCGCCTTCGACTTGTTGCGAGCCAGAGCTGATGAAGACTGGGCGCGGAGCGCAGAGGGCGATTAGTTCGTGGGCGTCGACGGGCAAATCGTCGACAGTGAGGGGGCCTGCATATTTGAGAAAGTTGCCGGCCGTCCAGTGATATTCGGAAGTGGAGGCGATGTTTTCAAGCTGCTCGCCAAAGTTGCGGCGAAGGATCTTTGCGCCACCAGCACCGGACGAACCGACAAAGGCGATGGCGAAACGCTGATCGTAGGCCATGGTGATGAGAGCGGCTTTGCCGTAGCGCGAGAGGCCTTCGATGGCGACGTGTTTGGCGTTGACGGAGCCGTCGGATTCGAAATAGTCGAGCGCGCGACTGGCGCCCCAAGCCCAAGCGCGAAGTGCGCCCCAATCTTCGAGAGCGCGCGGCTGGCCTTTGTTGACGAGACCAATGATGCCTTCGGTGAGGCCGGCGCCATTGTCGGCTTGCACGCTGGTGGGAATGAGCGTGGCGTAGCCCCAACGTTTGGCGAGGACTTGTTGCTGCCAGGAGAGGCCGGCACCGTTGAATGCGGCCCGTTCTTCGGGGGTGAAGCGTCTTTTGATGGTGGCGAGTATTTCGGGGCTGAGGGCAAACTCCAGGATGACGGGAACGGGCGCGGTGGCATTGGCGGGAGTGGAGAGGGAGAGCTGGATGTCGACGGTGATGAGCGGGTAAGCGAAATTGTCGACGTGGCCGATGATTTTCTTGGTGATGACGGGGATATTCTCGCTCATTTCGCGCGTGCTGCTGACGACTTCCCAGCGGACGCGGGGAACGTTCGCGGGAACACGTCCGAGAACATCGCGGTCGAAATCGTCGACAATTTGCGGGCGGCGCTGGGTCCACCAGATTTGAGCCGAGGTGACCTTGTGGCCATCCTTGAGGAGGAGAGGATCCGGGATGGAGTAGGGACGGACTTTGGATTCGTCGACGTTGACGGCGCTAGAAGATTTGGGATCGCCGTCGGGTCCGCGACGAAGAGAAGTGATGTGCAGGAGGTCGAGGACGCGCTGATGATCCTGGTTGGCGGTCAGGTGGACGACGGGAGGAAAGTTGGTGGGAGGTTGCTGAGCGAAGACGATCGTGGAGAGTACGGCGACAAGCGCTAGTGAAGAGCGAAGGGTCATGGTGAAGAAAGAATATCAGCGATCAAGGATCGTGATGAGGAAGACCCGCGCGGAGTTCGAGCGGCCTGGGGAGGCGTCTGTTGGGACATCAGATCCCTCGCTTCGCGCCCTTAACTAACTGCGCTCAGTGCAAGCGGGATGACAATGAGGCATTTGCGGAGTTGGGTCTAGGTAATTCGGGGATTGAGGCCACGGTGGGCGGCGTTCGGCGCGCTGGCGGATCCGACGAGGCGGGAGGGTGCCGGATCTGCTACGGCAGGGAAGCCTGCCAGCGGGGCAAATTGCGCGAGACTTTCCCGTGTCGCGGCCGGCGATATCGAAACATCTGCGAATGCTGAGATGCGTGCAGCTGGTGCAAGAGGCGCGAGGAACGACATCATCTACGAGTTGAATGCCGTGCCGCTGAAGGCGGTGGGTTCGCGGTAGAGCCGCTACCGGAGTTTCTGGCAGGCAAACCTGAATAGCCTGAAGGCATTTGGAAGAAAAGAGCCCAACAGGGGCACGATCTTGGTGCCCCACATTTGATCATACGAGGGTCAGCGCTACTTGGGCACGCCGGCTTGGTTCCAGTCGATTACGTTGGCGAGCTTCCAGGGATTTTTGTTAAGTTGAAATTCGAGCTGGCCCTCTTTGTTGATGACGAGTTGCGCGGCGGGATAGAGGACTCCAGCGCTTTTGTTCTTGTCCTTATCGTTGAGATCGAATTCGCCGGCAGTCAGGTTGTAAGCGGTGGTGGGAGTGTTGGCGTAGACTTCGCCGAAACGAAGTAGGCGGTTGGTGACGAAACGAATTTTGCGGCCGGTGTCGGTGGGAACCAGTCGAATGTAGCTCAGGTCATAACCAATCGTGCCGGTGACGGCGATGCGGCCGACGGCACGCATTTTGCTGAGGGCGTTGACGAGACCCTGGTTCTGTCCCTTTTTGAAGGCATCGATAAGAATTTGGCGATCTTCTTCGGTGGAGAATTCGTAGATGGTGACCTTGACGTTGACGATCTTGCCCAACTGCGTGCTGGTGCCCATGGCCGTGGCGTCGATGACTTCCACTTTTCTGTCGTCCGCGGAAAGGCCGAGGGTGACGGCGGTGAGAAGAAGGACGCCGAGCAGGAGAGCGGTGAAGCCAAGCTTGCGAGCGTTGGAGTGCGAATCGTTGCGATGTGACATCGTAGTGTCCTTTCAAAAGCGGGTCGAGTGGCCTGAATCGGGGGCGAACGAAACGGATTCGGCATAAGAAAATGCAAAAAAAACCGGTTCGCGCGACCGGGGACAGAATCGGGGAGAAAGACCATAAGGCTGCGGAGCGATCGCAGCCACGAAGCTGAAGGTCTCCGCCCGGATGCCTGCTTGGTGATATCACGGCTTGGTTTAGTTGGTCAACGAGTTAGGCAAAAGAACAGCGATGGCGGTTGGAGATCTTGCGGGCAGCAAAAATCGCCGCTTTCCCGGTCGGGATGAGAAAGCAGGAAGGCGAGCGGTGGTGCAAGTCTGGTTGCGCTTTACTGGGGGAGGGCGTCTAAACTAGGGCGAGTTAGGAGGCCACGATGGGCTACAAATTGACCGAGGCGCGGATTGCTGGCGCGATTCTGTTTGCATGGCTGCTGATGGGCGCGAACGTTGATGCGGCCGGAGCACCTGCGCCGCGCGTGTTTGAACTCAAAGCGCCGGATGGAATTATGCTGAAGGCTACATATTTTGCGGCAGGAAAGCCGGGGCCCGGCGTGCTGCTGCTGCACCAGTGCAACCGGCAGAGAAAAGTGTGGGACGACTTGGCGGGACGGCTGGCGGCGTCGGGAGTGAATGTGTTGACGATGGATTTTCGAGGATTCGGGGAGAGCGGGGGGACACCGCTTGACAAGATGCCGCCCGAGGAAATCAACAAGAGTATTGAGGAGAAATGGCCGGGGGATGTGGACACGGCGTTCCGCTATTTGATTGCGCAGCCGGGAGTAAGCCACAGGACTGTCGGTGGAGGTGGAGCGAGTTGCGGCGTGAATCAGGCGGTGCAGCTGGCGCGGCGGCATGCGGAAGTGAAGTCGTTAGTGCTGCTGTCTGAGGGGACGGACAGGGTGGGAAGAAAATATTTACGGGAGTCACCGAAGGTGCAGCTGTTCATGGCGGTGGCGGATGATGACGACGATCGTGGAGTGGTGGAGATTATGCAGTGGCTATATGCGTTGTCGCCAAATCCGGGGAACAAGCTGGAACATTACGCTGTGGGAGGACACGGCGTGGAAATGTTCAAGGCCCACGAAGATTTGGAAGGAATGATCGTGGAGTGGTTTGGGAAAACGTTGAAGCCGAACCCGACGGTGAGCGCGAAAAATGGGGCCCATGCCAAGCCCGTATCGCACGAGATTCAGTTCCTGGAAATGGTTGACCAGCCGGGAGGAGTTGCGAAGGCGGCGAAGATGTATGAGGAAGCGCGCCAGAAAGACCCAAAGGTTGTGCTGTTTTCCGAGGTGCTGATGAACCGTGTGGGCTACGAGCGTTTGCAGGCTGGCGATGTGAAGGGAGCCATTGAGCTATTGAAACTGAATGTGGAGGCGTATCCCAATTCGCCGAACGTGTACGACAGCGTGTCGGATGCATATCTGGCGGCTGGACAGAATGAGTTGGCGTTGGAAAATGCGAAGAAGGCGCTGCAATATTTGCAGAAGGATACCACGGATCCGCAGACGTATAAGGACGGAATCAAAGCGAATGCCGAAGAGAAATTGAAGAAGTTGGCGGAGGGGCCGAAGTAGGAGATTGGTCCAAAACTGAGTTGCATCGCGGGTTACGGCGCGAGTGAAGTCGCGCTGTCCCAAATTACAAGAGTTTTCGTGTACGCTCTGAAGCTTCCACCTCGAACGAAACTCCCGAGAACGCACACGCAACACCGGCGGGTGGGGCACGCAGCAAACCATTTCCTCAGCGGCTGAAACCGCGCTCCCGCAGCTCCAGTGCGGGATGTTGCATTTTGTGATCGAGGGGATGTTAAATCGGTGGTACTCGGGAAAGGTAGCTGCGGGTTGTATCTGGCGTTGCCCTGACACTCCCATTGTTCCCTGAAGGTGGTGGAGGTAGGTATGGAGACCGCCGAAAGCCAGTCATCAAGGAACATCGCGAGGGCGAATTCTGGACTAGACGTGGTCCTGCTGGCTTGCCTGACTGCCGCGGTGTGCTACCTTGCTGCCAAACTGGGCGGCTTTCTAATCATAAGAGATCCGCAAACGCTTTGGCCGCTTTGGCCGGGGTGCGCGGCTTTAGTCGCTATCCTGCTGGTGATTCCACGGAAAAGCTGGGCGCTAGTGATGGCAGCGGGGCTGGCCGGCTTCGCCGTGTACGACCTGCAGGCAGGAGTTCCAATTCGCACGATGGCCTGGCTGATTCTCGCCGATGTCCTGGAAATTCTGGTGGCTGCCTGGGGCGTGAATTATGCGCTAGGCGGTTTGCCGCGTTTGAACAGCCTAAAAGCCCTGGCCAAATATTCGTTCTGCACCGTGTTTTTGGCATCGGTGATTGTGTCGACCATCGGTGTGTATGGATTGGATGGGAATTGGTGGATTAGTTGGCGCGTCAGCTTTTTATCGGAAGGATTGGCGTTCCTGACGGTCGCGCCCGCCATTCTGGGCGGGGTTGGCGAAGGTTCGAGATGGCTGCGAGCATCGCGCAAGCAGGTTTTGGAAGCATGCGTATTGATCACGGCGTTGATTTCCCTGAGCTATGTAATGTTCGTGGCGCGTGGAGGAAGCTACCCTCCGGCGCTACTTTATTCGCTATTGCCGCTTCTACTGTGGTCGGCACTACGATTCGGAACGACGGGAGTGGGGACCACGGCGACGATCGTGGCGTTGCTCTCTATTTGGGGAGCACTGCATGGACGCGGCCCCTTCATCGAACGGGACCCCATCGACCGGGTGTTATCACTACAGCTGTTTTTATGGTTCGCAGTAATACCGTTCATGATTCTGGCCGCACAGGTGGAGGAGCGCAGGCAAGCAGAAGGGGAATTGCGGGAAGGAGAAGAACGGCTACGGTTGGCTGTCGAGGCGGGAAGGATGTATGCGTTTGAGTGGGACGCGGCGACGGATGAAATTGTGCGCTCAGGCGAGTATGCCGCCGTTCTGCATTGGAAATGTGATCCGAGATACGATACCGGGCGAGAGTTCAGGGTGGACATTTTTCCCGAGGACCTGAGGAAGTACACTGAAACGGAGAAGCGACTAAGTCCGGAAAAGTCAACGTACAAGATCGCCTACCGGGTGATGCGGCCCGGAAATGGCGTGGTTTGGATGGAGGAGAATGGCCGCGCGTTCTTCAACGCACAAGGAAGAGTGCAACGGACGATTGGGATCGTGGCGGATATAACGGAGCGGAAGAAGAGCGAAGAGGCGCTATCGAGCGTGAGCCAGAAATTGATTGAGGCGCAAGAGCAGGAACGGACGCGGATTGCACGAGAGTTGCACGATGATCTGAGCCAAAGGATGGCGCTACTCGGGATACGCTTGACTCAGTTTGAGCGAAGCATTCCCGAACTGCCGAGCGAAGCGCAAGAACGACTGCATAACATAGCGGACGTTGCGTCAGAGGTTTCGAGCGAACTGCACAGCATGTCGCACCAACTTCACCCAGCGAAGCTGGACCTCCTGGGACTGGTGGCCACCGTGGGAGCGCACTGCCGGGAAGTATCGCAACAACACGAATTGCGAATCGAATTTGTGCACCATGGCGTTAGTGACCGGATTCCGAAGGATGTGGCACTGTGTCTATTTCGGATTGTGCAGGAGGCACTGCGGAATATTGTGAAACATGGCAGGACGGAATCGGCCAAGGTGGAACTGTCCGGGAGTGCAGATGAGATGTATCTGCGTATCTCAGACCAGGGTGCAGGATTCAGTCCCGAGTCTGCGCAGGCAAGAGGCGGCCTGGGACTAATCAGCATGCGCGAAAGGCTGCGGCTGATCGGCGGACATCTGGATGTGGAGTCGGAGCCGTCGCGCGGGACACGAATCTATGTTCGTGTCCCGCTAGGCGACGGTGGCGCACAGAAGAAAAACGGGGCCAAAGCGTTCAAAGCAAGTGTGTGAGGGGCAAGTAATCACGCGGTTATTGTTTATCGTAGATGGAGACCGCTTGCGTGGGCTTGCCGTCTGCGGTGACGCCCTTGGAAGTGAGGGTGGCCACTTTGCCGTCTTTGGAAATTTCCAGTTTGGATGTGCCGACTTCCTTGCCGGCTTTCTTCAAGGTTGCTTCGTAGTGATTGGCGTCAACTTTCTTGATGGAGATGGAATCGGCCCCGCCGGGCATGGTGCCGGTAGCGGGATAGTCTTTGCCGTCGAACTTCACAGTGAAGCCATAGGAAATGGAGCTGCCGTCGGCGTTTTCGCCCTTCATGGTGTATTTGGTGGCGTCGGAGGTTTCTTCTACGGTGCGGGTGAGGCTCTTTGGGACCGGCATGGGCTGGAATTTGGATTTAGCGGTATTGAGTTTCCAAGTACCGAGAAGTGGATTGCTTTGCGCCAGTAGCGAGGCGCTGACGAAAGCAGCGAAAACCGCAAGTGCGACAAATTTCAAGATGGTCTTCATAGGCTTCCCCTCTTAAGGTCCTATCGCGAAAAGTCTCTTTTTTGAACGTGGAACGTACTTGAACGGGCACCCTGGTAGACGGCTTGCGAGACATTCCGCCGGGAGGGGAGCCACGTCAATGAATTGTTTTGAATTGTTTTGCGGAGAGTGGAGAAGTAACGGCAACGCGGGGACCGCCACAAAAGGCAGTGCTACTGAAGATAAAAGGCAGAACCGCGGCGAAGCTGAATTGTGCCACGTTGGTCAAAGAAAGAAAGTCGGAGAAGCGCGAATTTGGCTTGTAACTTTTGCGACGGGTGGCGCTCGTACGGGTGCAGGACAAGCCTTGAAAGGTTCGCCGGAACGTTAAAGAAAAGAGGAGAGATT
>Ga0126369_10002103_pt1 | contig 14086 bp, 10 predicted proteins | sample PanSoiMetaPlot_1_FD_109646 | JGI IMG/M metagenome (GOLD analysis project Ga0126369, IMG submission 109646) | Tropical forest soil microbial communities from Panama - MetaG Plot_1 | ecosystem: Environmental > Terrestrial > Soil > Tropical forest > Bulk soil | place: Panama | collected 2016-02-17 | reverse complement strand
TTATCGCTGGCGATGAGGAGGCATTGATTTTGGAGGTCGCGCTGTTCGGTGGCTCTTTCAATCCACCGCACATCGGACACTTGTTGGCGGCCGACTTCGTCATGGCCACCGAGCCCGTGGATGAAGTCTGGTTGATTCCTTCGTTTCGTCATCCGTTCGGCAAACCGTTGGTCAGCTTCGAACACCGCCTGCGGATGTGCGAGTTGATGTCAGCCGACACCTCGGGATGGTTGCGCGCCTGCGGCGTGGAGCAACGGTTGGGCGGAGACGGACGCACGGTCGATACCATCGCTCAGTTGAAGACAGAGTTTCCGGACCATCGGTTCACGCTGGTTCTCGGATCGGACATCCTCCAGGACCTACCGCACTGGAAGGACTTCGCGAAGATCGAGCAAATGGCCCGGGTGCTCATTGTGCAGCGTGCGGGCTACCCCTCGCCTCGCGCAGTGGGGCCCGCTTTGGCGGAGGTTTCCTCGACCGATGTCCGCGAGCGCCTCCAGCGAGGGGAGCTTCCAATGCACTGGGTACCTCGCCGCGTGTTGGAGTACGCCCGAGCGCACCAGCTGTATGGTTTGTGATATTGGCCGCTCATGCCGCGCTCGCCGGTGCCATTGCAGATCGAGGTCGCACTCCAGCAGCTCAAAGAGGCGATCAACAGGGTTGAAGGGCGAGAGGTCGATCTGGACAAGGCGCCCTGGGCGGAGATCGAAAAATCGGTCATCAAGATTTTGGGCGGCGCTTTCAAAGTGGATCGAGCCGATCACCAGGCGATCGCCTTGGGCCTCAGCGGCGTCGTCGCGGGTCATCTGCAAGAGCAGCACAATGCATTCTGGTTTCCAAACCGCGAAGCGCTTGAGGGAGCTGCCCTCGGATTTCCCGACGCCTTGATGGTGCTTGCGCCCTTCGGCGCTACCATCGACGCGCTCGCCCGGGGAAATCTTGGCCTCCTTGAGGAAATGGAGAAGGAGGTCCGGCGTTCCTTCTCGCAAGTTCGATTTTCGGCGACACAAGCCGCGGGCGCCAGGCTAACGGCCGCTGATTACCAACGACTCTTCGATCCCGGGTTCATTCAGTTCGTCGCCGTGAATTCGGCGAAGGCCAAGGAAAGCTGGGAGCGGACCCCACCTCAACTTGCCCGTGAGATTCGGGATGCCCTCGGACGCATGCCCACCACCGTTCCCGGGGACGTTCGCAAGCAGCTCGAATCTCAGCTGGTCGGCGCCCTCGACCGCCTTGAGCCCGACAAGAAACTCAGCTTCCAATCCGAGAGAGTGTCGCGATTGAGCGAGTTGCTAGCGCATTTGTTCGCCTCAACCGAGGTCACCGGTTCCGCCCCCGAGGAATTGTGGACCGACGTGATTTTGCCGATTCTGTTAATCGGCACGCCGCAGCGTTTCCCGCCGCTCGAAGAGGGCGATTTGAGCGCGTACCGTCAAGGCGCGGATCCATTGCTGCTGTACGTCGATTTGGTTCCGCACCAGCACGCAGGTGCGGACGACGGATTTTTGGGTCTCTTCGAGCCCGGCGACATCGAGCCGCTGACCTTGTTCTTGTCACGCGACGGCCTGCCTCGGCTGATCAAGCTCAGGCGAGAGAAGTTGGAACCTCTGCTCAACGCCTTCGATCCCGCGAAGGTGTCCGTATCGGTCGACGCGTTTGCTGCGCATCTTCAGAAGCAGGTTGGGGCTGCCTCGGCCGCCCCTCAGCGCTCCGCGCTTCTTCAAGGAGTGTTGACGCTGCTGTCGGATTTGAAAAAGGTCGTTGCCGGCGCCGGAAAAGACGGCAACTCGCTGGGTGCCCGGCAACTCACGGAAGCAGAGGCGCTCACCGACAACACGCTCGACCGGCTCAGGCGGACCCTACAAGGTCCTCGAATTATTTTGACCGGTTAAGGCTTCCTCCAACGCCTGAGCACATCTCTGAGCGTCCGCTTTTCTTTCTCGGAGAGGTTCGCCGCGGCGAGGTGTAGCGATTGCTCGGCCAAGGACAGGTAAACATCTCGACATTGTCGCGGAAGAGCCTTCAGGTGCCGCTCTACCATCTCCCAGTCGCCGCGCGCGATCGGGCCGGTGAGCGCCTTTCGTAGACCTCGCTGCTCGATGCCCCGGATCGCCGAACGCATCAGTGGAGTGAGCGCGCCGGTTGCTCTGAATTCGCCAATGCCGGCGCGCGCCCAGGCCAGGGCCGCTGAGTTTGCCAATGCGACCACTCCGCCGGCGGCAAGGACCGCTCCTGCGTGATAGGCACTTCGGCCCGACTCGGGGACATCCAGAGGCTTGAGCCGCAACGCCGAAGCCATTTGCCGCAGCCGTACGCGTAACCCGGCTTGAGTGGCGCTCAACGCGACGGCATGTCCCGCCAGTTCATCGCGCGGATCCGAAACCGCGCAGAGCGGGTGAAACGAACCGAGCGGACGAGCTCTCGATTTCGGGCCGCGGCGCAGGGCGGGCAGTGTTAATCCGCCGGCGCAATGCACCAGCGCGACACCGGGCGGCAACTCCTCGTCGAGCTCGCGCGCTAGGCTGGGAACTGCGGGGTCGGGAATCGCGAGAATGCAGATACTCACGCCGTCCAAGGCGCCGCGTTCGGCCGCGGGAATGCCCAAAGCACGCGCGCGCCGGCGCGAATCCTTGGATCGAGGCACAACGAAGACATCCCAGCCGGCTCGCAAGAGTCCGAGTGCCAGAGCACCTCCCATTCGACCCACGCCCAAGAGCGCGACCTTGGGCCGATTGCCGCGGCGTTGCGCCCCGCGTGCGGCCGGAGCTCTGACCGTCGTCATCTACCCTCGTTGAGCGCGCGCATCGCGCACGAATGTCAAGCTCTCCGAGCGCACCGCCACTCGGACCCGATCGCCGGCTGCGAAGTCTCCCGCCAGAATTCTCTCGGCCAGTGGGCCCTCAACAAGACGCTGGATGGTCTGTCGCATTGGCCGCGCGCCAAGGGTTGCATCGAAACCGCCCGCCCGAAGCAAATGCGAGACGACTTCCGGCGTGGCCACGTAGTCGATGCCTTTTTCGTTCTTTAGGCGACGGCTGCTGTCGCTCAGCAACAGCTGCGCGATTTCAGAAACTTGCGCCTCTGTCAGTGGCGCGAAGCCCAAGCGCTCGTCGATCCGGTTCCACAGCTCCGGGGGAATCGCCTTTCGCACCGCCTCCGCTGCCTTGAGCTCGAGGTCCTCGGGCTCCTGGCCTGACGTCCCAAACCCGACCTGCCGGTCCCGTCGCTCCAGAGCTTCCGCGCCCAAATTGGAGGTGAGGATCACCACCGTATTCGAAAAGTCGATGTGGCGGCCCTTTCCGTCGGTTAGCCGCCCTTCTTCGAGAATTTGAAGCAGCAACATCAGCGCGTCGTGGTGTGCCTTTTCGATTTCGTCCAAGACCACCACCGAGGACGGCCGACGGCGCACCGGCTCGGTCAGCTGCCCGCCTTCGCCGAATCCGACGTACCCGGCGGGTGCACCAATGAGCCGAGAGACACCGTGGGCTTCGGCCAACTCGCTCATGTCCAATTGCAGGAAGCCCTCGCGGTTGCCAAAGAGAACCTCCGCAAGGGCGCGGGCAACTTCTGTCTTGCCCACGCCTGTGGGGCCAAAGAAAAGAAAACTTCCCATCGGCCGGCAAGTGGCGAACCCGGCATAATTGCGCCTGATGACTCGAGCGATACGTTCCAGTGCCTTGCGGTGGCCGATCACTCGTTGCGAAAGCTCCTCCTCCAGCCGAAGCAGGCGTGCCGAATCCGTCATCAGCAATCGCTCTTCAGGAATGCCGGCCAGCTTGGCGACGACTCGAGCCACGTCGCCGGCGTCCACCAATTCTTTTCCCTCCCGGCGGCAACGGGAGCCCGCGAGGTCAGCGATGGAGATGGCCTTGTCCGGCAGGAACCGATCACTGACGTACTTCGCGGCCAACGACGCTGCGGCCTGCAATGCTTCGGAGGTGTATTTGAGCCGGTGATGCTCTTCGTACCGAGCTATCACTCCATTGAGGATCTGCAGCGTCTCGGGGACGGAGGGTTCCTTGACGATTACTGGAACGAAGCGCCTCTCCAGGGCAGGGTCTGATCCGATGAACTTTCGGAATTCGTCATGAGTTGTGGCTCCGATACACGGAAAATCGCCCCGCGACATCGCGCTCTTCAACTCGTTGGCCGCGTCCTGAGGCCCCTCGCCCGAGGCACCGGCGCCCACCAGCATGTGGATTTCGTCGATGAAAACGACGACCCGTCCATTGCCGCGTTTCACCTCGTCCTTGAGGGCTTTGATGCGCTCAGAAAACGAGCCTCGAAGCTGTGTCCCGGCGACCAACGAAGCCACTTCTAAGTCGACGACAATGCGTTCGCCCGCCCCCCCTCCGTCGCCCTGAAGTCGCTGAACCGCGCCCTCCACCACCGCCGTCTTTCCAACCCCCGGCTCCCCCACCAGGCAGGGGTTATTGGCGCGCCGTTTCCCCAGGATGTCGATGACTTCTTCGATCTCCCGGGCTCGGCCAACGACTGGATCCAGACGTCCCTGCTTGGCAAGCAGGCTCAGGTTGCGCCCAATGGAGGTCAACAGTGGAAAGGATTTGGGATCGAGTGCCAAGGAGCCTGGGACTTCGGCCTCACTTTGTGGCAGAGGGGTAGCGCCGGTTTCGACGCTATCGGCTTGGGGTGCACTCGGCGAAGGAGAAGCGCGGTTTGCTGGAGGGGAACCGAGGCCGGTGACGGAAGTCACCGATTTCATGGGGCTTGGGCCGGATTCGGTGCGAAAGGAACGGCCCTGAAGCTCTGCTGCCTGCTCGCCTCGTTTGAGCTGAAGCTTGCGGGGCATCCTGCCGCTCAGCTGGTAGGAGAGCGCGGTGTTGCGAATGGCCGTGAGATCCAGCCCAGCCCGCATCAGCAGATCTTGCGCGGCGCAGCGCACCCTCGTGGTGGCGATCAAAAAGTGCAGACAGTCGGTCTCTACGGCGCCGCAATTCTTAGCGATTTCTCGGCTTCTCTCACACAACTCGCGGGTGAGCCCGTCGAGCTCGCGGGGCGCTGCAGTCATCGCCGCGAGAAGGCGATCCTCGTCGATGCCTCGCTCCTTCAACAGCAGTTGGGCTCGGTTTTCGACGGTAAAGAGCGCGAGCAACAAATGCGCCGAGGTCAGCTTTTGCCCGACGCTGATCGCGATGTCGTCTGCCTCTGCGAGAACTTGCGCAAAGTCCGTACCGTCGATCATTCCCTCTCCCGAGAACACCGCATTGGGGTCTACACCGCGGATCCGAGCGCCGCAAAAAATTGACTACAGGCAGCTACAGCACCGCGACGAGCCCAGAGCCGATAGGGCATATTGATGCGCTTCGGGCGTTTTTACTCGTTTTTGCAATGACCTACACAACCGGCCGTACAGCCGATGCGAGAAGAGATGATGGCAGCTGTCGTTCAATCCGCGAAACCGTTGATAGATCCGTTCGATGGAATCCGCCCGGCGGTGGAGGCGCGTCGCTGGGTACTTCCGGCGCTAGCGCTTGCCTTCAGCGTTAGCTTCTCGGGTGCGTCCTTTGCGTCGCGCTGGGACGCCGCACCGGTGGTGATGCAACAGCTCGAGAAGGCAGGCGAGCTGCAGAAGGTGACCGAGCAGGAGCTCTCCGACAAAATTCAGACCACCCGCCGTCTGCGGCTGGTGGCCGGCGTGGCCAAGGGCGTTTTTCTGGCTCCCGTCGCGCTCTTGCTGATCGCCTTGGTACTGCAATTGAGCGCGTGGGTGTTCAGCCAGCGCACAGGTTTTTCAAAGTTCTTCTCGGTGGCGTCCCTGTCCCTCCTTCCGGTCGCGCTCTTTCACCTGCTGTTTGCGATCTGCGCTCTGCGGCAGTTCTCGGTTAGCGACCCACAATACCCGTTGATTCTTCCCTCCAGCCTGGCGGCTGTATTTCCCCACGCCTCGCCACCGCTTCAGGGGCTGCTGTCAGGAGTAGACCTGTTCAACATCTGGAGCGCGGTTCTGTTAGGCCTTGGGTTTTCTGCCGCTTCGGGAATGAAGCGGGCAAAGGCCGTGCTGCTCGGGTTAGGACTGTACGCCGCGTACGTCGGCGTCTTTCTGGTCGGCATTCCAGGTCTGATGGCAGGGAGGGGAGCATGAGCGGAGCGCTCTTGACGATCCTCATGGCCTCAATCCCGATAACCCTCGAGCAAGTACGTGAGCTGAGCCGACAAAACTCCCAGGAGCGGCTGCAGGAGCTTCAGTACCTGATCGCCGGGGAAGGGTCGAGGACGGCCGCTTCGAGCATCTACCCGCAGCTGGGGGTTTCCGCGGATGCCACCCGGACAATCGCGGGCGTCCAGCGAACCTATGTCCCGGTTCGACAGCCCGACGGAACGTTCGTCCAGGAGATAGGAGACCAGGCGGCATTTACGCGAAACAGCTTCAACCTCGGCGCCTCGCTCACCCAGCTGATCCTCGACGGCAAGTGGTGGAATCAGATCTCGCAGGCCGGAGCATCGGAGGATGCGGCGCGTGGTCAGACGAACGAACAGAGATCCGTCTCCGAATACGAAGGGATTCGTCGGTTCTACGCCCTCTACGTCGCGCAGCGGACGTTGGACGTGCTCAAGGCCACGGAGGTGCGCAGCGGCGAACAGGTGGACCGAGCAACCGCGCTTTTCGAAGCCGGACGCTCGCCCAAGAGCGATGTCATCCAGGCAGAGGTGAACCTCGGGAACGATCGGATCAATGCCATCCTCCAAACTTCGACCATCGGCAGCTCCCAGTCGGACCTCGCCGTTTGGATTGCGCATTCGGGCGCAGAGGAGCTGGCCGCAGTGGAGCCTGAAGCGGTGCGGAGAAATCCGCTGCCGGCGCCGAAGCTCGAGGAAGCTGTCAAAACCGCACACGAGAAGAGGCCGTTGTTGAAGGCTCTGGAACAAACGCGTCGAGCCTCGGACTACGGCGTCGCCGTAGCTCAGGGAGGTTACTGGCCGACCTTGTACGCCCAGGGCAATTACATTCGCCAAGGACCCGAATTCGGAACGGTGTTCACAGATCCGTCGAAGCAGAACACCATCAGCTTCGGCGCTCACCTGACTTGGAATCTCTTCGCCGGATTCGCCACCAAGGCGGCCGTGAACACCGCGATCTACAACCGCTCGACCGCGGAGTTGAACTTGCGCCAGGCCAGTTACGAGGTGGAAGGGGACGTCCGCCGCTACCTGCGAACTTTGCAGGCTGAGCTCGACGCCACCAGCGTCGCCCAGGCGAATCTTAAGTCGGCCGAGGACAACCTGAACCTCGCGCAGGAGCGCTTCAAGGCAGGAGCTGGCTCCACGCTCGAAGTTCGCGACGCGCAGCTCAAGCTTACCCAGGCCGAGCTCACCGTCATTCAAAACCGGGTAGCGGTCGAGACCGCCCGCGCCAATCTGGAGCGGGTGATGGGACTTTATTGAGAGGGAGGGATGCCATGAACTGGTGGAAGGCATTGATCGGGGTGGTGCTCCTGTTCGGCGTCACAGGCATCACCGTCGGCGGTCTGAAACATCGTCCCCCTCCGGCGGTCGAGGCTCAATTTTCCAAGGCTCGACGCGCCAACATCACCCGGACCATCACCGGAGCCGGCAAGGTCAACGCGGTGACCACGGTGAAGATTTCTTCGAATCTCTCGGGCGACTTGATCGCGCTGCCGGTCAAGGAGGCAGACCGGGTCGTCAAAGGACAAGTCATCGGAAGGATCGATCCGACGCGCTTCGAGGCTGCGGCAAAGCAATACAAGGCCGCGCAAATGGCCGCACGAGCGGAGATTCAGGTTGCCCAAGTCGAGGTACAGCGAACCGAAGCCGAGCACCAGCGGGTGCTCGGTCTTCATCACAAGGGCCTCAGCTCCCTCTCCGACCTGGAAAAGGCTCAAGCGGACCGCGATGCGGCAGCGGGTCGGCAGGCGTCGGCGCGCGAGAGATTTGCGCAGGCCACCGGCGCCTACGATGAAGCCGCGAACAACCTCGCCAAGACCACTCTGGTTTCCCCTATCGACGGCACGGTCATCGAGTTGACCCGAGAAGTGGGAGAGCGGGTTCGGGGCTCGGACCTTTCTGAGGACGTGGTGATGACCCTCGCCTCCCTCTCCGCAATGGAGGTGAAGGTGGAGGTCAGCGAACACGAAGTGATGTACCTGCGGGAAGGCCAGAAAGCCGACATCGGCGTCGATGCCATCGAGGGTCAGACGTACGAAGGAACGGTGACTGAAATCGCGCGAAAGGCGCTGATCAAGAACCCCAACACCGAGCAGGAGGTGATCACCTTCCCGATCAAAGTGGCGTTCGTCAATCCGCCGGCGAGCATCTACCCGGGGATGAGCGCGGAAGTCCGGATTGCGGCCGAGAAGCGGGACGGGGCGCTGGTGGTGCCCATCCAGGCGGTCACCGTTCGCAGCGAAAGGAACACCCCGGAGCACCGCCCAGCGATCGAAGTGGGTACCTCGCTTACGGTGAAGAAGATCACCGAACCTCTGAACAAAGTGGTGTTCGTCGTGGATGGCGAAGGACGAGCGCGAATGCGACGGGTTCGAACCGGGATCGCCACCGACACCGAGCTGGAGATTCTCGAGGGAATTCAGGAGGGGGACAAACTGGTCGACGGCCCGTATCGACTGCTGGCCAAGGATTTGAAGGATGGGGACTGGGTCAAGGAAATGACCAAGAAGCGCCCCGGGGCGATGCCTCAAGGCCAAGGCTGAGCCGGCGATGCTGATCTCGTTGACGGATCTGAAGCGCTACTACCGCGTGGGGACCGAGGAGGTACACGCGCTTCAAGGAGTCAGCTTCAGCGTCGACCGCGGCGAATGGGTTGCAATCGTCGGCCAATCCGGTTCTGGCAAGAGCACCCTGATGAACGTGATTGGCTGTCTCGATACCCCAACCTCGGGTCAGTACATCCTCAATGGAAAGGACGTTTCCAGGCTCAGCGACGACGAGCTCGCGAACATCCGCAACATCGAGATTGGCTTCATCTTCCAGACCTTTCAGCTGCTGCCACGAGAAACCGCACTGGCAAACGTCGAGCTGCCTCTGGTGTACCGAGGCCTCAAGGCCAGCGATCGCCGTCAACGCGCTCGCCTGGCGCTGGAGAAGGTACAGCTCGCGCAGCGGATGAAGCACCGTCCGAACGAGCTCTCCGGAGGTCAGCGGCAGCGAGTGGCCATTGCCCGAGCGCTGGTGACCGAGCCATCCCTGCTGTTGGCGGACGAACCGACCGGCAACCTGGATTCCGCCACCGGCGAGGAGATCATGAAGCTCTTCGAGCAGCTGCACCAAGCAGGACACACCATTTGCCTGGTCACCCATGAGCCGAGACTGGCGGCACGTTGCCCGCGAGCGATCCGGCTCAAGGACGGTCTGATCATCGCCGATGGCATGGGCTCGGACGTAGCAATGCAACAATTGGCGGGGGCCGCATGAAAGCTCGAATCGACATCCTCGAGGGTTCCAAGATCGCCATCTCCTCGCTTCGGGCCAATCGACTCCGCGCCGGATTGACGATGCTGGGAATCGGCATTGGCGTGGCCACTCTTTTGGCGATCATCGGCATCATCCAGGGGTTGAACGGTTCTTTCGCCAGGCAGCTCGCCAGCCTCGGCTCGTCCTCGCTGTGGGTCTCCAAATTTCCTTGGGTCATCAAGGGGGACTGGTGGGATTACAAGAACCGCAAGGACTTCACGCTAGCTCAACTCGCGACCGTGCGCGCGCAGGCGACGTTCGCGACCGCGATAGCACCTTCGGTCGGGAAGTTCGCGGACGTGGGTTTTCTCAACGAGCAGGTCTCGGCGGTTCAGATCACCGGTACCACCGAGGAGTACTTGCAGGTCAGCGCGGTGGAGGTGTTTACCGGCCGCTTCATCACCGGAGCGGACAACGACAACATCCGCTCAGTGGCCGTGATCGGCGCAGACGTCGCGAGCGGTTTGTTTCCGCGGTCTGATCCCATCGGCGCCAAGGTGAAGATCGACGGCCGACCATTTCAGGTGGTGGGCGTGTTGGCCAGACGCGGCAACATTTTCGACTTCAACCAGGACCTGGTGACAATCATCCCCTTTAACACTTTCAGGGAGTGTTTCGGGAAGGGAAGGGGGTTTTCGATCGGCCTGGCGCTCGAACGGCCCGATCAGCTCAACGATGCCGAAGATCAACTGACGGGCATAGTCCGCCGGGCCCGCGGCACTCCACCGGAAAAGCCAGACGATTTCACTATCAATCGGCCTGAGCAGCTCGCGGAAACCTATCAACAGTTGACTGGAGCTTTGTACGGGGTGGCCTCCGGAGTGGGGCTGATCACCCTGCTCGTGGGCGGTATCGGAATCATGAATATCATGCTGGTCTCGGTGCGGGAGCGCACTCGAGAGATCGGTGTCCGCAGAGCCCTCGGGGCCCGAAAGCGAACCATCATCATCCAGTTTCTGATCGAAGCGGCGACGGTCTCCGCCATCGGCGGCACCCTGGGCACCCTCGTGGGCCTGGGCGCCGCAAAAGTGATCGCCGAAATCACTCCCCTGGCGGCGGAAGTGCAACCCCTGACCGTCGTGTTCGGCATTCTCTTCGCGGCGGCGGTGGGGCTGTTGTTCGGCATCTGGCCCGCGGCGCGCGCCGCCAATCTCGACCCAGTGGAAGCCCTTCGTTACGAGTGAATCATGAGCGGTTTCTTGGACAATCTTCGTCTTTCGCTCGGAACCTTCGTTTCCAATCCGCTGCGGTCTCTCCTCACATTGCTTGGCATCGTCATCGGCGTGACCACGGTGATCGCGATGATGGCGATGATCGAGGGGTTGAGAATCAAGGTGAACCGGGATCTCTCACAGCTCGGCGCCAACACCTTCCAGATCCAAAAGATGCCAATCGGATTTGGGCGCTTCAATTGGCAGAAGTTCGCCAAGCGTCCCAGCTTTTCGCTCGCGGACCGCGAGGCGATCCGCGCCGCCTGCCCGACCGCAAGCGCGGTGACCGCCAAAGACAGCATCGAGGGTCAGAAAGTCACCACCGCCCACCGGGAGACTCGAGGCAACGTCCTGGTGTGGTCCGCCACCGCGGACTACCTCGAAACCAACGCGCTTATCATTGGAACGGGCCGTTCGTTTAACGACCTGGAGGTGATGGATGGGCGGCGCGTCACGGTGCTGGGTATGGACGTGGCGGACATTCTCTTCCCAGGGGAAAATCCGATCGGCCAGCAGATTCGGCTGCGGGGCCATAACTTCAAGGTGATCGGCACCTTTCAGCGCCGCGGCAGCTTTCTCGGACTCGACAGCCAGGACAACTTGGTGGTGCTCCCGGTTACCGCGTTTGGGCCTATCTATGGAAAGAACAACTTCCGCTTCAGCATTGCCACCGAAGATCCCGGACAGTTGAGCAAAGCGCAGGACGAGGTGATCACCTTGCTGCGCAAGCGGCGTAACCTCGCAGCCGACGCGGAGAACAACTTTGAGGTGTTCACCAACGACACCTTGACCAAGACTTTCAACGGTCTGTCGCAAGTGATTACGGTAGCGTCCTTTGGCGTCTGCCTGCTGTCGTTGATTGTGGGTGGCATCGGCATCCTCAACATCATGCTGGTGGCGGTGACCGAGCGGACGCGCGAGATCGGGATTCGCAAGGCTCTGGGCGCCAAGCGCAAAAGAATTCTCGCGCAGTTCGCGACCGAGGCGGTGGTGTTGTCGCTCGTCGGTGGAGTGATTGGTATCCTGCTCGGTGCGTCGGTGGCGTTTCTCGGACGCTGGGTGCTCGATTTCCCCACACAGGTGCCTGCTTGGGCAGTGCTCCTATCGCTGGCAATGAGCTCTGGTGTGGGTCTGGTGTTTGGCATCTACCCCGCGGCCCGCGCGGCGAGGCTGGATCCCGTCGAGGCGATGCGCGCCGAATAACGGAAACTTCGCTCGGGGGCTGCAATTCGAGACAGCAATTCCTAAGATGTGGCCTCATGAAGAGGCCGTATCTGCCGATTTTTGTCATCGCCATTATTGGCGTGGTCGCGGTCGCCGTTGGAGGGTACCGCAAGTATCGGGTCAAGACCCTGGAGGCGGATCGGCAGCTGGATGCGGCCCGCATCCAAAGGGAGTATCTGGAGCGGGTCGGCTGGATCCGCAGCAATCCGGACCAGAAACTCTACCGGGACGAGGTCCGACCTTTCTTGCGCTGGTACTTTCAGGAGGTCGCCGATCACAAGCGGCGCTTTCACGAGAGTCTCAACTACGATGATTATTTGCGCGAGCTCAACGCCCGGTCCGACTCGCCGGCCGAGCAACTCGCCGACAAGCGCGCGTACTACGAGTACACCAAGAAGGTTTTCGACGAGCTCAGAGGCGGCCTCTACGGTCCTGCGTGGTCCGGCACCGATAAGGGGATGCGTCTCGACGTCAGGTCGGCGGCGGTTGAGAACATCAAAGGCAAGCCGCGCATCCGAGTCGACCTTGTGCTCTGGGGCGCTCAGCGAGAGCTGCGCGAGGACGCGACCAGCGCCGCGGGCATCGTGGTTGGGGCCAAAAAACGGATGCTCACCAGCGCTTCCTTCACCATGACTTGGAGGCTGCTCGATGCCGGGGGCAAGCTGATCGGAGAATTGAACGCGGCCGGCGATCCCTCGATGAAGGTGGACTTCCCGGAGCGCTTCATCGCGGAATTCCCCCCACAAATGGTGCTCGGCTTCTACCCCGTGGACCCAATTCCAGCCGAGGTCGCCAAGATCGACATGGTCTTCACGGTCGCCTCGCGCTCGCCCTTCGGCGGCGAAGCGGGAGCGAATTTCCGCTGGGCCTTGGAGGCTCCCTCGGACTGGAAGCTCTCTCCGGGGGAAAAGTGGGAGGGCGCGGAGGAATCGACCCGCTCCGAGGAGGAGATCAATTCCAGCGCCTCGTCTCAAGGCGTAGGCAAAAAGGCCGCCCTCACCAAAGCTGCCCGAGCTCACTAGTTGCGCTGCGGCCTTTGGCCGCTCACCACGGCGAAGTGCGAAAGCAACTTGTGGGCGCTGAGCGAGCCGTCCTCATCCAGCAAGTAAAGACCCAGTTTGGCGTCCACCTTGAGATCGCACAGCTCGACTCCGGCTCGGAGCTTCGCCAGCACGTCACCGCTCACGGGGTCGACCACCCGAACCTGCTCCCCGGGGACGACCACCACGCCTCGGGCGAAGCAAGGCGCAACCGCCCGAGCCAATTCCTCGCCGGCCGGCTCGAGCTTCCAAATCACCTGCCCCTCCGGCCCGAACAAAGCCGCCGCTCCGCTGCGCGAGGTGATCAGCACCCGATCGCGCACCCCGAGCAGGTGAAAGGGTCCCGGGCCCAACGGGAGGCTTCTGTCGATGAGGAGCTTTCCTTTGGCTCCAAAGCAGCACACCACTGCGTTCGATTCCCTGATGCCCGCCACCCAGACGCGATTGCGCCGCGGAAGTGGCGAAGACGGATGGGCGAGGGCCAGCTCCTGCATCCAATCGCCGGCCGCCGAATTGGCGTTCGCCGATACGATCGCATGCTGCTCTCCGCGTCCGACCACGGCCGCGAATCGGCGTCCCCAGGCAACGGCCGGGCCGACAAACGGCAAGCTCACGCGAAGGCGGTATCGCACCTGTCCATCGTCCAGGTCCGCGCCGAGCAAGGTTCCGCTTTCCGTCGCCAGCAGAACACGACTGCCCTGGAGCGTGACATGGACCTCGCGGGTGCGTGAGGGAACCACCCTCCAAATCTCTCGGCCGGTCAGCTCCGAGAGTGCCAACACGATTCGAGAGTCGGCGAGGCAGATGAACAGTCCATTTCGGCGAAGCAACTGGGGCGCCAAGCTGGTCCCGTCGTAACTGCGGATCCACCGAGCGCCCTTGTGCTGATCCACGAATCCGGTCAGCCGGTCTGCTCCGGCGGACACGACACATCCCTCCGGCGAGGTCGCCGCACCGTGCGTCGCGAGGCGGCGGAACAGAAGCTGCCCATCGCGCGCCCAGCCACAGACCATTTCCGAGGAAGCAAAGATCGGTCCGGCGCGGCTCCAGATCAACCGTCCGCTTTCTCCAGGCTCCAGCTTATGCTTTTCCCAGCTCTTGGCGTACCGCAACCGTCGCAAGCGGCCAGGAATCTGGAGTGGACGCGCCGAGGTCCTGCCCCTG
>Ga0126369_10002102_pt1 | contig 14089 bp, 11 predicted proteins | sample PanSoiMetaPlot_1_FD_109646 | JGI IMG/M metagenome (GOLD analysis project Ga0126369, IMG submission 109646) | Tropical forest soil microbial communities from Panama - MetaG Plot_1 | ecosystem: Environmental > Terrestrial > Soil > Tropical forest > Bulk soil | place: Panama | collected 2016-02-17 | reverse complement strand
TCTTGGCGTCTTTGGGGGAGACGCGTTCCTTAATCGGCTGCGTGCATTCGAACTGCGCGCCGGTGTCGAAGAAGCGGCACTGCTTGCAACAATGCAATTCGAACTGGCACTTGGGGCACTTGCCATTGGGATCGAAACCCGGGGCGAGGACAGCGCCGCAATTGGAACAGCGGGACCGGGTGACCGTCCCCACCATCCGCGGGGTGCGCGGCCCGAATTGGTCGGCGCCGCGGGGGCCGCCGGATGGCGGTTTTTTTTCGTGAGAGCGATCGCGCTTCTCACCCTTCTCCGAATCGCGGTAACCGCGATGACTATACTTGCGATCCACAAACGCCTCCGCCCGCCAGTCCTGACGGACTGCAACGGCTACAGCTTAGATTTTGCACGCAACGGTGTGCCAACTTGGCTTGTATCCAACTGGATTGCTACACTCGGCCGGACTGCGCTATGCCTTCCTGAAATTTGCTTGCAGAGTGACGTACGTCCGAGAGCAGGAGATGGGACCTCTATGTTTTTAGCGCTCTGGGAGTTCGAAGTCAAGCCGGGCTGTGAAAAACGTTTCTTGAGAGCCTATGGCCCCGAAGGGGACTGGGCCAAATTGTTCCGGAAAGACGCGAACTACCAAGAGACTCGATTATTACATGATCCGGAGCATCCTGCAATCTTTCTCACTTTGGATTTCTGGGCCTCGCGGCAGGCGTACGATAGCTTCATGGCAACGCATGCCGCGGAATACGAGGAGTTAGACGCGGCAGGCAAGGAATTGACGCTGAGGGAGAGGAAGATTGGATGGTACGAGCGGCTCGGTCCCTAGCCCCTTGCGGGTCGGGAGTTGCCGACACACATTTGAATAAAGCCACCGGGAGGAAGATCGGGTTGAAGAATAGCTCGGGGCGTTCCGGAGGCGCGAAGAAGAGCTTCGGCAGCTAGATAGCCGCTGCGAACCGCACCTTCCATCGTGGCGGGCCAGCCGGTTTGCGTCCAATCGCCAGCAAGGTATAAACCGGAGATTTGGGTGGCCTGAGCGGGGCGCCAGCGATCTACTCCCGGTTCGGGAGAAAAAGTGGCGGCGGCTTCCTTGATGACCGTGGCTTTGAGCAATTGGGCATCGCGAGCCTTTGGCAGCGCATGGCGAACTTCGGCAAGACAGAGGTCAATGATTTCCTGACGAGGCTTTTCGAGAAGATCGTAGGAGGCGCTGATGACGAGTTGCAGGTACTGCCCTCGGCTAGCAGAAGAGGGACTCCTCACTTCGCCTGCCTGCGCAGGCAGGCTAGGAAGGACAGCTTGCGAGGGTTCGTCAGCATCTTGATAGAGAAGAGTCTTGTTGAAAATCCACTGCGTGGTCGTGTCCAGGAGAGTCACGAAGGGTTCGTCCATGACGAGGCGATCGAACCAGAGATGAACGCCGGTGATGGGCGAAGTTTTGATTTTGTCGAGATGGGCAAGCGACGTATCGGATTGTTTCAGACTTTCGGGGAGTAACTCCGCAAGCGCCGTATGTGGGATTGCGAAGATGTAGGCATCGGCGGATTCTTCGCGGTTGTCGTCAAAGCGCACTCCGGCCAGCTGGCCGCTTTCTAGTTTTAAGCCGCGGACAGGCGTGCGGAGGACCACTTCCCCGCCCCGGCGCTCAATTTCCGCTTTGCAACCGTCGTAAAGATTCGAAAGCGGGACGGAAGGCACGCCCATGCGGTAGCCGGTGCTGCTAGATAGAAAGGCCTTCCAGAAAACATCGACCCCGAAGCGCGCGTCAGTGCGGCCGAGCTCTTCATCAAGGGCGCTGACGAGAATGACCCTCCAAAAGCGATCGATGGCTCGTTGCGTCTGACCGCGGCGGTGAAGCCATTCGATCATCGAGATGTCTTCGCGAAGATCGGGTGGATTGCCAGCGTGCCTAATGATGTTGAGCATGGCACGGGCGATCGACAGTTTGTCGCGAAGCGTTAGCGGAGCAAACGAGGCGAACGATCCCGTGAAGTGAAACGGCGCAAAGAGCGTGCCCGCTTTCATTTCGCCGCGGCGGCCTTGGGGATCGAGGAAGGAAAGGCGGTCGAAGAACTTGATCTTGCCAGCGGAACCAACGCGGCGGTAGAAATCCTCGAGATTGGTGCAACAGCCAAGAGTGACGTGCTGGCAATTGTCGACGTGCTCGCCATCGGGCAGAACGTAGGAAGTGGCGCGGCCGCCAAGGAAGGGACGCTGCTCGAATAAACGTACGCGCCAGCCCGAATCAGCCAGCGCGACGCCGGCTGCCAGTCCCGCCAGCCCGCCGCCGATCACGATCGCGTTTCTCAAGAATGTTCTCTTCCGTGTGATGGCCGAAACGGGCCTTGCCCATGAATACCATTCTTTCCGCCTTGGAGAGACGGATTTTTTCGCCAAACACGGCAAAGTCGAGGACTTCAATGCGGCCGAGAAGCGCGCTGTAAGTATGAGCGAGGAGCCACAAGGCACCACGACTATCCTCATCAATCAAGCCGAGCAAGCCGACGCCTTCTTCGTAAAGCTGCCAGGCCCGATCGGCTTCAAAGCGGAGCAGCTCGCGCATGCCAAGGGTCGCTTCACCGCGAGCGAAGTCTTCAGGCGAAACGCCGTAGCGCGCAAGATCTTCTTCTGGGAGATAAATGCGACCGAGTTTGTGATCTTCGTGAGCGTCGCGAATAATGTTTGTGAGCTGGAAGGCGAGTCCAAGTTTTTCCGCGAGATCCAGCGCGCGGGCATCTTTGAAGCCGAAAACATGAGTGCAAGTAAGGCCGACCGTACCGGCGACTCGATAGCAATACTCCCGGAGCCGCTCGAAAGTGGGATAGCGGCGAACGGTCAGATCCATCTCCGCACCGCTGATGAGGTCGTGGAGATAGCGCGCGGGCATGTTGTAGCGCTCGATGGTGTCAACAAGCGCAGGAAGGATTTCCTCGGCGCCGGGCAGCGTGGCGGCTGGAGAGACCACCGCAGCATTGCCATCAAAGACTTGTTCCCGACCGGTGATGGCTTGATCGAGGGCGGCACGCCAGCGAGCGAGACCGCGCTGTTTGGCGGTGAGGTCCTGGCCCTCGTCGGAAACGTCGTCGATCAGGCGCATAAAAGCGTAAAGGGCCGCGAGGGCATCGCGTTTCGACTTGGGCAAGAGATAGAAGGCGTAATAGAAATTGCTGTGGGCGGCTCGAGCAATGTGATGGCAGTATTCGTAGGAATCAGCAATGGCTCTTGCCGAGTGAGGCGCACCGTGCTCTGCCCCTACAATTTCTGGCATGGATGAGACTGCCGCTGGCTTAGAATCGCGGGCGACTAACCGTTTCACAAGAGTGCTGCCAAGAAGGTGTGCCTGCTTCAGTTTGCTGATGGCCGGACGCGTGTGAAGCGTGTCGTAGCCCATCGCTTCGATGGCGTCGAGAACGGCGATACCGCCGCGGCTGAACATTTCGAGGTCTACGCTCAAGCGAGAGTCCACCATTTTTGCAAGAGGCAGACCATCGGTAAACAAAACGCGCGTGCGCGCGATGAGATCTTTCATCAAACGGATATAGCGGTCATCGAAACGGCGCTCGACGATATCGTTTTCGGTGAGTCCCTGGGCCGCTGCCGCGTCGAGCGGAATGTAGATGCGGCCTTTGTCCAGGTCTCGTGAGACGTCCTGCCAGAAATTTGCCAGCTGCAAAGCAGTGCAAGTGGCGTCGGAAAGGCGCTGTCGCTGCTCGTCGCGATAGCCGCATAGATAGAGGACCAATTGGCCGACGGGATTAGCGGAATAGAGGCAGTAGCCAAGAACAGCATCCCAATCCGGATAGCGTTTGGTGGTCTGATCCCGTCGAAACGCTTTCAAGAGATCGCCAAAGGGCTGTTTGGGTATGTATTTGGCGACAATCGTGTGTCGCAAGGCGATGAACACAGGATGAGACGGTTTGCCTTCGTAGCAGAGGTCCAGTTCGCGCTCCCACCAATCCAGAAGCTGGAGGGCACGCAGGGGGTCGCGAACTTCGTCGCCGAGATCGTCGGCCCAGCGGCAGTACGCATAGACATTATAAAAATGCTGGTGCAAGGCCTTGGGAAGGAGCCAAGAGACAACGTTAAAGTTTTCGTAGTGATGCGTGGCGAGCCAGTGCGTATACTCCTGCGCTGCGGCCGGGGAGCAACCCGCCTTCGGTGCGTGACGGGTAATGTCGAGTTCGCCGGGAAGAAGCATCAGAGGAAGGATTCCTTCCGACAAGAGTCAACACCCGCAGAATTCGCTCGTCGCCTTGTGCCGGAATGACCGGTGGGTGCGGTACGCACGTGCAATCTAGGGCCGGACGGCCAGCTTAATTTCGCCGCTGCGCGCCTTCATGCGCTCGAAGGCCTGCGGCAAGTCCGCCAGACGAATCTCTTCGGTGACAAAATCGTGCGCCGAAATATCTCCGCGGCGAATTGCTTCAAGGGCTTCGCGGAAGAAACGAGGCGTGTGATGGAATGTGGAGATGAGCTTGATTTCCGAATAGTGGATCGCCGCAGGCTCGATTTCAACGTGAGTCCCCGACGGCAGGCCGCTGAAGAAATTCACAACGCCGCCACGACGGACAATGGACAAGGCCATGCTCCACGTGGCGGGGTTTCCGGCCGCTTCGACGACGGCATCGGGACCGCGCTGATCTTCCGTGAGTGTCTTCACGGCGGACACAACGTCCTCGATCTCATTAACGTTAATTGTCGCGACTGCGCCCAATCGGCGCGCCACGTCCAGAGGCGCGGTGCGTCGGGCAATGGCTATGACACGCACGCCGCGCCGTGAAAGCATGCGGATGAATTTCAAACCAATGGGCCCACAGCCAATCACGGCGGCAGTGTCACCGGTACGCACTTCCATTTCGTGGATGCCGCGTAGTACGCACGCCAGAGGTTCCGCCAGCGCCGCGCTTTGATCGTCCACGGAGTGTGGCACCTCGAGCATATTTTCCACTGCGATGCGGCCGGGAATGCGCATGTACTCGGCGTAAGCGCCATTGTTGAAGAGCAAATCGTCGCAAAGATTCTCCTGGCCGCGGCGGCAGTGGTAACAGCGGAGGCACGGCGCGGAATTTGCTGCGACCACGCGAACGCCGATGCGCCAGCGCGGGTCGACGCGCTTGCCAACGGCAACAATGTCGCCAACCAACTCGTGCCCGAATACGGCTGGAGGCTGAATCATGCGGGCATGATAGCCGCGCTTCCAGACCTTGAGGTCCGTGCCGTCGGTGAGCGCGAGACGCACACGGAGGAGCACTTCATCGGCGGCCAGCGAAGGCACGTCGATCATTTCAATGCGCAGATCCTCGCTGCCATAGAGGACCGCCGCCGTCATCTTGGATGGCACCGCTACGCGTGTGACAGCAGTCTTCAATTCTTCGCCTATATCCGATTTCTTGTCGGTGGTCCTCATGCGTGTGTAATCAAAACCTTTAGCGATTCCGCAGTGGGCCGGGCAGCCAGATCCAAAGCCTCTTGAATCTTATCGAGAGGAAAGCGGTGCGTCACAATGTCCATCACTGGAAGTTTCTTGTGGAGCACCAGTTCCGCGGCTGCTTCTTGGATGTCCACCGCGGCGCTATAGCTGCCTAGAATTTCTTTTTCGTCAATCCCCACAGCGGCTGCTGGAAATTCGATTTTGGTGACAGGATCGTTCGCGGCAAACAACAGGACTCGTCCCCCAGGCCTCGCCGCAGCCAGCGCCTCCACGACCACCGCGGGATGCGCCACCGCCACCAAAACGGCATCAGCCCCCCGCCCCTCCGTACGGGCCTTAATTTCCTCCACCAGCTTACCACCACTGGGGTCAAAGGACTCAATGGCGCCCAAAGTGAGGCTCTTGGCCCGGCGGACGGCCATGGGATCACTGGTATAGAGCTTGGGGCCCGCGAGCTTGGCGACCATGAGGAGCTGCAGGCCGATCGGACCGCAGCCGATGACCAGCACGGTTTCGTTCGCAGCAACGCGGGCTCTTTGGACGGCCTTCAAAATTGTATTGATGGGTTCGATGAAAGTGGCTTCTTCGAAGGTGACATTCTCAGGGAGTGCGACGATGCCGCGCCCGGCAACCCACGGCATGGCTTTGACATATTCGCCGAAGCCGCCGCCATTGGGCGTGAAGCCGGCCGTAAGACCTGTGGTTTTGTACTGTTTGCATTGCGAAAAGAGGCGGCGCTCGCAGTAGAAGCACTGGCCGCACGGAATGTGGTGAAAGCTCATCACGCGTTCGCCAGGCTTGCATTTCACAACGCCAGGGCCGACGGCAACGACGGTTCCCGCAAGCTCATGACCGAGAATTTGCGGCGGTTCGACGTAACGGTGGTAAATCTTCTTAATGTCAGTGCCGCACACGCCGCAGGCGGCGACTCTGAGGAGCACTTCGCCTTCCCCGACTTGAGGGACGGGAACTTCTTCCACGCGAACGATGCCCTTTTCGCGGAAGACGCCCGCCCGCATGGTTTTGGGGATGGGGCCGAGAGTACGTATAGAATCGAGAGTGGCGCCGGTGCGGCTCATCGTGTCACCGCCTCTTTGCCAATAACAGGTCTGGGCGAATGCGAAGTCGCCAAAATAAACTGCTCGAGAAAAGCAATCAGATTACTGGCAGCCTGCTTGCTCTGGCGGCCAAAACGGACAAGCGCAGGAATCGCAAACGGACGCGATGCCAGCTGCCATAGCAGCTCTGGCATTCGTACATTACCCTTGCCTGTGATGCAGCGAGAAAAATCGACAGGCATGTCTTCAAGACAGCCATCGCTGACAGCACGGATCGCCACGGCCGGCAGCTGAATTTTCTCGAAATCTTTCAGAATGTTAGCGGACTCCATATCCACGGCATCACCTACTTTTCCGAGGTGCGCCTTCTCTTCCCTGCTGCCCACAATATGATCCACCGTGAGTAGGCGTGGAACAACGCATGCACCGCTAGATTTAGCAATAGACAAGAGCCCGCCGTCTGCGGAGTGCGCGTAGGGACCTTCCGTGGTGCATGTCTCGCATGCCACAAACACACTTCCGACCAGAAGATCGGCCCTCAAGGATCCCGCAAGACCCGAGGAAACGGCGAAATCGGGCTTGCTGCGAAACAATGTCTCCCGAAGTTGCATGCCTTCGAGCGGGAACCTGCCAGCTATGCCCGTGAGATATACGCTTACGGCGACGTCACCTACATCTGCCTCCCACATTTCTACTGGACCGGAATCTCGTGGTACCACCCTTACTGGAGAAAACTCGCGCAGCCTTCGCCATGGGGCGAATTCGGCTTCGACGGCGAAGGTGACCAGGATGCGCATTGCTTTGACGGCAAAAGCGCCGGTTTAAAGACCGGCCACTACAAAGCCCCGACAACGCACGGCCAAAAAAGTTACGAAGACATGAGCTATGCGGCGCGGGCGTGCGCCATTTTTCTGACGCGGCTCTTGTCGATGTACCCGTTAGCCTCGTACCAGCGCACGGCGCGTTCGAGTGCGCCGGATACTGGCCCCGCCTTGAAACCTAATTCTCGTTGCGCACGCGAGCAATCCACAAACATCATGTGCCGCGCAATCTTCACACCTTCGACTGGGATGCTTGGTTCGCGCCCGATCAACCGTGAAAATACGGTATTAGCATAGGCTACACCCAGCGCCAAACCATGAGGAATTTTCAGTTTGGGCGCGGGCAGTCCGGTAATCCGTGAAAGCGTATCGAGCAAGCCCTTGAGTGTGAGATTTTCGCCGCCAAGAAGATAGCGTTCGCCCACTTTGCCCTTTTCGGCCGCGAGCAAATGGCCCGCGGCGCATTCCTCGACACCGACAAAATTGAGGCCCGTTTCAACATAGCCGGGCATTTTGCCATTGAGAAAATCCAAAATGATTTTCCCCGTCGGTGTTGGCTTCCAATCCCATGGCCCCACTGGAGTCGTGGGCATAACGACGATGGCGGGCAAACCCGCTTTCGCGGCTTTGAGAACTTCCTGCTCAGCCATCCACTTGGAGCGTTTGTAGTGGCCGACCATTTCTTCTAGGCCTGCATCGGTGGATTCGTTGGGGTGCTGGGGGCGGTCGACGGCGATCGTGGCGACGGTACTCGTGTAGATCAGCTGTTCGACACCCGCGCGCTTGGCGGCATCCAAAAGATTCTTCGTGCCGCCGACGTTGGAATCGTAAATGTCCTGCTTCCTGCGGGCCCACAGACGGTAATCCGCGGCGACGTGAAAGACACGTCTGGCTCCCTCGATGGCCCGCGCGACTGCTGCCGGGTCGCGCAAATCGCCGGTGACATACTCGAGGGAGAGGTCCGCGATGGCGCGGTTGGTGCTCGAAGGGCGCAACAGAACGCGGACGTCCTCGCCACGCGAAACCAGTTGCCGCGCGACGTGGCTACCAAGGAAGCCGGAAGCACCGGTGACCAGCGTGGTCATGCGATTCTCACACCTTCTTCCGCGGCGTCCGTGCTCACACTTTGCGTAACGAAGCCCCGCGCGTTCTGCAATTCCGGCAACGGGGTTTGCGACAGAAGCGCCTCCTCGGCGTGCTTGGAGAAGTGACGCCAAAAACTATTGAGAATCAATCCGCGGGCTTCAGCAGCTCTCTGGACAGCAGCCTCGTCCGGAGAAGCGGCAGTAACCAACCAGCCGTCTATGTCCTTTATAAACGAACGGAGAGCAGTCAGTTGCGTCAAATCCGAGCCTTCGTGAACCGGTGAATAGATGGCAGTGAAAAACCCGGACAGACGCGCGGCACGAAGCCGTTCGAGGGCCAGAGCGAACCGAGGAACCTCCAGCGAATCCAAACGAGCGGTCAGGAACAATTCGCGGAGGGGCTGAAATTCGTGAATCCGCCGGCGGAGAGCTGTCCCGTCGGTCTCAAGAAAAACGCAGTGACCGCTTTGCGTAAAAGCACGGACAAAATGGCCAATCCCAGCATGAAGTAATGGCTCGCTGCCGCCAATCCAAATCACCGGGGCTGGGTTCTCCACGAGTGCGCGCATTTTGTCGCGGGAAACTGGCGCCGCAGCGCCGGCATGAAGCACTTCTGTAGGGTTCACACAGTGGAGCAGCGGTCCCGACGGAGCCGAGTTGAAAACCTGCGCGATGCGGGCTTTGGCGAGTTTTGACGCAAGCCGCGCTGGGAAGCGCACCATGTAGCCTAAATCCCGCTGCGCAGCTGGAATTCGCTGGGCTGGAATTTTACGGCGCAATACTCTTCGGCCTTCCGCGACTGATTGGAATAGCGCGCGAGCGCGTAGACGGGAAACGAATTCCGGTAGAGATGGTACTTCAAGTAAAAGACACCTGGAAAACCCGTCCCGGTAAATTCCGGCTCGCTCCAGGAGCCGTCCGCCTCCTGCCGATGGACCAAGTAGTTCACCGCTTTGGCCACCGCGGGATCTTCGGTTCCAGCGCTTGCGAGCAGGCCGATAAGCCCCCAAGCCGTTTGCGAAGGCGTGCTTGTTCCCTGCCCCTTGGTCGAAGGCGTATCGTAGCTCAAGAGCGATTCGCCAAAGCTTCCGTTCACTTTCTGAACACTGCGAAGCCAGCCAACTGCACGTTTGCAAAAGTCGCGGTTCGCCAGCGAGACCGTTTCGAGCGCGCGCAGAACGCCGCTGGTTCCGTAAACGTAATTGACACCCCAGCGACCAAACCATGACCCGTCTTTGCATTGATCCTGCAGCAAAAATCTCACGGCGCGCTGAATAACGGGATGTTTTGCCGACCAACCGTAGCGGCCAAGGCATTCCACAACACGCGCGGTAACGTCAGCGGTCGAGGGATCGATCATGGCATTGTGGTCAGCAAAAGGGATGTTGCAGAGAAACTCTCGGTCGTTATCGCGGTCGAAGGCCCCCCAGCCACCATCGCGATTTTGCATGCTGAGCAGCCACTGAATGCCCCGGCGCATGGCGGCATCCATGCGCGCGGGATCGGGGTATTTTACCCGCTGAAGGGCCATGAGGACAAAAGCGGTGTCATCCACGTCCGGATAAAAATCGTTACGAAACTCAAAGGCCCAGCCGCCAGGCTCCGCATCCTTATTCTTGACCTGCCAATCGCCGGGACCAACCACTTGCTTGGAGAGAATCCACTCCGCGGCCTTGACAAGAGCCGGATGGTCTGGAGGCAGCCCGGCCTCTTCGAGCGCCACCATCGCAATACACGTGTCCCACACCGGAGAGACACACGGCTGCATGCGAATCGTCTCGTCATCTTCAATTTCAAACCGCGAGAATTCCTTGATTTCGCGAAAAGTGAGCGGGTCGTCCGGTCCATGGCCAAACGCCATCAACGCGAAAATCGAGTTCATCATCGCGGGGTAGATCGCAGCGAGACCTTCGGTGCGCTCGAGGTGATTCACCATCCAGGACTTGGCCTCACGGATGGCGCGCTGCCGAAACGGTTTCCAGGGCGATTTCTCATAAAACTTCAGTCCGCGATCCACTGCCAGGAAGACGTTCTTCCAGGAAAGGAGTTGCTCGCTCCAATCCAGCGCGGCGGTCTTGCGCTCGGGGTCTTTGAAGAGCTCGTCCACATGAGCGCTCTCCGGAAGCCGCCAGTCGGGTCGCAGCGCGGAAAGAACCGCCATAGGGATAACAATCCCGCGCGTCCAGGAAGACATTTCGTAAATATTGAAAATGAACCAATGCGGGATGAGCATCAGTTCGGGCGGAATTGAGGGGGCAAGATCCCAGCTCACTGCGCCGACCAGCGCCAGATAAAACCGAACGTAGGAATTCGAGTGTTCAAGACCGCCGAGGCGATGCACCATTTCCCGCGCACGCACCAGATTCGGTGCATAGGGCGAATCACCCGCAAGCTTCAAGGCCAAGTACGCTTTGCAGGTGGCGTTGAGCTCGGAAGGTCCGCCCGGATAGATACTCCAACCTCCATCAGGCAACTGCTTCGACCGGACATAGTTTGCCAGCTTGGCGATGCGCTCGGGGTCGGCCTTTCCAAGGACGTGGAGATAATAAATGTAATCCGATTCCAGAGTGGAATCCGCTTCCAACTCGCCCTGCCAATAGCCTTGTTCCGCTTGAAGGGAAAGGAGGTGGTTGGCGCCGCCTTCAATGGCTTTCTCCAGGCGCTCCGCCCAATCGTGCTCCTGCCATGGGCCTTGCGCCGACGCGACGGCTGGTTCCTCTCCTACGCGGGCAAATGAGGCCATAAATGCTCCCCCAGAGCACCTAAGATTGGCGGATCCAGCAAGGCCGGCTTCACCCGCCGCTCATCTTCCTCTAACTGCTGTGCTCCCTGTCACTTGCGTTCGAAGCACGAAGAAGGAAGGGATAAAAGTTCCAGTGGTACTACTTTTGATTATCGCCGCCTTAACGCTGAGGGTCAACGGGTAAGATGCCTTGTCGTAAACGAGGAGCGATCAAATGGAAACAGTTGCGGGTGATTCGAGCGTCCGTTGCACCAAAACTCGCAACGGTTGGGGCAGGGGTTCACCCTCTTGCTGGGAAACGGAGGGCTTCTCGCGGAGCAAGCGTGAGGGAACCTGCGTCCAGGCCGGCGCGGAAGCCGAAAATGCAGCTTGCAAACCGCGAAGAACGAGCGCATCCGCACGATCCAGCACACTCCGGGCAGAGTTTTTGAAATCCCGCTTCGAGGGGTCGACCACTGCCAAATACAGACTCGGCTTCAGGAATTGCAGCAGCGAGTTACTTTCCAAAATAAGCGTCGGCGATTCACCGTAAGAGGCCGTTTCAGCTTGTTTGACCGCAGATCTCAACAAAGGAAGCCCCTCGGCGAGGAATCCCTGTTTGGTGCGAAGCCAAAACGATCGTCGGGCTCCGGCAGCCAGAAATCGCGAGCTGTCGGTCCCGCTATCGTCGTGGATTTCCCAATCGAGGGCGCAGACATGTTCGGTCGGCGCACAGTCGCAGTTTTCTCCGTTTTGTGCGCAGACCCCGTGGCCATACTGGGTGATTTTTCCGGCAATCCAATTTACGCTCGGAAAAGCGGCAATCACCTCGCACACAAGTTGCGTCTTGCCGATACTGCGCGTGTGACCACCAATGACAATCACGCGCCAGAGCAACGAAGGCTGTTTTCCATTTGGGCTATTTGATTCCAACTTTGGCCTCAAGATCTTTGATGCGTGCGGCTAGTTCGGGGAGCCGCCCGTAGAAGGCGAACTGTTCCTTGAACTTTTCGAGCGACCGCGCCGGCGTTCCCCACACTGTCTGCCCGCCGTGAATCGTTTTTCCGCCAAGCACTCCCGATTGTCCCCCAATCACCGCCCCGTCTTCCAGTTCGCAGCGTTCGCCGAAACCTGCCTGGCCGCCGATTAACACGTTTTTGCCGACCTTGCACGAACCGGAAAATCCCACCTGCGCCGCTACAACCGTATGAGCACCGATCTGACAATTGTGCCCAATGTGAACCAGATTGTCGAGCTTCACGCCCTCCGATATTCGCGTGTCGTCGAGCGAACCGCGGTCAATCGTGGTGTTCGTGCCAATCTCCACGTCGTCGCCAATCTCCACGATTCCAACCTGCGGAAACTTCCAATGCTTCCCTTCTCCGAAAGCGTAGCCGAATCCGTCAGCGCCAATCACGGCACCGGAATGAATCTCAACACGATGGCCGATTCGAACGTGATGATAGAGGGTCACGCGAGGATGTATGCGGCAGTTTTCACCGATCCAGCAACCCGCACCGATGACCGAGTGAGCGCCGATCTGTGTTCCGGCGCCAACGTGAGCGTCTTCCCCAATCACGGCGTAGGGTCCGATACTTGCGCTTTCGGCAACGCGGGCCAAAGGTGCAACCGCCGCGGTTGGATGAATTCCCGAGGCAATCGGCGCGCGGTCGAGGATCAACGTTGCGGCCTTGGAAAAAGCGAATTTCGGGTGCGCGGTTTGCAGCACGGTCTTGCCGGGCAAGCGTAGCCCTTCGGCCCCAATTACACAAAGGGCAGCGGAGGCGGCCGCCCGCTCGACGTGCTTGGGCGAGTCAACGTAGATTAAGTCGCGCGACGCAGCCCGTTCGGGCGCAGCGACTCCAGTGATTTCCGTCGTGCCGTCTCCTTCGAGGGTTGCGCCAATCGAGTCAGCCAATTCTCTTGCTGTTCGTCTCATGTTCTGCCTCACGAAAATCGTACACGGGCGGCTCCCCGCTCGGCCTTGTGTTCCATCGGCCATGGACCCAAACCCACTGCTCGGGATACTTTCGAATGATCTCTTCGAGTACTTTCGCAAACGTCCGCGTGTTTTCGAGGATATCTCGTTCTGGATCTCCGGTTCGTATGAGTTCGACCGGAGGCTCAAAGCAGAGCCGGTATTTGTTGAGTTGCTCGTCCCACACGGCATACCCCGGAACGACTGCAGCATCCGTGTGCAGCGCCAGGCGCGCGATGCCCGTCGTCGTGCTTGCCGTTTTTCCAAAGAAATTCACGAAGACCGCTTCCTGAGGCATGGTGTTTTGATCCGCCAAAATGCCAATCGTTCCGGCTTCTTTCAAGACTTTCAGCGCGAGGCGGGCCGATTCATTCTTGAAGATCGGCTGATTCCCCGACAAGCATCGGTAGCTGTTCACAAAGGCATCAACTCGCCGATTCTCAATCGGCCGCGCCATGTAATGTAGTGGATAACCATAGAGCGCATGCGCGAAAGACGAAAGCTCCCACGCGCCGATGTGCCCGGTCAGGTACAGCACGCCTTTGCCGCGCCGCTGCCCTTCCAGAAAGTTGTCATGGCCCTCCAGAACAACTATCTGTCCAATATTTTCTCTCGTGTATTTGGGGAAGCGCGCAAATTCCGCGGCCATCCAACCCAGATTGCGGAGCATTCCGCGGATGACGGATTTGCGCCGAGCCTCCGTCCAATTGGGAAAGGCGATATTCAGGTTGATCTCCGCCGTCTTTCGCAACCGTGGGAGGAGCACATAGAAAGATCGCATCGCGGCTACGGCGAAACTCCTCGCCGAAGACCGGGGAAACAGCCCCAGCCCCTTGACGACGAACCAGACCAGCGCGTATTCAAGCCATTCTTTCATAAATCCTGAGGTCTAAATTGGAAACCGCTCATGCGACAGTATGCCCGTGATGACGCTCCTCCCGCTACGACCATGACCGCGAGGTTATCTTTCAAATGCGATTCACAGATCAGACCGTCCGGCGGGCCT
>Ga0126369_10002101_pt1 | contig 14089 bp, 33 predicted proteins | sample PanSoiMetaPlot_1_FD_109646 | JGI IMG/M metagenome (GOLD analysis project Ga0126369, IMG submission 109646) | Tropical forest soil microbial communities from Panama - MetaG Plot_1 | ecosystem: Environmental > Terrestrial > Soil > Tropical forest > Bulk soil | place: Panama | collected 2016-02-17 | reverse complement strand
TTTCTGTCCTTGTCGCGCTCGGCTTCGGCATCCTTCAGGATGGCTTCCCACCTCTCGGGATTGCCGGGATGCCGGAGAATTTCATAACCCTGCAGGGCGGGTAGCTCGCCCGAGTGCAGCTGGTTTTTGATGTAGGTGGGCAGTTTCAGCAGCGCCATCGTGTTGTAGATCCACGCCAGCGATGCCGGCTTGAGCTGGCCGCCGGCAGTGGGTCTGGGAAACATCTCGCAGATCTCGCCGATCGGCATGCCATTCGTCACCAGCTTCTCGATCGAGACAGCCAGGTCCATGGGTGTCATGGTCTGCCGGCGATGGTTCTCGGCGACCTGGCGCTTGGTTCGCTCGAGCGGAGTGCCGTTGGGATGGATCAGCAGTGGCACCTGACCCTGCCAGCCGTCCTCCTTCAGGCGCCGGATGGCGGCCAGACGCAGGAAGCCCCAGGTCAGGCGGTATTGCTTGCCATTGGTTGGCGACTCCAGCAGCTCGCCTTCGAGCGGCACCATAACTCCTTGTGAATGAATGTCTTTCGCCATGTCCTCGATATCGGCCTTGCGAAGGCCAAAGCGGCAGTTGTCGTCATCCAGGATCGTATCCGGATCGGTGAGTACGGGCGGTTGAGTGAAGTCAGTGGGGGTGGGCGTCATAAAAAATCCTCTCTTAGTTGTATTTGCTCTAATGACGAGCGTAGGGCCCGACGAGAGGATGGTCAAGAGGGGCGACCTAAAAACTGGTGGATTTTCGACCGACGGCCAGAAGCTAACGGAATAGCGGCAGCCGGATCTCGCCGGACAAATACAACAGGACAACAATCAGCAGCGCTACACCGCAGATCCACAGGACCGGTTGAGGCAGCTGGAATTTGATGCAGATCCAGTGCAAGCCCCAGGCCGCCACGGCGAAGATCACAACCGTCAGGATGATATTGATGATGTTCTGAATCATGCTCGCCTATCCTCGCTCGGGTTTGATGGACAGACCAGCCGCCCCTGTCTGTCCTTCTGTGAGCTTGTACTGAGCGGACATCACTCACTAACCCTCAAGCATAGAACGGAAAAGAGCAAGCAATTTACCTGTACCTGATGATCGCCGGACCGTTCGGACCGATCACCACTTCATCGCCATTCGGCGTGTAGTACTTCGGCGGGCATCCATTCGGGCAGGAAACACAATTCCAGTTGCAGGCGCCTTTCTCGCAGTACGGATCATGCTTGCGCCCGGTGTCATGGCAGATCTGGCATTTCGGCGGCATTTTATTTGTCCTTCGTGTTCCACTTGTGGGATCGGGTTTCCCAGTCTTCCTGGCCAAGCTCGTTCAGCACGCGGACGCCGCCGCGCCCGGAATGATGCTCCAGCCGATTGCCCGGCAGCGCTGGCAACGTCGGTAGCGGCCATACCTGCCCATGACGTATTCCAGGGCCTCATCCACAGTGAGTGCCTCGCGCATCAGCGGCAGCCACAGGTGCTTAGGACATCTCATCGCCATACCCGAATTTCCAGCGCTTCCACTTTCTTTTCGAGAGACGTGAGGCGGTTTTCGATTCCGAGAAGCCGGATTTCAATAGCCTCGAGCCGCTTGACGATATCGTCCAAACGCTTGGTCTGAATCCACGTTGCCGCCCAGACGGTAGCGACAAAGGTCACCATGATCGGTAAGGCGATCTGAAAAAATGGTTGATTGAGCATCACCCGACCTTGCTCTGCACGATTTTAGGCAGATGCGCCGCCGTGCGATCCGTGACCGGCGCAGCATGCATCCGCTCGGGAATCCTGGCATTTTCGTACCGGCCCAGGATTTCGGCACCTTCCCCGGTGACGCGGATGAAATAGCCCTTGCGCTTGGCATCGTAGACCGCGGCGATCTCGTGGTGTTGGAAGAGCGCGTGGAGCGTCGTATCGTCGTAGAAGCCCAGGTTATCCACGGGGATGGGATTCTCCGCGATGTGCCGCAGAGCGCCGAAGGCATCGTCGCTCAGTACTCTTTTCATGAGGCCTTCCTTCGATGCATCTCGCGCAGGTTCGCGATGTGCAGGAGCGTCTGGACGGTCGGGAAAAGCTCGCGGACATGCTTGCGCTGCGGCATGGCCGCGCTGTTGTAGTTCGCTAAAAATTCCTGGCCCGGCCGCGTCACCACGATCCGGCTGCCTCTCCGGGTGGCCAGCGGCTCGTCTCCTGAGAGCAGCGGCCGCAGATAACGGTTATCCGCCTGCATCAGATCATCCAAGTCGAGATCGTGGTTGTCGATGTAGCGGAGCATCGCGACTGCGGCCCAACTTTTATTCGTCATTTCAATAGGTCCTCCAGGTCTAGAATTACGCTTTCATAGGCTTTCCTTTGGGTGTTGAATCGCTCCCGGACGAGCTGCAGAATCTGCTCGCCGCTGAGCTTGCTGATCAGGGAATCTTTCTTCCCCGGCGGTCGACCGGCGCCAGGCCGCGCGCCACCGCGGGCTTCGGGTTTGGGTTCGGGCTCAGCTCCGTTCATTATCGGCTTGAGCTTAGGTATCCGAGTGCCCTCGCGCTTCAGCTCCGCGCGCCAGCGGTTCAGCATGCCCCAATGCAGGTGGTATCTCTTCAGGAAAACGCCGCGATCGATCGCGCCTTTGGGCATGGCGTCGTATGCGCTGATGATCGAGGCCTTTTGCCTCAGGGTGAATATTCGTTTCCTACCTTCGGCTATCTTTGGCAGGTCGAAGCTCGCGCTGGGCGCGGCGGTCTGTTTGGCCCCATGCAGCAGCGGCGCTACCTCAGGATCCTCTCTCCAGCGGTTCATCATCGTCCAGCCAAAGCCGTGCTCTCTCATCCAGGAACCGCGCGCGCCGGTCTTGCCCTCCGGCAGACTATCGAAGGCGTTGAGCAGGTCAGCCTTCTGCTGCGGAGTCCGTATGGTGTGCTTCATCATGGGTCGGGATCCTCTCTGGTGGTGGAACTTCTACCGCGGGCCTGCGGCGCGGCAGCTCTCGACCGCAGTGCGGGCATACCCTGAGGGGCTCGCGGTTGCGGCGGTTCATGTCGTTCACCCATTCGCGGCATTCCTGGCAGTGGTTTTTAGTGACGGCCTCGGCTCCGCAAAGAATGCAGCGGCCCTGTTGCTTCAGGCTCAGGCGTTTACGGTGTTGCTTCAGTAGCGTCTCCTGCCTCGCGGCTTTCTTTTCCTCAAGTGTCCTGGGCATGGTGTTCTTCCCGCGTATTCATACACTTCCATTATAGTGGGTTCAAGCATAAACGATTAACTATCGGTTGTCAATTGCACTGTAGATAAATCGGGGAATTTTCTACACCGGGGAATTTCCGGAGGGAAGGAACGGGCGGCTGTTCCTTGGCGAATCGGCCGCCCGCGTCTTCAGGGTTTCAGCAGGGGTATGGGCCAGAGATCGGTTGAATGTCCCATATAAGCCCATCACACGTCCTCTCGATTTGCTTGTGAAGCTGGTATGGAAGCAGCACGGTTCCACCAGGAACAGGGGAGGCGAGCCAAAAAGCCTTCATCTCCGATCCGACACCCGGTACTGGGTTGTTGGTGGTCCCCTGTTCGATCACTGTGTAAGTTCTGCGGTCAACCGGTATGGTTGTGCTGCATGCGCCCCCGCTCCCGATCATGAAGCCACCCATCGCGGAAGCCGGGTTTGCCGTGAAGATGTTCTGGTCAATGTGGACCTGATAGCTGGAGTCCATAGAGACGATCGTCTGAGCGCAATCGGCTGTTACCACTAGCGGGGGAACAAGCTGGTTTGGCCCTCGCGCCCAAACGGTGTCGCTTTGACCAGACCCGGTTATGTTCGAGATCTGGTAGAAGGTTTGCGCTGAGAGTGAGCCCGCTGTGATCGCCAGAGCTGTAAACAGTAATCTCGTTTTCATTGTGTGTTCCTTTCGTTTTAGTGGATTCTTGGTTCGTGATCATGGAGCATCCGGCGTGCGTTTGCACTCCCCACAAAAGAGAAATCGTCAAAGACCACGCATTCCAGCGTGGCCCTGAGATCGGAGACGGTGTTCAAACGGCCCACCGTCTCGCCGATCTTGGCTCCCAAGTCGGATTGCGACTGGACGCCGGATCCGACCGAAGACTGGGGCGGTTTCGCAAAGCGTGCCTTGCGTTGTTCTGGTGATTTGAGGGCGAAGTCATTGGCGTCTTGGGTGGGCGTCATGAGCATGGTGGTGCCGCTTGCGATCTGGTTGGGATCATTGTCGTGCGCCATGGCGGTGAGTATATTTACGGCTCCCCTTGGGAAACCATTTTCTTTCCATTCGAAGCGTACGCCGATAGCCCGCAGTTTACGGCCTGAATTGTTCGTCACCAGAACCGAGAACGGCACGAGCGGCGAAAGTATCGCGTCGTCTTGGATGAGCGCGGCCGTGTGGGCGCTGCCGGCGGCCAATACCGCCGTGATGCCCGCAGCCGTGAATTCGGGCTTCTCAATCAGTTGCATGGTCTGCCCTTCCAAAGGCGACTGGGCGAAGGCTGCCAGCGACAGCAAGCCCAGAGTCAGTGTGAACTTCATGGAATCCTCTCTCTCTCTTTCTGCTTCAATGAAGCCGGGGCCCAAATACAACTAAATACAACTAAGCTATCACAGCATAGGCCTGAAGATCTAGGAGTCGGGGAACTACCGGATCAGGTACCAGAGATTTCTCAAACCCTTTGAGATCTAAGGCCCCGGGTTTCACTCAGGGATTCTCTGGATGGCTCGCCCGGTGAGCCTGGTGCTGCCAGCCCGGGAGTGACCGGACCCTTTTGAGCACCGGAAAGCCCCCCGGCGAGGTCGCCAGGAGCACCATTTCGCCGAACTGGCGCCGCATCTCGGCCCATGCGTCCAGTGGCCTCGAGCCGCGGGGTATAAGAGCGGCAATCAACGAGACATAGATACTTAGAGCAAAATTAGACTCCAGTGGTTTGGAGGCTTTGCATCCGTGCTCGCAGTACAGCGAATTCTGCAGCGAGGGCTCTGAGACTGTGTGGCCGAACATCCGGCAGATCGCCGGCCGGTCCTCATAAATCGAACAGCGTCCCGCCTCATTCAGGAATCCGCACCGGCCGCCGGCTCCCAGCGTGGGTGCAATCGACCTCGAGGCTCCGTGCGATGCCGGCAGGAACCGCGCATCTGGATGGCGCTCCATGATGTAGAGTGCTTCGACCGGGTAGACCGGCACCCAGGCGCACTGGTCCTGGCACAGGCCTTTGCACTGCACGTGCGGGATCATCCGCCACAGGCGTTTCAATTCCCAGATCTGCTGGCGCGTGAGGGTCTGGTGAGGAATGATCTTGAGCGGTCTGATCCTCTGGCGGGCCCAGTCGATCACTTGCTCAGGCAGATCTCTCAGCTTCATGATGCCTGATGGGACTGACCGCTCCTCTTCTTCTCCGGATGACCAACCGAGAGCAAGATCGGGTACATAGGATGTCCAAACGTGAGAACTTGCAGGTAGATATCCTCTCCCTGCAAGAGCAACGCCTTCTCCTCCTCGGACAGTCTCCAGCGGGTAGTCACCCGGCCGTCCGGCCTCACCTGAGCCGGTAGGGGCAAATACTGAGGCTGGTTCTTGGCATAGACAACCAGCTCTTCAGACGGGACAATGGACTCCGGCTCAACTGGGGTCATGTCTCTTAGCTCCCTCTCTGTCTCGGGCGGGCCGCCAGCGGATGCGAGTGGAATCCTCGTTCAGGGTCGAACGTTGGCGGCCCAGCCCTGCTGCGGCACCCAAGCTATCACAATCATGGCGTCTTTGTGTCGTCTTCTCCGCTTTTGGTAGGAGTCTCTCCGCTTTCCGGAGTTCCTTTGTGACCGAAAGCCCATGCCGTGAAACCCCCGCCCAAAAACGACAAGGCGTTCAGCAGGATCAACAGTCCGTAGGACGTCTCGGCCTTGACCTGCCCCAGCGCCACGATCAGGATCGCGCCGATTACGCCGCCCAGGACCAGGTAGCCGAAGCGAAAACCCAGGACGATCTTGAGCCGCTCATCACTGATCCCAACCGGGAGCTTTCCGAACATGCGGATGAATTGCGGCATATTGTCCTCAGGCATATTCTCTCAATTCAGTTTGGCTCATGCCGCCTTTGTCTCGTCGGCTGGAGCTTGCGCCGGCGGCTGTGCGGGCCCTGGCTGGCCGTTGGTCTTGGGTGCCTTTGCGGCTTCCTGCTCGCCGGGAAAGAATACGCTGCGCGCATGCGGAAATGCCCATTGCGCCCAACCGAGCGCGATCGTTGAAATGATGGTGATCACCTGGGTGAGCCCGAAGCTGGTCTGCTCAGTGACATCGCCTAGGGCGAAGAGTACGGCCATGATCACCAAGCCGAAAACCAAGCCGCCGCCGATCAGCATCCGCCACTTGTCCAGTGTGGTCATCATTCCCCCATTTCGTTCGCCGCGTCCTGGCGGCAGCCTGCGGGATTCTCGCAGATCAGGCGGCCGCAGATAAAACACCAGAACGGCGTCTTGCCGGCGCGGCGCAGCGCGTTAGCCCGCTGCTCGTCGTTGTCCCCGGGTGCTGGCGGTTGCGGGATCGGTTCAGCGGCCATTGGTCACCTTCGCGTGAATGATTGCAGGACGCGCCCACAATCTCTGGAAACTTTTCCATTCCGGTTGCGGCCGGTATTTCTCGGCGGCCGGCGTCTCCGGTTGCCACAGCATCGCGTGCGGAGTGAATCCGATGCCTAGCATCTGGCGTAACCGCTGCTCGGCCAGCTGGAAGGTGTCCTTCGGGTAGCCGATCAGCACATAGCATCGGAGGCGATGCGAACAGCCCGTGAATCCCGCCGCCAGCAGGCGATCGCTTGCGCTCTTGAGCGTATCGAAGGGATCGCCGGGATCATACGCAAAGAAGCAATTGGGCTGCGGCCGGAGGTCCGCGAGCAGTCCGACCTGGTAATCTTCAAGCGCACGTGCTTCGAGGCCGCCCGTGAATTCGATGCGTCTCGGCTGCCTTCGCAGCATTGCGAACACAGCTCGCACATGAGGCTCAGGGCAGGCGAGCAGATTGTCGTCCAGGATATTCCAGCCATCCTGGATGGGCAGCAATCGCGGCACCGGATCACGCTTCCAGACTGAACAAAACCAGCACCGCCTCGGGCAGCCGCGCGAGGTGAAGGTATACCCTAGCTTGATGTAGCGCCCGGGCACGAACTCCTGGCCCGGGTCGCCGTAGGCAACACCACCGATCCGGACCGGTGCCACCTGGCGCCAGTCCTCCGCCAGGGTTTCGGCTCGACATTTGTCCGCAGTGAACGTCACATCGATGTGAACCTCGTCGGCCTCGGCGAAAAGGTCCGGCGGCCCGTAGTACGCTAGGGCGTCGTCGGGCGTGGCTTTGGTCTTGCGCGGGAACACGCGAGCCAGCTTAAGCATCGACTTCGGTCCTCATGCGGTCGACCTCGTCACAAGTATATTCTGTACCGCAAATTATGCAGCGGTACCACTCCTGGTAGCAGTGCTCATACGGCCCGCAGTCCAGGCCGTGCGTCTCGACCCAGCGGTGCGACTGCGGCTCAAGCGAGTCCAGGCAGTCTACCGGGCAATGGCGATCAGCCGTCTGCCGATCCATTCGGCCACCTGCGGGACTACGGCATTGCCTAGCCGCCCCAATCGCTTCGTCCGGTCGCTCATGGTTCGCTCCAGCCAGGCGGGAATCCCATCAGCCATTCCACGAAGCGGGGATTCAAGCGCCGGCGCGAGATCGGGCCGCTCCCGGAGGATCTCTGGCCATCGGGGATCGCTGGGGCCGGGAGCGAATGGAATTGGCGCGAAGCGTCCGTCAGCGTCGTTCCCGGATGCATCACGCCCGTGGTCGTTGTATGCCTCGCCGCTGAGTTCGCGTCCTTCGTGTTGGGCGTCGGCCAGCTGTGCTCCACAAAGTTCTGCAGCTGCTCGCCCTTCAGTGTTCCGCTGCGGTCCTGATAGCTTTTCCGGTTGGGCGTCCGGTAGTCGCGCGCTGCGGGAGTCGGAAAGAACCTCGCCTGCTGATCCAAGCCCATCTCGTCCTTCCGGTCCCCGCTGCGGCTGCGAAAGCTGTCGGACGCCGGAGTCTGCCAGTGCTCGGCCTGCTCGGCGATCGTCACCTGATGACCGTCTCCGATCGAATCCTGGCGGTTCCGGGGGCCGCCCGTGCCCACTCCGTCTGGCGTCCGCCACAGTTCCCAGTTCCTGGTCGCGCCCGTCAGCGAATCCATCGCGTCCGGATGGTTCCCGCAACTCTCCCCGTCCTCCTGCCTTGCGGTAGGCCACGTCTGCGCTGCCATCGTCAGCGGAGTTCCCTGCCCGTTGCCGTTGATGCCCTTCGCCAGGTTCCTCTGGCGCCGCGCCTCCCAGGATTCCTCCGACTCCCCGTCGTTCACCAGACTCGCGCTGGCGGTAGGCCACGATGAAGACGCGCTTTCGGAGATGGGCTGCTCCGAGGTCCGCAGCTCGTAAACAGCGCCAGCATCCCACATACCCGAGTCGGGCCAGGTCTCCGACCACTCGTCGCATTGCGTCGTGAACAAGGAGGCCTGGGACGTTCTCAATGAGCACGTACCGGGGTCCAAGCTCCCCAAGGAGACGGGCGAACTCAAACCAAAGGCCTGAGCGAGCGCCCTCGATCCCGGCCCGCTTGCCAGCCTGGCTGAGGTCCTGGCACGGGAATCCGCCGCAGATGAGATCGACTGGCTCAAGTTCGTGGCCGGTGACTCCGGTGATGTCGCCATAGCGCTTTACGTGCGGCCAGTGCTTGGCCAGGACTTTCCGGCAGTAGGGATCGATCTCTACCTGCCAGCGGCACTGGAGGCCTGCTCTCTCCAGACCGAGATCCAGGCCTCCAATGCCCGCGAACAGGGAACCAAAAGTCACCTCTGACCGAGATCATAAGGTCAGGTGACCGTGGACCGGCTAGGGTTTTTATTTCGCGGTTGCCTCGCCGCCGTTGAGCCAATGCACGCGCTCAGCGGCAGCTTCAGCGCTGGGCCAGTCGCTCTCCGGTTCCCACGTGCCATCCGGACGGTAGAAACCTACGGTGTAGACTCCTGCCGCTTTCGAGTAGACGTAGACGTAGCTCATTTGTCCGCCGCCTTTTTTCGCTGTTCGGATCTCTCCGCCTCCGTCGCCGGCACGCACTCCCGGCAGAACTCGAGCGAGTCCGGATCGACCGTGCGTGGACATTGCGGGCATAGCGGCTTGGCGCAGCCCTCGCAGCGGTCCGTCTCGATTTCCGCGACCGCTACGGCCTGATCACAGGCCGGTGCCGCTTCCTCATTGATTTCCACATCGCAGGTGATCTGGGCCCCGCACTCCGGGCAGGTCAGCTCGACCTGTTTCGGGATGGAAAGCCGGTATTCTGGCCAGCGCTTGCCGGAATAGTCGAGCTTCTTGTATTCGATGCTCATTTGTCCTCCCTCCTGACTTCCGACCACACCCATGAGCCTGCGCCCACGGCATAGACGTGGAGCTTGCGTCCGTTGACCGTGATGTCCTCACCGCCCCAGACGTCGTCTTCGTCGTCATCCACCCAGCGTGTGATCACCGCATCGCGCGCGGGATCGAACCTGGCGGTGTAGCCTTCCTGTTCGTTCTGCCACTTCAAGTACGGGCGCAGCTGCGCTTTCGTGAAGGCGGGCTTGGCCCATCCGTTCCAGCGCTCGCCGACAATCATGTAACAGCTGAAACCATCGTTGTCGACCAGCGAAACGCGCGTGCGTTTCCAGACCCGCGAATCTTCCTGGCAATCGCCGCAAAGGCCTCCAGCGAAATCGGCCTGGATGCGTTGTTCAGTGGCTTTGCACTGCCGCGCACTGGGAGTGCGCGCAAAGCCGTATTCCACGATTGTGCTGTGACCGCATTGGTAGGTGACCGTTACTGATTTTTTGAATGCCATGATTACTCGACCTCCTTTGCGCAATGCAGATGAAGCTTAAAGCCCTCAGCGTCGTGCGTGTGCTCGCCGGTAATGGCTTGGCGGCAGTATGCGCAGAATTTCAGTTGTGCTGCGCAGGTCTCCGCGATGAACTGCGCTATGCGTTTCACGTCGCCCGAATCGCGCGGGATGTCTGATTCGAGACTTCCGAGTATTTCGCTATCTACACCCACCAGATCGCATGCGATGGTGTCGTTGGCGTCGCCGCAGTGAAAAGTATCCCCGTTATCGAGGGTGATCTCGATGTAACCGGGAAACTCTAAACTTGCATCTAAGCCGAGTATCTTAAGTTCGTGCGTTACCGCTAGCATTGTTTCGAGTGTCATTTTGAATCCTCTCTTGCCTTCTTTTTCGTCAGCTTCTTTCCGTGCTGTTGATTTCCTGGCGGATGCGGCGGGCTTGGCGGCGCTGTCAGCAGGGCCCACACCACGAAGGCCACCAGTAGAACCGCTCCGATCAGCCACACCGCGCAAAAGCCCTGTAATATTGCCTTCAATATTCGCCACATCTCAGTTAGCCTCCTTTTTCGCGAGCTTGGCCGCGATGCCCCGCAGCAATGCCCGTGCTGCTTCCCAGTTCGTCAGCCATCGGTCGCCGTGGCTCGTGCCTTCGAGGTCGATGGCTTCCCACGTGTTGGCGTGCTGCGCGCGGCCGTCGCTCGTATGCGTGCGAATCGTGCGCGGTACCACGCGCCCGATCTCCACGCGATCGCCCGAATCCTCCAGATAGACGTACCGCTCCGCGCGCGGCCCGTCCGCTCCCATCAGGATCAGCCGTTGTTTCATAGCCTGCCTCCGCTCTTGAGCGCGCAGGCCTGCGCATGCCGCTCACAGCTTGCGCGGATATGCTGCGGTGTGAGGCCTGCCTCCTCAGCAGCCTGCCGTAATAGCGCGTCTAATACATCCTGCAGGCGCATCCGTGTATGGAACGTATCCCGCGTGCGGTGCGCGAAATGCAGCTCAGTTAACAGGCGTGTGTACATCTCTAGTGCGATCATTTGCCGTCCTCCTGCGGGTCGTAAACCCACACCCACGCCTGTACATAAGCGCCGCCATCATCGGAGATCGAAACCACGGCGTTATCGTCGATTTCAATCTCGCCTTCCTTTTGCCATTTTTGGCGCGCTAGATCGACATACTCTCGGTCCGGCATGGGTTCGACCTCGATTGTGGTGGTGATGCGGACCACACGCGTCTCATAGCCCTCGGCGTGCGGTAGCTCTCGCTGGGCGTTCTCCAGCGAGTCGAAGGTTTTATGTCCGTATCGGAACCAATCGTCAGCTCCGGCGATTGAGCATTCACGTGCGTACCACGTTTCTTTATGCATAGGTATCCTCTCTCTCCTCGCAGGCCTCTAGGCTTGCGCGGTGCCCTGCTCAGCTCGCGCGAACAGGGCCCCGGGCAGGTCTAACGGGTCACTTGGTGGACGCGATACCATCCGCCCTCACGTTCGGTGAAGTACGGGCTTTGTGAGTTGCTGTGGCAATAGACGTTTGAGCATTCCTTCGGCGCGCCAGCGTGCAGGGCGTCTGCTTCGGTCTCAAACCACCGCTTACCACCTCGCGGTAGGGGAGAGGCACCGCAAAGCTCGCAAGCCCAGTAAAAGCTCGTCATTTGGTTCCCCTCCGTGCGCGTCCTGGCGTCATCACGTCCGCGTATAAGTCGCGGTTCGCGCGATGCGCAGCGATAACCCAGCGCAAATACTGTTTGCGCTCCGCGCGGTCGATTGTGCGCCATGTGCGGTACTTCCGCCTGAGGCGTGAGATGAAATACCGGATCACTTGCCGGTTCGATTTCCCCACGTGGCAACGGCCTACAATGTTGCGAACCATGAACGGGATATCGTCCGGGTATTGTCGGGCCCAGTCTTGAGCTGTCATAATGAAATCCTCTCTTTTTCCCGCGTGCTAGACACGCGCGGTGCGCCACTCGCAAGGAATGACGCCCCGGGCTTGCCTAGCGCGCGCGTAATGAATTCGTGCAGACTAACCCAGCGAATCGGCCGTCCAAATGCTCCACATGGCAATGACCCATCGTATTTGCGCGTGGACTGCCCGGAAGGTTTACCACGCGAACCACATCACCCGCTGTGATGTCATAAGGTGCATGGCATCGGTCGATTAATACAGGTTCGTACACATACACGTTTCCCGCCCGTACTCGCTTCGTCTTCATTGGATTCCCCCTATCTGAATTAAAGACTCAAAATTGCGCGCGCCAATGCCATGTACGATGATGGCGATACTCTTTCGCGCGTCGGACTCCCCTTGCATCCCATCGCATAGCAGGCAATCGACACAGTGTGTCCGGTGTCCTGCCTCTTTACTCGCTGGGCATGTGATCTCACCTGTTAGCAGCGGGTCTGATTCACTGCGCACGCGGAATCGACGCCAACCCATCGCAGCTGCGTCTAGCGTGTCCTGTGCTGTGTCGCATGACGCCATGACATACGCGCGGTACGGCTGAAACTCCGGACGTCTCCACTGATGTGTGTACCCTGTCCATCCGTCCGACGCCTCAGCGATCGCGCGCATCATGTCGAATGGCAATAGGACCGATTCCCCGTATGCGCCAAAACGGACACGCCTGCCGTGGAACACTTGCGCGTACTGGTCTGGATTCAATCGGGGATATTTCCTGTGGTGGTATGCTTTCCAAATGCCCAATGGGGCGCGCGATAGATCCACATAGCAGTATTCACCCAACGCTGGACAGTCAAAACACACTGCGCGCGCGCGCCCACTCTTTACCGCCCGGAGTGGCGATTCCACCCGGACTAGTGACCAGATCTGGATCATATTGCCGGTTTTTTCGTTGTCTGATTCGAGTGTCGCAATGATGACATACTCGCTCATCTCATGAAGTACATACCCTGAGGGTTTCCGTGATACTCTGGTGTGAGGTCTCATAGGTGCGCAACCACCTAGGGGATTTAGGGTCTGTTCAGTGCTGGTAACACTAAACAGACCCGATTAATCAAGCCCTATCGGTTATCCTCCTCTCATTGGCTGTTTTCACAGCTTGCACAGCGGATTCGTATAGCTTGCATGCTGCGCAGATGTCTTCCAAGTCCAGCGAGTAACTGTAATCGTCCATATGCGCCCATATGCCGTCAGGATCACTGGGCATGGACTCGATTAGTGTGTGAAGCTTCCACCTATGCTCTAAATCGCATGCGGTCTGTAAGGCCTTGATATATGCCTTAAGCTCTGTCGGTTGATTTTGCGTGCGTGCCTTGAATCCTTCCGCATATTGCAGTGCGTCGATTCCGGGTTTCAGCCGTTTCCATAGCTTCCAACCATTGCCCATGTTCTTTAGGATCTGTCCATCGGACATGAGGGCTATTCGGCCTGTAGGTGTTTCGCGTCTTGCTAACTCTGTACCGTGTGATCTTAGCTTTGCCATCTTGGAGTCCTCTCTTTTGCGTGTTAGGCACGCAAGATGCGCCACTCGCGAGAGAATGACGCACCTGAGGTGCCTAACTACCTCCACCCACGCGGTACTGCTATCCGGTGTACTCGCTCGATAAAATTCAGCCGTTGCGTGTAAGTCAATAGGGTCATGTCCGGAAAGTTTCTACGCGCTTTTGTAACCCACTCCGTCTGATAGATGTCGACATGTGAAGACCGATCTTCGTTTACCATTCGACTGGCATACTCACGTGCCTCTGCTAGAGTATCTTTCCGTGTGAAGTGAAACCCCTGACTATCTGAAAATTCAAAATGTGTATGTGCCATGGAATCCTCTCTTTTGACCGTACGCTTGCGCGGTCATTATGAGAGTAAACCTAATTTTGGCTGATGTCAATAGTTAAGGATTAGAGATTTCTGGAGGGCAGGGATACGCGCTAAAGTGTTGAAATTGATCTTATTTAGATACTAGCCTTCAAACCGACGAAGTATCGCCATGATTCGATGGCCCGCAGCCATCGAACGAATGGCTGCGCGTGTGGGCTTGCGACGGGGAATATTGCCACATTGGCGACACTGTGTTGAGATCCGTCGATGCCAGGTTCGGCATTTTGGACACCGCCAGTCGGTATCGCGTTGGGTGTAGTTCATTCGGAGTCTACCGTCTCAATTCGGCCGGAGTATACCACAACATCTAGTATGATTCGCCTTTTCTTTTCTGCATGTAACCCCATGCCGGCGACTAACTCTAGAGTTATCAGCGAGTTATGCCAGGCTAGCGAGTTTACATAATAAATTATTATCGG
>Ga0126369_10002100_pt1 | contig 14091 bp, 10 predicted proteins | sample PanSoiMetaPlot_1_FD_109646 | JGI IMG/M metagenome (GOLD analysis project Ga0126369, IMG submission 109646) | Tropical forest soil microbial communities from Panama - MetaG Plot_1 | ecosystem: Environmental > Terrestrial > Soil > Tropical forest > Bulk soil | place: Panama | collected 2016-02-17 | reverse complement strand
GGCCGGAACCGCCGCCCGCGCCGAGAAAACCATCAAAGAAGATCAGCCGCCCCAATAGCTCGGTGTCGGCGTCGAAGAGCCCCAGCGCCTCCTGAACCTCGGCGCTAAGCACGCGACCGCGGTCCGGCGTTTCGTCGAAGATTCGCCCCGCGAAGGCCAAGTACTTCACCAGCAGCTCCTCGATCTCTCGTCCGCGCTCCGACAACACGGCGCCGAGCAGCGTGACTCGGTAGACCTCGCCTTCTTCCCAGCCCTCGTAGACGATGCTGCCGCCGAGCGCCCGCATGGCTTCGCCCACGACGCCGCGGCCGTTCGGTTGAAACGCGTGGTGAACGATTTTGCGGGGGACCCACTTGCCCTTCGTGAGGTAGTGGCTCCACACAAGCGTGAGGAGACGGATCTGCTCGGACGACAGCCGCTTCCGCAGGTCCTCCAGCATACGAGTGGCCATACGCGCGCCATGATACGCGCCTGCGGCCCGCGCGAACCGTCCGGAACGTCGAGTGGGCAGTCGAGGCAGCGGGTCGGTTCCGCATCGACGGCTACTCGGCAAGCAAGCGACGGCGCCGCCTTCCCGACTCGACGCCTTCCCGCGGCCGGGATCCCGAGAAGGCGTGGGGTGGTTCGTCCAGGCGACGAGGCTGCTGACGGCGCACGACTTCGAGCTGCTGGTGGGCCGACAACAGCACCGTTTGCCATGTCCGGGCCAGCAAAGCGGTAAATCGAGTAAGGCACCCGAGGGGTCGGGCCGCCTTTTTCCGGCGACGCCAGCGGCCCGAACGCAGCGATCTTCGGCGGGCGCCTCTACTTGGGCGGCTTGCGCCTTCCGCGGCGACGCGGGCGTCCGTTCGATGCGCCCCGAGATGTCGAACGTGAACACTCCGGTTACAATTGGGCTCCCTGGCCCTTAGACCCCCAACGCTCGCCCCTCGAATCCGCTCGGCGGTTTCGGAGGGCTCGAAGGGCCCTAAAACTTAACCTCGCTCCGATACGGCCTCGGTTTTTCCGTCGCTTGTCACGAGGGAGCTCAGCAAGGAGATCGATATTCGCAGGGCGCCCGTGCGTCCCGATCTCGCTTGGCCGCAAGGCCTGTCCCGATGAGCGCTCGCGCAGTTTGCGACCGACAAGATGGATCTCGAGCAGACCGTGAAGTGGGCCGAGGACAAGATCAAGGCCATCTACGCGAAGTTCGTCTGATCCCCGAGCCGGCTGGCCTCGCGGCGGGTCATCCCCGCGAGGTCACCCGGCGGGCTTCTGGGCTACCAGAAAATAGCCGAAGGGAAACCCGTCCCGGGTCGCGGCCGAGACCTTCTTGCCAAGCTTCGTCCTGATCGCGAAGCGCGTCAGGGACTGAGTCGACGCGGCGAGCGAACGTCCGATCCCCGGGACTCGAACGACATTCTTCGCGAAGATGTCCGCGACGATCTCGGGCGCTCCACCGATTGCATCGAGTCGGAGTAGACACAGCCCAGAGCGCTCGACGAAGCGCCGGAGCGCGAACTCGGTATAGCGATAGTAGTCGTACGGCTGCTCGTGGAGCCAGTAGTAGAAGGGCACGTTCACGATGACTCGGCCCTCCGGCGCCAGAAGCCGCGACATCTCGCCCCAGAGGGGCTCCGGCTGTGGCACGTGCTCCAGGACATCCGACAGGAGAATCGTGTCGAATTCGCCGTCCTTGAACGGCAGCGTGGTCGTCAGGTCACACTCGGAATCGACGTACTCGCTCCCGTGTGACGTACGCTCCCAGTCGACACAGATGTTCTCGGTCACGTAGTCCTTGTACGCGAGAAACAGCGGAACCTTGCCGCAGCCGAGATCCAGCAGCTTGCCCCGAGCGTGGTGTCGAAGGTGCGTGTCGTAGCACTCAGCGACCAGGTCGACGATCAGACGCGATCCAACACCTACCTCGGTAGGGTCCCTCGACGCTACGAGCCTTCCGCCCCGATAGACGAATTTGCTCGGCTGCCATCTCTCGCGGTTTCTCATCTGACTGGCCGCACTCACGATACACCACTCGCGCTCGACGGCCGGGTCGGGGTGACCCGCGCCTGCGCGGCGCGCTGAAACTCGGACAGCGGCTCGGCGCCGCGCCCGCGCGGGTCGAGATAGCGCTCACGATATGTTTCGGGTCCGACGTCCTCGATCAGCATAAGGCCCCGCGCCTCGAGATACTCCGGTAGCTCGGCCGGATCGAAGCCAAACGTGTAGGGCTCGCCGGACCGGCGCACCGTGGCCAGCGTCTTCTCCGCCCCCGAAAACGTCGCGGTGCCGTCGAGGATGGCCCGGTGGATGTACGTGAAGACCATCTCGCTGCCGGCGGGCGCGCTCCGCGCCAAGTACCGAAACAACGTGTCGACGTCCGCGGCCGACAGATAGTGGGTAACGCCCTCGCAGATGAAAAACGTCCGCGCATCGGGCTCAAACCCAGCGGCCGGCATCACGCTGTCCAGGGTGTGCGTGCTGAAGTCGATGGGGACGAACGTGACGTGGGTCGGAAGAGCTCCGAGGCGGCGCGCGATCGCCCGCTTCTTCTCGGCCTGAGTCACGGGATGGTCGACCTCGAAGACTCGGGTCCACGCGATGCCGGGGATCCGGTAGGCGCGGCTGTCGAACCCCGCGCCGAGGATCACCACCTGCTCCACGCCGCTGCGGAGCGCCGCGGTCAGGACATCATCGATGTACCTCGTACGAACCGCGACGGTTCCCCGCGAGCCGCTCCAGTGTCCGTCGATCAGCGACCACGGCACGGCTCGGCTGATCAGCGGCAGGTGCGAGACCCGAAGCGCCCACTTGAGGCGCTGGCCGAGGAACGCGGGCGCCAGGTCGTCATCGAAGAGCCGGCTCGCCACGGGCCGTTGAGATTCCCTGGCACGCCAGAGGGCGACGACCATGGCGGTGCGACTGACAGCCGGTTTCATCACCTGTCGCGGGCTCCCGTCGTGCCGCCAGCGCCTTGACAGCGTGACGACGGATCGCAATGATACCGCGCAGCCCGTCCGGACATCGGGACGGCAGAGAGGGGTCGACGATGACGCGGCGAGCGTGGCGGTTCGCAACACGGTGCGGCGTGCTGCTCCTGGTCTGCCTGATCGGGGCCGGCGTGCTCCTGATCGCGCGCGGGGCGGCGCCGACCGCCTGGGCGGCCGAGCCCACGGTGCACTACATCAGCCATCGCTTCCCCATGCTCGAGTTCTGGGTGAAGAAGATGGGCGAGTATCCCGGTATCAAGCTCGAAGCCGAGCTGATCCCGTTCGATCAGGCGCTCGAGAAGATGCAGATCCATCTCTCCCAGGGCGCGTCGACCTACGACATCATGGCGACCGACGCCTTTCTGCCGACCTTCGCCGAGCGCGGCTGGCTCATGCCGCTCGATCCGCTCATCGCGAAGCTGCGGCAAGCGGTCGAGTGGGACGACATCGATCCGGTTCTGGTGCGCGACGTCTGCTCGTACAAGGGCAAGGTGTACGGAGTGCCGAATCTCGCCATCTCGATGTTCTTCTTCTACCGAAAAGACCTGCTCGACGCGGCGGGGCTCAAGCCGCCGACCACGATGGACGAGTGGGTCGCGACAGCCAAGGCGCTGACGGCAGCCGACAAGAAGCAGTACGGCACGGCCATGACGTTGAAGGCCGGCGACGGGTTCCAGAACGACTTCACCTACTTCCTGCGCACCTACGGCGGCGACTGGTACGACCGCGACTGGAAAGTGACGATCGACAGCGAGGCCGGCGTGAAGGCGCTGACCACGATGAAGGAGCTGATGAAGTACGCGCCGCCCAACGTCCTGGCATTCCACAACGACGAGTCCACGGTGGCCATGCAGCAAGGGCTCACCGCGATGGGGCTCCTCTGGCAGTCGCGCGCGCTCGCCATGGACAACGCCCAGGTCTCCAAGGTGGTGGGCAAGGTGGGCTTCGCCGTGCCCCCGGCAGCGACCAAGGGCGGCAAGAGCCACGCGCGGCTGGCCGTCGGCTGCTATTCCATCAGCGCCTTCACGAAGAACGACCCGGAGCTCCTCTTTCAGCTGATCGGCAAGACGCTCAGCCGTGCCAACATGCGCGAGTCCGCGGGCCTGGCGACGCCGACCCGGCTGTCCGTCACCCGGGACCCGGAGGTCATGCAGAAGTTCCGGTTCATCAGGGCCGCGGCCGATAACGTCCAGGCGGGCGCCCGGCTCGTGCCGAACAATCCCGAGTTCTCCGAGGCGATGCTGCAGACCTCGCAGACCTTGCAGAAGGGCTTGACCGGCGAGCTGACGATTCCCGAGGCGCTCAAGCGTGCCCAGAAAGTCATGAGCGACCTCATGACGGAAAAGGGCTACTACAAGAAGTAGCCCCGGTGGCGAGCCGGCAGCAGCGCCGGGACCGCCTCATCTTCCTCGTCCCGAGCATGACGGTGCTCAGCGTCCTGCTCGTCTATCCGCTCGCCTACAGTTTGGGGCTCAGCTTCTACAACTACTACCTACCCGTGCCGCGCACGACGTTCGTCGGCTTCGACAACTTCCGGTTCATCCTTGGCGACGACGCCTTCTGGGAAGCGCTGGGCGTGACGGCACGATTCACGGGCGCCGCCGTCGCGATCGAGGTCGTGCTCGGCATCGCGGTCGCGCTGCTGCTCGACGCTCGCATCCCCTGCCGTCGCTTCGTCAACACCGTGGTGCTGCTCCCGATGGCGATCACCCCTGCGGTGGCGGGCCTGCTCATGCGCTGGATGTTCGAGAGCAACTGGGGTCTGGTGAACTACTTCCTCGGGCTGGTCGGCGTACGCGGCCCGGGGTGGACCGGCGATCCAGCGTGGGCGCTGTGGTCGATCGTCTTCGCGGACGTCTGGCAGAATACCCCGTTCGTGATTCTCGTGGTCTACGCCGGACTTCAGAGCGTGCCCGTCGAGCCGCTCGAAGCGGCCATGGTGGACGGCGCCTCTTGGACGCAGACGCTGGCCCACGTCGTCTTCCCGTTCCTGCGGCCCCTGGTCCTGTTCGTGCTGATCATCCGCTCGATGGACGCCTTCCGCATCTTCGATCAGGTGTTCGTCATGACCGGCGGCGGGCCCGGCACGACGACCCAGACCATCACCTTCTACAACTACGTGATGGCCTTCCGGCAGCTCCGCATGGGGCGCGCCTCGGCGCTCGGCGTCATCACCCTGCTCATCCTGTCGCTCGTCATCGGCGCGTGGATCTATCTGCTCTACCGCCGGGAGAAGGGTGAATGGTGATCGGCGGGGGGGCGGTGGCGCGCGCGGTCCTCGCGCGGGCGCTCCTCTACGTGGCGCTCCTGGGCGTGGTGGCGGTCTCGCTGTTCCCCATCTACTTCGCGCTGACGACCTCGCTGAAGCAGACGCGCGATGCCTTCACGACTCCGCCGACGTGGCTCTTCACGCCTACTCTCGAGCACCATCGGTTCATCTGGCTGGAGACACCGTTTCCGCGCTATCTGCTCAACACGCTCGTGATCACGACCGGCACGGTGCTCCTCTCGATCCCGCTGGGCTGCATGGCGGCCTACTACCTGGCGCGCTACCGGAGCCGGCCGATCCAGGTGCTGCTGTTCTCGCTCCTGGCCGTGCGGGCGTTCCCGCGCATCCTCCTGCTCGTGCCGTTTTTCCTGGTGGCTCGCGCCACTCAGCTCTACGACACGCACGTTCTGATCATCCTGATCATCGTGGCCTTCAACCAGCCCTTCGCGATCTGGCTCATGCGTGGATTCTTCCTGGACGTGCCGCGCGAGCTACCCGAGGCGGCGATGATCGACGGTTGCAGCTCGTTCGAGGCGTTCCGGCGGGTGGTGCTCCCGGTGGTGCGCCCCGGGGTGTTCACGGCGGCGCTCTTCACGTTCCTGTTCGCCTACAACGAGTTTCTGTACTGCCTCATCCTCACCGGCAGCCATGCCAAACCGCTCTCGGTGGCGATCGCCCAGTACGGCGCCGAGAAGATCGAGTACTGGTCGTGGTCGGCGGCCGGCGCCGTCGGGATCCTGGCGCCGATCGTGCTGTTCATCGCCGTGATGCAGCGCCACCTGGTCAAGGGCCTGACGTTCGGCACCCTCAAGGGCTGAGTCAGTAGTCCACGCAGGCCAGACGCGAGAATCCCCAGACGTCGTTGAGATGACTCGTGCCGTAGCGGCCGTGGGGCGCCGGCTGCTCGGTATACCAGTGCGCGCCGATCGGTCCGGCGCCGATCACGCGCTCGACCGGGGGAAACGGCCCGGGCGCGCTGCCGTCGCCGGTCGAGACGAGCCCGACCCCGTCGGGCGCCGTCACCAAGAGCGGCGGCGCCGCGCCGTCCTCGTCGTCTTCCTCTTCCGTGATGAGCACGGTCTTGACGCCGGCCTCTTCGCACGCGCGAACCACGGCCATCGTGTCCAGCATCCGCTGGCCGCGCAAGGTCGGCGTCACGATTGCCCCCGCCGCGCCGAGCGTCGTCGCCATCAGCGCGGCGCGGTTGGCCATGAGCTCCTTCTGCCGCTGCTCCTCCCACATCGTGCGCACCATGATGCACCCCAGGAAGTTGAAGTCGATTCCGTGGCGGCGGCACATGTAGGGGACGATGCTGTTGGTCAGGGGCCAGGTGAACCACCGATAGAAATCGCCGCTGAAGAAGCTCCCGCAAACGGCGCCGTCGAGAATCTCGGTCGGGTGCAGGAGCCAGGGCTGAGTGAGTCGCGTGATGCCGTAGACGGCCGTGGAAAGTGTCGAGTCCGGATTCAGATAGATGGGCTCGGGCGACACGATGCTGTGGATGTAGACGAACCCGGGCAGGCCCGGCCGCGGCGTCAGGTCCATCACCTCGACCTCGATGGGCGGCGCTTCGAGCGTGGTTCGGGCGAGCCGGTCTTGCACGGCCAAGGTCGCCTGCTGCACCACGCGATTGGCTGGGTCCGGATCGAGATGACGCGCGGGCTCGACGAGCAGACAGAGATTGACGGTGGCCGCCCACGGGCTGATCGCGCCGGGCCCCGACATGTCTAGGAAGTCGCCGTAGGCGGTGCCCGGTCGAAACGAGGAAAGCAGGCCGTAGCGCTTGACATCCTGGGGCGGCGTGCAGGCCATCAGGGTGAAGCCGGAGAGCCGGTTCGTCCGACCCTCGCCGACGGTCTCGACGGAACGACCGACGATGCCTGGGTAGGCGACGCCGCGCCCCTTCGCTTTCACGCGCGGCTCGATGATGTCCTGCACGGTGACGATGCGTACCGATTCGCCGGGCCGCGCCACCGCGAGCTCGGCCCGCTCGACCAGCGGATCGCGGCGGACCGGCTCGAGGACCTCGTCGGCATCGATCTCCAGAACGCCCTCACGCCACCGCGTCGCCGCGCCGAAGCGGACGTCGCGCACCGGGTAGGCGGCGAGCTCAAGACGCATGGACGTGCTCGGCGGTCGTAGCTTGTGGAGGCTCGAACAGCGTCGGACCGGTCACGGCGGTCTGCAGCGCGCGCAGCGCGGTCCGGACGATCCGGAGGCTCAAGTCCCGGTCGGCCTCGTCGGGGAGCTTGGGATCACCACACGGGTGCTGGACCTGCACCCCGCGCACGACGCGGTTGGCGTTGGCGGCAATCGCGATCGCCGGCAGCGCACCGATCAGGGCGGTGGGGATTCCGACTCGCTCCAGCTCCTTCGTGATCGTTGCGCCGCAACGATGGCAGCTCCCTCACCCGGATACCTGGAGCGCGACGGCCACTCCGGCGTCGCGGAACTCCGCCGCGGCGAGCTGGCCGATCTGGCGCGCGGGCCCGACCGCGGTTTGGTTGCCGACGGTGCTGTAGATCCACGGATAGATGCCGCCGATTGCGCCCTCGGCCTCGAGCGTGCGCAAGGTCGCGAGTGGCAGCGCGTAGTCTGGGCTCTCCGTGTTCAGCACCTTCGTGTTGAAGCCGCCGTGCGCCGACTCCCAGTCGCCTACGTCGAGCCGCTGAAGGCCGTCGATCGAGTAGCGGCCCGCCGTGAGCGCACGGGCGCCGGGCAGATGATCCGGGTTTCCTCGCGGCACGATACCCGTGCTGACGACGATCCCGACGACGGCTTGCGAGAGGTCGACCACCGGAGGCGCCGGCACGATGCGCTCGTATTGCTGGACCAGGATCTCGGAGACAAATGGTCGGCCCGCCACCCGTGCCAGAAGCATGTCGACGGCGCGCTCGTATCCCACGCGGTCCTTCGTCACGAGCTTCCGGACGCCGTGCGGAATGTAGCCCTCCTCGAGCGCGGATCCGAGCGGCTCGCCGCGGACCACCTTGAGCCCGAGCGCGACCATCCGCTCGACGATGTTGCGCATGTCGGTCGTGTTGAGGCCGGTCGGAACGGCCAGGAGCTCGCGGCGATGCGTGATGATCGCCGCGTTCTCCGGGTACATGCCCGTCACCGCGGGGATGCCGAGCGCTCGGGCGACACGGAAGGCCAGCGCGCAGCCCAGGCCGTAGCGGCCCGAGTCGAAGGCGGGGCCGGCAATCACGAGATCGGGCTGGAAGCGCTGCAGCGCCTCCCGTATCGCGGCGCCCGCGTCGTCCTCGCGCTCCGCGACGTAGTCGTCGCCACAGACGAGCGTGGCCACGACCGTGCCTCCGCCGCCGAGCGCCTGCTGGACCGCGCGTCCCGGTCCCACCGGTCCCTCGCGCACCTCGAGCGGTGTTCGCGCCCGCTCCTCGCCTCCGATCCCGCCGAAGAACTGATTCAGGTAATGGACCACACGAATTGACTTCGCCACGACCCTGCCGTCCTTCCTAGTCTGCCGCGGCGGTCGAGACCCCGCCACCCAGCTGACGCGCGACCAGGTGCGCGTAAAGGTCGCCCCGCGCCAGAAGCTCGGCGTGGCGTCCGACCTCCACCAGCTTGCCGTCCTCCAGCACGACGATCGCATCGGCGTCGCGCACCGTCGACAGACGATGCGCGATCACCAGCGTCGTCCGATCGCGCGCCAGGCGCTCGAGCGCCGCGCGCACGGCCGCCTCGCTGACGGCGTCGAGGTGCGAGGTGGCCTCGTCCAGGATGAGGACCGGCGCGTCCTTGAGGAACGCGCGCGCGATCGCCACGCGCTGGCGCTGGCCGCCCGAGAGCTGCGCCCCGCGCTCGCCGACGATCGTGTCGAGCCCGTCGGGAAGACCCGCGACCAGCTCCTGCAGCGCCGCGCGCTCGATGGCCAGGCCGAGCGCCGCGTCGTCCGCGTCGGGCCGCGCCAGCATGACGTTCGCGCGCAGCGTGTCGTTGAAGAGATAGGTGTCCTGCGCGACGAGCGCAATGCGACGGCGCAGCTCGTCCAGCTGGTACTCCCGCAGATCGTGGCCGAAGAGCCGAATCGCGCCGGACTGCGGGTCCCAGAACCGCAGCAGCAGATTCGCGACGGTCGTCTTCCCGGCGCCCGACGGCCCCACCACGGCGACCGTGCTTCCGTCCTGGATGCGCAGCGACACGCCGTCGAGGGCCGGGCGCGTCCGCCCGGGATAGGTGAAGCGTACGTCGACGAGCTCCACGGCCAACCCGCCGCGCGCCGGTGCGGCCGGCACGCCGGGGCCGTCGGTCACCGGAATCGGCTCGGCCTCGACCGCGCTGAGCCGCCGGGCGGCGCCGAGGGTGTCGGCGAGCTGCCGGCCGACCTGCGCGACCTCCCACAGCGGCACGAACGCGGAGAGCGCCAGCAAGGTCAAGAGCGGCAGGCTGGCGGTATCCATGCGGCCCTGATGCGCGAGCCACGCGCCGACGGCGATCACCGCGAGGCCGCCGAGGCCGGTGGCCGTCTCCTGGAGCGCGGTCTGCAGAGCAAGATCGCGCAGGAACGGCAACCGCAGCTCGTAGAAGCGGCGCGCCTTGGCGCCGAGCGCCTCACCCCACGCGACGACACGGCGATACGCGACGATCTCGGCAAGCCCCTGCACCGTGTCGACGACGTGCGCATTGAGATCGCCGGACGCCTCCCGGGCGCGCGAGCTCAGGCGATCGATGCGGGACCGGCCGAGCACCGGCACCAGCGCGGTGTAGAGCAGGAACGGCACGAGCACGAGCACCAGCGCGCCGCCGAACTCGCCCAGCGCTACCAGCACGGCGGCCGGCACCAGAACCGCCACGAACGCCGGCGTCACCGTGTGCGCGAAGAAGTACTCGATCAGCTCGACGTCGTGCGTGGCCGCGCCCACCAGGTCGCCGGACCGGCGCCGCGTGAGATAGGCGGGCGCCAGCGCGTCGAGCTTCTTGAACACGGCCAGCCGCATGTCGGCGAGCAGGCGATACGCGACGTCGTGGGCCAGCCACGATTCGCACCAGTGGAGGACTCCAGCGAGCGGGGCCACGACGAGCAGGCTTCCGAGCAGCATCCCGGCCGGCTCGCCGCGCTTGACAGCCCGCACGGCGAGCGCGCTCAGCACGCCGACTCCGATCAGCGCCGTCACGCGCGCGACGCCGAGAAAGAACGTCAACGTCAGCCGGCCGCGGTAGCCGCGGGTCTTGTCGACGAGCGTGTGGAGGACGGCGCCCCAGCCGACGCGTTCGGCACCGATGATCGCCTGGGGCTCGTCGGCCGGCGTCTCTGCATCGGACGCCGCGCCGTCACCGTTGACCGCCGCCGCGCTCTGACGTGCTCCGACCGCCACGGCGCCTGCGCCGTCCCTCGCCTGCCCCGCCATCAGCCGCGCGTAGGCGCCGCCGCGCCCGATCAGGTCGGCGTGCGTGCCCTGCTCCACCAGGCGCCCCTGGTCGAGCACGAGGATCCTGTCGGCGCCGATCACGCTCGACAGGCGGTGCGCGAACACGAGCGTGGTGCGGCCTCGCATCAGGCGGTCGAGTGCTCCCTGGATCAGCGCCTCGCTCTCCGCGTCCACCGACGAGAGCGCTTCGTCCAGCACGAGGATGGGCGCGTCGCGCAGGAGCGCGCGAGCGATCGCGATCCGCTGGCGCTGGCCGCCCGAGAGCCGCACGCCCCGCTCGCCGACGACGGTGTCGTAGCCCTGCGGCAAGCGCAGGATGAACTCCTCCGCGTTCGCCGCGCGCGTGGCCGCCCGCACCTCCTCGGCGGTCGCGTCGGGCTTGCCCATGCGGATGTTGTCCCCGACCGTGCCGTGGAAGAGCCACGTGTCCTGGCTGACGAGCGCGACGCGGCTGCGCACCTGCTCGAAGGAAAGCTCGCGCAGGTCGCGCCCGCCGATCGTGACCCGGCCGCGATCGGGATCGTGGAAGCGAAGCAGGAGGCGTGCAATCGTCGACTTGCCCGAGCCGCTCGGCCCGACGATCGCGACGCGCTCGCCCGGCCGCACGGCAAACGATAGCTCGACGTGCGCCGGACGCCGGGCGCCCGGATAGGCGAATGTGACACCCTCGAAGGCCACGCCTGCGTCGGCGGGCTCCGGGCCGGCCGCGCGATCGGCCACCGCCGGCACGGCATCGAGGAGGGCGAAGATGCCGCGCGCCGCTGACGTGCCGAGCATTCCCTGGTGGAGGAGGATGCGCAGCTCACGCAGCGGCCGGAAGACCTCGACGCCAAGCATCAGGATGACGAGCAGCGCGGGCACGGACATGGCGCCCGTGCTCACACGCCAGGCGCCGAGCGTGAGCGCCAGCGCGGCGCCGAGCGCGATGCCGGTGTCGGTAATGCCACGCGCCATCGTGTTGCTGCCGAGCACCCACATCGTGCTCCGGAAGAGCTCGTGGGCGCGCTGCTGGAGTGTCCGCGCCCGCGCGCCGCTCTGGCCGAACGCCTTGAGAGTCGCCAGCCCCTGCACCGCGTCGAGGAAGTCGGCGCCGAACGCGGCGTAGGCACGGTTGCGGGCCAGGCTCGTCTGGCGGTCGCGCCCGTGCCAGAGCGCCGGCGCCAGCAGTACGACGAACGCGGCCAGCAACAGGACCAGCGCCACCGGCAGGTCGACGAACGCGACGAACGCGAAGATGAGCAGCGGCGTCAGCGCCGAGACGAAGAGCTGCGGCAGATACTGGCCGAAGTACGTCTCCAGCTGCTGCACGCCCTCGACGAGCGAGAGCATGACGTCGCCGGTGCGCGCGCGCGCGAAATGGGCGGGCCCGAGCGACGCGACCTGCGCGTAGAGGAGCTGGCGCAACCGCTCCTGGACCCGAGCCGCGGTGTGGTGGGCCACCATCGTGCGCGCGTAGTCGAGCGCGCTGCGGGCGGCGAGGGCCAGCGCCGTGAGCACGATCGCGGGGGTGAGGGCGGCGAGCGACTCGCCCGCGATCACGCGGCCGAGGAGCCAGCCGAGCAGGGCGAGCCGCGCGATGCCGGCGACGACGGCGGCGAGACCCACCAGCACGGTCGCGGCGATTCGGCCACGGACGCCCGCCGTGAGCGCCCAGAGCCTCCGGTCCAGGTACACGCCGCTAGCCTAGAGCCTATTCGACATCTTGGGAAGCGCGAGATGCGCGGCCCAGGCGGTCGAGACCTGCCACCAGAGCCCGAGCCTGGTCGGCCGCGCCGGGTCGCGGCGGCGGTCGACCGCGCGCTTCTCCCGGAGCATTGAGCGCAATGCGCTGCTGGCCTCGGCTTCGCGGATCCGCTCCCTGACGACGTAATGGGCCAGGTACTCGTTGTCACACATCGCGTGTCCCTCCTGTGGCGCTCACTCCACCATCCGCGCGACCTTCGCGGAAGCTGCCAGATGCGGAGCGGCCCGCTCCGCTTTCGGAGCGCGTCGCGCCCGCCGAAGTTGCTAATCTGGCGCCGTGCAGTGGGACGATCTGCGCGTTTTTCTCGCCATCGCCCAGGCCGGCAGCCTGCGACGCGCCGCCCGCGTGCTCGGCTTGGGCCAGCCCACGGTCATTCGCCACCTGCGCCAGCTCGAGCAGAGCCTGGGCACGCGGCTCTTCGAGCGGACGCCGGACGGTTATCGGCTCACGAAGGGCGGCCAGCACCTCATGCCGATGGCGCAGAGCATGGCGGAGGCCGCGACGGCCATCGACCGGCGCCGGATGGCGTTCGGCGACGACGACGGCGGCGTCGTGCGAGTGTCCGCGGATGAATGGCCGGCGCGCTTCCTCTCGCCTCGCTTGGGAAGCCTCAGCGCGCGGCACGCCGAGCTCAGCGTCGAGCTCGTCGAGACGCACAACGAGCCCGACCTCGATCGCCGCGAGGCCGATCTCTGGATCAAGCACGGGCTTCCCGCGCGCAACCACCTCATCCGCGTCGGGCTCGGGACCATCGAGGCGGCGGTCTACGGCGCGGCGAGTCTCGTCCTGGCGCAGCCGACCGCGCGGACCGAGGCGCGCTGGCGCTCGTGCCCGTGGGTGGCGTACGACGCGCCCCACGAGTATTTCCGCTCGATGGCCTTCTTGATGGGACATCTCGGCGAGCGACGCCCGCAGGTGCGCGCCAATCGCTTCGCGCTCCAGCTCGAGGCCATCCGCGCCGGCGCCGGGCTCGGCATCCTGCCGTGCTTCGTCGGCGACGCCGATCCGGCGCTCGTGCGGCTCACCGCGCCCCTGGCCGAGCTCAGCGACAACTACTGGCTACTCCTCCATCCCGACCTCAAGACCGTCCCGCGCGTGCGGATCCTGATCGACTGGATTCGCAGCTCGTTCAAGGACGCGCGGTCGGCTCTTCGCGGATCCGGCAAGACCCCGAGCCGTCGCGGCGCGTGACCATGGACTTCGGGCTCTTCTACTACTGTCAGGGGCGCGGCGTCCCGCACGATCAGGCGTACGCCGAGATGCTGGACCAGATCGCCCTCGCCGAGACGCTCGGCTTCGGCGAGTGCTGGTTCGCCGAGCACCACTTCACCGACTACTCGCTCTTGCCGAGCCCGAATTTGATGATCGCGGCCGCGCTCCAGCGCACCACGCGCATGCGCTTCGGCAACTACGTCAACGTCCTGCCGTTCCACCACCCGCTCCGGCTCGCCGCCGAGGCCGCGACGCTCGACAATCTCGCGCGCGGCCGGTTCGACTTCGGGATCGGCAAGGGCGTACGCCCCGGCGAGTTCACCAAGCTCGGCCTGAGCTTCGACGACGCACCCGAGATGACGGAGGAGGCGATCGAGATCCTCTTCAAGCTCTGGCGCGAGGACACCACCTCGCACGACGGGCGCTTCTGGCGGTTTCCCGAGCTGAGCCTGCGGCCGCGCGCCTTCCAGCGGCCTCACCCGCCGCTGCACATGGTGGCGAGCCGTC
>Ga0126369_10002099_pt1 | contig 14094 bp, 14 predicted proteins | sample PanSoiMetaPlot_1_FD_109646 | JGI IMG/M metagenome (GOLD analysis project Ga0126369, IMG submission 109646) | Tropical forest soil microbial communities from Panama - MetaG Plot_1 | ecosystem: Environmental > Terrestrial > Soil > Tropical forest > Bulk soil | place: Panama | collected 2016-02-17 | reverse complement strand
TGTGGCGACGCCGTTGATATGAGCGGTCGTGATGAAGTGCCCGCGCGCGTTGGCCTTGAGCTCGACGATGCTAACCGTCGATTGGCCAAGCGCTAACGTGAGTTCCTTGCCGTCGACTTCGAGCACCGCCCGACTGCGGTCGGCGCTCACCAGCCGCACACCTTCGGGAGAAATCTGACCTGCACGCAGCTCGCGAATCGCCGACCCGTTGATCAGCAACTGAGCGCGCCCCTGATCGACCATCATCACCATAACGGTCGTCGCGTGCGCGCTCGACGCGAGCACTAAAAAGCACGCGGCGGCAAACAGCCGGGTCATACGGCGAGATCAAATCTCGCTATCCCTTGCTTTTGTCGCGCTCGATCAACGCGTAGGCGGAGTGGTTGTGTATCGACTCGAAATTCTCGCTCTCCACCGCATACCACTCGATCCGGTCGTCGGCGTTGAGCCGCGCCGCGACGTCACGCACCATGTCCTCGACAAACTTCGGATTGTCGTACGCGCGCTCGGTGACGAACTTCTCGTCGGGCCGCTTGAGCAGTCCGTAGAGTTCCGACGACGCCTCGGCCTCCGCGTACGCGATCAGATCCTCGATCCACACGAAGCCGCGGGTGCGCGCCCTGATCGTCACGTGCGAGCGCTGGTTGTGCGCGCCGTAGTCCGAGATCTCCTTCGAGCAAGGGCACAGGCTGGTAACCGGCACCACGACCTGCATGGTAAAGGTCTGGCACGCTCGCCCGATGCCGCCGATGAACGTCACGTCGTAGTCCATCAGACTCTGCACGCCCGACACCGGCGCGCTCTTGTTCACAAAGTACGGGAAATTCATTTCGATGCGCCCGGACTCCGCCTCGAGCCTCTCGATCATCTCGCCCAGCATGCGCTTGAAGCTGTCGACCGAGATCTCCCGCTCGTGCGCGTTGAGGATCTCGACGAAGCGCGACATGTGCGTACCCTTGAAGTGGTGCGGCAAACCGACGTACATGTTGAACGTCGCGATCGTTTGCTGCACGCCGCCGCCTTTTTCGGCGATCTTGATCGGATGGCGAATCGACTTGATTCCTACCCGATCGATCGCTAGTCGCCGCGTGTCGATCGACGACTGGACGTCTGGAATCTCGGCGGCAGCGCGCGAAGCGCTGAGAAGGTCGCGGGTATTCATTGCAGAACGCCTTTCGCGGAGCGCACGCCCCGGTCGTGGAGAGAACGCGTCGATTCTAGCACGGCGTTTTGAGCGCTCAGCGCAGCGGAAACCCTGCGCCGCGCGGGGTTATGCTGCGCGCGCGGCTGCGTGTTGAGCGACGTCGGCGAGCCGAGCGCGAATCGACGCGACGATCCCTTCCTTGTTCAAGCCGGCCAGCGCAAGAAGCTGCGCTTGGTCGCCGTGATCGATGAAGTGATCCGGCAGACCGAGGTGGAGTGTGCGGACGGCGAGATCCTGCGCAGCAAGGCTTTCCGCGACCGCGCTGCCGGCGCCGCCCATCACCACGTTGTCTTCAACCGTCACGAGCAGCGCGTGCGTGCGCGCAAGGTGCTCGACGAGCGCGTCGTCGAGCGGTTTGACGAAGCGCATGTTGACCACCGTCGCGTCGAGTTCCTCGCCGGCTTCCAATGCGGTCTTCAACAGCGTTCCAAACGCAAGCAGCGCGATGCGGCGACCTTCGCGCCGCACTTCCGCCTTCCCGATCGGCAGCGCGCGCATTTCTTTCTCGACCGCCACGCCCGGACCTGCTCCGCGCGGATAGCGCACCGCTGCCGGCGTGTCCAGCGTGAAGCCGGTGTAGAGCATCTGCCGGCACTCGTTTTCGTCGGCTGGCACCATCACGGTGATATTCGGGATGCAACGGAGGTATGACAGATCGAATGCGCCGTGGTGCGTCTGGCCGTCGGCGCCGACGAGCCCTGCCCGGTCGAGCGCGAACAGCACCGGCAAATTCTGGATCTCAACGTCATGAATGAACTGATCATACGCACGCTGCAAAAACGTCGAGTAGATTGCGACCACCGGTTTCAACCCCTCGCAAGCGAGTCCGGCGGCGAACGTCACCGAGTGTTGCTCCGCGATGCCGACATCGAAATAGCGGTCCGGAAAGAGTTCGGCGAACTTCACCAGCCCGGAACCCTCGCGCATCGCCGGTGTGATGCCGATGAGCCGCGGATCGAGCGTCGCCATGTCGCACAACCAGTCACCGAACACCTGCGTGAAGCTCGGTTTGCCACCCGGTTTGCTGCCGCTGATTCCGGCCGCGGGCTCGAACTTCGACACGCCGTGATAGAGCACCGGATCCGCTTCGGCGAGCTTATAGCCCTGTCCCTTCTTGGTAACGATGTGGAGGAACTGCGGACCTTTCAGCTCCTTGATGTTTCGCAGCGTTGGAATCAGGGAGTCGAGATCGTGTCCGTCGATCGGGCCGATATAGTTGAAGCCGAATTCCTCGAAGAGCGTCGAGGGCACGACCATACCTTTCGCGTGCTCCTCGACTTTCTTGGCAAGCTCCCAAAGCGACGGCACCGGCGAGAGGACTCTCTCGGCCGCGCGCCGCGCCGCGCTGTAAAAGCCCGAGACGAGCCGCGCAAGATAGCGATTCATCCCGCCCACTGCGGGCGAGATCGACATATCGTTGTCGTTCAGGATCACGAGGAAATTCACTTCGGCGACGCTCGCGTTGTTCATTGCTTCGAACGCCATGCCGGCGGACATCGCGCCGTCGCCGATGACCGCGATCACGTGCCGTTGTTCCCCTTTGCGCTTCGCCGCCACAGCCATGCCGAGCGCCGCGCTGACCGACGTGCTCGAATGCGCGGTGCCGAAGGTGTCGTAGATCGATTCGGTGCGGCGTGGGAATCCGGAGATGCCGTCGAGCATCCGCAACCGGGCCATTGCCTCGCGGCGCCCGGTGAGGATCTTGTGCGGATACGTTTGGTGCCCCACATCCCAAACGATGCGATCTTCGGGCGTGTGGAACACGTAATGCAGCGCGATCGAGAGCTCGACGGTGCCGAGGTTCGACGACAAGTGTCCGCCGGTTTTGCTCACCGACTCGAGCACGAACGCGCGTAGCTCGTCGGCAACCTGCTGGAGCTGCCTGCGGTCGAGCTTGCGCAGATCGGCCGGGTCGTCGATCGTCTGAAGGAGTTCGTACGGCACCGAGGGGAGTACTCTGGATAGGGGTGGCGCGGGATGAGTTGTCATTGTAGCGCTTACTGCGCCATCTCTCCCCCGCTCCGCTTCAGAACTCGCGGAGCACGATGAAATCGGCCAAGTCGCGTAGCCTCGCTGCTTCGGCGCCGAAGGATTCCAAAGCCGCGTGCGCGTCGCGCCGCAGCTCCTGAGCGCGCTCGCGTGCGCGCGCGAGACCAAGGGTCGAAACGTAGGTCGGTTTGCCCTGCACAGCATCCTTGCCCGCGGTCTTGCCAAGCGTCGCAGTAGGCGATGCGGCGTCGAGTATGTCGTCCACCACCTGGAAGGCGAGCCCTATGCACTTCGCGTAGCGGTCGAGCTTGCCGAACTCCGATGCGCCGAGCGTGCGACCGCAGCGCGCGCCCAGAACGACCGAGGCGCGGATGAGCGCCCCGGTCTTCAGAATGTGCATGAATTCCAGCTCGGGCAGCGTGAGCGGAATGCCGATCGCCGCCAGGTCGATCGCTTGCCCGCCCGCCATGCCGCGCGTACCGCTCGCTCGCGCGAGGGTGTGCAGCATCTCGATTTCGGTCGCCGGTTCCTCCGCTGATCGTCCAGCCGCGAGGACTTCGAAGGCGAGCGATTGCAGGCTGTCGCCAGCGAGCAGCGCGGTCGCCTGGTCGAACTCGACGTGCACAGTCGGCTTGCCCCGCCGCAAAACGTCGTCATCCATGCACGGCAGGTCGTCGTGGATAAGCGAATAGGCGTGGATCAGCTCGACTGCGCAAGCAACCGCATCGAGTCGCTCGAACGGCGAATGAGCAACCTCGCCGGCTGCAAAGGCGAGCAACGGGCGCACGCGCTTGCCGCTGCCGAGGACGGCATAGCGCATCGCTCGGTGCAGCCGTTGCGGCTCGTGCTCGGCGGGCGGCAGAGCGCGTTCGAGCGCCGCCTCGACTCGCTTCTGGACGTCCGCCATCCAGGCGTGGAACTCAACCTTGGGTGTCGTCACCAGGGAGTGCCTTCAGCGACTCTTCCTCGAGCACGCGCACCTGCGCTTGCGCTTGCGCGAGCCGCTCTTGACAGTATTTCGCGAGCTCAACCCCGCGTTGGTGCGCGGCGAGTGATTGCTCAAGGGTGAGGCTGCCCGATTCCATCGACTGCACGATTTTCTCGAGTTCTGCCAGCGCGGCCTCAAATCCCTTGGGCGCGTTTTCCGCCGGCGGATCTTGGGAAACTTTGGCCATCGACAATCGTGTGCGAGGATAAACGATGGACTGTAGCCGATTCGCAAAACCAGGGTCAACCAGGATGGTTGTCGGCTATAGTGGCTCGCTGCGAATCATTGGGCCGCCAAGATGAAGTACACGACGCTCATCGAGACCGCTACGCTCGCGAAACATCTGGACGATCCGCAGTGGATCGTTTTCGACTGCCGCCACGACCTCGCGCGACCCGACACCGGCCGCGCTGAACATCGCAAGGCGCATATCCCCGGCGCTCGTTTCATGCATCTCGACGAGGATCTGTCCGGGCCGCTGACCGGCAAGAACGGCCGCCATCCTTTGCCCGATCCGAAGGTGCTCGCATCGAAGCTTGGCGCCGCCGGCATCGATTTCGACACACAAGTGGTCGCCTACGATGCGCACGGTGGCGTCTATGCCGCACGAGCGTGGTGGCTCATGCGCTGGCTGCGGCACGACGCCGTCGCAGTGCTCGACGGCGGCTTCGGCAAATGGCTGCGCGAAGATCACCCGACGAGCGACGCCCCGCCACGCATCGAGTCAAAGCGATTCGTCGGTGACCCCCGTCCGTTTTCGGTCGATGTCGCGTTCGTCGCGGCGCACCTGCGCGATCCCGCGGTGAAGCTCGTCGATGCACGCGCGCCCGACCGCTATCGCGGCGAGAACGAGACGCTAGATCCGGTGGCCGGTCACGTGCCAGGCGCAGTCAATCGCCACTTCAAAGGGAATCTGGATGCAGGCGGCACCTTCAAGCGAGCAACTGAGCTCGCGCAGGAGTGGCGCTCGACGCTCGCCGGCCTCGCGCCGACTCAGGTCGTGCATCTGTGCGGTTCCGGTGTCACCGCGTGCCATAACCTGCTCGCGATGGAGATCGCCGGTCTCGCAGGTAGCCGGCTGTACCCAGGCTCATGGAGCGAGTGGTGCGCCGATCCGAGGCGTCCAGTCGCTACCGGCGACGCGCCGTGAACTAAAAATCGCACCACAGAGACACAAAGAGCACATGGGACGCGCCTGACGACCAAATAGCATCGTGCTGTGGACTCGGTTCTCGCTGATTTCGTTCTCGTCATCCATTTTGCGTTTGTGCTGTTTGTCGTCGGCGGCTTCGCGCTGATCATCGTCGGTGCGGCAGCTGATTGGAGTTGGGTGCGCAACCGCACTCTGCGCTACGCGCATCTCGCAGCCATCGTGTTCGTCGCGGCCGAGGCAATCGTCGGCGTCGCCTGCCCGCTAACCGTCTGGGAGGATGCTCTTCGCCGGGCGAGTCCCGAAGCGCGCGGCTTCATCGCGCGCTGGATTAGTCGGCTTCTTTACTTCGATCTGCCCGACTGGGTATTTTTACTCACATACATCGCGTTCGCGATTGCGGTAGCCGTCACACTTTGGATCGTCCCCCCGCGTGGACCCACGCGCCACAAGCTATCATCCACTCGACACCCTACGACTTGAAAACATGCGCGTTTTGGTCATCGACGAATCCCCGGCGTTCCGCACGCGAGTGGCGCAATACCTCGCGGCGGCGATGCCTGACGCCCGCGTCACGCTCTGGGACCCAATGGCGCAGGGGAGGCCGACAGTCGGTTTCGACTGGCGGCGCTACGACGCGTTGTTGCTCGATGACCGGCCGGGACCCGGGCAAGACGGGGTAGCGTGGCTGAGTGACCTGCATGCCAATGGACATGTCCCGCCGACGCTCGTATTGTCCGAAACCGGCAGCGCCGAAATGGCGCTGAGAGCGCGGAAAGCCGGGGCGTCCGACTACCTCAAGAAGCCCGACCTTACACCCATCCGCCTTGCCATGGCCATCAAGGAGGCGCTGCTCGAATCGGTCCGGGAATCGCGCGTGATCGGTCCGCTGCCAGCCGCCCGGGATCTCGCGGTGAACCCAATCGGCCAACCCGCGGACAACCACGGCGTGGAAGTCCCCGGCTATCGCATCCTGCGGCGCATTGGCGAAGGCGGCATGTCGCGGGTGTATCTCGCTGAGCACCAGTCGGACGGACTGCAGCTCGTGCTCAAGATGCTCGATCCACGGCTCGCGAGCGATCCAACGTCGCGTGCGCGATTCGAGCGCGAGTACAAAGTCATCCAGCGCATCTGCAACGAGCACGTCGTCACGATTTTCGACCACGGGTTCACTGCCAATAGGCCGTGGCTCGCGATGGAATACTTCCCGGGAGGTGATCTGCAAGAGCGAATCCGCGCCGGGCTCAGTTCCGCAGCCGCGCTGAAGATCCTTGTCCAGATTGCGACCGCGCTCGACGCCGTTCACTCCGCCGGCGTAGTGCATCGCGACCTGAAGCCGCAGAACATCATGTTCCGCAAAGAGGATCGACTTGCGATTCTCGACTTCGGACTCGCCCGCGAACTGGACGCGACTTGGACGCTCACCCAGAAGGGCATGGTAATGGCCACGCCGCTCTACATGAGCCCGGAGCAATGTCTCGGACAAGCACACGATGCGCGCGGCGACCTGTATGCAGTCGGCGTCATTCTCTACGAGATGCTCACCGGCGCCCACGCCTACGAAGGCGATAACGCCTCCGCACTCGCGTACCAGCACGTGCACGCCGCGATCCCGCGGTTGCCGAAGCGCCTCGCCGGTTATCAGCCGTTGCTCGACCGATTGCTCGCAAAACGCCCGGACCAGCGCTTCCAATCGGCGCGCGAGCTCTTTAATCACATCGTGCATTAAACTTCATGCCATTCAGCGTCCAGTCGGGATGCTGCTCGCTGCGACGATTGCCAGGGCTACCTGCGTCGGCGGCTGTTTGGGACTGAATGGAACAAGCCTATCTCGATCTGATGCGCCACGTGCTCGAGCGCGGCCATCGCAAGAGCGACCGCACCGGCACCGGCACGCTCTCGACGTTTGGCTGGCAGATGCGATTCGACCTTGGCGAGCGGCTTCCGCTGCTCACGACCAAAAGGGTCCATTTCAAGTCGATCGTCTACGAGCTGCTGTGGTTTCTGCGCGGAGATACCAATGTGCGCTGGCTGCAGGAGCACGGCGTCACGATCTGGGACGAGTGGGCCGACGAGAACGGCGAGCTCGGGCCAATCTACGGTCATCAGTGGCGCAACTGGCCGGCGCCGACCGTCGAGAATCCCCGCGGGACGATCGACCAGATCGCGCGCGTGGTCGAATCGATCAAAACGCGACCCGATTCGCGCCGCCATATCGTGACGGCGTGGAACCCGGCCGATGTTGAGCGCATGGCCCTGCCGCCGTGCCATGCGCTGTTCCAGTTCTACGTTGCTCCTACGACGAGCTCAGGACAGGCCGGCCGCCTTTCGTGCCAGCTTTATCAGCGGAGCGCGGATATTTTTCTTGGCGTGCCGTTCAACATGGCTTCTTATGCCCTGTTCACGATAATGATGGCGCACGTGACAGGTCTTAAGCCCGGCGAATTCGTGCACACGTTCGGCGACGCGCACCTGTACCTCAACCACGTCGAGCAAGCGCGCGAGCAGCTCACGCGGGCCCCGCGGACGCTACCGATCGTGCGGCTCAATCCCGCGGTGCGAGACATCTTCGGGTTCCGATTCGAGGACTTCACGCTCGAAGGCTACGATCCGCATCCTGCGATCAAGGCGCCGATCGCGGTATAGCCCGCGCGAGGAAGCAGTGCCTCCGTTGCGACCCGGGAGCGGGCGGACGCGCGGACCATTTCCGCGACCGACGCCAGACAAAAAAAAGCCCGCAGGGAGGGGAGCGGGCTGTAAGTGGAGGGCTCCTGGGATTGCGGATGCTCGGAAGGGAGCCCTCCCGGGGAGACTGTGCTGGATGTCGCTTGCGCGGCGGCCGCGGCCGCCGCGAATCATTCCTTGGTGTCTAGCTCCTTCTCACGAGCGCGCGACCACGGCACCGCCGACCAGGCGCACCTTGTCGCCGATCGCGAACGAAGGCAGCGTCGATTGCGAGAGCGTCCGGTAGGATCCGTCGTCCATCCGTACCGTCACGCGGTACACGACGCGCTTTTTCACGTTCTTCTCGATCTCGTTTCCTGCGTAGGCGCCGCCAGCGGCACCCGCAACTGTGGCGACGGCATTCCCCGTGCCCTGGCCGAACTGGTGTCCGATTACGCCGCCTGCCACGCCGCCCGCCACTGCGCCGAGTCCGGTGGCGTCGCCTCGTATTTCAACCGTATGGATCGCCTCCACAATGCCGCAGGTCGGACAGCTCGCGGCTGGCGCCGTGCGCGATTCCCCGCGCACGGACTCGGACTGCGTCCCGGCGGACTTATCTTCGGTTGCGCTGCTCTTTGCCGGCGCGCCCTTCTGGGAACTCGCTGTGGGGACTAGACCGGTTATCGCGCCAAGGCCAACCAGGCTGAGGACGATCACGCTCGCCGCAGCCCCCAGGACTAACGGATGCGCACGGCTCCAGAGCGTTGGCGTGTGTTCCATGCTGGGAGCCTTTGCAACTGGTGTGCCAGAAAAAATCTGCGCCTACGAATCAAGCAGATAGTGACAATGCTTGCCGGGGAAGGGGCTCCAAGTCGAATTACCTGTCGCTCGCCCCCGACGCGTATCAGTGAGAAGCTTGAAGTTCGAATGAACCGATCGTCGCCTGGCGGCGACAAGGCTCTTGAATCGAGCGGAAGGACGGTCGGCTCCGTTCGCCCTCCCAACCGCTGGTTGCTTTATGAACGTCAGGCGTGCAACCGAATGTGGCTTTGCGCGATGGTCCGTGCCTGCGTTCGCAAACCAAGATTACCGCTCGGCGGTGGCGTTTTTCCGCTTCAAACGAATAGTCACGGGACGTCGCCCGCGAACGACACGGGAGTCAAACGCTGCTTCCGGTCTCCGTCTGAGGCGGCCGCTTGAACATCGCCGGTTGCAGCTTGTGCCGATCGAGCAATTTATAGAACTCGGTGCGGTTACGCTGGGCAAGGCGCGCGGCTTGAGTCACATTGCCCTTCGTCACACGCAGAATGCGCACTAGATAGTCGCGCTCAAACGCGCGCTTCGCCTCGTCGAGCGGCGTCATGCCTTGCGGCTCGCTCCTCAGCGCCGATTGCACCAGCGCGGCGGGGAGGATCGGGGATGTCGCGAGTGCGACGGCCTGCTCGACCACGTTCGCGAGCTGGCGGACGTTGCCGGGCCACGGCGCGCCGATCAGCAACTCCAGAGCGTCGGGCGCCAACGCGCGCACGTCCTTGCTGTAGCGTGCCGCTGTCGTCGCGAGGAAATGCTTGGCGAGCGGAACGATATCTTCGCGTCGATCCGCCAGCGGCGGAATCGCAAGCGACACCACATTGAGCCGGTAATAGAGGTCTTCCCGAAACTCGCTGCGCGCAACACGCTCTTCGAGGTTGCGATGGGTTGCGGAGACGATGCGAACGTCGACCGGTATTGCCTGCGCAGCGCCTACTGGCCGCACTTCGCGCTCCTGGAGCGCGCGCAGCAACTTCGCCTGCAACGCGGGCGGCATATCCCCGATTTCGTCGAGAAACACGGTGCCGCCGTCCGCCGATTGGAAGAGACCCTTGTGGTCGTAAGTCGCGCCGGTGAAGGCGCCCTTGCGATGGCCGAACAACTCGGACTCAAGCAGCGCTTCCGGGATGGCGGCGCAGTTCATGGCGACAAACGGCGCATCGCACCGTTTGCTTGCCTTGTGAATGGCGCGCGCGAGCAGCTCCTTGCCGGTCCCGCTCGCGCCGATAATGAGGACGCTCGCGTCCGACTGGGCGACTAGCCTCGCTTGATGCAAGAGGTCCTCCATCTGCGGGCTCGCCGTGATGAACTCCGCCCGCCAGGCGTCGCCTTCCAGCGGCGGCGCCGAAACGGACGATAGCTTCAGCGCCTGCTCGACCTGGGCAAGCAGTTCCCTTCCCTCGAACGGCTTCGGCAGGAACCCGAAGATGCCGCGCTTCGTCGCATCGACCGCGTCCGGAATCGTGCCGTACGCAGTCAGGATGATCACCGGCAGCGTCGGCGAAGTCTTCTGGATCGCCTCGAAGAGCTGAAGGCCATCGATGCCTCCCATCTTTAGGTCGGTGACGACCACGTCCGGGCGCGACACCGCAAGCTGGGCAAGCGCGCGCTCCCCGCTTTCGGCCGACCGCACGGTGTAGCCCGCCGCCGCCAGTCGCATCGCGAGCAGCTTGAGGATGTCTGGATCGTCGTCGACGACGAGTACCGATTTCATGGCTTCTTTAGCGTCGGCTGTTGGTCGCGCTCGATCAAGCTGCGCTCGATGGCGCGCAGTGCCTCGAGTTGATCTTTCAGTTGGTCGGCGCGCTTCTGCGTCTTCACGCGCTCGGTGACCTGTCCGTAGACGAGGCTCGCGAGCTTCTGCAAGTTCCCTCCGCTCGCCGTCGTGAGCGGCTCGAGGAGCTGCGCCGCGCGTGCGTCGTCCTGGAAAGCGGTCCCCGGGACGACGTGCAGCAGGGCGAGTCGCATGCGATTGTAGCTCGAACGCTCACGGTTGAAGGATTGCGTCATCGCGGTCAACTCGCGCCTCTGGTCCTCTGCACCCATCAGTGCGACGCGTTGATAATAACCGAGCAGATCGGTGAGCTGGCGCGACTCCTCCGACTCGATCATCACCGGCGTCGGCACTTCCACGACCGGAGGCGGCTCCGCCGCAGGAGCTTGCACTGGCGGTGGAGGTGGCGGCGCAGCCGGCGGCGCTGGAGTGTGCATCGCCACGCAGCCCGCCAGTGAAGCGACGAGTAAGAGAATCACCGGCCTCATGATTGTTCCCTCCTCGATGCCACCTGCGGCAAGGTCACGCGAAACTTGCCGCCGGGTCCGTCGCGCGCCTCGATCGCACCGCCGTGCGCGAGCACGAACTCGCGAGCGATCGCGAGGCCGAGTCCAGTTCCTTTCACGCGCGAATCCGACGGACGCTCCGCTTGAAAGAACCAATCGAACACTTTTTCGCGATCCGACTTCGACACGCCTGGTCCTTGGTCCACGACTTCCAGATAGACATCGCGCGCAAGCGGTGCCACCCGCACCGTTACGGTCGTGCCCTCTGGCGAGAATTTAACGGCGTTCGAAACCAAATTCTCCACGATGACGCGAAGCTTCTGCTCATCGCCGAGCAACGGCGCCGCGGTTGCTTCGAGGGCCAACGCGACCGACCTGCCGGCGCCGTTGAGCTTATGGCTGTCGACGACCGATTTCGCCACGTCTGCGAGATCCACTTTCGCGAGCTTGAGCTGCTCGACGCCCGCGATCGCACGCTGGTAGTTCAACAGATTCTCGATCAGGCGCTGCAGCTGCGCGCTGTTCGATTGCAGGATCGAGACGATCTCGCGTTGTTGCGGCGTTACTCGCCCGGCAGCGCCGTCGGCGAGCAGCTCCGAGCCTTCGCGCAGCGCCGTGAGCGGTGTCTTCAACTCGTGCGAGACATGGCGCAGGAAGCGCGCCTTTTGCTCGTCGAGCTCGCCCAATCGCAGTCGCAACCAGTCGAGCCGTTCACCTAGAAATTGCAGGTCAGCGGGCCCCCGCACGTGGACCGCAGCACCGAAGTTGGCCGCGCCGAGCTGCCGTATCGCTCGGTCGAGCTGACGGATCGGCCGGGCGATGAGGAACGCGAAAATAACGGCAGTCAATAATCCCAGCGGGAATGCGGCGAGCAACTCGATGAACAGCGTCCGCTGAGCGGTTGCAGCCACGCCGCGCATCCGCTCGATTTCCCGGTCGATCAGCAGATTCGATTCGTCCAGCACATTGCGCCCAAGCGCCGACAGATCGACGTAGCCCTCCGCGAGCGAGCGGCGCTCAGCCAGGCTCCCCGAACGCTGGCCGAGCTGGTCGTACAGCGCCTGCTCCTTGTCGATCGCGCGGTTTAGCTGCAAGAGTTGCAGCTCGTCGAGCGGTAGCAGCGACAGCTCGCTCGTCGTGCGCTTGAAATTTGCGCGTATCTTCGCGTAGTCGTCGAGCAATCCGGGATCGTCGAGCACGACGTACTGCCGCACTATTCGCTCCATCGACAGCACCTGCTCTACGAGCAGCCGCGATCCCCGCGCGGCCTGCACCGCCTTATCGACGGCGTTCTCTCCCATGCCCGCCAGCTGTTGCACCGAAAGTGCAGCGTGCACCAGCGCGACCACGAGCGGGGCAGCGACGACGACGAAGCCGATTAACAGCAGCTTGAGAAACGATTTCGGATAATAGAAGTTCGCCAGCTTCAACGGCCGTATCAATATCGAGTTTGCAAAGGGGTCCGTAGCCCCTTTTTGGGCGTTGTCAATGTCAGGCAAAACTCCCCCCGAGATCGAGTTTTGCGGAGCACCCGTGTGAACGCACTCGATGATACCCGCGCACACGCCGACGTGCCCTTCGTTTCCCTCGTCGCCGCGATGGCGCGCAACCGTGTCATCGGTCGGGAGAATCGCCTGCCTTGGCACTTGCCCGAGGACTTGAAGCGCTTCCGGCAGCTGACGATGGGTGCACCGGTGATTATGGGACGCAAAACCTACCAGTCGATCGGGCGGCCGCTGCCGGGGCGCCGCAACATAATCGTGACGCGACAGGACGACCTCGCGTTCGAGGGGTGCGAGACGGTGCACTCGCTCGGCGAGGCGCTCCAGATTGCCCGCGATGCGGCCGAAGCGTTCGTGGTTGGCGGCGCGGAGCTCTATCGCCTGGCGTTGCCGCGCGCGGACCGCCTCTACCTCACGTTGATCGAGGCCGAATACGCGGGCGACGCGTACTTTCCAGACCTGGATTTGGGCGCCTGGCGCGAACGCAATCGGGAACGCGGCGCCGGGGATGGCGGGCTCTGTTACGACTTCGTGACGTACGAGCGGGTGCGGTAGCGCGGCGGCTTCGCGCTCGCGCTAAATCTTCGGCAGGGTCACACCTTTTTGCCCCTGATACTTCCCGCCGCGGTCGCGATAGGAGGTCTCGCACACTTCGTCCGACTCGATGAAGATCACTTGCGCGACGCCTTCGTTGGCGTAAATCTTAGCCGGCAGCGGCGTCGTGTTCGAGAACTCGAGCGTGACGTGCCCCTCCCATTCGGGCTCGAGCGGCGTCACGTTCACGATGATCCCGCAGCGCGCGTAGGTCGATTTTCCCAAGCAGACGGTGAGCACGTTCCGCGGTATGCGGAAGTACTCGACGGTGCGCGCAAGCGCGAACGAGTTCGGCGGAATGATGCAGACGTCGCCGCGGAAATCCACGAACGACTTGTCGTCGAACTGCTTCGGATCGACGATCGTCGAATTAATGTTGGTGAAGATTTTGAATTCGCTCGAGCAGCGGATGTCGTACCCGTAGCTCGAAGTGCCGTACGAGACGATCTTGTGGCCGCCGAGCTCTCGCACCTGTCCGGCCTCGAACGGCTCGATCATGGCGTGCTCGCGCGCCATGCGGCGGATCCACTTGTCGGACTTGATCGTCACAGACGTTCTCCCATGCTCGGGCTTAGACCGAGCTGCGCGTCGGCGGCTTGCACACTAGGTGTTTTGAATCACGATATTCGGGAATTTCGACGTCATGTCCTTCGCGAGGTCGCCGATCTTAACCGCCACCCGCCGCGCGATCTGCCGATAGATTTCAGCCACCCGACTGTCAGGGTCGGCCACCACCGTCGGCTTGCCAGAATCGGCCTGCTCGCGGATGCGGATGTCGAGGGGCAGCGCGCCGAGGAAATCGACGTTGTAGTCCTTGCACATCCGCTCGGCGCCGCCCGAGCCGAAGATATGCTCTTCGTGGCCGCACTTCGAGCAGATGTGGGTCGACATGTTCTCCACCACCCCGAGGATC
>Ga0126369_10002098_pt1 | contig 14097 bp, 5 predicted proteins | sample PanSoiMetaPlot_1_FD_109646 | JGI IMG/M metagenome (GOLD analysis project Ga0126369, IMG submission 109646) | Tropical forest soil microbial communities from Panama - MetaG Plot_1 | ecosystem: Environmental > Terrestrial > Soil > Tropical forest > Bulk soil | place: Panama | collected 2016-02-17 | reverse complement strand
TGGGTAGTAGACCGAGGTGGTCTTGCCGACTTCGCCGGGGACGATGTCGGTGGCGGGGAATTTGAGGCTCTTGACGCTAATGGCATGCGCGAGTACTTGCATGAGGGCTTCTTTCGGGTCCTCGCGGAACTTCCGCGTGTGGTTTTCGCCCGTTTGCGGATTGCTATACGTGCGTGCGATGGGGCCAGCAGAGTCGCTCACGAGAATCGGCGGGTTGTGAATGAGGAAGCGTTCGATATCGACCGTGCCTTCTGGGCCGAAGCCTATTTGCTGGCCGCTCTTGTCCCAGGCGCGTGCAAACACCGCGACGCCGTCATCCATAGGGTTCATCGAGACGATCTGAATGGTGTAGCCATCGCGTGAGAATGTTGGGACGGAAAGCTTCGCGATCTCTTGGCCTTTGATCGTCGCGCGTACATCCGCGGGCTTGCCGGCGATCATGTCGCTTACTTTCGCTTGTCCAGGAGGTGCAGCGGCTACAGCACTCTGCGATGAATCCAGTGCAGCCAGTGCGAGCGGTGCTGACTGTGCTTGTGGAATAATTGCGTGCGATTGGTCTGTAGAAGCATCGGCAAGATTTTGCGATGCACTGCTTCCTCCAGCCGAAGCAAAGTTCGAGAACGGATCAAACACAAGCGCCATGCTTCCGCCGCCGCTCGCACCGCCTCCTGCCCAGTTGCCAGGTCCGCCACTGCTCACAACCTCAACCTCCGCGATGATCTGATCGCCCATGTAGATGTAGTCAGTAGAGGTCGCCGTGGTAGTTGCATACACTTTGCTCATGTACTTGTTCGGATACGTCGTCGTTGCGTTGCCGAAGACTTTGCGCACGCGCTGGTTTTGATAGTCGTATCCGTACGTCGATGTCGCCGTGCCATTGCCAGCCGTGACGATGCGGTTGCGATAGTCCCAGGTGTACTTTTGTGAACCAGCAGAGGTGAGATTGCCGTTGTTGTCGTAGGTGTACGTGACGCCGTTGATGGTGGTCGGTGCATGCGGGTTTGCATTACCCGTGCCGGCGTACGTGTATGAGCCAACATCGGATTTGTTGGTGAGATCGCCTATGGAGTTGTAGGCGTAGTTCTGTGAGAACGGCGTCGAGCTCGCAAATGTCGTCGACGCTGTGCTTAGGCGATTTACGTCGTCGTAGGTGAAATTCAAGATCTTGCCGGCATTGCTATGCGACGCATCGGTGACCTGTGTGATGTTTCCGTTGGCATCGTACGTGTACGCCATGTCCTGGAGCGCGCCACTGTCCACTAGTGGTGGGGTTGTCTCAACGATGAGCTCGGGGTCTTTGGTGATGCCGACAAAGTCCGCCGTTTCTGTCTGGAAGAATATTGATGCGGGTGTGGTTTGGTTCCAGGTCGGCTGCACGCCGGCGGCGTCATAATTCGCATTCCTTTGACCGATCTTCGTGTCGCCGGTTTTCGATACGGCTGCGAGTCCGGCCGCATTCAGCGGGAAGTTGTTGTACAGGCCGTTCGCCCATGTGCCGTTTAGGGTAAACGTCGTGCCACTGTAGGTGGTGGTGCCAAACGTTTGATAATCGCTTGAGGTAGCTACTGTGGTGGATGCTGGGTTTACGCCGTAGATTCCAACGGTAGCGTCGGTCATGAATCCAGAACTGCCCCCACTGCCCTCTCCGTACAAACTCACGGTAGCTGATGCCACTATGTCTGTGTCCGGTATTTGCGATGAGTCGAAGAGAAAGATGCCACGGTCGAGCTGCGTGAAAAGCGGCGTATTGTTTTTGACCGCGGCGAACACCGTCCATTCGCTCTGTGATGAATCATTCGCGTTAGTACCTGCGCCATTGACGAGCGTAGACCACGACTCCCCTGCAGAATTCACGCGAGCAGCGTAGCCGTCAAATGATGTCCGACTTGAACTCGCAGCAGCCTGAGAGAAGAATATCCAGGTCGTCTTGCCAATCTCGCCGGGAATTACGCGGCCAGCCGATGATTTCAGACTCTTTACGCCTATAGCATGCGTGATCACTTGGAGCAGCGCTTCTTTTGCATCTTCACGGTAGGTGCGGGTGTGATTTTCTCCGGTTGTCGGATCACTGTATGAACGAATGATAGGACCTGCCGGGTCCGGGACAAGTACAGGCGGGTTGCAGACCATGAATCGCTCTACGTCGATGGTACCGTCGGGACCGAAACCGATCTGCTGGCCGCTCTTGTTCCACGCGCGTGCAAACACTTCCACACCGCCATCGATCGGATTCATCGAGACGATCTCTACGTCGTAATCACCTCGCGGAGTGCGCGGCATCGGCCCGACCTTCGCGATCTCTTGGCCTTTGATTGTCGCGCGCTCGTCAGCGGGTTTGTCTCTGAGTTCGTCGGAAATTGGCGAGACTACTGGCGCCTTCGTAGTAGTGGCAACATTTAGTGTCACGACTGGACCGGCGCCCAGATCAGCGACCGCGATCAATCCAGGAGTGACTTTCGCGACTGGCGAGTCCTTTCTGACGTCCACAGCCACGTGCGCAGCAACGTCCGTGTCCTTCAAGTTCGCGGATGCGAAGTTCGAGAACGGGTCGCGTGCGGCACCCAACTGGCCCGTGCCACCACTGCCCCCACCAATGAGCGTCGTAGACGCCACAGAGTTGATGTGTATCAAACGGTAGAGATGGTTTGTGTCGTAGGTCTTGTTCGATATCACGCCGTTGCCAAAGAGCATGTACGACACCGCCCCGGTCGGCGCGTACTGAATCGATTGCACGGCATTCACATATTTCGAACCACCAGGTGCCTCGCGCGCGATAGTCTCCAAGGGGCCAACATTGTCGTATCCATATTTGACTATCGAGCTGTCAGGATACGTGAGGTCGGTAACATTGCCCTGTCGGTCGTAGAGGTACGAGGTCGTATACACTCCTCCATCTATGGTTTTCTTTTCAGAAGCAATTGCACCATTTGAATTGTACGTCAGATTCGTCACGGCATCCGTGGTCGTTGCAGAGCACAATCTGCCTTTGCCATCAGGGCAAGCGTCGTATGCATACTGGACCTCTGTCCCCGTCCCGCCTGTGTAGTCTTCAGTGAGCACGCGATTGAGAGCGTCGTAGGTGTAGTTCACTGTCTGCGACTTTGCGTCGATTGTCTGTGTGATATTTCCGGCAGCATCGTACGTCGAAGTGGCAGTACCGAAGGAACTGTCGCCCGAAGCATGCAGGTCTTGCGCGGTCAGTTTGTTGCCGAGGCCGTCGTAGGTGAAGTTGCGAACGTTCCCCAGAGAATCAGTAAGCTTCGTAAGGTTCTTCGCAAGGTCGTATGTGTACGTCGTCGTCGCCGGCGCGCCCGCGATGTGTTCCACGGCCGTCGCAAGATTGCCGTATGCGTCTTTGATGTAATCCTTAACCTTGCTGTTTGGGTCAGTTGTTGTGACTGACCATGCATTATATGCGTTCGTCGTATTCCCCACAGCGGTGCTAACCTGAGTAACTCGCTGTAACGCGTCGTACGTGTACATGGAGAAAAGTGCGGCGCTCGTCGTTGCAGCGGCTCGTGATGAGCCTGTCGCAAAATATGGAAGTGACTCGGTATTCAAAAGGCCGATGTTGTTGTACGTCCAATCCTTCACGACGTAGTTGCTGCTTTCAGCGGTCTTTCTCGATTGTAGTTTTCGATTGAGGCCGTCAAAGTACGTGTAGGCCACTGACGATGTTGCCGAATTGAGGTAATCGGTCTGCATGACACTCGTTGAACCAGGCGTCGAGCTGTCCGTGTACGAGTACGTGGTTTTTGTCACTAACGCGCCTGTGACCGGATCAGGTATGCTTGCGGTCAGCGGGCGACCGAAGCCGTCGTACGCCGTTCTGTACAAGCGATTGTTCGCATCGAATGTCGTCTTCGCTTTTCCGGTCGAATAGTCATAGGTGTACCCGGCGGTTTGGAAAAGCGGGTTCGTTGTCGTTGCTACATACAAATTCTTCGCGTCGAGTGTCGAGGTTGAGAGATTGCCGATAGGATCGCGGGTCTGCGTCACCAGACCATACGTGCCGTCGTAGACCTTGGTTGTTGAGGCGTATGTAGAGCCGGTGATCCAGTTCTCGGTCTTCGTCTCATTTCCATTGCTTACACTTCCAAGCGCAAGACTATCGTAGGTGTGCCGTACCTCTTTCACTTTGTTTGAGCTCTGGTCGACAAGCGTATCGTCATATGGCAAGCCCGTCGCCTGGGTTGTAGTTGAGACCGCGTACAAGAAGTTCTCCGTGCTCTTGTCTGACCCAATGTCGGTAAAGGTTCCGTCGGAATTCCCCGTTACTTCACCGTACCTCGTAATCGACGTGACGTTGCCGGTCGTCGTCGAGTAAGCGTAGTCCGTCGCGGTGTCGCGGTGTGCACCCGATGGACTATAGTCTTGCGTCACTTCACGCGCCTTGAACACGAAGGTGCCGTTGCCGCCTGCCGTTGTGGCCGTATCCCATCGGTTGAATGTTTGTCGGAGCAACTGATTGTCGGATACGCGTCGAACATCGGTGCGGAACGCGTGATTTATCTGACCATAGCCGTCACTTTGTTCCCCAAGCGCGGTGTTTGCAGTATCGCCTTGATCAAAATACGATGTTGTGACCGTCGTAGCATCACTGACTGTCGAGCTTGCGAATCCAGCAAACGTTCTATCGCGTACACCACGTGCAAGGTATTGTTTTCCACCAAAATACGCGTAGTCTTTTTCGGCCGTCGTTCCCACGCCGTCATCAGTAACGACCTTCGTTGCAACAAGAAGACTATAGGGCATCTCCGGATTTAAATTCGGTTGTTGTGTAGTCTTTGCGTATGTAACGGTAGTGGTCCCACCTTGCTGAGACGTGACCGTTTGCAACACATCTTGCGCTTCTTGTCCGCCACCGGTCCAATTTGCGTACTCGTTGTAATTAAAATATCCGTTCCAATTGCCACTGGGAGACGAGACGATATACGCCGGTAAGGTGTAGTTAGTGGTGCTCGTTGCGGTCCAACCCCATCCGGTGTTGAGCTCGACTTCATTTTCACAACTGCGCTCAGGAAGTGGCGGACCATTACTCACAATGTTTGCTGGTACACAATAGGAGTGTACGAAATCCGGAAGACCGTCACCGTTGATGTCGAGGAACCGTACACCGCGGTCATAATAGGTGTTGCCGCCTGCAATATATGCGGTGGGTTGGGTCAAAATCGTCCAGCCGGGAAAATAGGCAGGAACGCCTACCCAGCCAGTTCCATAGTTCTCAAGAAAACATGTGTTCGCATTTGAACCGCAGACGACAAGCCAGTCTGGCAACCCCTCGCCTCTTAGGTCCACCATGCGCGCGTTGACACTGCGATCGGGGACGAAAGACTGGGGCGCTTGGAAATTTGTGTGATCTACATCGTCCCATGCGGAACCATTCCCCATATAGGAACCGTCCTTAAGACCAGGGGCAGGAGTCAGATTCAAATGCTCGATGTAATCTGGCAATCCATCGGCATTAACGTCGCCCAACAGACCCGTAGAGTCCGACGAATATACGAATTGCGGTATTACTCCATTGTAGGTAGTTGTCGCCCAACTATAGCTACCATTTGCATAGTTGTTCGTATATAGCTGCTGTGATGGCGAAGATGCCACGTCAGCTTTACCATCTGCGTTCACATCCAAAAATCTGACGCCGTTCTCAGCCGGCATATGGGTATCGTCGCAACCTGTACAGTATGGATCGACCGCCCAGTAGTCCGGTGGAGTTGGTGTTACTTGAGACGTCTGGTCCTGATCTAGCACCGACCCTAATGTCCCTGTGCCCGTCTTATAGAAGTTCGTAATATCCGCTTTAGCGTTGCCATTCACATCGGCAATCACCCAACCGGCACCATTTGCCCGATATGGACTTCCTGGCCAGACGAATGCTGTCGTGCTGCTTATATACCCAAACGAAACCGGCGGATAAGAGACCTCGCTGCCGCTATCATTCCACCCATTTTCCTGCACGCCGGAAAGCAAAGAGCGATAGCCGTTGTTTCCGGTCGTGTACGAAAGATTATATTCACGTACCACGCTTCCACTTACAGAAGCTGTTATCTTTGAAATACGATAGTGGGTTTCTACAACAAAAAGCGGCGTGTCGCTTCTAAAAGCGTCACTTCTTGCCGACGTCGTGAAGTTGATTGTGAAAGCTCCGTCCGTGAATCCGTTGCCCGTGTAGTAAATTGCTGACGGATATAGTTGGTTGTTGTCTTTTGTGTACGTATATCGTACGTAGTTGCCGTTCGTGTCTCGAATTTCCTGCAGCATCCATTTGTAAATTTGCGTCGAGCTTGCAGAGGCATTTTCTTGAGAGTTGTCACTTGCGCCGAATAAGTAGCGGGTGCCGCTCTTGTCGTACATCGTCCATACGTTGTTGCTGAAGGAATAGGAATTGAAGCTGCCATTGTCGACTTTCGCGACATAGGTGGTCGTTGATGTGGAAGTGGTCGCAAGCTCTCCATCGATTGAGGAGGAGAAATAGCCGGCAGTATAGAGGGTCTGGGAGCCAAGTTTATTCAAGGCTTTGATATACGGAATTGATAACGACCATCCATAGCCAACGATGCTATCGTTCGCCGTGTTCTGACTGTTGTACAGGAGTGCCAAATCTGGCTGCACGCCGTTGCGTCCAGGCGGAATGTCGAGTTGAATTCTTTGGGTGAAAGCACCTGATTGTTTGTCTATTTTCGGTGATAGACTGTCAGCCGTAAAAATTGTCGGGTCTAGAATCGTCGGTGAACCGTCACTTCCGAAACCAGATGTCAGCGCAGCTGGCGGTGGGTTAGCTGATTTCGGTGCTGACGATGGTTGTGCGGCACTGTCCGTCGGAGTTGATGCAGTTTGCGCACTACTCTCACTGGCAGCCGCCCTATCTGGTACCGTTACCGATCCGCCGTTGGCAGGTGTGCTTGGTGCGACTGAGTCAGTTCCTGGTATTGAAAAAGATGGCGAACTATCGGCCGGAGGTGAAGCTTCAGGTGGAGGGGTGCTCGATGCCGTGTCTACCGTGACAGGTGTGCCTGATCCAGACTCTTGCGCAAAGACCGAGCTCACTGGTGTCAACACGAATGAAACAGATAGGCCTGCAGCAAAGAGCTTCCTCAGAAGAAGAAGTCGTACGTTCCAAATTGTATTGCCCCGCCCCATACTATAAAAAATTGACCCCAATGCCCGCGAATATACGCGACTAAAAAGTTGTCAAGTTGCAAAACTTGCGAAATTTTTGAGAGAAATTATTCAGAGAAATTGACAACCGGCATGTCTATGCGTGGAAACAAAGTCATCTCGGCTGCCCGAGATGCAAATCAAATGCACGGTGTCTCGGCATAGCTCTGTGCGTAGGACAGATTTCCGCTACAGAACAACCGTCAGGATCAGTCAAAAAAAGTTATCCACAGTTGCCACCAAAAACGATGCAGCACATATTTTACAAATAGCATATCATGGGTCACTAGACTTTCTAGTTCTCCATCGGGCCTGACCCGACCTGCAGCGCATGAAACTTTGTTCCAGCGGCGCGGCAAGTGTGGCACGGTCCGAGTTAGTTTCGTCCTAGATACGTGTGTCACCAAAAGAATATCGTGCGACATGCGTTGACAGCCACAAATTCAACGCTCCACGCACAAATTGTGGCATCCAGCGCCATCGTCCCCCTTGATGTTCGAGCCGGAACCCGCGGCACCCCTGCCCGAGTGCGACTGCGAGCGAACGATCCGGGGCTCAGGTTCCACCACTATTCGGAGACATAGAATAGCGGCTGTCGCCCCAAGTCAGATTCTCTAGGGTAGTCCTGAAAATGCCACAGTTTGGTTCAATCGGAGAGCCGATGGTAAATTTCCCTGTCAGGCTTCACGTTTAGGTCAAGAACGCGTAGAAGAGCGAACGCCAAGCGACACGCCGCCGAGGCTAATCGCTCTGCACACCATTATTGGACACTCCGATGCACGCACCGCTCGGACTGCACACCACCGGGAACCGCCTCTCCATCACCGGTCAGCTCGGGACGAAAGACTTTCGGCGCGTTCTAGCTGCAATGCACAACTTGACACATGGTCAGGGCTATCAAGATTTGGAGCTAGATTTTTCCAGCTGCACTGCCGCATATGGCGGACCAATCTTAGCGATTGCAGCGCAGACAAAGCGCTATCAGATTGGCGGTCTAGATGTGGACCTCTTACTTCCAAAAGACGAACGGTTAAATCGGCTATTTCTAAATGCTAACTGGGCGAACCTCATTGATCCCCGCAGATACGATCCGGGTACCTATCGAGGTTACGAACAAATTCCAGTGATGCAATTTCGCACTGGCCAGGATCAACATGAATCCGTAACATTGGTGACAGAGAAAATATTATCAGCACTGAGTTCGTTTGATCGAAATCATTTGAAGGCAATAGAGTGGTCTCTCAATGAGATAACTGATAATGTCATCAATCATGCGCAATCACCAATCGGAGGCTTGGTGCAAATTACAAACTTCCGCCGCGAGCAAAAGGTCATTGAATTTTGCGTATGCGATGCTGGCATCGGAATCCCAGCCTCGTTGAGAGGCAGCCATATTGAGATTCGATCTGACCACGAAGCTCTCGATAAGGCTATACGCGAAGGTGTAACCAGAGACAAACGCGTTGGTCAAGGCAATGGCCTTTACGGAAGCTGGCGTATCACCCAGATAAGTGGCGGCTCGTTTGAGATTCATGCAGGCAATGCTAGTCTAAGTTCCTGGCCCGATACCTTGCATATTCGCCCGGAACCGATCCCTGTTATTGGGACTCTGGTAGTTACCCGCATTAGTTATGGTAAAGCACTTTCACTTGAAGAAGCCTTGAAATTTGGAGGTAAGCCACACGAGCCCGTGGATCATGTAGAAATCACATATGAGGAAAACGAAGAAGGACTATTGGTTTTTCCACTTGCACGCGAGACGCAGGGATTTGGTTCTCGGGTGGCGGGGATGCCATTACGGCGGAAATTGAAGAACTTGTTTAGAATTTGTGACGGGAAGCGCATAAGTATAGACTTTTCAGATGTCCCAATAATTTCGAGTAGTTTTGCCGATGAAGTGTTTGGTAAATTATTCGCGGAACTTGGCCCACTTCAGTTTATGAGAGCATTTGAATTTAAGAAAGTTGATTCCACGATCCAAGGGCTAATCAACAGAGCAATCGAACAGAGAGCCAAGGTTGGTCTTTGACTCCAAGTTCGTGATCATCTGGTGTCTTTGGCTTGTGGTCCGCGAACACGAACACGCCGGCACATCAATTGACTCCGCACTTTGCGAGTCCAAAGCCTGACATTGTATATCAGTTGTGGACGTTGCATATCTCCACCATAGAGCCGCTTCAATGCGCGGTTCGCGACCGCGCAGCAGGAATTCGAGCCCACGTACAACGCAGCTCCATCGCAACTCCTCCCTATCATCACAACTTGCGCCCCCAATGACATCGTGCTCGCCCGCTGGGGCTTCGTTCCGGAAGGGTGGCATAGTGCGAAAATCCGGCCGCAGAATAACGCTCGCGTCGAGACCGCGGCCGGCACTTCTTGGTTCTCACCGATGGTTTCTATGAATGGAAGACGACCGGCACGCGCAAGCAGCCCTACCGCTTCCCCCTAAAGAGCGGCGAGCCATTCGCGATGGCCGGCATCTACGCGCGCAGTGAGAACGAAAGCGACCCGATGACCTTTGCAATTCTCACGACCGATGCGAAGGACGTGATGCGACCTGTGCACGACCGTATGCCGGTCATCTTGCCGCTCGGGCGCGAGAAAGGATGGCTACCGGCTGGCGGCGTCCCGTACTTCAACCCGTTCCCTGCCAAGCTCACCGAAATGCATTCAAAGAAAGATGCCGCTGAAATGCGCGGTATCGTAACATGAGACCTTCAAAGAACCTAAACGGAGGTGACGCATAAATATAGATGTGTCGATTGACCACCATCGGCGCGAATGATGATTTATATTCGGCAATGCCTGGCACGGTCGTCGAGTGCGGGTCCAGGCTTGCCAAGTCGATGCCTGACATCCCATGCTCTATGCCCCATTGGCACACCTCAGCCATCACGCGCTTGCTAGCATATCCAATCCGCTTGTAGTCCTCTCCCTTCCCGACATAGCGCCGACTGGAAAAAATAGCGGCGACCATAGGCACCGGCGTACTCGGATACAACAAGATACCGCTAACAGGCTCGCCCTCCATGTATGCCAGAAATTCGACGCAGCCGCCGTACGTGCTGCGTGGAAACGCAGTCATGCCACGTGCCCTGAAAAAGCGACAAAGAAGTGCGTAACCGTCATCGCTCACCGAAGGCGAGGTTTTGAAAGAAAGGCTGGAATCGCGATACGTCCTAGATATCTCGTTACGCACCGTCTTTCGGAAACGACTGAGGACAGCATCTAGACCACCTTCGAGTGAAACAACTCCCGTTGTACCAATCTCGTGCGTGAACCCTGGCAACTGTAATGGCTGAAGGCTCATCACGATGATGCGTCCATATCGGCGCCGCTCGCGCGCAATTCGCAGCGCGGTTTCAGTGTCATTCGGCACAAACGCCTTGCGGATTGGTAGCTGGTTGTCGACCGACGATGCACTAGAGGATGTCTCCGCGCAAATAGATGCGGTGTTCGAGCCCTGGGAGACCGCGCATCCACCTACACCGAGCCAGACACCCGTATCACGTCATTCCTAGCCCACCAAAAACCTGAGCCACTTCGGCGGCGGTAATTGGTGACTAGGCCAACACGTCACACAAGGTTCTGGATTCATCAGAGGAGCGCCAGGCGCCGGTTTTTCAGGGTAATGGTCCATCCAATGACATGGGCAATCTACCGGACACTCTACGCTCCTGTTGCTGAATAACGCGCTCAGCCAATGCATATCTGTTGACTATAACGCTGGCTTTACGCAGGTCGCAATGAGACGGCGTCCCTTTTCGGCCTCACAGACATTGAAGTATCGCGGCCAAATATGCAGGTTATACCAGCGACTCCACTTTTTCAGGTCCCACCACGGATTGTCCATGAAGGTGTACAGCACTTTCAGCGGATGAAACCCCATACGGTCCTGTCCTTCGATTTTTTTAACCTTCAAATCGACTGACAAGTATTTTGTCAGTGATTCCACGGTGAAGTGTTGGTAGTGTGCGCCTTTCGCAGGACCATATCCCACGCCAGGAACGGTCACGACTAGCGTCCCTCCCGGCTTGAGTATGCGGGCAAGTTCTTTGCAAACCAGTGGAAGTTCCTCCGGATGAATGTGCTCCATCGTCTCGATGCATACAATAGCGTCAAAGGTATCGCCGGCTAGGGGGATTTTCTTCAGGTCTGCCCGAACTAACTGCGCGTCTGGAATTATGCCCTCGACAAACTGTAATGCCCGCTTGGAATAATCTATTCCAGTTAAATGTTTGAATCCTGCGTCACGCAAAAGCCCAAGCACACGGCCGTCGCCGCTCCCTGCATCAGCCACTCGCCCGGTCTTTGCACTTTTCGGCACCCGAGCTACCGCGGCATTCCAATATCCGTAGAATAGCCGCCCTTTCTTATCCGTCGGATGGCGCATCCAGTGGACCGGTATGTTGTATCCTTGTTCGTCGTATGCCTGCTTGGTCATTCCCATAGTGATAATCTAACACGTGTTCTCTAAATCTTCACATCGGGTGAGTTAAAGGCGCACTTCACCGGATATAGCACCGCACCTGATCCCTGAACTCAAGGTAGGCGGCCCGGTCATTAGTTATTGTTTCCGCGATGGACCTCGGACTCCGGGACAGAAATCGCGGCAGCCCGTAGCGGTGCAAGACATACAGGGCTTGCACAGCCTCATCGAAGACTAACCCAGACGGTAATTCGGCAAGCTCTCCGAAAGGCAAACTATCTACCAAACCCTTGACTGGAACAGTATATTTCACGTGAACGCCGGAGGCGGGATGCGCGAGATGAATCTCGCGTATCCTTTTCCTCCATGGCCACCACATCCTCATGTTGATTATTTCCAGCATCCGCCCATATTACTGTACCAGAACTTCAACTCCAACAGCTGCGAATGGATCAACCAAATTCGTCCAAGAGAACCCAGGGGTGTACGTTCCGATTGTCGTGGCCGACTGATAGAGCCCATTTGTCGATAACGTGTCCGGTGTGGCGAGCTCTTGCACATTCCACGCGAGCGTCACATTAGGCCCGACAGCACTCATTGTCCCCGAGTTGTTGTTGTTGAATGACGTACCAATAATCAGAGAGTTAGGCGCGGTGGTTGTGATAGACATTGATGTTGTCGTTCCGTTCCGCCCTCCCGAGGTGTTGTCAATCGTTCCGATTGGCGATGCCGCCTCGCCGGTCGTACAAACCCAGCCGAACAGCGCATTATCGATACCACTATAACTGTACGATAACGTTTGAGAACCGCTCGGCGGGTTCTTAATGTACCAGAGATCAGCGTGCCATCCCGAATAGACAGTGTCGTTGCGAGCGACCTGGGTCATTGCACTGCCGCCCCAAGTAAGCGAGGTCACCGTAACGCCGTTGTGACCCCCAAAACCAACGAAGCACGCGGTCCCCCCACCGGAATCCGCTGAGAATGAGCCACTCGAGTTATATCCAACGTCCTGACTTCCTGTTGCCACAACCGTCACAGTCGGCGGTCGCAACGCAATCACTTCACTCGCCCAATTCTTTGCCTTATTATTACCACCGATCGCCGACGACTTGCTCGCAACCGAGCCTGCCGTTGTTTGAACGACATCATCAAGCGCGATCGATGGTCCGAAGGGCGTGTTGCTGACATCGTATCGTTCTGTCATGCCCGTCGGCGTGCCGAAGTACGAGCCCGATGTCGTCGTCTTACCTTCATCAACCGCGAATAGCGTGACGATCGTATCGCTTGCTGCAGTCGTCGTTATTGCTGAGGTCGTCGCTGTTGTGCCTAGCCCAGTATTTCCCGAAGCAGCATCAATCGGATCGCTCGTGTGAGTCCCGGTGTATCGCGTAATGCCGCCTTCCGCTGTAGTCTGACCATTGATTTGCCATTCGTAGCTACTTGGCTCAGAGCCACCGGCGATTTTCCAGTACGAAAGGAGCAGCAGGCTGCCGTCATTTGTCGTACTTCCAATCAGTGTCCATCCAGTTGGGACGCTACTGACTACAGCCATGTCTCCACCATGTACGGCTACACTCGCTATCATCAAATCACCGGAGGCCACGCTCGTCGGCTTACTCACATCGACGGTCGTGTACGTCACCTGTGTTGAAGCGGCAGTTTGGGAGCTTTGATAAGTGATCGCAGCCGTTGCGACCGCAGTCAAACAGAGCACAACGCCCCCAAGCATCGTTGAGATCGCAATTTTATGTTTGCTCGCAAAAAGTGAGAGGGACTCACTTCTAATAAAAGAGAACGCACGATTTTTCATAAAGAGAAAAAATTACGACCCCACGCGCTAATGCCGCAACTATACTACGACGGCAGATGAGAGTTCGATGAACACGGCTGGGGATAAGATAGCGAACCGAGAATCCCTTAAGATCAAGGACCACTAATGCTCTGTCATCATCGATGGCCAACCACCCACGTTTCCGCACGTCATGTGCGCCACTTCGACTGCTAAGCAATAGACGAGGCCGAAAATGCAGTGCCTAGCGAATGCCTAACGCGCTCACATATTCCAGCTAAGTACTGGTGCCGCAAGAGGGATTCGAACCCCCGACCCCATCATTACGAATGATGTGCTCTACCGACTGAGCTATTGCGGCTCTCAGAAGCCTGATAGCGGGCGGGGGGCGGGTTGGCAAGGCTCGGGGAAACCCCCCGCCGCCGGCGCAGTACCAGCGGCTTTGCAGGCCTCTCCGCTCCCGATCCCACCGCGGGGCCGCTCCAATCTCGCCCCAAGGCCGTCCCGGCCACCCCGGGGGCGGCTCCATAGGCGTTAACTTACATAATGGCGACGCCACCACATCTCCCTCCCCCCTTGCGGGGTTGGGTGAGGGGGTCGGGGCGCGGCGAGAAGCCTATCCACTGGCGGCTGGAGACGACGCACGAGGTCAAAGATATCGAGGCGGCCTTGCGGATCGTCGGATGGTATCGCCTGCGCTGGAACATCGAGCAATTGT
>Ga0126369_10002097_pt1 | contig 14099 bp, 13 predicted proteins | sample PanSoiMetaPlot_1_FD_109646 | JGI IMG/M metagenome (GOLD analysis project Ga0126369, IMG submission 109646) | Tropical forest soil microbial communities from Panama - MetaG Plot_1 | ecosystem: Environmental > Terrestrial > Soil > Tropical forest > Bulk soil | place: Panama | collected 2016-02-17 | reverse complement strand
TGGACACTGCTCGGTGCGCCCGGGCCGAGGGGGCCGAGGTTATCCTCATCGGCCGCGATCCGCACCGGCTAAGCCAAGCGGCGGCCGAACTCGGGGCGCAGCGCACCGCGGCCTTCGACGCAACCGACGCGGCATCCCTGGAAGGTTTCTTCGGCGACCTGCCGGCACCGATCGACCACGTGCTGGTCACCGGGCCCGGACCGTACTATGCGCCGCTAGCCGACCTCGACCGAGAGCGGGCGCATCGTGATTTCGACGCCCATCTTTGGCTAGCCGTCGCGGTGGCGCAGCAGGCAGTCGGCCGGGTGCGGCCCGGCGGCACGCTCTTGTTCATGGGCGGCACCGGCGGTCGTGCACGCGGACCTGGCCTGTCGCTCATCGCGGCGGGCACCGCGGCAATGCCCGCCCTCGTCGCCAACCTGGCGGTCGAAGTCGCGCCGATCAGGGTCAACCTCATAGCCGCCGGCTTCGTTGACACGCCGCTGTCGGCATCGCTGCTCGGCGACCGCCTGGAGGCCCGCCGCGATCAGCTCCGCGCCACACTCCCCATCCGGCGCGTCGTAGGCCCCGCCGACATCGCTGCTCTGGCCGTGCACATCATGACCAACACGGCGCTCACCGGCGCCACCTACGATATCGACGGCGGCCAGCAACTGGTCGCGAGCGCCTGAACAACCCTGAGCGGTGACCAGCTAACCTATGTCCCGCCGGGCGAGGACGCCGACGGCCGCCGCGAGCAGTGCGAGGGCGTAGGCGCTGAGGACCGCGGTAGCGGTGGTCGGGGCAAGGGTGCTGGCTCCCGGTACGGCCGGATCGGTCAGGGCCATGCTGGCGCCGGTGATCAGCCACCTGGCCAGATGGGGTGCCATCGTACCGAGAATGACAATCTCGCCGAAGAGAACCCAGCCTACGGCGCCGAGCGCGGCGGCGACGGTGCTGCGGGTGATGAAGCCGAGCGCTACGCCGATCAGGCCGAAGAGCGTTCCACTGATGACCGAGCCCGCATAGAGGCGCCAGGTGTCGGCTGGCAGGTGGTGGAAATGCCGGAACGCGAGCACTGCGACGGCGGTGGCCAAGCCGAGGCCGAAGGTCAGGCTGCTGAGGACGACGCCCGCCGCACCGACGGCAATGGCTTTGGCGAGCACCAGGCCGTTACGGCGCGGGCTGATAAGCACCGCCGGGATGATCGTCTTGTGGCGGAACTCACCACCGGCGGCCATGATGCCGACCACGAGCATGGCGACGCTGCAGATCGCGCCGAGCTTGAGCATCTGGTTGGTGCCTGCGGCGCTTCCCAGACGTGGGACACCGTTACGGCCGGCCGCCATGGCGACCGCGGCGACCTCGAGGAGGGCCAGGCCGACGGCGACTATCAAGGTGATCGGGTAGCTCCGGGTTGTGGCGAGCTTACGGAACTCGGCGCGGGTAAGGCGGACGATGGCGGTCATGGCTAGTGCACCTCCAGCTTGCGGTCGTTGATCAGGTCGAAGAAAAGGTCTTCCAGGTTGTCGCTGTGATGTGAGGCGGTCAGCGCAGCTACCGGGCCCTCGGCCACCTGCCGTCCCCGTGCGATGACGACAACGTTGTCGACGGTGTGGGCGACCTCCGCGAGCAGGTGGCTGGAGACCAGTACGGTCCGTCCCTCGTGGGCCAGCTTCCTGAGCAGCTCGCGCATCCAGCGGATGCCGTCCGGGTCAAGGCCGTTGAGTGGCTCGTCGAGCACGAGGACCTCGGGGTCGCCGAGCAGCGCGGTGGCCAAGGTCAGGCGCTGGCGCATGCCGAGGGAGAGGCCGCCTACCTTGCGGCGCGCGGAATCAGCGAGGCCTACCAGCTCCAGTACCTCAGCCGGGCGGCGCGAGCTGATACCAGCCGCGCTGGCCATAATCTGCAGATGCTGGCTGGCGCTGCGACCTGGGCTGAAGCAGTCGTTGTCGAGAGCTGCGCCGACATAGCGGGCCGGATTGGAGAGGTCACGGTAGCGGCAGCCATTAATGGTGGCGGTGCCACCATCGGGCGTGGTCAGGCCGAGCAGCGCCCGGAGGGTCGTGGTCTTTCCGGCGCCGTTGGGTCCCAGGAATCCGGTAACCCGGCCCGGCGTGACGTCGAAGCTGAGGTCATCGACGGCCGTCACCGCGCCGTATCGCTTGGTGAGATGCTCCACTCGGATCATTTCGACGTGTTCCCTTCATTCCGTGTCGAGCCGCGCTGAGCGGCCAGCTTCTGAAGTCGGTCAGCGGTGCCCTGCCGGCGGGCGTGCCATAGCCCGTACTTGGCGGACAGCCCGTTGACCGCCAGCAGCAGCTTCTTGCGTGGTGGAGCCACAAATCCCCTGGCGGTGTGCGGCGCGTAGAGCGCGGTGCCGTCGTCGGCGACCTGCAGCCACCCGGTGAAGGTCCGGGTGACGATCCCCACGAGCTGCGGGTGGTAGGCGTGGGCAAGTAGGCCAGCGCGGCGGCCACCCGGCGGGAGCAGCCCCTGGGCAGCGACCAGCCGCAGGCCCGCCGCGTCATGCCCGGCGAGCTGGATCGGCAGCACCACCGGGAACCCGTCAGCGCCCCGGTAGGCAAGCACCCGGTGCGGCAGCATGCCGATCCTCCCGGCCGCCCGGTCCATATCCACCCGCGGGCCGGTGCCGTTTCTCGGCGGTGTCTGCTCGCTGGGCGGTCCGGGCCAAGCCGGACCGTAGATCTGCGGTTCACCGGAGGCGCTCAGGTTCGGCCAGGCAGCGACCCGCCGAACAGTGATGTCGACGAAGACCCGCTCGTAGTAGTACTCACGCAGCAGGCGGTCCCAGACCGGACCGCGCACCGGCTCTCCCGCGAAGCGCGTCGCTTGCGGAACGATCGCCGCTATCCGTTCGCGCGAGGGCCGGATGTCTACCGCCGCGGAGCCCTGCGCCAGCACAAATAGGGGGCTGGCCGAGAACCCGTGATCACGGGCGTGATACGCCAGCGCCACGCCGGGGTCAGCGATGATCCGCTCCAGCTTCCTTGGGAACCCCAGCGACGTGGTGAAACCCACCTCGCGTGTCTCACGCTGGTCGATGCCCAGCGGGCAGACGCTGGTGACCACTGCCCCGCCGGCTGGCGTGACATATGCGGCTGCGGCCGTCAGGTCGCCGCTGAACACCTCATCGACCTCATCAGGCCAGCCGACTTGTTCGCTGAACATGCTCCCGCTCCTTGTGTGCGTGACTGATGGCGCGTGGCCCGTGGCCGGGCTGCATACGTGTGCCGCCTGACTGTGCGTACTCCTCTTTGCCGGGCGGATGCTGCAGGTCATTGATGGTCAGCGTGGCCGCGGATATGGGGAACCGGCATCGGTGGATTCACTAGCGCGACCCCTAGTGGCGCATCACTAGCGGCACCCCAGGCTGAGCGGCTGGTCGCCTGCTGGGCGATAGCGGCCGCATCGGTTAACATGCGCGCTATGACCAGCTTTGATGACGAGCGCGACAATGCATGGCCGCTGCTCGGACGCGAGCGCGAGTGTGCCGTCATCGACGGCCTGCTGGACGGCGCGCGCTCAGGTGTCAGCGGTGCGCTGGTCATCCGGGGGGAGCCGGGGATCGGCAAGTCGGCCCTGCTCGAGTACGCGGCCGGGCGTGCCGCGCCAATGGCCGTATTGTCAGCGGCTGGTGTTCAGGCCGAGTCCGATCTTGCCTTCGCCGGGCTGCATGAGCTGCTGCGGCCGGTGCTCGGCCACATGGCTGAGCTGCCGGACAACCAGGCTCAGGCACTGGCGGGCGCTTTGGGCATGTCGCCCTCCACGCATGCCGATCGCCTGCTCATCTCGGCAGCTGTGCTCGGCCTGCTCGCTGCCGCCGCCGAGGATCAGCCAACCTTGTGCGTCGTCGATGACGCGCAGTGGCTGGACCAGCCGTCGGCGGGCGCACTCATGTTCACCGCAAGGCGGCTGCGGGCCGATCCAGTCGCCATCGTCTTCGCCGCGCGGGACGGGGAGCCGAGCCGGTTCGAGGCCGCGGGGGTGCCCGAACTGACCCTGGGCGGACTGGCTGAGCTGCCGGCTGCCGAGATTCTCGCCGCGCGGGCGCGTTCAGCGGCACCCAGCGTGCGAGATCGGCTGCTCAGCGAAGCCGCGGGGAACCCGCTTGCGCTACTTGAACTGCCCGGGGGCCTGTCCGACCAGCAGCTCCATGGCACGGCCCCGGTGCCCGACGCGATTCCGCTGACTCCGCGGCTCGAGGAGGTTTTCAAGCTACGGGCGGGGCGGCTGTCCCGCGAGGCGCAGACAATGCTGCTGATAGCCGCAGCTGACAACAGTGGCGATGCACCGGCGGTCCTGCGGGCAGCAGCGGAACTCCGGCTGCCTGCCAACGCGCTAGATCCTGCCGAGAGAGCTGGACTAGTCCGGGTTACCGGTGCGAGGATCACGTTTCGCCATCCCCTGGTTCGCTCGGCGCTCTACCAGGCTGCAACCCTGCACGAGCGGCAGCAGGCGCATATGGCGCTGGCGAGCGCCTTGCACGGCGACGAGAACACCGACCGCAGAGTGTGGCACCAGGCAATGGCCTCGCTGACCGGAGACGAAGAAGTCGCCGCGGCGATGGAAGCATCTGCTCGGCGCGCGCAACTGCGTGCCGGGCATTCATCGGCTGCCACCGCGTTCCTGAGGGCCGCGGAGCTGAGCACCGATGAGACGCGACGGGTACGGCGGATCGCCGCAGCGGCGGAGGCAGCGTGGGCGGGTGGTGAGTCTGGCCGGGCACGCGAGGCTATCAGCCGAGCCTTGCCGCTGGCTGTGGACGGCGTTCGCACCAGACTCCTCTACTTGAGCGGCGTGATCGAAGTCCACACCGGGAGCGTGCAGAAGGCCAGTGCCATGCTCATGGAGGCCGCGGCTGCCAGCGAGGACCCGTCGCTGACGATTGACTTGCTGTATGAGGCTGCCGGGGCGGCGACCGTCTCGTGCGATCTCCCGGCCGTCGTCAAGCTCAGCGATCAGCTGACGCGGATAACGGCCGTCGACGAACTTGAGCAGTTCAAGCTGGCCGCGCTCAGTGGGTTGGTGCGGTGGGCGGCCGGCGAGCACGATGCGGCGCGCTTGTCGTGGTCAGATGCCCTCAGCCGGGCGGCTGGCCTGACCGATCCTCGTGCCCTGATGTGGGCGACTGAGGCCGCGGGGTTGAGTCTTGACCCCGGCGCCGGGGTCGCCTATTGCAATCGCGCGGTGGACCTGATCCGGCGCGATGGCCTGCTCAGCCTCCTTCCTGCGGCGCTGCGTCGGCTGGCCTTCGAGTTGTGGTGGTCAAGCCAACTCGATCTTGCCTATGTCGCTGCACAGGAGGGGTACCGCCTCTCGCTGGACCTCGGCCACAATCTCGGCGGCCATCTGGTGATCATGGCCGCAGTTGAGGCCGCGTGGGGCCGTGAGCAGGACGCGCGCGACCACGCTGAGGAGGCACTCGCGCTGTGTCAGCGGGGAGGCCCGCCATACCCGGCGTTTTATGCGGAGTGGACACTGGGGCTTCTCGACTTGAACTCGGGCCGACCCGCTGAGGCTGCCAGGCGACTGTTCGCAGTGACCTCACCCGACGCTCGGAACCGGCATCCCGTGCCTTACCTCGGCGCGATGCCCGATGCCTTGGAGGCTGGCGCTCGGGCCGGATTGCGCGACGAGACTGCATCGCGGATGGATGACTTCAGGACCCTCGTGGCAGCGGCCCCGACGCCAAAGCGACTGGCGCTGCTGGCGCGCTGCGAGGCGCTGCTGGGAACCCGCGACGCCGATGCGGCATTCGGCGATGCGATCGCGAGCGGGTCGTTGCCGCCCTTCCAGCGCGGACGGACCGAGCTCCTCTACGGTGAGTGGCTGCGCAGGGAACGGCGGCCGACAGAATCCCGTGCGCATTTGCGTGCCGCGCTCGACGTGTTCCAGCGGATGGGCGCGCTGCCGTGGGCTGCGCGGGCGGAGGCCGAGCTGCGGGCAACCGGCGAAACCATACGTAACCGCCAGGCGGCCCAGTTCGACCGGCTCACCCCCCAGGAACACCAGATCGCCGAGCTTGTCTGCCGGGGTATGACCAACCGCGAGATCGCCGCCCAGCTCTACCTGAGCCCGCGCACCGTCGAATACCACCTCCACAAAGTGTTCACCAAGTTGCGCATCGGGTCCCGCGCCGAGCTCGTGCGCGACGGGCTGCCAGATCCCGACCTCCGGTAGGCGCGCTCGCTTAGCGGGCAGCGGCGGCGTTGCGCCGGACTAGTGAACTCACAGATGCGGCGAGGTGGTCTGGCACCAGATCGTGGGCAGATGACCAGCACTCCGCCCGAGCCTGCGGATCGCAGCACCGGGACCCGCATCATGATCGTCGATGATCACGAGGTCTCCCGGGCGGCGTGCCGTGCCTTGCTGCTGGCCGAGGGCATGGACGTCGTTGCCGATCTCAGGGCTGGCGACGATGTCATCGCTGTGACCCGCGCGCTCCGCCCGGACGTAGCGATCATCGACGTCACACCGGCGTCGCATGAAGGAATCCGAATCGCCCGCGCACTGCGCGAGTCGTCCGCCGTGCCCGCCGTCATCGTCACCTCGAGCACCAGCCGCGACCGGTTCGGCCCGGAGCTGGACGGCGACCAGTTCATCGCCAAAGCCGACATCTGCGCAGCCGCAATCAGGCGCCATCTGCCGACGGGGAGTAGCTAATGGTCGCAATGCCGGAGGTCCGCTACGCAATGAGCGGCGACCTGCACATCGCTTACCAGGTCCTCGGCGACGGGCCCATGGATCTGGTGTTCGTCTCCGGATTCACATCGCACTGCGAGCATCAATGGGAGGAACCGGCGCTGGCACGCTCGCTGGACCGGCTGGCATCCTTTTCGCGACTCATCTGGTTTGACAAGCGCGGCACGGGACTGTCGGACCCGGTGCTTGATACGAACCAGTTCACGCTCGAACAGCGCATGAACGACGTGCAAGCCGTGCTTGATGCCGTCGGCTCAGAGCAAACCGCCATCTTGGGCGCCTCTGAAGGCGGCGCCGAACGAGTTCTTGCCACGGTCTTGTTCACCGACATCGTCGATTCCACGGACCATGCGGCTCGGCTCGGCGACCACCGGTGGCGAGACCTGGTGGAGGCGCACCCTCGCCTCGTGCGGAGGGAGTTGGACCGGTTTCATGGCCGCGAAATCAACACCGCCGGCGACGGCTTCCTCGCCACATTCGACGGTCCCGCCCGTGCTGTCCGCTGCGCCCAGGCCATCTGCGAGGGAGTCAGGCGCCTTGGCCTCGAAGTGCGCGCCGGGGTGCACACCGGGGAGATCGAGGTTGCGACCGGGGACGACGTGGGCGGTATCGCTGTGCACCTCGGTGCCCGGATCGCGGCTCTGGCAAACGGCGGAGATGTCTTCGTGTCCCGTACCGTCCGGGACCTGGTGGCCGGATCGGGACTGTGCTTCGAGTACCGGGGCAGCCGTCATCTGAAGGGAATTCCCGAAAAATGGGACATCTACCGTGCCGTCCCGGTCGCTGGGCACTCGCTCGCTCGCGACTGGCCGAGGGCTGGCATGGTGCTCGCGGGCTAACGGTGTGCCAACACGGACAAGGAGATCACGGCCATGCCCAAGATCATTCGCATTCAGGACTCAGTAACCTCGCTCTCCTGGATCCCGCGCGAGGCCATCGACGGCCTGATGAGCGTTCCATTCAACGTCAACGTCACCCGCTACGACGAGCCCCCGCCGGACCGGCTGCACGAAGGCGACCTGCCGGCGCTACAAGCCGCCGGGCGATTCCGGTTCGTCAACCAGCTCCGAGCGTGGGCCGAGGTTGAAGACGGCAAGATCATGCGCTACGGGCACGAGGGGCGGAGCCTGATCGGCCACACCAGGGTGAAGATAGGCCCGCTCTCCACCGCAGTTCCTCCGGTGCCATTCCCGGTCCTTCACCGTGAACCCATCGTCACCGAGACTGAGGTCCGGTTCGCACAGACTGCGGGCGGACGGACGGGCGTTCCGACCCCGCGGACGGTGAGACATTCGCCGTTCGTCCAGTGGGCCGCCCCGTCGGCCTGGACCACGATCGGCCTCACGCTGCGGACAGATGGCACGTCTACCGGAGAACTGCTGGGAGCCAGCCCATTCCCACGGCACTGGGTCTACGACGGCCGCGGACACCTGGCGCAGAAGTCGGGGCTCATCGACTTCGGGAACTGGTATCACAAGTCCTTCGGGAGCCACTCCCCATGGGGCGACGAGGACACGCCGGCGCTGGTCACCGCCGTCGAAACAGCACTTGAGCGGGAACTATCGAAGGTGATCATCGACACGGAGCCTCAGTTCGTCAGGCTCCGCGCCGGTCAATCGCTAGTCGAGCAGGGCGACGACGGAACGGACGTCTTCCTGCTATTCGACGGCGTGATCCGGGTGATCCGCGACGGGCAAGTGATCGCGGAAGTCGGCCCTGGCGCCATTCTCGGGGAGATGGCCGTGGACAACACGGCCCGCCGGATTGCTACGCTCCGCGCGGCCACCGCTTGCCGGGTGGCTGTGGTGCCAGCGCAGCGCCTCGACCGGCAAGCCCTCATGCAGGTCGCTGCGGAACGCCAAGAAATTCTGGACTAGGACCAGGCTGCGGTCATGGTCACCCCCCGCCAGGCTGGAGGCGAAGTCGGCGGGGGCCGCGAACCCGGCCGGGTTGTGATCGAATGCTGGCGTGTTCGTGCGGGTGTGGGAGTACGAGGTGCCCGGGGACCGGGCGGCGGCATTCGCCGCGGCCTACGGCGCGGACGGCGCCTGGGCCGAGTTGTTTGGCCGGGCCGCGGGCTTCCTGGGCACCGAGTTGTACCGCGACGTGGCCCAGGCCGGCCGGTTCCTGACGATCGACCGCTGGCACGACGAGCAGCACTGGCGGTCGTTCCTGCATGCATTCGGCTCTGCCTACAAGTCGCTTGACGCCCAACTCGAAGGTCTCGCCGCTGTCGAGCGGTCGTTGTTCGAGGGCTCCTCCTAGAAGTTGCCGACCCAGATCCAGAACTGGCCGTCGCGCTTCCAGTTCAGCACTTCCCGGTGACGCACGGTGTTCGACGTGGTCCACTTCATCACCAGGTGGGAGAAGTACCGCCGACCTCGATGTGTGCGCACGTCCGACAAGGAGATCGTGCCGCGGTGCGGCGTGAACCCGGCCAGATGGGCGGTGCGGCATGCAACCCGCCGGGTGCCGTGACCGTCCAACCGGCTGTCCGGGTTGGCGTAGCTGAGGGGAGAACTCGGGTGCCGACGACGCGCAGGCATGTCGCCTTGGCGTGGCTAGCGATCGGAGCCGCCCTGGCAGCGGTCACGGCGGGCTGCGCGGCGCGCGCGCCGGGTGGCGGGCCGACCACCGACGCCTCCGGTGGCCGTTCGGTGTACAACATGCGCGCCGCTCGCGCCGAGGCGCGGCACCTGCTGGGTCTGATCCGGCTGCCGCCGGGCGCCAGGCGCTCAGTTCGCGAGCCCGCCGGGGCCGGTGCGGCGCTGTCGTCATACTCGGTGAACGTGCCGGTCGTACCACACCTGGTCGACCGCCACGAGTTCTTCGCCATGCGCGGCACGCCCGCCTGGGTGATCGGCTGGGTGCAGCGTCACCGCCCGGCGAGCTCGCGCCAGGGCGACTCCGGCGCCGGCTCGGCTGGCGAGCAGTGGACCTCGTTCGACTTCACATCGGCCAGCGGATTCGCGGGCTGGCCCGACCTTGTCGTCAACGCCGTTCCGATACGCGGCGGCAGGGCTGCCGTACGCGTGGACGCCCAGGTCGCGCCGCAGCCGCAGCTTCCTGGCAACGGCCACGGCGTGGGCCGCGTCCGTGTCGTGGAACTCGACACGATGCTCGGCTCGTTCGGATACGAACTGCGCTGCGGTCCGGCAGGTGGCACTGTCCCGGACCCGACGCGGATCTGCGCCGCGATCGCGCGCCAGCCCGCGCTGCTGTACAGCTTCCCTGGCCCCGACCACTCCTGCCCCGCTGGCGGCGCGACCGTCTCTATCGCCGGCGACTGGAACGGCAAGCCGCTGCACTCGACATTCTCCGTATGCACCGGGGGGCAGGAGCAGCAGGCCGCCGCGTGGGCCGACCTGTTGCCCGACGCGACCGTGCTTGGGGCCGTCCACATTGACCAGGGGATCGGGCTGGTCCGCCTCGGTGAGCGCGAGGTAGCGGTGGTCGACCTGCTGCGCGGGCCGCGGCGCGCGCCCGGCCCGTGCCTACGCTGCACGCTCAGCTTCGGCGCGGGCTTCTCGGTAGGCTACGGCAGCGGGCCCACCAAGCAGGCCGGCTGGACAGTGCGCTTCGCCGGGTCGCGGGTGACCCGGATCGAAAGCAATCTGCAGCTCACGATCGACGGAGCGAACGCGTCCAGCGGACTGGCCAGCCTCCACCGCCGACTGCCCGGCTGGCACATCCAGGCCTGCGGCGCCTCGCGCGCACTCGTCCATAGCTCGCCGGGCGGACGGACGCTGGTGATCTACCGCGGCGCGACCTTCCAGGCAGTGCTCATCACCACGGCACGGTCGGGCTGCTGAAGCTGGGTCGTCGGCAGCGCCCTCGGGCTACTCGGCGGGCGAGTCGGCCGGGCTGGCGAGGCGGCGTGCGACGGCGAGTCCCCAGGGGATGCTGAGCAGGAGAACGAGCGCCAGGCCGAGGAACAGCGGCGGCGGCCGCGCCGCGGCGAGGCCGAGGCAGGCCACGGCCACGACGGCGCTGGCGCGGGCAAGCGGCACGTAAAGGCCCCGGTCCTGCTGCCACGCTTGCAGGCTCCCGGCTATCAGCATCGTCGCGCAGAGCACGACGGACGTGCCCGCGCACAGGACCCAGGCGGTGGCCGTTGGGGTGCGGCCGTCATGGGCGTGGTCGGCAAGGCTGACCATCGCCGCGCCCATCGCGGCAATGGCGGCAGTGAGCGGCAGGTGGCTATACATCCATTGCAGGCTGGCGGTCTGGCTTGTCCTGGGTTCGCGGCGCCCGGAGAAGTCGAAGTAGGTCCACCAGGCTCCGAACCCGACCACGACGGCCGTCAGCCCGACGGCGAGAGTGAGCGCGCTGACCGGCGCACGGGCCAGTCCTGCGACGACCCCGGTCAGGGTTTCACCGAGCACGATGATGATGAGCAGTCCGAACCGTTCTATAAGAGCGTCACTGACGGTCAATGCGACCGCCTGGGCGGGGAGGGTGAGAAAGATGGCCGCAAATCCGGCCAGGTAGGCGACGTCGAGCAGGCCCCAGGCCGGCACGCGGGCGCCGGCAGGCAGGAAGGCGGTACCGGCGATCAGGACGGCGGTGGCAGCCGTCCCGATGACGAATCGCCGGCTGGGCCCCCGGTATTCGGGCCGGTCGCCACGTGCGGCCAGCAGCCACAGCAGGGCAAGTACCGCGAACAGCACTGCCGCGGCAACGGCGAACGCCGCGCCGCGCTGGCCGCTTGCCTGCGGGATGAACGCGCCCATCGCGGCGAGGATCAGGATCTGCAGCAGGAACGTGCTGCGGGCGCGAGCGTCGTCATGGCCGTGCAGCTCGTGGTGGAGGCTGCCGTTGGCCCAGGCGATCCATACCAGGGTGAACACCACTGCGAACTCGCCGAGACCGCCCCAGTTCAGGTGCCCGGCAAGGTGCCGGGCGGCCACCGCGACGAGCACCACGACGGCCAGGTCGTAGAAAAGCTCGAGCGGGCCGACAACGCGCTCGGGCCGCTCCACGCCATGGGGGCGGGGTGGCTGCCACAGGGAGCGGCCGATCCGGGCCAGTCGTTGTCGGCGGGAGGTTCCTCGGGCTCCAGGCGGTTGGTAACGAGATGCCTGGTTCGGGTCCGCGGCCTCGGGCTGGCGTGGTTGATCCCGCATCCAGTTCGGCTCCTTCGCACGCGATGGGTCAAGCCGAGGCGAGCTGGCTGATCTCGAGCAGATGGCCGTCGGGATCGCGCAGGAAGCAGCGAATCTCACCGCCCCAATCATGGGGAGGCGTCAAGAACGTGGCGCCAAGCGCGAGCAGCGCCTGATAGGACGCCTGGCAGTCCGCGACGCGGATCGTGATGGCGTGACTGACCAGGTCCGGGTCCGCCGGGGGCGCGAACGTCACCAACGGCTTGTCGGCGGTCGGCCCGCCTCCGCTGACGAGCAGCACCCACGTCCCGGCCAGCCGCAGCACGACGCTGGTGCCGCCGTAAGCGCGATACAGCTCGGCGCCGAGAACCTCGACCCAGAACCGCGCCGACCGGTCCGGGTCGGCTACCACCAGGATGTGCGTCACCTCGGCGGCAGAGCCGAGCGGCCCGCCCTGGCGTTCGTGATGCTCCACTTCCCCTCCCAGAGCTGCTCTCCTGACATGCCGGCAAGGGTACAAGCGGCGCCACGCCGAGCTCACCTCGGTTGCGTGATATGCGGCAGTTAGCGACGTCTAGAGTGTTACTGGCGGACTATCCGGCATGAGTGATGCCGCCGCCTTCGTCACTCTGGAGGAAACCGATGTTCGTCACCAGCCGCGGCTACCGGATCCGATATCAGACATTCGGCGCAGGCCCGGTGGTCGTGCTGCTGCATGGCCACCCGATGTGGGGTGACCGCTGGGTGGATCGCGGGTACGCGGACGGGCTGGCTGACCGGTTCCGGGTAGTCGTGCCCGATCTGCTCGGGCACGGCGACAGCGACAAGCCGCGAGCTCTCGCCGCGTACGGCAACCCCCACATGGCCGCCGACGTCCTCGCGGTCCTGGACGCGGAGGGCGCCAGCGCCGCGCATGTGTGGGGCTATTCGTGGGGAGCCATGATCGCGGAGAACCTGGCCGCCGCGTCCCCCGGCCGGGTCGTCTCGCTGATCCTGGGCGGCTGGCCGGTCGGCTTGGACTCGACCCAGCGCGCCGCCATCCAGGCTGCGGACGGGGAGGCCCCGGCCAGCATCGAGGAGATGTTCGCCGACTGGCCACCGGCAATTGCCGAGGCCTACGTTGCCCGCAACGACTTCGACGCCATTCTGGCCGTCCGCCAGACCTTGTTCAGCTTCCCGACCACGCTCGCCGACCTTCACGCAGTGCGGCATCGCACGCTCTCCTACTACGGCGCCGACGACATCAACTTCGAGCTTGCCCGCAAGCAAGCCGCCGCGTTGCCATGTCGCTTCCAGCCGGTGCCCGGCGATCACGTGATGGCATTCGCTCAGGCCGACAACATATTGCCGACTGCCATCGCGCACTTCGTCGCAGCGGGCGCCAAGAGCACGCCCAGCACGGCTGACAGCTAATTATGCGGAGCCAGCGAGGAAGATCACCTCATGGCCGAGATGACCGACGCGGACCTTTACCGCCGCGGCGCGACGACGCTTGTTGCCTCCTGGCAGGAATACGCACGCGGCTGCCCCAGCGCTGAGGTGATCCGGTCTGCGGGCGTGGCGGCCGCGGTCTTCCCGGACTGGCCCGAGCGTGAGCTGTTGAACAATGCCCTCCTCCACCGCGATCTGCCTGCGGCCGGGCGGATGCGAGCCGTGGCCACGATGGAGCGCTCGTACGCGTCCGCTGGCATCACCCGCTTCGCGGCCTGGGTGCACGAAACCGACCAGCCGATGCGCCAGGATCTGCAAGCACGCGGGTACACGGTCAACGAGTCGACCCGCGCAATGAGCCTAGTCCTGGCCGACCTCCGCTTCCCACGGCCAGCTATCGAGCTCGCCCCGGCGGACTGGCCGGAGTACCGGCGTATCGTCGGCGTGCCGCCGGACTTTGCACGCGAGGCCGACCGAAGCTCCTTCCGCATGCTGATCGCAGCCCTCGACGGCGTGAACGTCGCGGCAGCGATGGCCTTCGACTCCGGTGACGACTGCGGAATCTACAACGTCGCGACCTTGGCGCAGGCCCGGCGGCGCGGGCTGGGCACCGCGCTGACCGCGCTCCTTGCTCACGACGCGCTAGCCCGGGGATGCCGCACGGCAAGCCTTCAGTCAACGCCGATGGCCGAGCGAATCTATGCCACCATCGGCTTCCGCGACCTCGGCCGGATCCTGGAGTACGGTCCCAGCCACCCTTCGTGACGAAAGCCGGATTAGGGCTCATGACCAGGCCACCCAGGCGGTGAGCAGTGGTCGTTGGACCAGGGACACCGGTGCGGTGCCACATGACCCGAG